>Ga0302275_10000030_pt1 | contig 152765 bp, 128 predicted proteins | sample III_Bog_N2_2_FD_200229 | JGI IMG/M metagenome (GOLD analysis project Ga0302275, IMG submission 200229) | Peat permafrost microbial communities from Stordalen Mire near Abisko, Sweden - III_Bog_N2_2 | ecosystem: Environmental > Terrestrial > Soil > Wetlands > Peat | place: Sweden: Abisko... | reverse complement strand
CCGCTTCACCAACCGCAACCATTTTCAGGCAAGCGCGTGAAACTGTAAACCTTCACTGTCGGGATGCCGAGGGAGTCTCTCTGTCGGTTTGGATACCCGATTTACCCACAAATTCCCCAGACGAGGCGAATTTCATTGGTAGCCAACCGCTAGCGGTCTACATCCCGCAAATGAGATCGCCGCGTGAATTTGCGATGACACTGCTACAAGCGCTGCATTCCGCGGACGGCAAAGTTAAACTTCCTGGAAACATCGCTGCTCTCTCTACGTCCTCCTTGAAGGGCATCGTCCACCGGGCGCTCGATACGCAGCCATTTCTGATGGTTCTCGACCATCTGGATGCTCCGTCCCGCGTTGTGACGGGCATGATCAAGGATCTGCATTACTATGGGCGTACGCCGGTGATCTTTGCGTCGCGATCTCCGCACATGGAAGATATTGGTGCGCTGCGCCCCCTCTGCGCGAACAAGGCGGAACGATTGGAAGTGAAGAACTTTCCACCGCAAGTCGCTTTGGAATTCGCGCAACGCGAAGCCGAAAGAACCGAACTTTGGGCATCCAATCTGGAGACTGTGTTGTCATCGCTTGTTGAGTGGAGCGATGGCAACCCAGGCGCGATTCTCCACCTGCTAAAAATGGCGCAGCTCCCGCAATACAGAGCCGGCGACCAGATCAAATCTCACATTCTGTACGTGGACTATCGCATGGGTCGCAGGTAGCTGAGAAAGTCTATCAAATTCAGACCGGCCCTTTCTACGGTGAGATATTGGCTCCCAACTGTGGCAAGGCCAGGTCCAACTCGTTCCAGGAGATCGCAGTATTGCGCCGTCGATACACTCTGGCCGCGTTCAAAGAGAGTCTTCCACTCTAGTCCGCTCTTTAGCTTCAGAGAAAGCATCAACGCGTCGCCGAAATCACCAAGGACAACTGCGGTCAGTTTGCAGATTGGCGCGCATCGAACCGTGATTCCGTAAAGGTCGTCCGTCTCTTCCACGCCGGTCGAGACCGCGATCAATCGACGGTCGGTGACTGCCATGGCCACGGCGGGCAGGACCTGAGGTGGACCGCTAAACCATCCTTTCTTCTTTGGATGGATTGCGGGACGGCAGCAGATTCCAAGCAGTGCCTCATCGGAATCAAGTTCGGCCTTCAGTGCATACCAGCACCGAAACGTCATGCCTTGTGAAGGAGTGGAGAGAGAAAGGACTGCGAGCCCCGTTTCATGCCGCGGCAACCACACCGCCCGCATTGCGCGAAGAAGGTTGCTGAGATGTTTTTGGTGAAGTGTGTTGTATCGAAAGCCTTGGACCTCGCCCCCGGCGGACAGTTCAAGGAGGCCATATAGGAGTGCCTTCTTCGTTCCGACCTCGATCAACTGTTCAAGTGGAGCCACAAAGGGTTTAGTTTTCGTAGCAGGATGCGTGTAGATCATCAGAGCATCGCGAGTAAGGATATAGATGCGCGGCGAATATTCTGGTGTATTCCAGAGCGCTTCCGTGTCTCCGGGAATGAAGATCGCCGAAAGCCAACTATCTGGCGGTATCGAAAGCGGAAAATCCTTGGGAAAATCGGACGCATCCCGGATTTGGAACCCGAAGCGGTATTGGCGTGAATCGCAGTTGGTAGAAGCAATCATTTCCGCGCCTTCAGAGAATAAACTCGGCAGCCCACGGTGCATTCACACTTTTGTGGCCAGCAAGCATGAGCAGCGCCAATTGAGATGCGCTGCGCTCTTCTTCGCTGGTCAGATATCGGCGAATCGCGTCGTACCGCAGTGCATAGCGTTGCAGATCCTCGGCTGTTCGTTCCAAGAATTGTGCATGGGCACGAAGGAGTTCGCGCATGGGTTCTCCGGCACCTAAAGAAGCAGCAACGTGGGATAAATGAGGAAGACAGTAGGCCGCGAATCGCCCTTTCGCGGAGGCGACCGCATCGAGCACGGCCTCGGCGGCAAGTTTTACAGCCCTCTCTTCCGCCTGGACGCGGACCTCGCAGACGATACATGTCTTCGCCGTTGCAAGAATTTCCTTCAGGTCCGCGGACTCGTCGCCATCTGATATCAGCGCTGCCCGTTGGTCGAGTAACTCCGCAATGCGATGAGCGAGTTTAGGGTACGCTGTACACACTCCGTATGGAGAGGAGATGTTCTCGTACTGCCAGGTGTGGAGAGGACAGAATCCGCCCCTTTTGGCGTGCTCCTGCTGCGTGTCCGGATTGATGGTCAGCTCGTATTGATACTTACTCAGAAATGCGAAGATTGCACCTAGCACTGCGGCACATATCCAGCAACCAGTGCGTCTCTCGATTTGCAAATGTGGAAGGCTGGCGCCGTCTCTCAAGGCGGTCGCTCGACCCTCTTGAGCTTCCTCGCCGAGACTCCTTGCTCGCAGGTCATGCAGTCTCTTGTCGAGCGAGCTGAACGAATCCGCAAGTTCCATGTTGCCCTCAGGCCTTGACGTGTGAGCGAGAAATGAACCGACCCGCCCATACATGTTGGAGAGGAAAGACTCTGCTCGTTCTTCGGTCAGAAACCGGATCAGTTCTGTCTCAAACTCTCTGAGGCCGCTTTGCTCCAACTGATCCGCATTGCCGGATTGCTTCGATTCCAGCCCCTGTCGCGCAGACAAGGAGAAGATGCGCGGTTTCTCCGAGAAGGAAAAGCGATCCAGTCGCTCCTGAACAAATGCGAGGGCGTCCTTCCGTTCTCCTTCGCTGACCGTATCTTGCTTGTTGACGACGACAAAGATCCGTTTGTTCGTGAATCGTATCCGGTGCAGGATGCGATCCTCTTCTTCCGACAGCGGACTTTCATAGCTTGTTACGAGCACGAAGGCATCTGCCTGTGGCAGGAAACGTTCCGTGGTCTGCGTATTTTCAGCTATCGATGACCCGAGCCCTGGACTGTCCACAAAAAATAGCCCACGGCGCAGGATCTCGACCGGCAGTTCGATTTCAGCAAATGCGACATTCTTGACATTCCCCGGATTTGCCTGCTGAGTCACGTACTCAGCGAGTTGCGGAAGCGGCACCTCGCGTCGCAGACTGCGGTCTGTGAAGTTGAGCACGACCTGCTTGCGGCTTCCATATCGAACGGTTGTAATCACGGAGGTCAACGGAACAATGCCGGTTGGGAGGTGGTTTCCTCCAAGGATGGCGTTCATGAGGGTCGACTTGCCACGGCTGAAACGCCCGACAACCATCAAGTTGAATCGGTCTTCTGCCAGCCGCGTGAGCAGATCACGGCATTCGGCCTGAAGGACTTCGTCATGGTTGATGACCGCCTGCGCGGAACGAACGATGTCGCCAATCCCGAATTTCTCTTGTTCATACTCTTTAAGATTCATGGCCGCCGATTCCTGATGGATGTCCTTGAGATTGTCGTCACTTCTAGTGCCCCTCAGTCGGTAGTGCCCCAGTCTCCAATACCGAGATCAGCGCGTCCTGATCATCAGTGGAGATTGGCATCAGACGGATCTGTTCGGCCGTCTCTCTTAGCGGGTAGGGATACTCCTTGAGTGAAATCGTGCCATCCTCCCATACCGCGTAGCAGGCAAGAGGACGCCCGGTCTTCGGTTGACCAAGGCTTCCTGGATTCACGATCGTTGTCTTGCCAATATTTCGAATAAACGGAGTATGCGTGTGGCCGACGATCAGCACATCCGCATCGATCCGCAAAACCTCGTCTTTCCAGCGATCGGATTGTTCAGGGCAGTAGCCGAACAGAGGATCTGTCGGGCAGGCGTGAACCAGATAGAAACGGGTTGTATTCACCTTGAGCTCGTGGTGGCTGGGGAGCGCTCTGAGGAACGTGATGTCGTCTTCCGTGCATACTTCTTGGGTGAAACGGAGCGTCTCAGCCGCAAGTCTTTTGAAGGGCGGGGAGCATTGGGGATCTACAGAAAATCCGACTGCATTGTCATGATTACCGCGCACGGCGACTGCCGAGACTCGTTTCACCCACTGGACGGCTTCATGTGGTCTTGGCCCATAGTCCACCAAATCGCCGATACACCAGAGTTGGTCAAATTCCCGCTCGGGCAGGGCTTCGAGCGCTGCCAAATTCGCGTGAATATCGGAAACGATGACAATTTTCATAAACTCCTCAGCATTCAGGCGCACGAACACCGCTGAACCAGATCATGCGAACTCAAATTCTGACGAGGATTTATAGGGCAAGACGCCCCGACGAAACCTCGTCAGGGGTCATCAGCAGATCTTCCTTAGGTTTTGGAAGAGCAGCGGTTCAGGCGAACCCCTTCGCCTTGTATACCTTGTGCAAAATATGCACACACTGAGTGTAGCAGTTTCCCAGGTTATTGGGAGATCTAAAGGCTCCGTCGGTCGCCATTCGAATTGTGAAAGTTCAAGAAGAAATCTCCGCGCCGGTTTTGGCATTCGCATTTCTGTTTGCTGTCGACCGAATCACCACGTTAAGCAGATCGAGGTGATAACGATTGAGAGTCACATTCTTCCCGCGAATAATAGTTCCGTAACATGGTTGGCGTAAATAGCGGGACAACCGGTGCCTGCGAATTAGCGAAATGGTAGCCCTCTTGTTTCTGAATGTTGAGAAATTCAATACAATTCGCGGGATATTCCCATTGTGCATCGATCAGGAAGAGCCGCATATGAATCTGAGTGCGGCAGGGAGTAGCGGTCATGTCCGAGCGTAATTTCAACGCGCAATCAGATTTCTATTGAAGATCAACCACGCCGAAGATGTGCATCTAGAACCCCCTAGATGTCCTAAAGAGCACAGCCTCTGTCATTGTGATTCGAGGAGAATAAGACTCTAGGCGCCTTTCGGAATGGTGGTAGCGAAGGCAGTAGAACAGGTGGCCGTTTTATGAGTGCAACGACTGTTGCCCCCCCCGCACCACACAGTGAGCCGGCAAAGCCGACCCAGGACATCCCCTCGAAGGGGCTTACGAGCGATGAGGCGCGCGCACGCCTTGCAAAGGACGGACCCAATGCAATGCCGGACACGTCCGCTCATCCACTTCGCAACGCATTGGCCAAGTTCTGGGCGCCGGTTCCATGGTTGCTCGAAGCCTCCATCGTGCTTGAGCTTGTGTTGCATAAGTACTACGAAGCTGCGGTCATTGCGGCCCTGCTGATATTCAATGCAGCGCTTGCCTACTTCCAGGAGGGTCGCGCCCAAGCCACCCTGGTGGCGCTGAAGTCGCGGCTCGCCCTCAATGCCTCTGTCCAGCGCGACAGCGTTTGGAAAACTGTACCGGCCGCAGAATTGGTATCTGGCGACTTGGTGAAGCTGTCACTTGGTGCCGTGGTCGCTGCCGATGTACATTTGACCGGCGGATCGGTTCAACTCGATCAGTCGATGCTAACAGGCGAATCCCTTCCCATTGAAGCCGGTGCAGGTGTGGACACCTACGCTGGGGCTCTCGTCCGGCGTGGTGAAGCAACGGCTGTAGTGACGGCCACGGGAGCACGAACGAAATTTGGTCGCACGGCGGAGCTCGTGCGCACCGCACATGTTGTAAGCACGCAGCAGAAGGCTGTGCTCAAGATCGTGCGTAACCTTGCAATCTTCAACGGATCCTTGATTCTTGCGATGGGCACATACGCCTATTTCCATGCGATGCCGTGGAGTGAGATGGTTCCTCTGTTGCTTACGTCGGTCCTTGCAGCAATCCCAGTTGCGTTGCCCGCAACATTCACCCTTGCCGCCGCGCTCGGAGCTCGTGCTCTGGCAAAGCTAGGTGTGCTGCCGACGCGTCTTTCTGCCGTGGACGAGGCAGCTTCGATCGATGTCCTGTGCTCGGATAAAACCGGAACTCTAACCCTCAATGCGCTTTCCATAACCAGCATTCGCCCATTGTCAGGGTTTGACGAAGCCCACGTCATCGGGTTCGCAGCTCTCGCCAGTTCTGAGGGCGGTCAGGACTCTGTAGATGCAGCGATTCGTTCTGCAGCCTCGAAAAAGCCGGTGCAGGACCTGCCAAAGCTGGCGACGTTTGTGCCGTTCGACCCAGCCAAGAAGACATCGGAGGCGACCGCAACTGACGCAAAGGGAGCAGCAGAGCGCATCGTCAAGGGTGCCTACACTGCGGTGGTCGCCCTCACGGGTCCGTCGCCCGCTGCGGCTGCCATAGTTGCGGAACTTGAGAAGAAAGGCTTCAGGGTTCTTGCGGTAGCCGCAGGGCCGTCGGCATCCCTGCAGCTTATCGGGATGATCGCCCTCAGTGACCCGCCGAGACCGGACTCGGCTTCTCTAATCTCAGAGTTAAATACACTTGGTGTCGCCACGGTCATGGTCACGGGAGATGCTCCGGCCACGGCGGCAATTGTCGCTCACGACGTAGGGTTAACCGGGCCTGTTTGCCCGCCCGGAAAGCTCCCCGAGAATATCAAGCCTGAGGATTTCGCAGTATTCGCTAGCATTCTTCCAGAAGGCAAGTATGACCTCGTCAAGGCCTTCCAGAAAAGCGGGCATACGATTGGGATGTGCGGCGATGGTGCCAATGACGCACCCGCGCTCCGCCAGGCGCAGATAGGCATTGCCGTCTCGACCGCTACCGATGTGGCGAAATCGGCAGCAGGGGTCGTACTCATCCAAGCTGGGCTGAGCGGCATTGTTGCCGCAGTGAGAGAGGGCAGAATCACGTTTCAGCGCATTCTCACCTACACGCTGAACTCGGTGATGAAAAAGATTGTGCAGGTGCTCCTGCTGGCAGTCGGCCTGATCATGACTGGGCACGCGGTGCTGACTCCCATGCTTATGGTTATTGTGATGATCACTGGCGACTTCCTCTCGATGTCACTGACGACCGATAGAGTGCAACCGTCGAAGATGCCGAACTCATGGCAAATCGGCAGGATCACGATCGCTGGGGTCATCCTGGGGGTCTGTTTCCTTGCGTTCTCTACAGCAATCTTGGCCATTGGTAAATTCGAAATGCATCTCGACATATACGCACTCAGAACCCTTTGCGTGGTCGGTATTGTGTTTGGGAGCCAGGCCACAACTTATGTGATACGCGTGCGGCAACGTTTGTGGGGATTGCGCCCCAGCCTGATCCTCGTACTCTCTTCCTTGGCAGATGTTCTCATCATCTCAATGATGGCGATTCGCGGAATCGCCATGGCTCCCTTGGCCATCTGGGTCGTCGCCTGCGAGTTTGCCGCGGCGATTGCATTTGGGTTGGTGCTGGACGTAGTGAAGATTCCGGTCTTTGCTCGCCTGCGCATCTCTTGAACACCCAGGTGCCGATGGTACCGACCGACGCTCGGATCGCCGCCCGGCTAGGAGGATCTTGGGCCTCAAACCGGACAGAATCGCTTCAGATTCAAGGCGACTAGTCTGGCGAGGACAGAATTGCATGAAGAAACCCGCTTCACCGAAGGAATAGGATGGACATCGATTCGAAATCTTATCGGGTGCCACAAGGCAAGAAGGTCAATCTCAGCAAGTGGAAGACGATTGTCGACCCCTATTGCGAGTCAAAGAAGGCGTATAAAGAACTTCTCCGCCAGCACATGGAGAAACTCAGTTCTCTGCAGCAACTTCACTACGCGTCCAATCAGCATGCATTACTGCTGATTTTTCAAGGCATGGACTCTGCCGGCAAAGATGGTGCCATACGGCACGTGATGTCCGGGGTGAATCCGGAAGGGTGCGAGGTCTTTAGCTTTAAACAGCCAAGCGCAGAGGAGCTTGAACATGACTTTCTCTGGCGCACCACTTGCCGACTTCCAGAACGCGGCAGGATCGGCATCTTCAACCGTTCCTATTACGAGGAGGTACTCGTCGTTCGAGTGCACCCGGAACTTCTTCGCAACGAGGGTCTACCGGAGGAATTGCGTAACGAGAGCAGCATCTGGGAGCAAAGGTATCGCTCTATTGTCGATCTGGAGAAGCATCTTCATCGCAACGGTACGCAAATTATCAAGATTTTCCTGCACCTCTCTTACGATGAGCAACGAAAGCGATTCCTTGAGCGCATTGAAGAGCCGGACAAGAACTGGAAGTTCAGCGCCTCTGATATTCATGAGAGGAAATTCTGGAAACACTACATGAAAGCCTACGAGGATTGCCTTCACGCTACAAGCACCCATCATGCGCCATGGTACGTCGTTCCCGCCGATGATAAGGAGAATGCACGACTAATCGTCTCCCAAATCGCCCTTGATGCGCTGGGAGAACTCAAAATGGCTTACCCCAGAACTACGAAAAAGCGCCAGATCGAACTCCGCCAGATCAAGAAGCTCTTGACGAAATGACGTCTGAAATCAACTGCGAACAGATCGACAATTCACTCTTGCAGATTCCAGCTGCGCGACTTCGATGGTCACGATCCGTGAGATTTGAAATCGTGCCGCCTGTTCGACGAGGCACAATGGCCGGCTTGGAACCATCGCTTGGCCGAGGTAACAGAAGGCAGTGATTCTCGGCGATTCAGCCAGCGATTTCATTACAATTTGTGAATGGACAATGGTGGAGAGCAAGATCCAAGGGTTTACTTCGCAGCCGAGAGGACCTTTCTAGCATGGATTCGCACGGGGCTGGGCCTGATCGGCATCGGATTTGCGGTCAGCCGCTTTGGCCTGTTTTTCAGGCAGATCAGCGCAAGCGAATCCCATCTGCCAACTCGCGCCACCGGTCTATCCGTCTGGTCTGGGGTAACCCTGGTGGGCTTGGGCGTGATCGTCATCCTCAGCTCAGTCCTGCGACATTTTCAGTTGATTCGCGAGTTAAACTCAGGCACCTGGATACCGGGACGCGTGTCGAGGGATGCCGTAGCGCTGGGGCTGGTGTTGGCTGCCGCCGGAATCGGCATGTGTGTATACCTGGTCCTCGTGCACTAGCCGTACTGAAATTGCAAACGCATTCCGTGGCATAGCGGTTGGGCGCCTGAAAAGCCTTTTGAGTGGCCAAGCTGATGTTGCTGCGCTTCACAACGAATGGGGTCAGCCGCGTTCATCGCGAATGTGCGAAATGGTGCTGCATAGCGTCGATCTTCATGTCATTGTTCATCTATGTGAGATAAGAACCCTAAAAGAATGAATGGCGGCGTAATGACCTGCGCAAGGCCTGAGGGAGAGTAGCTCAAATGGCAGCCAACTTGAATACTGTGCCCCCTGCAAGAGAAAAGTCGACGCGGTTGGAACTTCAAACTGCTATCGACAGCCGAATGCTCGTTTTCAGGACAGATCCGGCTCGCCTGTCACCAACCATCCGTGCTCCAATTCTGCACCTGAGCCACTGCACAACACGAAAGTTTCGGGTACACGATCGGGTACAGACATCAGTTCGCCCTAATTTTGGCAAGCTACGCTAAATTACAGGTGGGAATGGGTTTAGCTGGTTCGCTAACTACACTCACTTTCGCTTATTTATCATAGACTTACGGTATTCATGGGAAACTCAAAATCCGCCGAGTTCCGGACTCACCCACGGTCAATAGGGACTGGCGTACTCTTACAAAACATCAACACTCCAAGCCCCTTCTTGAGGGGATTGAATTCCGAAAAAACGAAGCGGTGAATTCGCGCACGGCTGGCGCCAACACAGGCACTTATGCAGCAGCCCGCAGCACAATTGCTCGGAGGCCTAATCAAGGAACTTGGGCTGATCCCACACGATCAGCCCGGTGGCCCGCTGGTTGCAAATTTGGCAGCATTTTGGCAGCAAATATCGCCGATTGTGCCGGTTTTGCCGACTGTACCGACTCATAAGTCCTGTGCCGTCTATAATTTGGCTTTTGAAGCATTCCATGGCATGGAAGAGGTCATCAAAAGTCGTGGAAGGCGGGGGCAACGTTTGAACGAGATTGCACTGACCTACCTCCAGCTGGTGAGTGGCTTCCTTAAAGCCAAGAAATGAGTCTTCAATATGTAAAATACATAAAAAAGATGCGTATATTCTTTCTTTATAACGTATATTGAAAATTATGCGGACGCTTCCTGAACTCGGACAGGCATTGGCCCAAAGAAGAAAGCTGCTCCGCTTGAAGCAAGGGCAGGTCGCGGCTCAGTCTGGCCTATCCCAAGCGCTGTTGTCTCGCCTTGAGAATGGACAGTTGCCGGAGTTCGGCTCACGCAAGCTACTGTCTGTCCTGGCTGTTCTTGGATTGGAGATCAGCTTCACCGAAGTCGGGGCGGCTGGTACGCTCGATGAGCTGCGGCGTGAGCGGAGTGGCGAATGAAGCTCAATGTCCACGTCCTCGGCCAGCACGTCGGTGTGCTCGAACAGGTTGGCGACTTCAAGAGCGTCATGACCTACGTCCCCGATGTTGCCCCAGAGAATCTCGTATCCCTGACCATGCCCGTCCGCACGGAATCCTACGTCTGGGATGACGAGCTTCACCCTATCTTTCGCATGAACCTCCCAGAGGGCTACCTGCTGCAAGTTTTGCAAGAGGAGTTTGGCCCCCACATCGGCGCAAGCCCGGTTGCCCTCCTCTCCGTTATCGGGCGGAACATGGTGGGAAGATTGACGATCGCTGCGCCGGGAGCAGAGTTGGACGAATCTGCAAAGCCAATAGAAGTCGCTGAGCTTCTCAAAGGCGACAACTCTGAGCAGGCGTTCTCCCAACTTGTCCGAGAGCACGCAAAGAGCGGCGTATCGGGAGTACTGCCGAAGTTCCTGGACGCCGCAGCGCAAGAGCAGGGCGGACTTGGGCCGCACAAGAAGGCGACCCTCCTGACGCATCAGTACATCATTAAGGGCTCCTCGGCGAGGCTTCCGTTTGCCACGACCAACGAGCACCTCTGTATGCAGGTTGCGGCCAAAGTGGTCGAAACCGCAAGGACGGAGCTTTCGCAAGACGGCAATGTTCTGCTCGTTCATCGCTTCGACTTGGACGAGCACGGCAAGCCCTTCCGGGCGATGGAAGACTTCTGTGCTCTGCTCGGACTGCGGCCACAGAACAAGTACGAGACCACGTGGGAGAGAATTGCCAAGGCCGTTCGCACCTTCGTGGATGGCAAGTACCACTACGAGAGCTTCCAGAAGCTTTCATCGATGCTGCTGCTGACCTACGCTCTGCGGAATGCCGATTGCCACTCGAAGAATCTCGCTCTGCTTTACACATCTCGAAACGATGCGCGACTCGCCCCGGCGTACGACTTCTTCACCACTTCGGTCTATAGCGGATACCGGGACAATCCTCCGGGCATCATGTTCGGTGGCAAGAAGACTTGGTTGCCAGGGAAGACCCTCGCGAAGTTCATCACGACCAACATCGGCATACCCGAGCGAGAGCAGAAGGTGATGGTGGAGAAAATCAGTGACGCCATCGCCGACACCGCTCCAGCGGTTCGCGCGAAAATGAACGACCTCGATGATTTCAAAGACACTGGAAAGCGGATGCTGGCAACGTGGAGCGAGGGCGTGAACCAACTGCGCGACTCCAGGATGTATAGCCTGGGCGCGTGGAAGTCGAGTGAAGCTTTCGAGGGCATCTCTGATCCGCCCAAGCTGGCGAACCCCAGCACGGTTGTCGGCCATTCCGAACTTCTGACTCCCACCCGGAAGCGAAAGACCAAGTAGCACCAAGGCTCCACAATTCGCTTCCGCAGTTTGTCGAACGGCTCAGATATCGGATCTAATCAATAAAATAAGGTAGTTTCCAGTTTCCAAATTGGAAATTAGGGCTACAATAGCGTATGCAAGGGCAAGACGTCGCGCTTCTGTTAAAACTCGCCACCCTGATCAAGCCAACGGTCCCGTCGAAGGAATTGGCCGCGAGCCTCTTTATTTCGCCTTCGGAGGTTTCAAAGTCCTTGAAACGGTGCGTGGCGGCCGGCCTGCTTTACGTCTCTGACCTGGAAAAGCGCGTGAACGGCACCGCACTCATGGAATTCCTGGCGCATGGGCTGAAATACGTTTTTCCGCCCGTCAGAGGCTCCATGGTGCGTGGAGTCCCTACGGCGGCTGCGACGGAACCATTGAAGGCGCTCTTGCTGGACGATGGGGAACCCCCAACGGTCTGGCCGTATCCCGAGGGAAAGGTCAGGGGAATCTCGATCGCACCTCTCTATAAGGCCGCTCCCAAGGCAGCGTTGCTCGACGCCAAGTTCTATCGCGTGTTGGCTCTCTCGGACGCGATCCGTTGCGGCAGGACGAGGGAACGCAATCTGGCTATCGAGCTTCTGGAAAAGGAGATTCATGGCTGATCCGAATCTTCCGTTGCTTGAGGATGCGGTGAGGAAACTCGCGCCCTTTCTGGATGAGATCGTATTTGTCGGCGGCGTAACGCTCGGGCTTCTGATTACCGACGAAGCCGCTGCGCCCATTCGTGGCACAACTGATGTCGATGTGATCGCCGAAATCGTCACCTATGCCGACTACATTGCGTTCTCAGAACGTCTGCGACTGGCTCATTTTACGGAGGATGAGGAACTCACCTGCCGTTGGCATCATGAAGGATTGATGCTCGATGTCCTTGCATTGAACAAAGAGGTTCTGGGCTTCACGAATATCTGGTACGAGTCAGCCCTGCGCCATGCATCCGCGCTGAGCTTGCCAGGAGGAGCGTCTATTCGTGTGATTACCGCTCCGTTCTTTCTCGCCACCAAAATGGAAGCCTTTCGAGGAAGAGGCAAGTTGGACTTTCAAGCAAGCCACGATCTGGAAGATTTTGTGGCGGTGATCGAAGGACGCGAAAACGTGGTCCAAGAAATCGCGGAATCGCCGCAGGCTGTTCGGGTATATCTGGCTCAGGCGGTGAAAAGCCTGTTGGCGGAACCGCGCTTTCTCGACGTCCTGCCGGGTTTTGTTCTGGATGATGAGCGCGTCCCCTTGATCAAAGACCGGTTTGCAGCCATCGGCGCGGGTGTGTCCAGCAATTTGTGTAAACGGCCCGGTTGAAGTTCTGTTTTTGGTTAACTTCGTTGCCGTGGGAAGCGATCTTCCCAGAGCAGCGCGAAGCAGTTGAGTGCATCTCTCCAGCCCTGGATCGATTGCCATTTCTTGGTCAGGTTTTTCAGGGCCAGGTACATCACTTTCAGGGCCGCGTCCTCGCTGGGAAACGCGCCTCTGGTTTTGATCGCCTTGCGCAGACTCATGTTCAAACTCTCGATGGCGTTGGTGGTATAGACGATCTTGCGGATCTCCGGCGGAAACTGAAAGAACGGTACAATCCCCAGCCAGTTTCTTCTCCACATGGCGCTGATCGAGGGGAATCGGCGATCCCACTTGCCGGCATTCCTCCAGTTGCCGCTCCGCCTCTTCGGCCGTGGCAGCGCGGTAGATGAGCTTCAAGTCGGCCGCCACCGCCTTGCGTTCCTTCCACCCCACAAAGTTCAAACTGCCTCGCACCATATGCACGATGCACAGTTGCACGGTCGTCTTCGGGAAGACCGTCTCGATGGCCTGAGGGAAGCCCTTCAGCCCGTCCACGCAGGCGATGAAGATGTCCTTGACGCCGCGATTGGTCAGTTCGGTTAGCACCTGCAGCCAGAACTTGGCGCCCTCGTTGGCCGATGTCCACAGCCCCAGAACCTCTTTGCAGCCCTCCATGTTGACACCGATGGCCACATAAACGGCGCGGTTTTCTACGCGCCCCTCGCTGCGCATCTTGACCACCAGCGCGTCCAGATAGACGATGGCGTACACCGTATCCAGCGGTCGCGATTGCCAGGCCTTGACCTCATCGAGCACCGCATCGGTGACCGCCGAAATCAACGTCGGCGAGACCTCCACCTGATAGATCTCCTCCAGGTGGCCCTGGATCTCGCGGGTGGTCATGCCGCGTGCATAGAGGGACAAAATCTTGTCGTCGAATCCATGCCAGCGCGTCTGCCCCTTGGCCACCAACTGCGGCTCGAAGCTGCCTGCGCGGTCGCGGGGAACCTCCAGTGCGAGAGCGCCGAAATCCCCTTTTAGCTGCTTCTTGCTGCTTCCGTTCCGGCTGTTGCCGCTGTTGCGGCCAACCACGGTGTGCTTCTCGTAGCCCAGATGCTCGGTCAGCTCGGCCGCCAATACCCGCTCAAGGATGGCCTTGGTCAACTGCTTCAGAAGGCCGTTTTCGCCCGCTATCTCCGCCACCGTGGAACGGCCGGCAAGCAACTCATCGATCTGTTTTACATCAAATCCCATGCGATCTCCCCATACCCTGTGTACCAGAGTTGAAAAGACCGTTTACACAGAATGTTTTACACCCTCATCGGCGCTGGTGTTGATTAAATCGCGCCGGCTCTCGTTTTCTTGGTCCCGTTCCCTCCGAGTCTCTGCTATCCTCACTGGCATGAAAAGTGACGAGTCTACGCTACCCCTGATGACGCCTTGCGACAATTGTGGCGTGAGCACGCCGGGCTTTGACGTCGTCCAATGCGGCTCCATAGAACGCGGATACCGTCGGCTCTGCAATCGATGCTTCAATGTTGAGATGGCGAGAGCAGCCGGACTCCAAGGATTCGAACACACCAACTTTGAGCCTATGAGGCTCACCGATTGCTTGGGTGAACTTCATGACTTCCACTTTCGCACCCACTTGTTCGGTATCGGTGTCGCCATCGACGCCTTCGAACTTCGCAATGGAGAACCGACCGGCTACTCCTTCCAAATCATCGGCGAGCGAGAGGTCGATCAATTGGTCTTGTTGGGGCGGCTAGTCGAGAAGATGCGCCGCGCCCTGTCGATCAAACATCTGAAGGACGGCGACTACGGATTGCAAATTGCAGACAGTGGGGTGGTGCGGGGCCGGATCGAGTGGGACGACTCCCATGACGGCCAATTGCCGTTGTTGGTCATTGATGGCCGAGAGATCAACTGGAACGAATTTGGTTACATGCTGATGAGCCACGAGGGGGCGCAATTCAGGCTGACAATCGCGGACCAGAGTGAAGAGCTGTGAGCCTGCCCAGCGAGGAAAAAGCCATAGCGCGTAGTATGCGGGCAACATTATGGGCAATTTTCACGAAAATGCCGACATTTTCATTGATTACAAACGACATATACTTACTTGCGGTAGCCGTTAGCGCTACCAAAGATCAGTACAACGAGATGCCGAGATGCTTAATAGCTCCGGCATCTCTTTTATTTTGTTGCTATTCATGTCCACACAGGGGTAACATTGTCCAATACCATCCAGCCCTGACGTGGGGTAAGTTTTAGGGGTAACCCCATTCCACGGCTTTGGAGTTACCCCAATGGCCCTCACAGACACCGCTATCCGCAATGCCAAGCCCGGTTTGAAGCCCGTCAAGCTGTTTGATGAGCGCGGGCTGTTCCTGCTTGTTACCCCTGCCGGGGGTAAGTGGTGGCGCTTTCGCTTCCGCTTCGACGGCAAAGAAAAGCTGCTCTCTTTGGGCATCTACCCTGACGTTGGCCTGAAAGATGCCCGCAACCGGCGCGACGAAGCCCGGAAGTTGCTTGCTGAAGGCACGGACCCCGGCGAAGACCGCAAGACTCAGAAGTCGGCAAGGCAAGACCGGGCAACCAACAGCTTTGAGGCTGTAGCGCGGGAGTGGTTCGCCAAGTTTTCGTCTCAGTGGGTAGAGCATCATGGACAGCGCGTTATGAGCCGCTTCGAGCGCGATATTTTCCCGTGGATCGGCGGCAAGCCCATCGCCGAAGTGACCGCCCCGGAATTGCTGGCCGTGGTCCGGCGAATTGAAGGCAGGGGCGCTCTGGAAACGGCACACCGGGCGCTCGGAAATTGCAGTCAGGTTTTCCGCTATGGAGTGGCAACCGGGCGCTGCCCCCGTGATCCTTCCGGCGATCTGCGCGGGGCGCTCCAGCCAACGAATGCCGAACACTTCGCCTCTGTGACCGAACCGGCCCAAGTTGCGGGTCTCTTGCGGGCACTGGATGGCTACAAGGGGACATTCACCGTCGCCTGTGCGCTACGCCTTGCGCCTTACGTCTTTGTGCGCCCCGGCGAACTTCGCAAGGCGGAATGGACTGACTTCGACCTTGACGCGGCGGAATGGCGTTACATGGTCACCAAAACCAGCACCCCGCATATTGTCCCGCTTGCATCCCAAGCCGTGACTATTCTTCGTGAGCTTCACGCATTAACCGGCACCGGGTGCTATGTGTTTCCGGGGGCGCGTAGCAGCAAGCGCCCCATGAGCGATAACGCCATCCTGGCCGCCATGCGGCGATTGGGTATCGGAAAGGACGAGATGAGCGGCCACGGCTTCCGGGCAATGGCGCGAACGATCCTTGACGAAGTATTGGGCGTCCGCCCTGACTACATCGAACACCAGTTAGCCCATGCTGTGAAAGACCCCAACGGACGGGCCTACAACCGCACCAGCTTTCTCCCCGAGCGCCGGGAAATGATGCAGCAATGGGCGGATTACCTGGACAAGTTGAGAAACGGGGCGAAATGAAAAAGGTCGCTATGAGCAGGGACAATTCGCGGCCTAAAGTCATGGAAGCGATAAAGGCAAGTCTAAAGAGCTTTTGCCGAATCGGATTGCAGGACAGCGATTGTATTGACTGCGCAATCAATTCAATCGGTATCGAGGAGTTGATTGTACAAGCAGAGGCGGGAGACAAAGACGCAGAGAAGAGGCTTAGGACGTTGGCCGCGTTTTGTCTTAGTGATGATGATTTCGAGCCGCTCAGAGCATATGCAGAAAGAGTGTTTGAGAGATTAAACAAGGGACTGCCGGACCCGCACAGGCCAGCGGGCGGGAGTCCGCCACATCCCTATCGCCAAAAACTGTGGATTGCTCATTGGATATATAAGGCAAGACAAGCAGGCAAGACTCAAAATCAAGCGTGTTCTGCCTTTGTAGAATTTATCGGTAAAACAAATCGCGAGGGCGAGGACGTTCTATCAACAGAGCAGGCAAGAAGAATTTATGTGGACGCAAAGCAGGACATAGAAACGCTTTATACAGAAATTCAGAAGGCCAAAGCCGCCACGATTCCGATGCGCTGTGTTGATTGACAAGTCTGCCTCAATACCTTACAGATTTTTGAGGTACCACATGAACCTGTGAGTTTCCGTGGTGAATTTAAGCCCACACATCGTCATCCTTGGTTCATCAAGACTTTTGCAGAACATTGCAGGACGAGGTGGACCAACAATATGCAGCAACTTCCAGAAACCGGCTACCTGCGTTTGCCGCAAATCATCGGCAACCCCAAAGCGGGTATTCCCGCCTTAATCCCCATTAGCAAATCAAGCTGGTGGAACGGCATCAAAAGCGGGCGCTATCCCGCTGGCCGGAAACTTTCAGCAAGAACCACGGTCTGGGCCGTGGAAGATATTCGCGCCCTCATTGAGTCAGTAAGGTGAGGGGGCCGCGATCATGACAGACAAAACACCAAGCATTGATTGGATGGCAACTCACATTCGTGGCCCAGTTGCAGACCCTACAGCCACAATGGAAGCGTGGTTCCGCGCACACTCAAGCCCTGGCGCAAGATGCTCCCGATGTGCTGTACCATTCACCGGGGATCAAGCAACAAGAGCCGTGTGCGTCGTCCCCGATGCAGAGCCAGCCATGCTTTGCCCGGATTGTAGTGACAGCTTCAGGGCGCATGACTTTCTCAATATCCCTAACCTCATCTGGCTTGAAATTCCGCTAAGGAAAACGACATGATTGCCAGAGCACTTCAAGCGCTCATGGCGCATCGGCAATTTCTCGTCTATCGGCTTGAGCCAAGCAAAACCCGCCCTGGCAAGACAGACAAAATCCCATGCAATTCTCTAACGGGGCGGAAATACATCAACGCTCATGATCCCGCGAACTGGACAGATTACGATTGCGCCACGGCAGCGGCGGCCAGACTCGGTACCGGCTACGGAGTGGGTTTTGCTCTAACCGAGAATGATCCCTTCTTTTGCCTGGACATTGACGGTTGCTTGCTGCCGGATGGCAAAAACTGGTCCCCGATTGTCGGCGAACTGTGTACAAAACTTCCCGGCGTGGGCCTTGAGTGCTCACAGTCGCGCAAAGGCATTCATCTATGGGGCAAGTATTCTGGCCCTGAGCCAGCGCACGGATGCAAGAATATTGCGCGGGGAATTGAGCTTTACACCAGTGGCAGGTTTATTGCTCTTGGCGTCAATGACGGTTGGCCGGGAGATGCTGGCACGGATTGCACTTCAGCGCTCCACGCGGTGATTGCGGAGTATTTCCCGCCAACAACGGGCAAAGATGCCCCTTTGCAGCAATGGACCACAGAACCATGCGCCGAATGGTGCGGGCCTTCCGATGACGGCATATTGACGCAACGGGCAATAGCGAGTCAATCCGGCAATAAGGCCTTCGACGGCAACAAGGCCAACTTTAACGATCTATGGAACGCCAACGGACCGGCGCTCGCCCGTGCATATCCAGACAGCGGGGGCCGGGAGTATGACCGCTCAAGCGCCGATGCTGCCCTAGCTCAACACTTGGCGTTCTGGACAGGCAAGAATTGTGAACGCATTCAGCGGCTAATGGAGCAAAGCCAACTGAAGCGCGACAAGTGGGAGCGGGAAGACTATTTGACGGGCACTATCTTGTCCGCTGTGGCCCGACAGATTGACGTGCTGCGAGACAGGCCGAATATGGATGACGCGGCCCGCCGCCGCAAGCAGATAGAAGAGTCTATGCGTATCGGCGACGGAGCCGATGAAATTCCCACTGTCGGCACTATGCCTCTTGAAGAAATGCTTACTCGCTTCGTCTTCATCCAAGACGGCCAGCAAGTGGTTGACCGGCAACGCCCGCGATACGTGTCTGCTCTGTCTGACTGGAAAGCTGCTCTGAGGGCCTCGACCACAACAAGGGAAGTCAAAGGGCAATTCAACTATGACGGCACTCCAAAAATGAAGACTTACGAAACGGCTGCATTATGGGAGAAAAGCCCAGAACGCCAGCAAGCCTTTGGAGTAACCTTCAAAGCTGGTGGAAGTCTGTTCATGCGCGATCCCAAAGGCGCGGAAGCGGTGAACATTTGGACTCCGTTTGATCGAAGCGTATCGCCCGGAGACGCCTCATTATTTCTTGAGCATGTGGATTATCTCTTCGGAGAGGCCGCCGGGAGCTTTTTCGATTGGCTGGCGCATACCGAACAAAAGCCGTGGGAGCTTCCACACTCTGGATATGTTCATATTTCGGACCAGCACGGGACGGGCCGAAACTGGATAGCCGGAGTGATTGCCCGCCTGTGGCCGGGGTACGCTGCTATCAACTTCGACCTTAGCGGAATGCTGCGCACCGGATTCAATGACCGGCTTTCCTGCAAGCTGATTGCCGTTGTTGATGAGATTCAGGAAGGCGGGAGCAATGCCAAGTGGGATAACGCGGAAACAATGAAACGGATCGTCACCGAAGAGTACCGGACGATCAATCAGAAATATGGGCGCATCCGTGAAGAGTTCAACGCCTGTCGTTGGCTGATTTTCTCGAATCACATTAGCGCCCTGCCATTGGATGAGCACGACCGCCGCTTCAACGTGGTACGGAACGAAGAACCGCCCCGCGAACCAGAGCATTATGCCCGCCTCTACGCCGCATTGAAGGACCGCGCATTTATTGCTGGGGTGGCTCATTTTTTGCAAACGCGCAATCTATTCAGCTTTAATCCTGGCGCTCACGCTGTTATGAACGCCGCAAAGGAAGCTGTTGTCGCAGCGAGCTGTAGCGAGGCAGACGAAATTTTAGGCGATCTGGTTAAACACTGGCCTGTGGATGTAATCGCCACATCTGCCCTTGGGGAACTGATGACCGGCCAACCGGGGGGACGGCTCACCAGAGGCAATGACCACTCTTTGCAGCGCCGTGGAATCAGGCGCTACGAAAAGAAAATCAGGACTGGCGAGACTTCTATCAGGGTAAGCATTTTAAGAAATTTCCAGCACTGGAAAGATGCCGACGCCAGCCGAATTCGCGCCGAACTTGAGCGAGCGCCGAAAATCCCGTTTGGCGGGGTGCGGGCCTATCTGGATAGCCTTGCGGCTGAGTGAGCGCCTGTACCGGATGTACCAGATGTACCGGATATTCAGACTGTACAGAGAATAAAGCTATTTTTTGATTCGCTCTTTTAGGAATCCGGCACATCTGGTACATCAGGTACACAACAACCCAACCTGTGAGAGTCAATCAGAGCAGAGCCGGTCCTTTTGCGAGAATATGTTTGCTAGGGGGAATTGCTTTGATGGGAACGCCAACTGCTCTGGATATAACAAGATAGATGCCATCCGCCTATTAGCAGATGATAGGATCACGGCGGGCATTTAACAGAAGCTGTGAGAGTCAAGCATGAGCACACCAAAGCAGCGCCTGAAACTCCGGGCCTTTTGGCAAGAATGGGACCGTGTGGGCGCTTTACGTCACAAGATGGTTTATGACGAAGAATTGGCCGAACGCCGCGCGGAATTCTTCTTTGAGCATGGTGTGTGGCTGCCCCTGGTGCTGCCCTCATGGCCGGAGTTCCCGCCGGAGTGCATCGACATGACCTGTGGTGCTCGTGGACGGCGCAAGGGGACGCCCTGCCTGTGCAAAGTGATTGGGCGCAACGGGCGCTGCAAATGGCATGGAGGCCTCTCAACCGGGCCGAGAACGTCTGAAGGGAAAATCAGGAGCCTTGCCAACTTGAAACGCGGCCCGAAGTTGTAGGGGACTCACAAAACCTAACATTTAACGTCAGACCGGGCATCAAATGTACAGCCCCAATCAGCATTTAGATTCGCACCCGATCATCTGCACAGCACCAACTCGCAACAATCAATCCCAGACGCTCCCACTCGCCCCGCACAGAATCATCCAAGGTTGTTTTCAAAGTGTGTGGGGACTTGCGCGGATACAACGCGGTAAAATCGTCCAGAATGTTAGACGTGTTCCCCTCGACAACTACACATTCGCACTCATGGCGCTTCTCATGAAAACAACATTCCGGGGTCAGACACTGGAAGTCATCTCTCGAATGCCCCTGCGCGCTCAAAAGTGTGTCTAGCTTGTCGATCCAAAAAATTCTTTCCGCTGCATGTGTTGGACATTTCCAGATATCATAAAGCGCGAGTCCTTTTTCAATGTCGATGTGACTTCGAATGTCATATTCTTCCAAGTCGGTAAGGCGACCTAACAGTTGCGATATTTTGGAGTGCTTGGGATGATTACTATATCTGCTTATATAAAACGAATCCGGTAGCGCATTTTCAAGATCGCGTCCGGTAGTTGCTGCGAGCTCAATTAATGGAAATTCTGTTGTGTTCGAGAACTGCTGCAATGCCCGAGCTGTACCACCTATACTACCCGTAGGTGATGCCTTATCGCTGTCTGCAATACACAAACATAGCTTTCCCAATCCAGCTAAATGCGCAAGTACTGCGGCTGACGCTCCTCCGCCTCCTGGCCATTGGTCTGCCTTTATTGCCAGATAGCCTCCGGTAGCAAGTAATGCACCGACTTCGCCCATCAGCCAGTACACTTCAGTGTCTGAAAGATGTTCTCCCAGCAAAACAGATGGTTGAATTCTCTCAGTACGGTCAAACCATTGTAAGGGGAACGTAATGATTCGCTGATCATTCTCAGTGGTGCTCTCGGGGATCTCCAACACAGAAGCGACTACACGGCCATAGGTTTGAACTTTGTATATAAGTGTCCCTGTCTGCGACACAGACTGGTATGCTCGTGTAAGAGCAGCCTTATGCTGAGGACTGAGGAACGGTAATTGTAGCAAGTATTTAAGTTCATCCCGCTTTGCAAAAATCCGATGACTTCCTTCGAACTGTGCGAGCGCTAGATTGCCGAGCGAAATTCGATCTCGCTCGGTATCCTGATTGGAGTTGAATAACTCAACAACAGAGTGATCTATCTGCAAAAGCATGTCTGGCCGCCCCAAATGAATAAGAATGCGTCGCAACTACACCAAAGGTGCGGATAAAAAGCCGAAGGGCCAGTCCCTTAATACGCCATCAGAGTCGAACTGCTTGACACGGACAATGGACGTGCGACAAGCCGGACTAGAGCAATCAGGCTCAAAAAGGACGATTTGTACATCGTCTTGATCAATTCTTTTAGCTTCAATGAGTTGGCCAATACGCTCGATTATCGTAGGACTATGCGTCTCTAGGACGAAACGGACCTGTATACTATGCGCTTTACTCATTTCGGCAACGTCCACGATCAACTCGGCAAGCCGAGCCTGAAGCGCGGGATGAAGATGTAGTTCTGGTTGCTCGATTGAAATCAGCGAATTGGAAGAGAGGACGTTCCTATTAAGGCGAGAACCAAATCGCTGCATCGATCGACGATAACTTACGCCGTCCGTTAGATTCCAAATCTGGACCAAAAATGGGAGCATTTGTGAATATCCAAAGCCTGCATCGGCAAGGTTAAATTCAGTACCCGTTGCCGTATCCATCATTCGCAATGCGATACGCGCACCGTCGTGCACACTCCTTGGAAATACCTCAAACTGGAATCTATCTTTGATCCACTTACGAAACCCAGTTAGTTCCGAGGGGCTCATACTAGCCATCACCATAGCAACGTTGACGCCGCTTGGATCAACGCTAATCGTGGAGACATCTCGGCTCTGGTAGTCGCGTTCTACCCGCGCCCTGACAGGTGCGAAGTAATGTACTGACCGCGCTAGTTGAGTCACATATCTGCTCACGACATCAAGAATTCTGTTGGTCGATTTTGCTATCAGCAAATTCCTAACTTCTATAAATTTCACGGAGTCAAGAGTCCAATCGCGAGTGCGCTCATTCCAAGTTTGGCTTCCTCTCCTTCGCAATTCCCCGAACATCTGTTGTGGCGAGGCGATCGTAAGCCCATTGAACATCTCAAGACGTGTTTCCTCTGCCGTTCGACCGTGGAAGTAAGGGTCCGTTTTCTTGAGAAGAACTCTCTCTAGAGAACTTGTTCCTGCTTCATCAACTTGGAACAACAAATTCTCCTCGTCTTCAGCACCTAAGGTACGTACTAATCGGGGTACAAGCCCGCGATCGACAATTAGTTTAAGTTCTTTGGTCCCTTCCGACATACTCTGACCATTCACACTGAAGCTGGATATATCCCCGCTATAGCTGGCATGAATCTTAATTTCGTCTGGAGTTTCGGAGGTATGAAGCATCAGTGTTACTGCCCGCAAGCGAGGGTATCGCGAGTCCTTATCACTTTCTGTGAAGGTCAACACACATACTACCCTGGTTGAATTTGGGAGTTTGACTCTTGATTGGGCGATAGGTGGTAAAGACTCGCTTTCCACGATAAAGCCAAACTCAAGTCTTAATTCTGACGGGCTTGCATTCTTGCGAAGTGCCTCATTAAAGAAACCAAAATTGACTTCACCTTCATTCAGTGATAGACCGCCAAGAGGGCGTATTTCTTGACTTTGCTTTATCAAAGGGAATGTACGCAGAAAGGTGCTCTTGCCCGAACTGTTCGCTCCAACCAGTACAGAAATTGGTTTGATCGCAATTGTTGTGCTGTCAGCTATAGACCGCAAATTGCAAATTCGAATGCTTTCCATGATAGGCAAACCTTCCTTCAAATGAAAATGCGACAAGCGTAAGAAGCAGAAACAAATGCAACCGAGTGCATCCTGCCGTCAATCTATCAGAAACAGGACGAGAATCAGTATGGATTAGCAGCCAGAGGCCTTCGTCTTGATTCGATCTTGACAACTTAAAATGTTCACATCATTTCTGACGGCCATCAGAAAAAGCGCTTTGAGCTTGTTTTCGGCGTCGGAATCGTTTACGAATCTTCTAGGACAGCCTTCAACAGCAAGCACGGACGCTGCGGACGCCTTTTCTTCTTCGCTGCGAGTTAACCATCCAAACTTGGCATGAACGTTGTAATTGTAAACATTGAGCGTTGATTCAGTCCTGCAGAAATCCTCAGAAACCGCGAAATAGCTCTTCCAACTTCATATCGAGTGCCTGCGCCAGAGCGTACAGGGTGTCAATTCTAGCGGCGACGGCTCCATTCTCAATTTGACTGAGATGTGCTCGTCCGATCCCTGCCATATCGGCAAGCTGGGTCTGTGAGAGGCCATGCTTTTCCCTCAATTCGCTTAAGCGGCGTCCGAGTTTTACGGGAAAAGAGATTGCCATTTTCCCATCGTTACCGCTATGGTCGGGTAGAATGTTCGATATACCGAACAATGGACATCCGCTAGACTCTGTCTCGCTGCCACCCTAAGGCCAATTTGTCCACTGGAAAATGTTTGGATACGCCGACCACTTCACGGAGAAAATTATGTCTTGGCTTAGCCGCTTATGGCACCCTCTCAACGCACCAACGGAGGCAAAGAGCAGCCATTCCGCCCCTGTGCGCTCCCCCTTGCAAGGTATACCAACTGTGAAGTTCGATCCTTCGACTGTGAATCAACGTGTCAAAGTGAATCTCTTAAGAAATATTGAGTTGCTTGCCGATCTTGAAAAGAAACACGTCAAGCAGGTTTACGAGATTGCCTTGCGTTCCTTGTTGGCAGGTAGAGATTTGCACATGCTGGCTACAGCGCTAAGGGAAATCGCTGGATTGCCTCAAAAGCGGGCCGCCGACGTTGCGCGTTCCTTACACAACAAGGCCACAATGCAAATTACCCGTGAGCGCCAAGCCGCGCTTGGAATCACTCACGCGAAATGGATGTACCCGAACGCGCCCTGCATGGTAGACCCGCGCCACCCAACCGAAGCGGGAATAGGGCAGGACGCCGCGCACAAGGCAGCCGACGGAAAGATATATGATCTCAGTAAAGGCTTGCTGGTGGATGGCAAGTGGACATGGCCCGGAGTTGAGGACGGATGCAAATGTTCCTCACGGCCAATTCTTCCGGGTAGCACTCGCTAAACCGGGGTAACAATGGGGGTATGTTGAGAATTGCTTCCGATAAATACCTATTGAAATCAATATCATGGGCTTGATATTCGATTCCCGTTAGCGCTACCAGATATTTGACGCTAAAGCCCGCTAAATCAGCGGGCTTTGCTTTTGCCCGAAAATAGACCTAGCGCTCCCTGACAGCAAAAAGCGGTCACAGTGGAGCACAAAATGGTACACAGGCCAAACAAGGCCCAACCGCGATAACGATTACAGCGGGAGGCGCTTTCGTGGACAGCAAGCGAATGTGGGAAGTTGCGCTCACGGTACTGGTCGCGATCATTCTGCTGGCCGCTGCCGAAGGAAGGTATGGCTACGGCTTTTACACGGCGCTGAGGACGGCTGCAACGGTGGGCGGGGTATTGGGCAGTGAAGGTGTATAAAGAAGGGCCACGGGGCTGGATGTGGGCATTCCTGGCGATGGCGCTCCTACTCAACCCGGTCTTGCCGATGAGGATGCACCGGGCGGGTGCTCCACATTTCGGCGCGAAGTCGAAGCGTGTGTGGGTTACATATTGCGTATGGCGGGCAGTTGTATTCTGTGACCTTGCCTTGTTTTAGTCGCGCGGAGACTTTTCCATTCCTAGCGAAGACTCCATCAATACAGACACTCGCGGCCATTGCTTCGGCTGCACAGCGCTACATGCCTCGGTGGGGAACAGGCTCCCAGGGATTGGGCGCCAATGCGTTGGCAAAGGAGTCTGAGCACAGATTCGGCAGGCCATCATTCGTCGGCCTCCGGTACCACCAGCACTGGTTCATCGAGCGCGATCATCAGCTTCTTGCGGATGCCGCCGAGGGTCTGCATGGCCAAAGCACAACTACGGCAATGACCACCAAGGCGCACCTTGACGCGCATTCCTTCAATGGATACAAGTTCAATATTGCCGCCATCAGCCAAGATGCCGGGTCGCACCTCAGCGAGAATGCGTTGAACCGAGTCGAAGCGGGACTCGAGCGGTTGATTCATCCAGTTCCTCCTGAAGGTCATAGCAAACATATTTGAGGTCGTAAGGGAAATAGATTTTTTCCATAAATGAAAGTCCGCGATCAAGCGATGCTGTCCGCTGCACGGAGCTTCCTGCATTCTGTACGACGGAGACCCAGCCTTTGTAGGTCGACGCATCCAGATGCACGCGCATATCCACATGATCAATCGAATGGACTGTACCCAGTTCTGCGCGATACGGTTCTTCGATATGGAAATGCTCGACCCGTCCACGGGACTCGCAAAAGTCCTGGTGTCCGGTCTTCCCCCCGTATGTCAGTCCGCGCGTGCTGAGATGAATCCCATAAGCGTCGTGGCTGATGGCGTTGGCCAACATGAAGGTCTCGCGCGGCGTGGCGCAGAAGTCGGTTTCATCTATGCCGACCGGTGACAGGCAGAAGACAGTGCCATGCGATGCGACCTGTGCCACGAGATCTTCGATAAAGTCGCGATAGATGATCCAGGCCTCACGCTTGGAGATGTTGCCGCGCTTGCGCTCCTCGATGATCAACGTGTGCCCGCCGAGATCGCGGCAGACCTTGGAGAGATGGATGAACTGAGCCATGATCCGCGCGCGATACGGGGAGGCGCCGAGCTGTTCTATTTGAAGGGGATCCTTCGTCAAGCCATGCAGTCCAATGATCTCCAGCCCAGCTACTTCTGCGGCTCGGCGATAGATCTTCACATCGCTCGCAGTGATGCTTTTTTGTGCATCAGGCCAAGTGTGAAAGGGCGCTACTTCGAGACCTGCAATGCCGCGCTCGGCCAATCGGGGAAGATGGGAGAAATGATCAAAGACCGGCATGAGCAGATTCGATGCGGCGCGCTTCATGGGGCAACCTCCGGGTAGGCTTCCTGACTCGTCGATGCCTCCAGCGCAGCTTTTTCTTTGGCGCGATCAATCCACGCAACTCCTCCGTGTGCCAGAGCGAGGCTGATCTCGTTCAGCAGGTCGAGAATCTCGGTTCCCTCACCTACAATCACCGGTTGCACCCCAAGCTGCATCAACCGGCGCGTCGATGAGGAGCCGATGGAATGGGCGTAGACGGCGTGACAGTCTTTCACGAATTCAAGCTTGACCAGCACCTTGTCTTGAACAGATCCCGTGATGCCGTCGCGCACAACTTCCCCTTCCTTTTCCGCGGGAGGGAATGCGGCGTAGCCAAGAAGGTTGGCCTCACCTGGGGCAACATCATAGATAGCGAGTCCCTCGGTTCCTCCAAAGTGGTGGTTGACGGTCTTCCGGTCACTGGTGGCAAATGCGATTCTGATCATCAGGCGACTCCTTGAAGAATAAGTTCAGGCAGGGGCTGGCGAAAGCGAGAGATAAAGGGGGCGATCTCCTGATAGTGCGCGGCCAGCAGGTCGGCGATACGAAAGATCGTGCGGCGAGAGCCGTTGTAACCAACCCAGGCCTCTGAATTCGCAGAATGGCTGTCGAAGATGGGAAAGCCCGCGCGCAGCAGCGTAGCTCCAGTACGCCTGGCTATCTCAACTCCATGAGAGTTGGTCACGATGATCTCCGCTGATCTCTCCCGCACCAATCTTTCCAGGTCTTCGAGATCGCCTACGACAACCTCATCGACAGGCAGGGTCTCCAAGACATCGCTCTTGATCGAAGAGACCGCGGCAACCACGTCGATGCCCAGACTAACCAGAAACCGGGTCAATGTTGCCAGATGATCAGAGTCCGCGGCAATACCGGCTCTGGCCCCGCCAATTTGGAACTGGCAATCGACCATGGCGTCTTCAAGCCGCGCGCGGGTGCGAAGCACCGAATCAGGAACAGGGCGGCCTGAGATCTCCGCCAGCGCTGCTGTGAAGAGATCGCAATCGGCAAGACCCATCAGGCTGGGGAAGCGCCGATCAGGCACACCCGTTCTGCAGCTCAAGGCGTCAGCGGCCTTGGACAGTGAAGACCCGATCACCAAAGTTGCCGCGGAAAGGCCCATCGTCTGGATGGCGGATCGCGTTGTGCCGCCATAGGTAAGTGTCAGATAACCAACATCGCTCAAATGGCCGTCGAGACTGTCAGCAACATCGGGAAGAACCACGGGATGCAGCCCGAAGGCTTCGATCCATCCCTTGACTTCATCAATGTCGGCAGGCGTGAACGATGCTGGCACAAGCAGATTCACCTGGCTCTTGCGCTTGCCTGCCGAGTTCCCTTCTGGAACCAGCGCGGTGACGATCGCTTCCACCGCATCGCCAAAGCCTGTTTCCAGGCAGCCGAGCGTATCGTTGGCGGCAACGGGAATGATCGTGATGTGCGCATATTCCGGGTGCTGCTTGCGAAACATTTTGACCGTACGCGGAACATCGGCCCCCTGCATCTCAGAGAGCCCAGTGGTGATCAGGCCGATCACCTCCGGCATATTCTTCTTCGCAATCGTAGCCAGAGCCTCCACCACGTTATCATCAGCGCCCAATACGGTCGTGGTCTGTTCCATGGCCGTTGTCTGCAAGGGGATGGGCTCATTGAAATGCCGCATGAAGAACAGCTTGTTAAACGAGGTGCAGCCGCGCGCGCCATGTTCGAGCGGCATGGCATGGGCAATACCGAGAAAGGCCAGTGATGCCCCGATCGGCTGGCTTGCCTTCAGCGGATTGACCATGAGTGCTTTGGTTGCGAGAACCATCTTTGCCATAGTGACCTCACACCGCTTTCCGCAACGGCTCGGCTGCGTATGCCCACTCGGGTTTGGCGCTGACCTGGCTCCATACCGGTGAGTTGACTGTGAACTCAAGATTGCGGGCAAGTTCGATCAGCCCATCATAGCCCGCATAACCGATGCGGCGCACATGATCCACATCCAAAAAGGGGATGCGCGATTTCAGTGTGGGATAGATATAACGGTCGCCGGCGATCAGAATATCCGCCTTGCATTCATGGAAGGCATTGAGAATTCCAATCTGATCGTTGTCGGAGATCATGCGAACATCGGGGCCCATCAGATCGCGGATTCTGGCTTTGTCTTCTTCGGTGGACTTTTCCGTTCCTGTAGCCACGACGATCATGCCCAAATCCTGCATCGCGGAAACAATCGACCAGCTCTTGTAGCCGCCGGTAAAGATGAGCACGCGTTTGCCTGCAAGCTTCTTGCGCATGGGGGAGATAGCTTGGTCAACGCGTGCCTCTTCGCGGGCAATGAGTTGCTCCGTTCGCTCGGTCAGACTGGGGTCACCGATCAAGCGTGCAAAGCCGCGCAAGGCTTCCGAGGTGTCGCGCCGTCCGTAAAAGCTCCCTTCGAAGTATGGCGTGCTGTAATCCTGTTCGAGCTTCCGCGCCACGTGGATCATAGCCTTGGAGCAAACCACCATATTGGCTTCGGCGCGGTGCATGGTCTGCACCTCGAAGTAGCGACTGTCGCCGGAGAAGCTGCACAGGATGCGGTAGCCTAGCTCATCAAAGAGCGGAGCAATGTTCCAGAACTCGCCGCCTACATTCCACTCGCCGATCAGATTGATGTCGTGAATGCGTATCCCGTTCTGAACGCGCTCGATGGCCGCCGGTTCGCGTTTGCCGATCACGTATTTATAGGCGGCGTCGCCGGCGATGCGATTGCCCAGGTTTTTGTTGCCATAAAACCCGGCGCAGTCCACCGGCACCACATCGATACCGAGTTTCTTCGATGCATGTTTGGCGACGGCTTCGATGTCGTTGCCCTGCAAGGCTGGAACGCAGGTGTTGTAGACGAAGACCGCCGCTGGATGATGGGTCTCCACCGTCTGCCGGATCGCCTGATAGAGCCGGTTCTCACCACGGCCCATGATCACATCGATATCCGTCAGGTCCGTAGTGAGCCCCATCCGATAGATATCTGATTGCGAGGAGCGCGTGCCACGATTGTCCCAGGACGAGCCAGCGCAGCCGATTGGTCCATGAACGATGTGCGCAACGTCCGAGATGGGGATCAGGGCATTGCGCGCTCCGTCAAAGCAGCATCCGCCCTGCGTAGCGCCCGGTTGCGGTTTGGCGCAACCCGACTTGGACTTGTTATTGTGCGCGCAAGCGGGCTCATTCATCAACTCGGCAATTTGCTTGGCTTCCATGAGACACCTCCCGCATCGTTCGTTGAAAAACCAATTACAGCGTCACCAGATCGACGGGACGCTCAAAGTCACGCTCTGCCGCGCGTCGCGCCAACATGCGCGCGCGATCCACTTCCTCTTGTGTCAGAATCCCGTTGCGCATACTGTCGAAGACCGGGGTAAAAAGGCCATCGATCCAGTTAAAGAGCGGCGATTTGGTTTTCAGAATGTTTTTATGAAAGCGAATGCACTTTCTGCACATAGGGGAACGTGACTTGAAACTGTCGGTGCGCACGGACTTGGCAAAAGCGAACATCCGCACCCCGGCGCCGAGAACCGAGCAGAAGGAGCGGAACCACCAGACGCGCTTGAAGCACAGTTCTTCAAGGTGAATGGTGCAGATCTTGCAAGAGGCGTCTGATTGTAGCTCGGTCATTGTTCTCTCCCTGAAGTACAATTCGCATGCAGCAGGTATTGCAATCACGGACACCTGCTGGACTCGATGCGGAATCCTGCTTTCAATTAGAACTCGGACAGCATCGTGAGATTGGCGGGGCGAACAAACTGCTGTTCAGCCGCGCAGCGTGCCAACAAGCGTGCGCGATCCAACTCCTCTGGCGTCAAGAGGCTGTCGCGAACCCGATTAAAGACTGGGTTCAAGTAGCCATCAAGCCGGTTGAAGATTGGCGACAGACGCTTCAGCACATTCTTCTTGAAGCGTATGCACTTCTTGCACATGGGGGAGCGCGACTGGTAGTTGTCGGTGCGAACCATAAGAATGATTGCGAAAAGACGAACACCGGTGGCAAGCGTCTCGCGAAATGCACTGAACCACCATGCGCGCTGGCGGCATAACTCTTCCAGGTGAATGGTGCACATCTTGCAGGAAGCATCGGTGCAGGGTTCTGGCGGGGCCATAAGCATTCTCCTTGGAATATCGCTTTGCAGTGAGATATGCAAGTCTCGGGCCAATACCCGCTTGTCGTGCAAAGAATCTCACTGTCCGGGATGCTATCTCCCTAAATATGGTTAAGTTGCGATAAATCATCTCATTACGAAATGCGGAACGGTCGCGACTGGTGAAGCAGGCCGCATTGCCTGAAGTTCCTTTCGTACGCCTTGGGGGGATTGCATCGAATAAAGTACCTCCCGGTACATTTCAGCTCATGTCGCGTATACGGGTCATTGTCCCGATTTTTAGCATTTTTGGGGATTCCGTATAGAAGCCTGAGCAAAAGCGGTGTATATTACCGACATCAAGAGGGAAAATCAGTTGAATTCTCTGGTGCGATCGCACCGCGTTCTTGCAGCATTATCTTTCCTCATCTGTTGAAAAAGACTGGCGGTACCGATGATGACTTACGAAGATCAGATCGACGCACGAGAGGTGCAACTCGAGGAATTCACCCATTGTTTTACGGGTGAGTGCCGGGTCAGCGTGTTGCCGCTGCTCTTTCAGATCAGTCAGGTGATGACGGAGAGCGAAGATCTATCCGCGTCGTTGGCCCTGATTCTCAAGGTCATGCAGCGGAGGTTGATGGCTCTGCGCGGCATGGTGACGTTCTATGACCGCTCTTCTGAGACCATCTATATTCATGATTGCTTTGGGTTCACCGATGAAGAAAAGTCGCGCGGAATCTATTCTCCTGGAGAAGGGATCACGGGCCAGGTCGTGGAACGCTCGACGACCATCGTCGTACCGCGCCTGGAGAAAGAACCGGCGTTTCTGGATCGTACCGGCGCGCACAAGGATGATTCGTCCCGCCGTGCCACTTTCATTTGCGTGCCTATTATCTATTGCAAAAAGGTGCTTGGCACCATCAGCATTGAGCGTGTTTACCGGAATCAGCATCTGCTGAAGCAGGACGTTGAGTTGCTTGGCACCATCGCATCCATGATCGGTCCGGCAGTTGAGCTCTATCTTCTTGAAAATGTCGAGAAGGTACGACTGGAAAGCGAAAACCTTCGCCTACAGAGTGCATTGAAACAAAAATACAAGCCCGACAATATTATCGGCAATGCCAAGCCAATGCTGGAAGTCTATGAACTGGTGAGCAAAGTCTCGCAGACCAAGGCGACCGTTCTTATTCTGGGCGAGAGCGGCGTCGGCAAGGAATTGATCGCGAACGCAATTCACTATAACAGTCCATCCGCCGACGGACCATTTATCAAGTTCAATTGCGCGGCGCTTCCAGAAAGCATTGTCGAGAGTGAGCTGTTTGGCCACGAAAAGGGCTCATTCACCAGCGCGGTCGGTATGCGCAAGGGCCGATTTGAAATGGCCGATAACGGAACGATCTTCCTGGATGAAGTAGGCGACTTATCGCTCTCGATCCAGGCCAAATTGTTGCGTGTTCTGCAAGAAAAAACCTTCGAGAGAGTAGGCGGCTCCAAGCCGATCAAAGTAGATCTGCGCATCATTGCCGCAACCAACCGCGACTTGAAGGCGATGGCAGAAAAGGGAACCTTTCGCGAGGATCTCTATTATCGGCTGAACGTTTTCCCGATAACGGTTCCGCCATTGCGCGACCGGGCCAGCGACATTATTCTTATTGCCGACTACTTCGCGGCCACTTTCAGCCAACAGATGGGCAAGAGCATCGTCCGCATCTCCACACCGGCGTTGAATATGATGATGGCCTATCATTGGCCGGGCAATGTGCGGGAACTGGAGAATGCCATCGAGCGTTCCATCATTCTCTCCGACGACGGCGTGATTCATGGCTATAACCTGCCACCATCCTTGCAGACCTCGACAGAGACAGGAACCAACTTTGGATGCGGTCTGGACGGAAAGCTGAATGCGGTCGAATACGAAATGCTCATCGAGGCACTGAAAACCCATCAAGGCAACATGACAGAAGCCGCGAAAGAGCTTGGCCTGACGAGAAGAATTCTTGGCCTGCGCATGGAAAAACACAAGATCAACTACAAGGACTTCAGACGTCTGGTGTGAAGTGCATCAAGCTGTACCCGTGAACGGCTTGATGCACCGAACTAACAAGCGTCAACGGTTGTACATCAGCACCGCATCCCGTTTCATATTGAAGAAATCTTCGATCCCTTGCCCCATTCCATCTTCGAATGGAACCCCCATTCGTTCAGCGGTCGCAAGCAGGCGATCTGCGGGCATCTGTTTCAAGGACGCAACTGCGGCGTTGGCCATGGCTAGAATACTGCGTTTCATCTGACTCTCCGGCGTTCGCGCCATCCAGTGATCGCGGATCGATCCTGGCGCATAGTTGGCACGATCCTCGACAAGAACCTGACTGCCGTTCGAACCAATTGCCGCGACCATGGCGATATCGGCAAGGATGAGATGATAGATCTGGTTCTTCGATAGTTCGCTCATTGAATGCCCCTCTCTTAGAATCCCTGCGACGGATCTACACCGTATTCCTTGTAGATCACATTCTGAGCCGCCTTGAACTCCGGCATGGTGAACTCGAATCCAGCGGCTTTGAGGTACGCTTGACACGCGTCCTCATCTTCACTGATCTCGTTGAGATGTTGCCGGAAGGGTTCATCTTCCCTCATGCGGCGAATGTAGCTGACGGCGCTATCTACAGACATATATGGATTCCTCTCTGTGCGGTAGTAGGGACTTCGCTCTGTTTCCGTACGATCACGGAATTGGAGTAAGGCCTGTTGGCTATGCGTTCAGGCTGCACTTTCTTCGACGAGTTCGATTCGATGGCCATCCGGGTCTTCGATCAAGGCAATGGTCTTGTCTCCAGAGCGCGGAGGGCGTGGAATGCAGACGCCTTCTGCCGCGAGAATGTCGCAGAGTGTCGAGATTCCCGTGACCCCAATGACAATATGGCCTAAAGCGCATCTATCCGCGGGTTTTACTGCGTCCCTTGAGCGGTGCACAATTTCCAGCACCATCCCTGTACTGTTTTGTCCGTATCCAAGGCAGAATTGTACGGTGTGGTGCTTTTTGTGCTCGTGCCGGTCAAGAATCTCCATTCCGAGCAGGCGGGTATAAAAGTCGAGGGAGCGATCGAGGTCAGTCACTTGAAGGACCACACGCTGCATCCGAAAGCTGCTGGTATCGATCTCGGCGGGGCAATTTGTCTTGGCACAAAAGACATCGCGCAGCGCAGTCTGGATGGGTGCATTCGCGTGCTTGTCGATTCCTTCCACGCCCATCAATGCCAGATTCTCTTGTGGAGTAACGCCGATCTTGGCGATGAGCAGCACCTTGCAATCTGCAATCAGTCGATAGATGGTTTGCCGCCGGTCTTCATCACCGAGAGCATTGGCGTCCACATTGCGGACATCAATCTGAATGTTCCCCGCTGCAGTCACATCGAATATCCATAGGTCGTCCGTTTGGCCAAAGTGACGGTCAACACGCTCGCCGCTGGAGGACGCAACAGCAATACGCAGCGAATGCACGCCTTCAACGCCGCTTTCGTTTGCTGCAATCGCTGCGGCCAACGGCTCGGCTCTCTCTGCGATCAATTCTCTATCGATCATCAACATCTTAGCCTCCTGCTTGTTGTAGGATTCACCCCTTTAGTGGCAATTGGCGTGCCAAAGTGTATTCAATAGAAATAGGCAGGTTTGGCGCAGTGACCATCACAAACAGGTACATACACGAAAGAAATGTTCGCGCGTGTACAGAACCAGATATCTCATACATGAATGCTTTTGTTGAAAATGCATCACCTTATCCGCATATCGCGTAAAACACAACTTTGGCACGCTTCGTGCTTATAAGGTTGGTATGCTTGCCAAAGCGTTTTCGGATTCTGGTAACCCAGCATCCTCTTCGGCAAGTAAATTCCCCGTGACGTCGTCGTCAAAGAGGAGTTGTTGCCATGCCAATGGTTCTATTGAAGTGCGACAAGGACATTCCTGAGCGCGAACAGCACATCTATCTGAAGGTCGACGGCGAAGATAGTCGCGACTTCCTTCCGGTTTCGAATGCCCAGACCATTCCTGGCACGCTGTCGGAACGCGGCTGCGCTTTCTGCGGCGCCAAGCTGGTCATCGGCGGCGTGTTGAAAGACACAATCCAGATGATTCACGGGCCGATTGGCTGCGCCTATGACACCTGGCACACCAAGCGCTATCCAACCGACAATGGCCACTTCAATATGAAGTATGTCTGGTCGACAGACATGAAGGAGAGCCACATCGTCTATGGCGGCGAGAAGCGCTTGGAGAGCTCGATCAACGAAGCCTTCGATGCGATGCCCGACATCAAACGCATGATGGTCTACACCACTTGCCCAACTGCTTTGATCGGCGACGATATCAAGGCCGTAACCAGAAGGGTGATGAGCGAGCGCCCCGACGTGGATATCTTTACGGTGGAATGCCCAGGCTTTGCCGGTGTCTCGCAGTCCAAAGGCCACCACGTTCTCAATATCGGCTGGATCAATGAGAAGGTCGGCAAGGTAGAAAAGGAGATCACCTCCGAGTACACGATGAACTTCATCGGCGACTTCAACATTCAAGGCGACACTCAGTTGCTGCAAGAGTATTGGGACAAACTTGGCATTCAGGTGATCGCCCACTTCACCGGCAACGGCGCATACGATGACCTGCGCAGCATGCATCAGGCTCAACTCAACGTCGTCAACTGCGCGCGTTCGTCGGGTTACATCGCCAACGAACTCAAGAAGCAGTACGGCATCCCCCGCCTCGATGTTGATAGCTGGGGCTTCAACTATATGGCCGAGGGTATCCGCAAGATCTGCGCATTCTTTGGCATCGAAGAGCGCGGTGAGGCCTTGATCGCCGAGGAGTACGCAAAGTGGAAACCCAAGCTCGACTGGTACAAGGAACGTCTCCAAGGCACCAGAATGGCGATCTGGACCGGTGGACCGCGCCTGTGGCATTGGACCAAGTCGGTTGAAGACGACCTCGGAGTGCAGGTTGTAGCCATGTCGTCGAAGTTTGGCCATCAGGAAGACTTCGAGAAGGTGATTGCTCGCGGTCAGAGCGGGACCTATTACATCGACGATGGCAACGAGTTGGAGTTCTTCGAGATCATCGACCTCGTCAAGCCCGACGTCATCTTCACCGGACCGCGCGTCGGAGAACTGGTCAAGAAGCTGCATATTCCCTACGTCAACGGACACGGATATCACAATGGTCCATACATGGGCTTCGAGGGCTTCGTCAATCTGGCTCGCGACATGTACAACGCCATCAATAACCCGCTGCTGAAGCTTGCCGCAACCGATATTCGCAGCGATGAGAAGGTAAACGCCGAGGAGGTGGCAGCATGAGCGAACAAGTCAAGCAACTGGTCGGCTATGTGCAGGAGCGTTGCCTGTGGCAGTTCTTCTCGCGATCCTGGGATCGACAGGAAAACATTGACGGCATCATGGCCGCTGCAGAAGCCATGCTCTCCGGCGCAAAGCCCAAGCGCGAGACGCCCATGGAGAAGCTCTTCTATGCCGACGCGCTGGAGATGGTGAAAGACTTCCGCGAACGCTTTCCATGGGTTGATGCCCTCACTCCAGCCGAGGCCACAACACTCATCGCCGGCCTCAAGGCAGAGATGATCGACCTGGCAATCACGCGTTCACTGAACCATGAACTAAGCCATTCCTTGTACTAACGGGACCGCGCTCTCATTCATGTTCAACCATGCCGGGCACTGACGAAGTGTCCGACACCCTTTACCTCTCGAAAGGAGCACCCGATGAGTTGTGAGGTCATTGCAAAGGAAAGAACCGGCGTCATCAATCCAATGTATGACTGCCAGCCGGCCGGCGCGCAGTATGCGGGCATTGGAGTCAAGGACTGCATTCCGCTCGTCCACGGCGGACAGGGATGCACCATGTTTGTGCGGCTGTTGTTCGCGCAGCATTTCAAGGAAAACTTCGATATCGCCTCGACATCGCTACATGAGGACTCGGCGGTATTCGGTGGCCACAAGCGCATCGATGAAGGTGTGATGACCTTGGCTCGTCGCTATCCCGATCTGCGCGTGATTCCGATTATCACTACCTGCTCTACCGAGGTGATCGGGGACGACGTGGAAGGCGCGGTCTATCGCTGCAAGGAAATGCTGAAGGCTGAGTTTCCGGATCGCGACATTCGCTTGATGGCCGTACACACGCCGAGCTTCAAGTCCAGCCAGTTGGGCGGCTATTCCGAATGCATGTCGTCCATCTTCAAAGCGATTGCCAACAAAAAGACGGCGCCGACAGGCAAGGTCAATGTCTTTCCGGGCTGGGTCAATCCGGGCGATGTGGTGATGTTGAAGCGCTATCTCTCCGAGATGGGTGTTGACGGTCAGATCTTCATGGATACGGAAGACTTCGATTCGCCGATGCTGCCCGATAAGTCGATTCATACGCATGGCCGCACTACGGTGGAAGATATCGAGGCCTCGACCGGGGCCACTGCCTCTTTTGCTTTGGCGCGCTATGAATGCGCATCGACAGCAGAGTACCTGTCGCAAGAGCACGATGTGCCGTCGCATCTGGTGTCGACACCCTACGGCATCGCCAACACCGATGAATTCTTGAAGAAACTCTCTGAAGTGACCGGCAAGCCGATCCCAGAGAGCCTGATCAAGGAACGCGGCGTTGCGCTCGATGCTTTGCAGGATCTTGCACACATGTTCTTCGCCGACAAGCGCGTTGCTCTCTTTGGGCATCCCGATCTGGTCATCGGCCTGGCGCAGTTCTGCATTGAACTGGAGATGAAGCCCGTGCTGCTGCTGCTTGGCGATGACAACGGCCGATACAAGCGCGATCCGCGGATTCTGGCGCTGAAGAAGTCCATCGATTGGGATATGGAGATTGTCTGCAACGCGGATCTTTGGGAACTGGAAACACGCGCTAAAGATCCGGAGTACAAGATCGATCTGATCATGGGCCATTCCAAAGGCCGCTATGTCGCGATCGACGCCAACATCCCGATGGTGCGTGTCGGCTTCCCAACCTTCGACCGCGCAGGGCTCTATCGCCATCCAACCATGGGTTATCAAGGCGCCATGCTGCTCGGCGAGTCGATTGCCAACACCATGTTTACGCAGATGGAATTCATGCGCGAGCGGGAGTGGGTTCTCAATACCTGGTAATTGATACCCAGGCAACACTGTGGCAACGGAAGGGAGGGCGATCATGACGCTGATGAACCAGATCATCGCAGAACTAGCTGAAGGATCGCCCAATCGACTCTTCCTGCCCGAACAACGGGAGATTGAGCTTTACAGCAAGCGCAGGCCGCTTCATTTTGCGGAGCCTGCTGCTGTTTTGCCTCTTGCACAACTGGCTGGAGCAGCACGGGCTTTCATGCTACTCGATGCTTACCTGTCGCCGCAATTGGAACAAGGTTCATCGGTTGACAGTTGGCAGTTCTATCTGAATCTGCCGCGCAAGACTTCCTTGGACAAAACCATTGCGCAGATCTACCGAATTTTGCGCACACTGCGAATTGTTCTTTTTCATCCGCAGGGGCAAGTGAGTTTGAGCGATGGAACCATCCGTATCAAGGGGATTGTTGGACCTACCGCGCTGATGATGGAGATTTCAGTATCCGGGCTGACGCTTCTGGAGTCCGTCGTCAGTTACTACCTGAAAGCGATATCGAGCCCTTACCCCGCAGCTTATGTCGAGGCCATGCTTGCCGAGTACTATTTCGACATCATCGCTGAGATAAAGCGCTTTGAAGACGAAGGCCGCGCTCTTTATCAATTTCAAAGAACCATGGTATTGTCTCGCCATTTCCGCTTTGAATGCGATAACCCGCGGATCAAACGACATGATGGCGAATATGAGTTCGAAATCAACGCTGCGTATCAGAGCGCGGCGCGGTATCCCATCGACTTCTTCGTTGAAATCGAGGATTGCCTGCACATCGTACCAACGGAAGCACTGAACAAGTACCGCATCTCCGCGAAGGAACTTGCGAAGTGGAAGGCTATTACGCCGGATGGCTACACGTTGCCTTCCAGCTTCAGGATGCGCTTTGGCAGAGATGTTGTTGAAATCAATCAGCCGATGAACTGACAGGACGCTTACGGTCTTGCCGTCAAAACACACGAACTTCGGCACATCGTCCCGTCTCTGAGGGATGCGTAGAACAGTCGAATACACATTCAAGAGGAGGAGCAAGCATGGATACCCCGCATCTTCGCGTGGCAATGATGACGAACAATCTGATTCAGGTAGATGTTCAATTCGCCGTTGCAAAGCGCGTCATGATCTACGATGTCAACGCGGAAAAGAGTGAGTTTGTCGATACCTGCTACTTCGGCTATGGATCGAAGAAAGCAGTAGAGATGGGCAAGAAAGGCCCAGGTGGCGGCAGGGGATGTGCGATGGACGATATGGGTGACGACGATGGCAGCGGCATCGATCCATTGACCGAGCGCGTGAATGCACTCGCTGGCTGCTCACTGCTCTTCACAAGAGGACTGTCTGATCTAGCGGCCTATCGCGTTCATGCGCAGAAGATCTTCCCGGTTCAGACGGAACAAGTCCACTACATCGAAGAAGTGATCGATCAGGTCAAGAAGCTGCTGCAGATGAGTACGCCGCCGCTCTGGGTTCGCCGTTCGATGCGTGATGTGGACGGCAGCAGGCTGGTTTACGCAGGCGCACAGATCTCATAATCGCATGCATTCTGGAGAACGATCGCAGAAATGAGCCGGCTCATTCGCGACGACCATGAACGAAGTTTCAACAAAACGCACTTGCTGGAACAGTTTGAAGTTCTACGAGCACCCGGAGAGGCGAGCAAGATGCAAGTCGCAAACCTGGATACGCAATCGAGCAAGTGGTACTTTATGCGAGTTCAATGCAGTTAGAGGGTACGAAGTAACAATTCGCGCCTTAGTTCAAACAATGGGTCAGAATCATGCGTAATGGCATGGTACTTGCAATCAAGCGATGTAACATCCCCGACCACCTCGCGATAGCGACCAAAGGAGAACAAAGACATGATGAATCCGACAGTGGCAGCCTCCCTCGTATTTGCAGTCGCCGAAGCGGCTGGTGCATGGTTCTATCACAAGACCGGAAACCTGAAGGGGCGCAGGCTGATGAGCGCATTCGGCCTGGGCTTTGCCGCTACAGTGGTTCTGTGCGATGTGTTGCCAGATGCCACCGAGCACTATTCGATCGGCTATCTGCTCGCAGCGTGCGCCGCGGTAGGAACTTTTGCGATCTGGAAGCGTGGCAATCGTGAAAGCGGAGAGCATGCGGGCAGCTCGCTGAACTCGATTGCTGTCGGCGGCATGGCACTGCACAACTTTGCCGAAGGCGCTGTGCTGGCCAGCATCGCCGGACCTCTGTCATTGCTCTTTGTTGTGGGAGCGATACTGCACAAGGTGCCGGAGGGTATGGCTACCTACACGCTGCTTGGCGAAAAGAAGAGTAAGCGCAATCTCGCCATTGCAATTGGATCGTCGCTTCTTATCCCCGTCGGCGTGATGGCGCGGATCCCAGCCGGCATCGAGCAACCGGTGATGGCGCTTATGTCGGGTATCATTCTTGCGGCGGTGGCAACAACGATGGCCGGACAGAAGGCAGAGGAGTTGTTTCCCAGCGTAGTTCGCAAGGCTGCCCCCTATCTGGCTGGAGCGCTGGTTGGCGGCGTATCCTGCCTTCTTGTCTAAACCGGTGACCGGAATGCGCGCGGCGCATGATAGAGCGCGCGTCCTCTTCTCTGACCTTGACATCTTCCTGGCAGGATCATGACAAAACATCGCATGCATCCTGCCATTGAACTTAGAAAGGACCCAGCTATGCGCCCCCCTATCCAACTTATCGCGATGCGTCTCTTCATGGTGTCATGCCTTTGTCTGACGATAGACCTTGATATAGGGACGCAATGTAGAGCCCAAACAGCATCAGGGAGATTGGAAGGCACCGTAGTGGATGCCAGCAATTTAGCAATTGCGCATGCTTCGGTGATCCTTACAAATAGTGAGACTGGCGTCGAATGGCGCGGAACCTCAAACCCCACAGGGCGTTATTCCTTCGCATCATTGCCGGTCGGAGTTTACTCTCTGAAAGCATCGGCCCCTGGCTTTGCGAGCTTCGCAAGAGATTCTATCCGCATCGATGTGGCCGCTTCGGTTCGGCTCAATGTGCTGATGCAGGTAGGCACGGTTAGCCAGTCGATTGTGGTTGGATCGGGAGGGCTTCTCCAGGAGGAAGAAGGCAGCAGCTCCGGGATCGTTCTTGATCGCCAGGCTACATCGCAAATGCCGCTCAACGGCAGGAGTTTTACAGACCTGCTGGCATTGCAATCGGGCGTGACTCCAACAACGTCTATGACATCTCAGACCGTGCAGGGACTGGGCCAGAGTGTCTTTGCTCCTTCTGGCGATCTGAACGCCGGCGTGCTCTCGATGAATGGCCAGCGCGAATCAGCCAATGCCTACATTGTGAACGGGGCTAATGCTGAGGAGACAGGAAGCATGGCCGCGGCCATCGTGCCAAATCTTGACTCGATTGACGAGTTTCGCATCCTGGTGGGTAACTTCGATGCCGAGTACGGACGCTATAGTGGCGGACAGGTGAGCGTGGTGACACGCTCGGGCACCAACCGTCTCCACGGCAACGCCTTTGAATTCCTTCGTAATACTGACTTGGATGCACGCAGCTACTTCTCTGACGCGCGCGGCAAATATCAGCAAAACCAATTTGGAGGCGTCGTTGGCGGACCGATCCGGCGCAACCGACTCTTCTTTTTTGCCGACTACCAGCAAACTCGGCAGGTTCAGGGAGCAGACACCAATAAGATTCCGGTTCCAACCCTTGCCGAGCGCAATGGCGACTTCTCTGCACAGGCGCAATCATTCTCCACCAGCGCAACCGTGAATGGAGCCAGTTACACGGTGCCCACGACAGTAAGTGGAAGCTATCTGGCAGGCCTGCTTGGCTCTGCGGTGAGCGCCGGGGAGCCTTACTACTTCACCGCTGGCGAGAATTATGTTTTCGCGAATCAGGTCGGAACTTATTCGCATACCTGCGTCTCCTCCGCGGAGTGTGTCTTCCCTGGGGCTCAGGTTTCATCGGTTGCATGGTCCGCTCCTGCCAGGGCGCTGTTGCAATACATCCCCGCGCCCAATGCCTCCGCGAGCGAGTTTTCCACTTCCGCCTATAATGCATTGCTCAACGATGGCAAGGGCGCGCTGCGGATCGATGCGAATACGCGCTATGGCAACTTCTCGGCCTATGGCGCATTTGATGAATTTCACCGCGACGATCCCTATCCGACCAGCGCTGGCGGGGCTAACATCCCCGGATTCGACGCGCTCTCGGCGGGTGGTTCGCGCTTGTTGGTTCTTCAACACGGCAAGTCCCTCGGAACCACAGCCTACAATCAGGTGCATCTCAGCTATACCCGCGTAGCGAACGATTCTGGCCGTCCTCATGGCGGGGTGGGTGTATCGCTCGCTTCACAGGGAATTCTTACCGGGGCCAACAGCCTGGGCATCGTCGCTGGTGATCCAGAGTCCGAGGGTATTGAAAATGTGGTCTTCAACAATTTCACCATGGGTGTGGCTCCCAACCACTACCAGCAATACGACAACACCTACGAGTTGAGCGAAGATTTATCCAAGGTATGGGGCAGGCATTCTCTGAAGGCCGGCATTCATCTCGATGATGATCAGATCAACACCTACCCACATGCTCAACTGAATGGCAGTTTTCAATTCTATGGAACAGAGACTGGAAACGACTTTGCCGACTTCCTGCTGGGAGTAGCCAGCCAATACAACCAGAACGCGCTGCGACCTTTTTATGAGCGCGAGAGGTACATCGGCGCCTATCTCGAAGACAGTTGGAACCTCCGCGCCAGCCTGACCATCAACGCCGGAGTGAGGTGGGATCGCGTTGAGCCGTGGTGGGAAAAATATAACAACGCCATGACGCTGGTTCCCGGTGAGCAATCCCAGGTCTTTCCTACTGCGCCTGAAGGGCTGGTCTTTCCTGGCGACCCTGGTATTGCACGCACGCTCGCGCCAGCTCAGAATATGGAGTTTGGCCCCCGTGTCGGAATTGTTTGGTCGCCACGCTTTGACGATCAGAGCGTGTATGGCCGTCTGTTGGGTGCTTCCAGCGTAGTTCATGCAGGATTCGGCATCTACTACACCGCGATTCCCGGCGAGACACTGAGCCTGATCAGTGACAATGCGCCGTATGGCTTCACCTACTCCAGTCCCGCGCCACCACTGTTTGACGCGCCCTTTATGGACGCTGCAACAGGAAACTCCGAGGGACAGCGCTTTCCGGCGAATCTTGCGCCGCTCAACGTGAGCCGTCAGAGTCCCGACAGCAACATCGACTGGACGCAGTTTGAACCCATCGCGGCTGTTCCCGGCTATTCACCCGCCAACAAGACACCTTATGCTGAGCAGTACAGACTCTCCATTGAGCGGAGGATCGGACGTTCTGCGCTGCTCGAAGTCGGCTATGCCGGCAATCAAGCCCACCGCTTGCTCGTGCTGAAGGCCGCGAATCCGGGCAATGCAGCACTGTGCCTCAGCTTGAGCCAGACAGCGACGGTTGCGGCTTCCAGCACCACCTGCAAACCATTTGGAGAAAGCACCACCTACACAACTGCCGACGGTGTAACCGTGAATGGAACCCGCGAACCGCTGGGGTCCGCATTCGGCAGTGTAAGCACGCAATCGACAATTGGCAACTCCTCTTACAATGCGCTCCAGGCCAATCTGCGCATCGTGGACAGGTGGGGTCAACTGCTGGCCGGATACACCTATAGCAAATCGCTCGATATGGGGTCGAACTTTGGCGACCAGGTAAACCCCTTCGATCCGCGGTTGAGCCGCGCGCTTTCCGCCTTCGACCTTCGTCAGAATCTCGTCGTGAGTTTCGTTCTCAAAGGAGGATTTCCAAAGCTGATCCTTCCTGGCGCAATGCTGGGCAAAGGATGGGAACTGAGTGGCATAGCACGCATGAGTACGGGCTTTCCAGTCACACTCGTCAACAACAGCGACACATCGCTTTGGGGAACGCAATCCAATGGCGTGAATAACCTTCCCGTGGATCTCCCCAACTACGATAACTCCGGCGGCTCATTGCGCTTCAATCGCAACCCTCGCACCAGCAACACCTACTTCGACACGACGCGTTTTTCCTTGCCGAGCATTGGTGACCCAGGCAATGCGCGTCGCCGCTTCTTCTCAGGTCCGGGGATGGACAACATCGACATGAGCGCGCAAAAATCCCTGTCGATTGGAGATACCTCCAGCATCAGCCTTCGTCTCGAAGCTTTTAACGTGCTCAATCATACGCAGTTCTTCGGCCCCGAATCGGTCAACGGAAATATTACCGATACATCTGAGTTCGGGCATGTCGTCAGTGCTCAATCGCCGCGCCTCATGCAGTTGTCGCTCAAATGCGCCTTCTGACCGGACTGAACCGCAGATCACAGAGTGCTGCTAAGCAGGCCTGCGACTCCTCAAAGTGGGTGACGATCTCACTGTGTACGCCAAGATGGCAGCGTCCTCTGGAACAGCATTATCCGTAAGGACGAAAAGACAGGCTGGCGGGGTCTGGGTCCACTGGGTCCTGGGCGAGATGGATCCGGAGGCATGAGGGAAGCTTTTCTTTGGACAGAAGCGATGCTTGCACATCAAACCGCTTGGGGTTCTTGCTGATACGGGAAAGATCGTCGGGAATATCGAGAACACAATACCGGCATTGGATTGGAATATCTATCCGTTGTGGCAGGACGAGGGAACGCAATCTGGCTATCGAGCTTCTGGAAAAGGAGATTCATGGCTGATCCGAATCTGCCGTTGCTTGAGGATAGGGACCGGCTTGCGGCCATCAGCTCTGGTGCAGACTAAATCTCCAAATTACGCACAAAAATTCATCGAGCATTGAATATGGGCGATATTATAGGCAACTCGCGGACGTTTAGCATATAACTCACTGATTATAAAGGAGAGGCACCTACTTTCGGCAGCCGTTAGCGCTACCATCTAACATCTGCTAAATCCTGCTGAATCAGCAGGATTTTTCTTTGTCCAAAAAACGATCCAGCGCTTCGCGGTTACAGAGAGCGCTCCCGGTGGCACACAAAATCATATACAGGGCTTTCGGGAAGTAAGGCGATAAATATTGCAGTGAAAGTCGCTTATTGGAGCGCGCAGGGGAGTGCCGATTGTTCAACGATTCGACTTTCCGCTCGTCTAATCGGACGGAGGTATGTCATCCTTTGAACGCTATGAGACCTTTTTATCCTTGTATCGTATTGTGCGCGTTGCTTCAGCCGGGACAGCCCGCAGCCGCTCAGGCACAAACCACTGACAAGCCGGTGCTTACCCTCAAGGTACAGGCGCGGGAGGTGGTGCTGCCCGTCACCGTGCGCGATAAAAAGGGCGCGCTGATGACCAGCCTCAAGCAGAGTGACTTTACCCTGACCGAGGACGGCCGCCCGCAGACCATTAAAAGCTTCACCCGCGAGGCCAATCTGCCCTTCCGCCTGGGACTGCTCTGCGACACCAGCCGCAGCATGACGGGCGCCATGGACGCCGAGCGCAAGGCCGCCGGCAAGTTCGTTGACCTGATGCTGCCCGCCGACCCCAAGACGCCGGGCAAGAAGGACGAAGCCTTTCTCATTCACTTCGACCGCGAAGTCGAGCTACTGCAAGACTTCACCAACTCCCGCGACAAGCTGCACCACGAACTGGACGACATGGGCCCCTCGCGCCGCGCGCAAAACGACGACATCGAGACTGGAAGCAGCAGCGATGACAGCGGCTATGGCGGACGCGGCCAGGGTCGAGGTGGCAGCCAGAGCCAGGGACGCGGCAATCGGGGCGGAACGCAGCTCTACGACGCCATCTATCTGGCTTCCGATGAGTTGATGAAGCCCAAGGATGGGCGCAAGGCCCTGGTGGTCTTCAGCGACGGCGTGGATCGCAGCAGCAAGGTCACGCTGAACGATGCCGTGGACGCCGCTGACCACGCCGGGCTGGCGGTCTACACCATCTACTTCAAGGGCGAAGAAGAACGCAGCCAGAGCAGCTTTCCCAGCAGCGGTGGGCACCACGGTGGCGGGGGTGGGTACCCCGGCGGCGGAGGCGGCTGGCCGGGCGGTGGTGGTGGCGGAGGTGGACGACGCGGCGGTGACGACAAGTCCACCGTAGACGGCAAAAAGATTTTGGAGAAGATCGCCACGCGCACTGGAGGCCGCTTCTTTGAAGCCAAGAAGAAGGACAACCTGGAAGAGATCTATGGCCAGATCGCCGAAGAACTGCGCGGCCAGTACCTGCTCACCTATACCCCTGACCAGGTGGACAAGGAAGGCGGCTTCCACAAGATCGTTCTCAAGGCCAGCAAGGACGATCTACAAGTGGTGACCCGCGAGGGCTACTACGCGCCGGAAGAGAAATAGGATTCTCAAGAGAGATTGCGAACCAAACCGGTTTTCGGTCACTCTTGACAGTGGAGTCGATCCTAGCTAGGCTAATCTAGCAGGATTCAGCCATGCATACCTCGACCATCTTCGAAGCCAAGACCAACCTCTCCAAGCTGGTGCAGCGCGCGCTGCGTGGCGAGGATGTTCAGATCACCTCGGGTCGCGAGCGCAAACCTGTAGTGAGACTGGTTGCCATTGATGCCACTCCTGCCAGCCGCCGCCTTGGTTTCCTGGAAGGACAAGGCGACATTGGTCCTGAGTTCTTCGAGTCGCTTCCCGAGGACGAGCTTGGATTATGGAATGGCGAGGGAGCATGAGGTACCTGATCGACACGCACGCTCTTTTATGGGCTGCCTTTCGCCAGGACCAACTCTCTGAACACGCGCAGCAGATCATGCAATCGCCAGCCAACGAGATCCTTGTTTCGGCCGCATCTGCCTGGGAAATAGCCACCAAATATCGTTTAGGCAAGCTTCCTTTCGCGCGGGTTCTGGCGGAAGATTTCATAGCCAGGGTGACTTCGGCAGGCTATCTTTTTCTGCCTATCTCCGTGGAACACGCGCTGCGCGCCGGTCGTCTCATCGCTGAACACAAGGACCCATTTGACCGGATGCTGGCTGCTCAGGCGATCCACGAAGACCTTCCCATCCTCAGCAATGACCCGCAAATCGACTGCTTCGGCGCGCGCCGGGAGTGGTAACTCTCGTCCCGACTTACCGCCGCGCTCGCCGCGTCTTGCTCCTGGACGATCCACTCTCCGCAATCAACCCGGTCGCGCCAAAGAAGCTGAGCACAGAAGAGGAGTCCTGCTTGGTGATTTCGACTTTGAGCAGCTTCTTGGTGGGATCGGGATTGAGGTCGAATCCGTCCAGGTAGTGATGCGCCGCTTCCGTCACCTTGCCGTGCAGGTCGACGGTGCCGAAATCGCCGGTCAGCACAAACCAGCGTGGGTCAGAGTTACTGGGCAAGGAACGAAAGTCGGGAGCGCTGGCGGTGCGTTGACCGGTCGCGTCATCGGCATAGATTAGCCGAACCGCCAGCGGCGTCTCGCCCTGCGCGCTGATAAAGAAGAGTTGCAGTCGGCGATAGCGCTGGTTGGGCACATCAAAAGAGTAGGTCTCGTTGCGCGCCGCGCTGCGGTGCACCTGCAGGCTGCTGCCAGATTGCGCGTAGTGCAGTTTGATGGCGGGGTGCCTGGACGTCTCCGCAAAGAGATCGGAGTCAGGCAGCGCCGTCAATTCACCGGACTGCGCACTGGTTGCGGCTTCTCGAGTGATCAAAGCTGCTTTGTCCGATGTGTCCAGAGCGTGGAGCGCCGGCTGCAACTGCCCTCCCAGCTGCGTAAAGATCACGCGGTCGTTGAGCAGGCCGGAGATATCGATCTGCACGGGCGTGTTCTGACCGGCAGCCATCATTGCGGGCAGCAACAGAATCGTCGAGATTGCGATGGGGCGCGACCAAAGGGGTAAAAAATTCATGCGTGCAGACGTCCTTCGTACAAATGTTCCTCATTATTGCCGATTCCCACCTTATCCGCAAAGAACGCGGTGAAGGTGCGGCACCCACATCGTTTCTTCTTCAAGAATATCTATAAGTGGCCAAAACACGCCCATTCAAGGCGCCAACTTGATGAGAGGTTTCATGGAGAAGATGCACGCAGGGCGCGACCGTGTTGGCCGCGCCCCGTGTGTTTCGCCGTTTGCTGATTCACTGGCCTTGCGGCCAGCGAACTCGCCCACTAGCTGGTGGTGTGCAGGTCTGGCCCCGTTTGCATTTCAAGGAGTGCCGCCTGCGCCGCGGCCAGCCTTGCGGTCAGCAACCGGTAAGGCGAGCACGAGACATAGTTGAGGCCGATCTTGTGGCAGAACTTGACGGTATCCGGATCGCCGCCATGTTCGCCGCAGATGCCGACCTTGAGGTTGGGCCGGGTGTTGCGTCCCTTGGCCGTAGCCATCTTTACCAGCAGTCCAACGCCGGCCTGATCCAGGGTGGCGAAGGGATCCTGTTTGAAGATGCCGTGCTTCATATACGACGGCAGGAACTGGTTGATGTCGTCGCGAGAGATGCCGAATGTTGTCTGGGTCAGATCGTTGGTGCCGAAGCTGAAGAACTCAGCCTCTTCGGCGATCTGATCGGCGGTGAGAGCAGCGCGCGGCAGTTCGATCATGGTGCCCACCTTGTACTCGATGCTCAGGCCCTTCTCCTTGAAGACCTGTTCAGCGATCGAGCGAATGATGGTGGTCTGGTTGCGCATCTCTTCGATGGACGAGATGAGCGGAACCATGATCTCCAGGCGGGGATCGCCGCCGTTCTTCTTGATGTAGACCGCGGCCTCAAAGATGGCCTGAGCCTGCATCTCGGTGATCTCGGGATAGGTGATGCCCAGGCGGCAGCCGCGCAGGCCCAGCATGGGGTTCATCTCGTGCAGATCGTTGACGCGAGCCAGCAGCTTGCGCAGTTCCTTGAGCTTGGGCGAACGAGGCTTGGTCTCTTCGAGACGGGCAATCTCGACGAGCAGATCCTCGCGCTTGGGCAGGAACTCGTGTAGCGGCGGGTCAAGCAGGCGGATGGTTACCGGCAGGCCGTCCATCGACTCCAGCAATCCAACAAAGTCAGCCCGCTGCATGGGCAGCAACTTCTTGAGCGCATCGCGGCGATCGGCTTCGTTGTCGGCCAGAATCATGGTGCGCATGTGCTCGATGCGATCCTCGGCAAAGAACATATGCTCGGTGCGGCAAAGGCCGATGCCTTCCGCGCCAAAGAGGCGAGCCTGCTTGGCGTCACGAGGAATATCGGCGTTGGCGTGTACGCGCAGACGGCGAACAGGATCAACCCAGCTCATGAACTTGACCAGATCCGGATCGTCGGGCTGCGCGGGTAGCGTCTTCAGTCGGCCTTCGATCACGCGGCCGGTAGTGCCGTCCAGCGAGATCCAGTCGCCTTCCTTGAAGACCTTGCCCTTGACGCGGAGTTCCTTGGCCTTTTCATCGACCTGCAGGTCACCGGCGCCGGCCACGCAGCACTTGCCCATGCCTCTGGTCACTACAGCCGCATGAGAGGTCATGCCGCCGCGTGAGGTGAGAATGCCGCTGGCAACTTCCATGCCGGCGATATCTTCGGGAGTGGTTTCACCGCGAACCAGGATGATGACGTCGTAGGTGCCGGCGTCGTGTGCCTTCACGGCTGCTTCTGCCGTAAAGACGATCTGTCCCACAGCAGCGCCGGGAGATGCGGGAAGTCCCGTGGCCAGAACATTGACCACCGAGCCCTTCTCGTCGAGACGGGGCACGAGGAAGTCATAGAGTTGGTTGGGTTCGACGCGGAAGACTGCCTCTTCCTGGGTGATGAGGCCTTCGCGAACCATGTCGATGGCCACGCGGACGGCGGCCATGCCGGTACGCTTGCCATTGCGGGTTTGCAGCATGTAGAGTTTGCCATCCTGGATGGTGAACTCGAAGTCCTGCATATCGCGATAGTGCTTTTCCATCTTCCAGGTGATGGCGCGCAGATTGTCGTAGACCTTGGGCATGACCCGCTCAAGCTCACTGATGGGCAGCGGTGTGCGAACGCCGGAGACGACGTCTTCGCCCTGTGCATTCATCAGATACTCGCCAAAGAAGACGCGCTCGCCAGTGGCGGGATTGCGTGTAAACCCTACGCCGGTGCCGGAGTTCTCGCCCAGATTGCCGAAGACCATGGCCTGCACGTTGACGGCTGTGCCCAGCCAGTCATCGATGCGGTTGATGCGGCGATAGGTCTTGGCGCGATCATTCTGCCAGCTGCGAAAAACGGCGTCCCTCGCCTGAACCAGTTGATCCAGCGGATTCTGTGGAAACTCCTTGTGCGTCTCCTTCTTCACCAGTTTCTTGTATTCGAGGATGATGTCTTGCAAGGCCTTGGGGCTCAGTTCGTAGTCGAACTTGACGCCCTCGCGCTCCTTGACGCTGTCGAAGATCACTTCGAACTTGTGTTTGTGGATGTCCAGGACCACGTCGCCGAACATCTGAATCAGGCGGCGATAGGAGTCATAGGCGAAGCGGGGATTGTTGCTGCGCTTGGCCAGCGCTTCAACGGCCTTGTCATTGAGGCCGAGGTTCAAAATCGTGTCCATCATGCCGGGCATGGAGAACTTCGCGCCCGAGCGCACGCTGACCAGCAGCGGATTTTCACCCGCGCCGAGTTTCTGTCCTTGCAGCCGCTCCAGCCGTTCCAGAGCTTCGTGCATCTCGTGTTCCATCTGCGGACTCACCGAGCCGCGCATGTACTCGCGACAGGATTCGGTCTGGATGGTGAAGCCGGGAGGTACGGGAAGTCCTGCGTTGGTCATCTCCGCCAGGCCTGCACCCTTGCCGCCCAGCGTATCCTTCATGCGGCCATTGCCGTCGGCCGCGCCACCGCCGAAGAAGTAGACGTACTTGGTTACGGTTTCTGTCGAGCTTGCTTGTCCAGCAAGCGCCTTATCCACCACGCCCTGCGTCATGGGTATTTCCTCCGTATTAGAGTTCCGCGTTGGCTGCGGTCCATCTGAGAGGGTGGCGGTAGGTTGGCTCAGCCTTTTACAGCTATGGACAACATATTCAGGCTGAGCGCGTACGGGTCATCCAGACATCCGACTGCGTCACGCGGCTTTTAGAATGCGCAAGAAGAAATAGCGCTGCCAGTTTACACTTGCCTGTGCTGACCGTCACAGACCTATTGCTTGCTTTTGTTGTCATGTTGTATTTCGTGGTGGGAATATTCGCATTTTGAGACGCGAAGCGACAATAGAGTTATTTTTTGAGACATTCCCGATTAAATTTCCAATGCCGAATCGGAACAAATATTATTTTGCGACGTTTCGAACCATATAGCGATACGAGCCAGCTCCGCATATTGATTCGTTTTAGCTCCCCGCCGCTGTTCCGTCCCACGGGTGATGAACCCATATCTGCCGTACCGCCGCTGACTTGCTAACCAGCTCTTCTCCGCTCTGCGGAGGCTGACTGGCTGCGCTTGTTTTGTTGAACTTGTATTTTTGTCTGTTCCTCGTTTGCAGGCGCCTACGTTCAAAGAACCGTGACATGACAGTGGTTTTTTGATAGATGATGGATGTGTGAATCCCCTGCAAGCCGACGCAATCCAGAACCCGGAGAACGCTTTGACGCGGCAGCAACTGCGCTCCTGGGCGCTCGAAGCGGGGTTTGACGAGGCGGGCGTCGTTGCGCTGCCTTACGCTGCTGAAGAACGCGACGCGGCGCGTTTTACCGAGTGGGTGCAGGCGGGTCGTGCTGGAACGATGAGCTATCTGGAACGCACCGATGCAGATGGACAATTCCTGCGCGAAAGAATGAGAACTCCATTTCCCTGGGCGCGATCGGCGGTGGTTTGTTTTGCCAGTTACCATACCGACCAGCCCCGCTCTACCGATCCAGCGCCTGCGGGATCAGGATGGATGGCGCGCTACGCCTGGTCCAGCCGCATCGATCCGCAGCGTGGCCGTCAGCCCAGCGATTACCACAAGGTTTTGCTCAAGCGGCTACGACTGCTGGAGGCGCGCGTAAGACAGTCGTCTTGCGAAGAGGTGGAGATCCGCGGTTTCGTCGATACTGGCCCGGTGATGGAGCGCTCTTTGGCCGTGGCCGCGGGGCTGGGGTGGATGGGAAAAAACACTTGTCTGATTCATCCAAAATTGGGGTCGTATGGATTTCTGGCGGTGCTGCTGACATCGATCGAGTTCCCGATGCAGCCTGTTCCGTTTGAATTACAAATAAACCGTCATCCTGAGCGCAGCGAAGGACCTGCTTCTCAGGCATTGCGCTTACAAGGGATTTTGAGTGAGCATTCGCAACCGTATTCAACGGTCCAACAAGTTCAGCAACTCGCTCCCAACAGCGACCATGAACCGGAAGACGACAAACAGGTCCTTCGCTCCGGTCAGGATGACGATTGCTTGAAAAGCGCAAAGCCGCCCACGGCGCTGGTGGCCCCAGATCGCTGCGGAAGCTGCACACGCTGCATTGAAGCCTGTCCGACGGGAGCGCTAACCGACCCCTACCAGATGGATGCAACCCGCTGCATCGCCTATTTGACCATCGAGCACAAGGGACCGATTGCAGAGTCGCTGATGGGCGGTATGGGCCGTCAGGTCTTTGGCTGCGACATCTGCCAGGATGTTTGCCCGTGGAACCGAAAAGCGCCCATCACCGCCGATCCAGAATTACAGCCGAGGCCGGAGTTGGTGAATCCCTTGCTGGAATGGCTGGCGAAGATGGATGAAGCTGCATTTGAGCAGCACTTCAACGGCTCTCCAGTGCGGCGGGCGGGTTTGCAGGGTTTGCGGCGCAATGTTGCCATCGCCATCGGCAACAGCAGGATGCACTCTCTGGCGCCATGGCTGAAGCGGTGCAGCCAGGAAGTCGATGAAGGAGTTTGCGCGGCCGTGCGATGGGCGCTGGATAAGCTGCTGGTGCCGTGAAGCAGGTTGTCATTCTGCGCCAAACGCAGTCGAAGAACCTGCTTTTGTTTGAGCAACCGAAATGCAGATCCTTCGATGCTCTCCTCATGGACGGGTTCCGCCGGCGGAGAGTCGGTGCGGCCAGAAATAGCACGGTTAGCCCGCTTCGCGGGAGAACGAAATAGCAAGTAAGCGGGATTCTCAATTCAATCTTGCAGAACGCAGCTACTGCGCCCGTGAGACTTCAGCCGCGCTCAAGCCCTTGGGGCCTTGCTGGCAGATAAACTCCACGGACTCGCCTTCGTTGAGCATCTTATAACCGCTGGCCTGGATGGCAGAAAAATGTACAAAGACATCCTCGCCGCTTGAACGTTGGATGAATCCGAAACCCTTGGCTCCGTTAAACCACTTCACTACACCTTGTTCCTTCAATCCAGCCCTCCTTCGCTGAATGCAGCAACTCTTGAGATTCAGAACTCTCAAGTGCTAAGCATCGAGTTATCCTGACACACATTGAGCAACCGTTGCACAGTTAAGTCCACTGGGGCAGATCTATGATCGGTACCGGATAAAACGATTTCCTGCACGCCCTGCCATACCCTGTAAATCCCTGGGATACCGGTAAACCATCGATACTCCGTGCTCCTTTTATGTCAGAAATCCTTTCTCGATGCAAGAAAAAAGGCTTATTGATAAAGGAGTAAATAGCCGTAGGCCCGCGCATAAAGCGGCTATTCTTGTAGGTGTACTCAGCCTTTTTACGCCGCGTTGAGCAGACCGTGGCTATTGTGAAGGCACGGAGCAAGAGAGGTTGGATTAAGTGGAAGAGTTTTCAAGCACAGGGACACAAGCAACGATTGAGGTGGGCGCGCTAGGCAACGTGATCGTCGTTCCGGCCACGGCGGAGTTGGTGGCCGAGCAATCCAAGTGGTACCGCTGGCGCAAGGACGGCACTGCGCTCGCCAAGTATCTGCTGGACAGCGAAGTACACACTTTCGCCTTTAGCGTGGCGGCAAACGCCATTTTGTCGTTTCTGCCGTTCATTGTGCTGCTGTACACGCTGGCCGCCTCCGTCTTCCGATCCGCGGCAATGGTCCAGACTGTCACTGATATGGTGGCGTACTTTTTTCCGTCGAATCAAAAGTTTATCGAAACCACTTTGGCGGCAGCAGCCGGGATCAATCTTCTCAAAGTGGCGGCCGTGGGAATTCAACATCCTCACCGCGTTCAATTCTTGTCCGTGGTCATGATCCTGATCTCCTGTACCGGCATCTTTCTTCCCTTGGAGGTGGCGCTGAATCAAGCCTGGGGAGTGATCAAGAGCCGCAACTACCTGGCCAATCAGGTGGTGGCCTTCGGACTGGCGATTCTCATGGTGCTGTTGGGATTTGCGGCGATCTTCGTCACCTCCATCTCTACGGCGATGTTTGGCGACATTTTGCAGGGGCACAGCGGCTGGCTCGGCACTGTGAGCGATTTTATTTATAGCGTGCTGCATTTCGCGGTTCTGGCAGCTTCCACAGGAATCGCCACCATTGTCTTCCTCTTTTGCATTTACTGGCTGCTGCCTAATCGCAAGGTGCCGTGGCGTCCGGTTATGCGCACCGCAGTGATCACTGGCCTCATTTGGCTGGTGGCGATGCATCTGTACAAGGCAGTCTTTCCACATATGCATATGGACGACATCTACGGCGGTTTTTCCGTCTCCGTCGGGATCATCGTCTGGGCTTATATTTCAGGCCTTATCCTCTTTGCCGGCGCCCAGTTCAGCGTTTCCAAGCTGGGAATTCAGGTGAAGGAGTGAGGCAGGGCGGCGATTCTTAACAGTCCGGCACCGGCGTTGCCGACCTGCGATGGATAAAACAAGGTGTTCGGTATAGCGGAGGGAGCAGGGGCCTTCAGGCCCCTGAAAGAGTAGGTCATCAATCCGGGCCTTTAGGCGCGGATTTTTATCACTTCTTTGTTTTGTGGAACTTGCATTTTTTGTTTCTGATTAGATGCTTCCCAAGCCAAACGCATGATGAAGGGGCGGTTCCACGAAGCATCCCCTTCCCACGCCTCCGTGAAACGAGAGACCACGAACATTTTCCCCGCGCAAATTGCCGTTCATTTCCCCTCCTCGGCGCACAATGCAATCAGGGGTGTTCTCAGCACTTGGGTGAAGTGAGCACAACCGATATTTCTTCTCGGATGCCTGCCCCCTCCCCCCTATAAAATACCTATCTAACTGAAATTAAACGGTAGAGCGGCTAAAACACCTTCATTGAGGAAACCCCTCTCTCAGGGTGCATCATCGCCTTTTCTTTTTGCGTTTGCCCTGTTTCCAAACCAGATCTTTGTCATGCTGGCCGCCGCCGTAAACGATCCAACAACGGCCTGAATCTTTGCTTGAGGCGAAGGTCAGACAGTTGCTGGCCGTTCAAACATCCGCCCGCTTCCTGTCCTATTCCCCATGCCTTAGACTGAGAGCGTGGGATTCTCTGATTTTTACGGCAACTCGGCTACTGTCACCCATTTGCGGGAGAGCATTCATGCGGGGCGCTTTCCCCAGGCTCTGATCCTCTCGGGACCGCGTGGGGCCGGCAAATACACGCTGTCGCTGATGCTGGCGCGGGCGGTCAACTGCCTGAACCCGGTTGAATCCGACGGTTTGCCGGACTTCTGCGGCGCTTGTGCCAACTGTACCCGCATCGGCGAGGCCGCCAATCTGGACGCCCGCGTGGCCGAGGCCGTCGCCACCCGCGAGGATATGCGCGACGCCGATAAAAAAGACACCCGCATCCTCATTCAGACCCACCCCGACGTAATGGTCATCCCACCCGATCCGCCGCAGTTGCTGATCAAGATGGGGCAGGTGCGGACGGTGATCCACGCGGCCTATTACCGCCCACCCAACGACGCGCGGCGCGCCTTTTACATCTTTACCAGCTCGGCATTCATGAAGGAAGCCGCCAACAGCCTGCTCAAGGTGCTGGAAGAGCCGCCCGAGGGCACCTCGCTGGTGCTGCTCACCGAGAACCCCCAGGAACTGCTACCCACGATCCGTTCCCGAGCCATCGTGCACCGGCTGGGCGCTCTTGGCGCCCCGGAGCTGGAAACATTTTTGGCAGCACGAAGGCCCGAGCTGCGTCCTCAAGAGCGGGCGCTGGCCTCTCGGCTGGCCGAAGGCGCTGTGGGCAGGGCCTTGACCATGGATCTGGCCAGCTATACGACAAGCCGGCAGGATGCGCTGATCATCCTGCGCACCGCTCTACGCGAGCCGGACTATTCCCTGCTCTTCCGCGCTACCGAGACCTATCGCGCCGGCGCCGACGGTCAGGAAAAGACCACCGGCCTGCTGCGCGCCCTGGGCAGCCTGGTTGAGGATCTGCTGCTGCTGGTGGCGGGAAGCCCGCAACTGATCCGCAATCTGGACATTGAGGCAGAACTCTCCCGGCTGGCCGCCGGGCTCAGCGTGGATTGGATCGACGGCGCGGCCCGCGCCCTGGGAGCAGTCGAGCAAGGTATGCGGCGCAACCTGCTTCGCTCCCTCTCCCTCGACGCTATGACCACCAGCCTCGACCGCAACTGAACACGGGCAGCTATAGCTGAAGCCCGTCGAGGCAACTCGGTGCAGCGCATTCGGCATCTTTCCATTAGCGATATGCATTCCCAGAGTGGCCTTAATCAGGGTGAAGCGCTGTTGCCCCGCAGAAACTACTGTGGGCCGTAAACAGAGCGCGCAGAGTAAGGAGTTGTCTACGATGAGCGCTCAAACTTCTCCACCCGGAAAAAGTGGCTCTACAAACGCCAACCAGCCTGCCTATCCTGCAACCAAGAAGAAATCGACAGCCCTGCTGGAGGAGCCGCTAACCTCCCATTCCCTGGCCGATGAATATGAACAACGCCAGGCGGAGACCTTCTACCTGCAAAAACAGGTCCAGTTGCAGACGCCCATGATGATCGTGCTGGAGGATGGCGAAGAGGTTGAAGGCTGCATCGAATGGTACGACCGCAACACACTCAAGATCCGCGGCCGTGTGCGCAGCATGATCTACAAGGCAGCTATCAAGTACATGTACAAGGTGGGGGAGAAGTAGGGGCGTAGGGACTGAGGGACAAGGGACTAAGGGACTGGCTGTCAGAGGGATCAGGGCACGGATGGACCGCATAATGTTGGGCTTGCCATCCCCGTGGCTGATCTTCCGAAGATTTCCCCGGCAAATACTCTTCGGCCCCTCAGCCCCAAGTCAGTCCCTAACTCCCTCAGTCCCATAGTCCTTGGTCAGTCTCTACGCTCCTGCCTTGCGCAGGCGGTCGCGGATCGCCGCGCCGATGCCTTCAGCGGGCGGCAAGGGACAGAGAATCACCGAGCAACCAGCGGCATCCAGCGCGCGCAGAGCGGCGTAGAGATCGCGAGCCATCTCATCTGGAGCAGCCCAGCGGCCCCAGGCAAAGACTGCCGTTGCCGTAAATGGGATATTCATGTCCGCTGGCAGCATGACCCCTACCCGATCCTCGGGATATTGAGAAGCAGTTTCGGCCAGTTTGGTCGGCAAATCTAAAAAAAATCCCTCCACCAGCACCAACCGGGCCTTGGGCGCGTAGTGACGCAGTCCCACGCCGGGCGAAGGGAGCGCGGCGCGTTCTGCGCCAATATCTGGATCTTGTGTCCCGTCTATAAGTGGTCCAGTTGTAGAAAAGACCTCCGCAGCGCCGGCAAGGTCACGCACTTGAGCCAGGGTCACTGCCCCGGGCCGGTAGATCAGCATCGGAGATTGCCCTGGATCAAGAACCGTGGACTCTACGCCGTGCTCGGTCGCGCCAGCATCGAGAACTGCGTCGATCCGCCCATCCAGGTCTTCCAGAACGTGAGCTGCAGTGGTGGGACTGGTGTGACCAAAGGTGTTGGCACTGGGTGCGGCGATGGGAACGCCGGCACGACGAATCAGTTCCAAAGCCACTGGATGGGCGGGCATTCGGACCCCCACCAGCGCACGGCCAGCGGTCACGGCATCCGGCACGGCGCTGGTACGGCGCAGCAGCAGCGTTAGTGGACCCGGCCAGCAGGCGTCCATCAAGCGGCGAGCGGCCTCGGGGATCTCTTCAACCAAACCGTCCAGCATGGTCCGATCAGCGATATGCACGATCACCGGGTCCCAGGAGGGGCGCTTCTTGGCTGCAAAGATGCGCTCCACCGCTGCGGCATCCAACGCATTGGCGCCCAGTCCGTAGACGGTTTCCGTAGGCAGCGCCACCAGTCCCCCAGTGCGCAGAATCTCCGCCGCCTGCCCAATCGCCTCGACCGCAGCGGCAGTTTCAAGCTGGGCGGGGTCCACACTCAATCGCAAGGTCTTCACACTCTTATTGTCTCCTCTCTGCACGTCTTGTCGCCACCATGGCACAACTCAGGCACAAAAGCTTCCAGCTGACAGCTGAAAGCTGTAAGCTGTTTTTTCATGGCCATCGAGACCGAGATCAAATTTTCCGTAGACGACGTTGCCGTGCTCAGCCAACGTCTGGCAGAAGCGGGTTTTCGCCTGCAAACCCCACGCGCCTTCGAATCCAACACCCTGTATGACACTCCCGACCGGCAGATGCGCGCCAAGACCGAGATTTTGCGCATCCGCGGCTATAACGGCCACTGGACGGTCACCCACAAACGGCCTCCCGCGCCGGAACCTGGAACTGATCCCGCAACCGACCTGCACAAGCATCGCGTGGAGACGGAGACTGAGGTTGCCGACGGAGGGTTGCTGGCCGAGATTTTTCTTTCACTGGGGCTGACGCCCGCCTTTCGCTACGAAAAATGGCGGGCTGAGTGGACTGATGGAGTGGGCCATTGCGTTATCGACGAGACTCCGATCGGCACCTACGCCGAACTGGAGGGCGATTCCGAGTGGATCGACAACGCCGCGGCACGGCTGGGCGTGGCCCAGGAGCAGTACCTCACCCTCAGCTACGGACGCCTCTTCGAACTGTGGCAGACAGAGCATGACCCCTCCGTCCAGAATCTGACCTTTGCGGAGATTGCTTCCAGGTAGCCTGATTTTTAGCGTTCATTGGAAAACCGGGGTGCGCGTGGAAGCACAGAGATTGCCACTCCAGCGCACTCTCTTGATGGGCCAGTTTCCCATAGAAGGTAACCACAATCAAGGTGACCCCTTATTTGTCGCCGCTCCATGTAGCGATACGATCCACAGGTAACCTTCCGAGAACAACGTAAACGATACGGCTTTCCTTTGATTTCATTGGTATTTTCTTCAAATTGTCACAATCTTCCTCGAATATATAAAAAAACGCTAACGCGAGTACCCAAAAAGACGATAACTACAGTAAGTAGATTTTAGTTCCCCTTGGAGGACCCATGAATCCCATTCACTCTTGCCTTACCGGGATCAGTTTGCGGCGCACAGCGGTAAGGCTGTTTCAGGCCGCCGCATTGACACTTATCGTTGTGCTGGCTATCCCAGCCCGTGCAGCCGATGAACGCGAAATCCGCAGCCGGGTTGCCCCCGTTTATCCGGAGATGGCCAAGCGCATGAAGATCACCGGAGCAGTCAAAGTACAAGCTTCCATCGACCCCGAAGGCGCCGTTGTCGAGGCCAAAGCCATCAGTGGAAACCGCATGTTGTCGCCCGCAGCCGAAGATGCCGTGCGCCGGTGGAAGTTTGCACCTGGAGCTTCCAAGTCGACCATCGAAGTGGAAATCAATTTCGCGCTCAACTAAAGTCAGCGGCTGAGCTGCAGTATCCAACGATCCGCAAAATGGGGGAGGCATTACGCCTCCCCCATCGTAGTTTGCCGACCATTTCCCTGCATTGTCATCTTTCCGGTTACTCCAGTAACGAATTCATCTTAGACTGTGATCCAGTTAACAAATCTTAATCCGTTCCTTATTTCCTCCGCCGATGAAGAAAACAAGACCATCTCATCCAGGAGACATTCATATGACTCTGAAACAGCTTTGCACCCGCCCTCATCGCAAAAGCGTCTTCGTATTGATCCATGCCATTGTATTGACACTATTCATTACCATGGCCGTGCCAGCCCAAGCAGCCGGCGACCGCAGCATCAAGACACGCGTGGCGCCCAGCTACCCGGAGATCGCCAAGCGCATGCGGGTCTTTGGCAAGGTCAAGGTAGAGGCCACAGTTGACCCTGAAGGCAAGGTCACGGCAGTCAAGACCATCGATGGAAACCATCTGTTGGCTATGGCCGCCGAAGACGCCGTACGCCGATGGAAGTTTGAACCAGGCAATGCCACCTCCACCGAAGAAGTCGATATCGACTTTCCCCGCCTTCCTTAGCTCCACTCCTTCTACCATCGGGCTAAGTGGAAACCGTGCATGCCACCAACAGGGAAGGCTGTTCAAGCCTTCCCCGGAATGCACCTCGTGGCAGCAACAGCCTGTCTTATTTGAACCCTCCTTTCAATATGACTCCTCTAGAGTGAAACAAAAACGCAAGTTCAAAAAAGGAGGCTTCAAAGATGTCCGGAACTAAAGGCTGTACGATCACCTTCCTCCATCCCTGGTCCGGAAGGCCCCTACTTCCTCCGTCGGCTTTATGCGCAGCGGATCGGTAACAACGGTAAGAGACTGACAAGTAAAGGACAAGAAATGCTCGCGCTAACACTCAAATTGCCGATAACCGTATTTGAGGTATGGAAGCGAGAGCACTATGAAATATCAACTTGGAATTCGTCCCCATAGGTCGCGCAGAGTGCTTCAGGCTGCCGTCTTCGCTTTGATGATGGTGTTGGCTATTCCCGCTTCAGCGGCCAACCGCGTGGTGAAGGTGCGTGTACCTCCTGTTTACCCGGAACTCGCCAAACGTATGAAGATCACCGGCACGGTCAAGATCTCCGCCACGGTGGACGCGGACGGTAAAGTCACCGCGGTCAAAACGATTGAAGGCAATCGCATGCTGTCGAGCGCCGCTGAAGACGCAGTCAAGCACTGGAAGTTTGAACCGGGCGCTGGCGAAACCACCGAAGAGGTCACACTTAACTTCGCTATGGCGCAATAGCCTTGGGATGTGCGCTTGGCTGAGTTCCAGACGCTCTTTCACAGAGGCGAATCGCAATGTGATCTTGAATAAAGGGTGCGGAGCTATGGAAAACCGCATCCTTTCCTTGCAGCCTGCTTGAGCGCTAGACCTCTTAAAGTCGCTATTTACCACAAAAGTGTGAGCATACACCCCGGAAGGTTCTAAAGAACCACTAACGCTTCCATCCGCCATGCCGATAACTTCTCTGTGCTCGTAGTTCCCAAAGTGGGAGGACCCATGAAGATTTTTTGTTGCGTTAATAATTCCAAGAGTTTCAGTGTTGCTATTGTTCGGTTTTCTTCAAGTTGCGGCGCTGACCCTAAAGGTTGTGCTGGCGATCCCCGCACAAGCCGCTGAAGACGCGGTCAAGCACTGGAAGTTCGACGCCGGAGACGGCATGGCTACGGTTCAAGTTGGCGCCAACTTCGCTCTTGGTCAATAGTCATCCACGCGGCGTATGATGTTGAAGGTTTTAGAGCCTTTTCTGAGATAGTGTGAACTTTGGAACAGCATCGCAGGTCGTCGTTCGCCGCTGATTGCGCTGACTTGAGATTGTGGTTTCACGGTATTTCAGAAAATGCTATAAGCCAGGCCCACGGAATCAATTCATCCTTTCCGTGAGCTTGCACTTCTCAGAGCAGCGACAGCAAACATGGCGACACAGCAAGCGATAGATGGAATACTATCCTGCATGTCGTGCACTGTTTCTCGCTCGATCAACAATGCCCAACCCGGCAGCCACGTCTTTAGCAGTGCTGAATTCTGTTGGCTACAGGAGTTTTCTGGGTAGATAATCCTTACGTGAGACGCCTACAGGAGGGCGCATGAAGAATCAGACTCTAGCAATTTGGAAATGGCTGCGCAGTGAATGGCGGCTGGCTCCCTTGGCCCTGCTCGCCATCGCGCTTGCATTGCCCACCCCAGCCCTTGCCGAACGCGCTGTCAAGCAACGTGTCCCCCCCGTCTATCCCGAGTTGGCCAAGCGCATGAAGATCACCGGCGCGGTCAAGATGGAAGCTACCGTGGACGCCACGGGCAATGTCACTGACGTAAAAGTTCTGGAAGGAAACACCATGTTGGCCAATGCCGCCGAAGAGGCAGTGCGCAAATGGAAGTATGAGGCCGCAAGCGGCACGACCACGGAGACGGTCACACTCAAATTCAATATGATCTTTTAATGCCTTGCTGGTGCCTGAAACCACTAACAGCAAAGGGGCGAGAGAAATCTCTCGCCCCTTTGCTGTTAGTGCTTGACAACCGCTTTAAGCTTCGACTCCATGGCATTTTTTGTACTTCTTGCCAGAGCCGCAGGGGCAGGGATCGTTGCGGCCCACCTTGTCGCCGGTGCGGCGCGGAGTAGGCTGACTGGCGTCGCCAGAGCCGGCCATGCTGGCCGCTTCCAACTCGCGCTGCTTCTTGCGCTGGAATTCCTTCTCCAGAGCGTCGATGGTGGTGGACGCCTGACGGGTGTGGATGGGAATCTCGCGCGGAGCGGCATCCAGGGTCACGGGATGAGCGGAGCTGTCCACATGCGGCGCGGCAGGTACCTCGCGGCGAACCAGGATCTCTGGCGGCGTGGTGCTGACCGGCTGTCCATCGGGACCCAGAATCTGCATCCTGAAGAGGAAGCGGACGGTATCTTCCTGGAACTTGAGCATCATGGCTTCGAACATGTCGAAGGACTCGCGCTTGTAGGCCACCAACGGGTCCTGCTGCGCGTAGCCACGCAGGCCGATGCCCTCTTTCAGGTGGTCCATCGCCAGCAGGTGATCCTTCCACAGGCCGTCGATGACGCTGAGCATCACCATCCGCTCGTGGTAGCGCATAGTGTCGGGGCTGAGGATCTTTTCCTTGGCCTCGTACTGCTCCTTCAGCTTTTCAAAGATGCTCTCGCCCAGGTCGTGACGGGTGATCTCCAGCGGCTTGATGCCGGCCGCGGTGATGTTCAGGCCAAACTGGCCCTGAATGCGCTCTTCCAGCCCCTTGAGATTCCACTGGGCGGTGTGAACCGCTTCAGAGGCAAACTCGTCGAGAGCGGTGCTGAGAATGCCGCCAACATAATCGTCGAAGATCATCTCGCGCTGTTCAACTCCTTCGAGCAACTGGCGGCGCAGGCCATAGACAGCCTCGCGCTGCTTGTTCATCACGTCGTCGTACTCGATGAGGTGTTTACGAGACTCGAAGTTCTGCGCTTCGACGGCCTTCTGCGCGCCTTCGATGCGGTTGGAGATCATGCGCGATTCAATCGGCATGCCCTCTTCCATGCCCAGCCGCTCCAGCAGGGTAGAAACCCACTGCTTGGCAAAGATGCGCATCAGATCGTCTTCAAGTGAAAGGTAGAAGCGCGACTCGCCGGGATCGCCCTGACGACCGGCGCGACCGCGCAACTGGTTGTCAATGCGGCGGGACTCGTGACGCTCGGTTCCGAGGATGAAGAGGCCGCCGGCGGCGATCACCTTGGCGTGTTCCTGGCTGGCGTCCGTGGCGTGAACGGCGTTGACTTCGGCCCAGTCCGGTTCGGAGACTTCAAACTCCTGACCGTTGTAGTAAAAGCGCTGGAAGCCAGCCGGAGCCATGGGGTTGATAGCGCCCTCGGCTACGCTGATGGCGCGCGCCCGGCCCTTTTTGACCAGTTCCTGGCGGGTCATGAACTCGGAGTTGCCGCCGAGCAGAATGTCCGTACCGCGACCGGCCATGTTGGTGGCGATGGTGACCATGCCCAGACGACCGGCCTGAGCCACAATCTCGGCTTCCTTCTCGTGGAACTTGGCGTTCAGCACGACGTGGCGGACGCCATTGCGCTGCAGGATGCCGCTGAGCCGCTCCGACTTCTCAATCGAAGTCGTACCGACCAGCACCGGCTGACCCTTTTCGTGCAGGGTGGCTATATCGTCGGCAACGGCCTTGTACTTCTCTTTTTCGGTGCGGTAGACGACGTCGGCGTTCTCGATCCGGAGCATGGCCTTGTTGGTCGGAATGACCACAATCTCCAGCTTGTAGATCTTTTCGAACTCGGCAGCCTCGGTTTCGGCGGTGCCGGTCATGCCGCTCAACTTGCCGTAGAGACGGAAGTAGTTCTGGAAGGTGATGGTGGCCAGCGTCTGGTCTTCCTTGCGGATGTTGACGCCTTCCTTGGCTTCGATGGACTGATGCAAACCATCGGACCAGCGGCGGCCGGGCATCAGGCGGCCGGTAAAGGTATCGACGATCAGCACCTCGCCGTCCTTGACCACGTAGTCCACATCGCGCCGGTAAAGGGAGTGGGCCTTGATGGCCGTCTCGACGTAGTGCTTCAGGTCCCAGTTCTCGGCGTCGGCAATGTTGTCGATGCCCAGTTCCTTCTCGATGGTGACCCAGCCTTCGTCAGTGACACCGATGGTGCGTTGCTTCTCGTCGACGATATAGTCGCCGGTGAGGCGCTTGACCTCGCCTTCTTCGATCTCTTCGCCCTTTTCCAGCTTGGGGATGATCTTGCAGACGCGGGCGTACTTGTCTGTGGTCTGATCGGTGGGACCACTGATGATCAGCGGGGTGCGGGCTTCGTCGATAAGGATCGAATCGACTTCGTCAACGATTGCGTAGTATTGCCCGCGCTGCACGCAGTCCTTGAGATCGAACTTCATGTTGTCGCGCAGGTAGTCGAAGCCGAACTCGTTGTTGGTTCCGTAGGTGATGTCGGCGGCATAAGCGGCGCGACGCTCATTGTCGTCGAGATCGTGGACGATAACGCCCACAGTCAGGCCCAGGAACTCGTAGATCTTGCCCATCCACTCGGCGTCGCGCTTGGCCAGATAGTCGTTGACCGTGACCACGTGCACGCCATGGCCAGCCAGGGCATTCAAGTAGCAGGAGAGCGTGGCCACCAGTGTTTTTCCTTCGCCGGTACGCATCTCGCTGATCTTGCCGGAGTGCAGCACCATGCCGCCGATCAACTGCACGTCGAAGTGGCGCATCTGCACGGCACGCCAGCCGGCCTCGCGCACTACGGCGAAGGCTTCGGGCAAAACCGCGTCCAAAGCGGCCTTTTCCGTGGCCTTGATCTCGGCGGGATCGGTCAGACCCTCGATTTTAGCTGCAATGCGGGCGCGGAACTCCACCGTCTTGGCGCGCAACTGCTCGTCCGAGAGCTTCTTCGTGTCCGCTTCCAGTTCGTTGATGACCGCCACAACCGGCCATAGCCGCTTCAGGATGCGATCGTTTGCCGTTCCAAAGATCTTTGTAAGAGCCTTATCAAAAAACACAGGTTTCTCCGTCTACCAGTGTAAATGGCTGGACTGACCGCATACCACGCAGGAGGAAAGGCTTTGCCAGGAATTGACACGCGGGCCAGGGCTCCACAGGTCTACATCGCTGAAATGAAGAGAGCAACAACATCCATCTAAACCAGCACAAATGCAATCCGCTCCCGATTCCTGTACGAAGGAGCGGGAGCGGATGGTAGAACGCATGGAGAAAAAACTACTTGCCGGCGATGATCACCCTGGACTGTGCCATGGTCCAGTGATGCGCAAGAACGGGCAATCCAAAAGCCACCCCGGCGACCAGGGCCGTGGAGAGCAGATCGTTGCGATAAAAGGGCAGTCCAGCCACATAGCAGGTAAACAGGCCATTCATGTCGTGGGTATAGCCCCATCCACCCTGCCATACGGCGAAGTTCGAGACCAGGAAGAACGAGGACGGTCCCAGCAGAACGCCGGCAGCCACGCGAAGCGACGAGGTGCGCGCATGCAGCAGAATGCGGCCTAGCACCATGGCCATCATGTACCAGCCCCAGGTGATCAGGTAGGCCTGCCACTGAAAGCCGTAGTGGTAGACAAAAACCGTGAGTAGATAGTCAGTGGCCATCAGCGCCGCCAGAGGCAGCAGCATCTCGCGCCAGGAACGCCGAGCGCCAAAGAAGAGCAGCGCTCCGCCCACTGCGGTAAAGTTCCACAGCCCGGCATGGGGCAGCAAACGGCTCAACACGGCGATCAACAACAACAGATATGCAGGCATAGCCACCTCAGAAATTCAGAATCTACAAGCCGCCTCCGCAAGGGGGGCGGAAGATAGCGAGACTATTTCCATTCTGCGGGCAGCGGGCCGCCGGGTCAACCGGAAGTTTTGATGGGATCAAAATTAGGCTTCCATCCTGGATGAAGGTTTTTATCGCTGCTCACGGCCATTCAGGATTTCTCCGGCATTTTCCCAGCCATCGACGATATAGACGTAGCCACTAAGAGGCGCGTGGACCCTGCTGCTTCCTGAACCCCAAAACGGGTAGGCAAAGCGCAGATCGCGAAACTCCACCGTGGTCCAGGTGCGGTTGGGTGGTAATTGTGGCGGAGCCATTCCAGCAACCGGAACTGGCCCCAGATCGCGCACAACGGACCATGTGCCCCAATCCATATAGACCTGACCCAGCGGAGTACGTTTGGCGGCCTGGACCGCGACGGTCTCAGTTGGTTTGTAGATGAGACTGCGATGGGGATCGCTCTCGATGGCTCCGGTGCGGGTATCGACTTCGGCGGTCTGGAAGTAGAATGAGGTCTCCAGAATCGCGTGCCAGTGGAAGGGATTGAGGGGATAGGGTTCCAGCCCAACGCGCTTCACCGGGTCAGCGGCGATCTGGGTATTGTCGATCATCGCTCTTGCCTGCGCCTGCTCTACCCAGCGGCCACACCAGAAGACCACCATGCCGCACAGAGCAAAGATTGCCCAGCCGCGCCAGCGAAATTCCTTCTTCTTCGCACCGATTTCAGCGTCAGCAAGGCCAAAGAGCGCCGGCAAGATCAGCGCCGCCAGCAACAGCGCCCACAGGACAGGCTCGTAGATAAAGACCAAACTGCCCGCGTACCAGTGGGAATTGAAGGGATAGAAGGGACGAACGCCGTAGTTGTTGGTCCAATCGAGCAGCAGGTGACTCAGAGCAGCCAAAAGGGTGGTTAAGAAGAGCCAGCCCCAGATAATTGGCTGCTCAAGTTGCCGCCTCCGCAATTGACGCCAGCCACGATCCAGTAGCCAGACTGCGCCCACCACAACTCCCGCAACGACCGGCGCGGCGACCAAGGTGTGGGAGATGCCGCGATGATGCTGCAACTCCGCGACCGGCCCATGCAGCCCCCACAGTACGTCCATGTCGGCGGCCTCGGCGGCCAGCACGGCGGCCAGCGTGGCGTATGCTGTCTTGCGATTGAGTCCGGCGCGGCCGAGGCAGGCGCCGGTAAGAAAGTGAGTGATGGGTTCCATAGCAATCTGCCAATCATAGTACGCTGGCGCAGCGCGAAGCCTCTTATAATCACCCTCATGGGCGAATCATCCAATCCTTTCCCCGCGCCCGGCGCGACCACTGAGCAGGATCGTGCGGAGCACCTGCGCGCTGAACTGCGCCGCCATGAGCACCTGTACTATGTGCTCGACACACCGGCGATCAGCGACGCTACCTACGACGCGCTCTTCAACGAGCTGAAGCGGCTGGAAGCCGCGCACCCTGAGTTGCTTACTCCCGACTCACCCACCCAGCGCGTGGGCGGAAAACCCGCTGAAGGCTTCCAGAAGGCAGCGCACTCCCGGCCCATGCTCAGTCTGGACAATGCCTACAACGCCGAGGAACTGGCTGACTGGGACCGCCGCTGCCATGAACTGGCCGGAACGCTGCCGGTAGAGTACGTCGCCGAGATGAAGATGGACGGCCTCAGTGTGGCCCTGCGCTACGCCCCATCAGAAGATGGAGGATCGAGGCTGATCGCCGGGCTCACGCGCGGCGACGGCGAGGTGGGCGAAGACGTTACCTCAAACCTGCGCACCATTCGCAGTGTGCCGCTTTCCATTCCAGCCGCGACGCTGGAAAAACTCGGTCTGCCGCAGGCATTTGAAGCACGCGGCGAGGCGGTAATGCCGCTGGCCGCATTTGAGCGGCTGAACGAGGAAAAGGAGCAGTTGGGGCTGCCTACTGCGGTGAATCCACGCAATGCCGCGGCAGGAGTGCTGAGGACTCTGGACCCCACCATCGTCGCCCGGCGCAGGCTGGATTTTTACGCTTATTTTCTACTGGTGGACGGCGAGTACTGGCCGTACGGGCAGCGCCATACCCTCGACACTCTCGCAGCGCTGGGCTTTCGCGTCAATCCCAACCGGCAACTGGTCTCGACTGTCGAGCAGATGAGCCGGTTTATCGAAGAAACCGAAGCGGGAAGAGCAGATCTCCCCTACGAGATCGACGGAGTAGTGCTGAAGGTGGACGCCTACTCCACTCGACTGCGACTGGGCTCCACGGCCCGTGCGCCACGCTGGGCAATTGCCTACAAGTTCACGGCGCAAGCCGGTCTTACCCAAGTCAAAGAGATCACCGTTCAGGTGGGTCGCACTGGCAAGCTGACTCCGGTTGCAGAATTGGAGCCGGTCTTCATCGGCGGCACGACCGTTAGCCGCGCCACACTGCACAATGCCGACTTCATCGAGCGGCTGGGATTGAAGCTGGGCGATACGGTCAAGGTTGAGCGCGGCGGGGATGTGATTCCCAAGGTTGTCGAAGTTGTCAGCAGCATGGAGAATTCCAGCGAAAGAAAGCCCTTTGAGTTTCCGACGCAATGTCCGGAGTGTGGCAGCCACGTGGTGCGCGCCGAGGGCGAAGTCGATTACCGCTGTGCCAATGCCAACTGCCCAGCCAAGCTGCGCGAGAGCCTGCTGCACTTTGGCAAACGTGCGGTGATGAATATCGAGGGATTGGGTGAGGCTGTGGTGCAGCAGTTGCTGGAGCGGGAACTGGTCCACGGCGTCGCAGACCTCTACACTTTGACCGAAGAGCAACTGATCGGCCTGGAGCGCTTTGCCGAAAAGTCCGCGCGGGCGCTAATCGAGGAGATCGAAGACTCCAAGAAGGCCGGTCTGGCTCGGGTGCTGATGGGTCTGGGAATCCGCTTTGTGGGGGAGAGAACCGCGGAACTGCTGGCCGAGGAGTTTGGCGACATCGACGCGCTGATCGCGGCCTCGGCAGAAGAGCTGGAGCGTGTGGAAGAGGTAGGTCCGCGCATCGTGCAGGCGATTCAGGAGTTCTTTGCCCAGCCGGCCAATCTGGCCATGATGCAGCGGCTTAAGGACGCTCAGGTGGTGATGACGGCGGAGAAGCGGCAGCGCTCGGAGCAGTTGGCAGGGCTGACCTTTGTACTCACCGGAACACTGCCCACACTAAGCCGGGAAGAAGCCAAGCGGATGATCGAAGGCGCGGGGGGCAAGACCGCGGGTTCGGTGAGCAAGAAGACCAGCTATGTGGTGGCGGGCGAAGAGGCCGGTTCCAAACTGGAGAAGGCGCAACAACTCAAGCTTTCCATTCTCGACGAGGCTGGACTGCTGGCGCTGCTGGCGACCGTTCCTGATCGTGAAAGGGCTGATTCCCAACAACCGGATCAGGCGCCATCCAAGGATTCACCTGACTCGTCAGAATCAGCGGCATCAACGCCATCCAAAACAACAGCAGATCCATCTCCATGGCCAACCCTTTTTTGATCGTTCGTTCATTCCGATTTCGTTCTACGGGTTGGAACGGTGGCGGGAGACGATTCCGGAGTGACGGCCTACGGTGCGCTGTTCACGTTCACGTTCGCGCTCCCAAGCTTCGGCACGCCAGTTGCGCGAGGCGAAGCGGGGCGGTTCCTCGGGCAGTGGGGCGGCAGGCAGTGAAGGCGATGCGTACTGTGTCTGTTCCTCTGCCTGACGGCGGGCGGACGCTGCCACCAACTCTACCGACGGACGCCCGGCAGCACGTGCCAGCACAGCGGCGGGGGCAAGCACCTCGATCTGCTTGTCATCGATTTTGGTGATCAGGCGCGCAGAGGACTCGTATTCATCCACATCGGCATGGACTGAAGTGTAGGCGGTGCGCGAGGTCAGGCTGGTATCAGTAGCCGCACTCATTCTTTTGGGCTGTTCGATTCTGGATGGTTCGACTCTGGGCTGCTCAATGACCTCGGCCTCTTCCACAACCACCGGAATCGGACGCAGAATGGCCTTGGCCAGGAACTCGTCCACCAGCTTATGCAGGCAGGTTTGCCCGCAGAGGTGCTTGGTTCCGGGACGCAAGCGGTTCCGCGAATCCCAGCCGCTCACGCGCAGTTCCCCCCCCTGGTCGTATGCCACAAACCAATGGTTGGTCTGCTTCTTCTCGTTACCACAGATATCACATGAAATTGCCTGCCGGATCACCTAAGCACCCCCAGAAAGTCCGCACAGCCCTTGAGCGGCCTTTCGACTCCTGGCCAAACCCCTCTGACCTTCACGCCACCAGCACTCCGACTATGGCCCAATTACGCTGGCGCGTCCCGAGAGATAACTTCCGAGAGCCTTCTTTCCTATTTCATCGTACCGAAGGAGAAATAGATGAGCCGGAAAACCAAAGATTCCCTGATCGAAAAAAACGCGAATCACGTCCACAAGCCAAACCTAAAACGGAGATCATTCCTACATGTGACTGATAATGCAACACTAACAACAGTGCACACATCAAACCACCGCAGTAATCACGGCAATTTGACGCCGCACAGTATGAGATTCTGACGCCACTCCAAAATAATATAAACATCCTAATATTCCCGCTTTTGCGAACGCGTTTTCAGTAACTCAACCCAAAGAAGGGAAAAAGCTTCATTCTTAGAGTTATCCAACAATGACTTATGTTTGACGGTCATTGCAAAGATGCAAATCTTCGGGTCAGCGCGATCCGGATTCTGCTCTACGGTAGAGCCCTCCAGCAATCCTGCGCGCAGGCTCTCCGTTATAGATATAGATCCAGCAAGTCAGGATGGAGCCGATGTCCAGTTTTACCTCATGCCGGGCACGGAGAAAAAGACTTTGCGTCGGATCATCCAGATTGCATTCCTCATAGGCGTCGAATTGGGGCCAGAGATCTGCATGCTCCGGTAGCTGGAAGACCATGCCGGAGATTCTTTGCAGCGACATAGGATCTACCACCGCGCCCGGATAATCGCCGAGATCATAGAGCTGGCCGGGGACGGTCCCCTGGCCCACCGGCTGTAATTGCGCAACTGCAGCGGCGATCTCCTCCGGGGCGTGCTCGGGGTGCAGGGTGCCGTAAATGAAGAGGTAATCGCTCATTGGTTCATACCTTCAAAGCAAGTCTCCCAAAAGAGCACGGGCCGCGGAAGTGTCCGCGGCCCGCATCGGTCAAGAGAGCAAAGCAAAGATTACTGACGGGGCGCGAAGTAGCCCTTCTTGGCCCGAGCCTGATAGCGCCGGTCGTTGCAATAAAGATAGATGGGGCGGAAAGCACCATTGTCTTTGAAGTCGGCCGGGGTATAGGTCAGAGCGTACTGGCTGCGCAGCTCTTCCTCGATGGAGGTAAAGCTGTTGGAGACCTCTTCAACCGAGGGCGGGAAGAAGACCTGTCCGCCGGTAGCTTCGGCCATGTCGGTCAGCACCTTGTCGCCCTTGCCACGGCTGGGAGTCCAGTTAGTGCTGATGGCGTAGATGATGGTCTCGGCACGCTGGCACTCTTTGATGGCTTCATCGGGGTGCACGCGGCTCTGGTTGTCGTCGCCGTCGGAGAGCAGCACGATGGCCTTGCGCACCGGCTCCTGACCACGCGAGACGTCGAGCAGCTTGTCGCGGCAGGCGGTATAGACGGCATCAAAGAGCGCCGTGCCGCCGCCGGGACGCAGGCGGTTCACGCCGGTTTCCAGTGCGTCGACGTTGTTGGTCCAGTCCTGAGTCACGGTGGGGGTCACATCGAAGCCCATGATAAAGGCCCGATCGCTGCGAGCCTTGAGAACCTTGAGCAGAAACTCGGTGGCCGACTGCTGCTCGAACTCGAAGCGTGAACGGATCGAGGTGCTGGCGTCGATCACGATGCCGACACGAACCGGCAGGTTGATCTGCTGATGAAAGCTCTTGACCTTTTCTGGCGCCTTGTTGTCGTCGAGCAGGGCAAAGTCGCTCTGGCGCAGGTTGGGAATATAGTGGCCGTGCTTGTCGGTCACCGTAAAGATCAGGTTGACCTCGTTGACGCGCAGGTGGATGGTGGGCGCGCCCGTATCCATTGCCTGCTCCTCGGGCGTAGCCGCGGGCTGCTGGGCTGCCGCGGGCTGCTGGGCTGCCGCGGGCTGCTGGGCTGCCGCGGGCTGCTGGGCTGCGGGAGGATTCACTTGTTGCGCCGGCAGGCAGAGTGAGCCCCACGCCGCCGCGCATACCAAACCAAAAAGCTGTCTTTTCATAGCCACACCATCTTATCAAGCACCCCCAAGGGGCTGGCCACTGTCTTTGTGGGGATTCCCCAACAGCATCCAGCCCGACGCGGGCGGATTTTTATTTACGTTTGGTTGTCGCGGCCTTGGTTGAAGGCGCCGGTTTTACTTTGGAGGAAGCGGACTTTGGCCCGGCCTTGGCAGGCTTGGCCACTTGAGCTTTCACCTTGCTCTTGGCAGAGGTAACCGCCTTTACACTTTTCTTCGCTGTCAGGCTCTTTTTAGGTGGAACACTCTTTTTCACCACTGTGCTCTTTTTTGCTGGAGCACTGGTCCTCGCCACCTTGAGCTTGCCCTTTGCGGGGAGACTAGCCTTGGCTTTCAGACTCCCCTTGGCGATAACGCCGCGCTTTGCGGAAGCCACACTCTTTGCGGGTGCTGCTTTGGTCCGGCGCGTTGGGGAGGCTTTAACAGCAACAGACTTCGCCTGCGCCTTGGTGAGTTTCGCGACCTTCAGCGCTACTTTGGCTTTGCTCCTGGTGGGAAGAACAGCTTTTATGCTTTTCTTCGCCATAGCGCTCTTTTTTGCCGCTGCACTCTTTTTAGTCACTGTGCTCTTTTTCGCCGGAACAGCGCTCTTCACTGCTTTGGACTTGCTTTTGGCGGATACGCTGACCTTGGCTTTTACGCTGCTCTTGGCAGTGGCACTGCGCTTTGCAGTAGCTACGCTCTTTGCAGGTACGGCCTTGGTACGGCGCACCGCTGGCGCTTTGGCCGTCGCTAGCTTCTTTACAGCCTTGGCGGGCTTCGCTACCTTTACTACCGCTTTTGCTTTGCTCGTGACAGGCGGAACAGCCTTAACGGTTTTCTTCGCCACCACACTCTTTTTTGCCGGAGCAGCACTCTTCACTGCTTTGGATTTGCTCTTTGCCGGGGCTGTGCCCTTGGCTGCCTTGGCTTCGCTCGTGGCCGGAGCACTCACCTTGCGCTTTATGCTGCTCTTTGCAGCCCAGCTTTGCTTGGCAGAAGCCACGACCTGTACAGGACGCGCGGGAGCTGCTGATGGGGTCGCAGACGCTGAGGGATCAACACTAGCCAGGAAGTCTGTCAGTTCCACGGGCAGAGGAGCGTCAAGCGCCATCACCTTTCCGTTTCGGGGATGGACGAACTCCAGATGGGCGGCGTGCAGGAAGTTGCGGCCCAGGCGCATGCGGTCCGGCTCTACCCTGCTGTGAGCCTGAGCAACGATCTGATCGGTCAACTGGCCGGGACCACCGTAGAGCGAATCGCCCACCACCGGATGGCCCAACGAAGCCATGTGTACGCGAATCTGATGGGTGCGGCCGGTCTCGATGCGCACCTTGACCAGGGTGAACCGGCCAAAGCGCGAGGTGATGCGCTGCATCACTTCATAGTGGGAGATGGCGGAGCGGCCATTCTCAAGGGGATTGACCTTCATGCGCGTGCGGCGCTGGGGATCGCGGCCCACTTCGGCGTTGATGGTGCCCTTTTCCTTGACCACGATTCCCTGCACCAGGGCAATATAGGTCTTCTTCATCTCGCGGCTGGAGAACATCTCGCCCAAGGCGGCGTGGGTGCGATCGTTCTTGGCCACCACGATCAGGCCGCTGGTGTCCTTGTCCAGACGATGCACGATGCCAGGGCGCAGGTCGCCGCCGGTCGCGGAGAGTTTCTTGAAGCGATGGAGCAGCGCATTGACCAGGGTTCCGCGGTTGCGGGCGTCTTCGTTCTGCCCGGACCCGGCGTGAACCATCATGCCAGCCGGCTTGTTGATCACTGCCAGATCGGAATCCTCATAGATCACATCGAGGGGAATATCTTCCGCGATCGCCTTGAGCGGAGCGGGACGGGGCTCGCCGGTGATGAGAATGGTCTCGCCGCCGCGCAGCCGGAAGGAGGCTTTTTCACGCTCGCCATTGACCAGGACATCGCCCTGATCCATCAGCATTTGTACCCGCGAACGGCTGACGCCGTCCAGTTGCGTGGTCAGATACTGGTCCAACCGCTGTTTGGCCGCCTCGGGGGCTACCTCGATGGTTTGTACTTCGTGCATTCACTTCCTCTTCTCTCATGCGGGTACTTAACTTCGGAGCCGCGCCGCAGAGACACACTCTTCAGTGTACGTCAAAGGAAGGTTACAGCATTTTTCGCAAAGGGTAGAGCGCAGGGCAAACACATCAAGAAAAGGCGAAGATCGTTCCCTGAGAGAGGTTTCCTCAATGAAGGCGTTTTAGCCGCTCTACCGTTTAATTTCAGTGATATAGATATTTTATAGGGGGGAGGGGGGTAAGCATCCTAGAAGAGAAATCGGTTGTGCTCACTCCGCCCAAGTGCGAGGAATGCCCCTGATTGCATTGTGCGCCAAGGAGGGGAAATGAACGGCAATTTGCGCGGGAAAAATCGTCGTGGTCTGCCGGCTCACGGAGAGGGGTGCATCTGCCTTCGTGGAACCAACCGTTATGCCGGAGCAAGTGGGCACGGGCACTGTCCAGGACAACCTGAGAACAGGCCCGGATAGCATTCCCAAAGAACAAGAGTGCACCAATTCGGAGAAACGTTCCAAATCAGTCCGCAAAAACCAACGATCTCGCGTTTTTCTGTTGTTTGCCGCAGTTTTGGCGGTTAGCGTTATCGCGATGGCCATTCTCTCTGTCGATCTCGCCTATCGCCGCTGGTCCGATCTGGGTCTGGTGGTGCTGGACCGCGCCTTGCCAGCGCCGACCGGTCTCTTTGCGCCTCCACCGTTGGAGGCCATCGATCCCACGGTTCATTGCGAGATGCTCGACTGGGATGCGGAGGGGAATCTGGATTCTTCGGTGCGAGGCTTGGGCAAGACCCCGGTCAACCCGGAGATTTTGGCTGGCCGCCTGAACCACTTCTGCAATACACGCAACATTCGGGTGATTGTGCTCGACGGGCCGCAGGCCTGGAAGTCGAGCCATAACGGCCTGGAACATGCTCGGGTCAGCGAACGGCAACTCAATACCCCGGCCAAGACAGGTCTGCCCGGCCTGGTCAAGCCAATCAGCTATCGTCCCTTTGCTGAGTTCTGCCTGGACGTTTACGACGCTCTCAGCCGACGCGGCTGGCGACGGCTGGACACCCACCAACAACCCGGCTCACTGCCCGACCGCATTCTGGTGGAAAGCTATCCGCACGCGGCCTGGAAGTCGTTGGGACTCTCTCCCCTGCCCTCCAAGCGGCGGGCCCGCATTAGCGATCTGGCCGAGGCCTTCGCAGCCCTGCATGCACTGATCCCGCTCAGCACCACCCACCCACCCAACCACGATCAACTGCAAGCCATCGTTGGCGGACTGCCCGGTCTGGCACTGGATGAACGCGATACGGCCGGCGCCCACTTTGTGGGCCATCCGCCACGGCGCGAAGAAGGCCATTGGCGGGAGGGTTTCATTGTGCTGCCGGTTGCACCGCTGGACGCGAGAAAAAATGGCTGGCTGAGTTGAAGACATCTTGCCCCAAAAGCAAAGGCCGCCCAATTGGGCGGCCTTTGCTGATGATGCTGCCTTGAAGCTTACTGTGCGGGCGTAACCGGAGCAACGGGCTGCACTTCCGCAGGCGCCGCAGGAGCAACTTGCGCAACCGGAGCGGCTTGCGGAGCAGGGGCCTTGACGACCGGCGCCGGCTTGGCAACAACCTCTTGCTGCTTCTTTGAAGGAGCGATGATGGCGTGCAGAATCGTGCCTTCCATACGGGGCATGAATTCGACGACGCCGGCCTCGCCAATGTCCTGAATCAGACGGTTGACGATGGCGTAGCCCAACTCGCGGTGCGCCATCTGGCGACCACGGAAGCGCAGGCTGGCCTTGACCTTGTCGCCCTCGGTGAGGAAGCGGACGGCCTGATTCTTCTTGGTCTGGTAGTCATGCTCGTCCACGGTAACGGAGAACTTGACCTCCTTGACCACGATGATCTTCTGCTTTTTCTTGGCGGCGCGCTCGCTCTTTTCCTTCTCATAGAGGAAGCGGCCGTAGTCCTGAATGCGGCAGACGGGCGGGACCGCATTGGGCGAAACCTCGACCAGATCCAGGCCGCGCTCGCGGGCGATCTTCAGGGCCTCGAAAGGGGGCAGAATGCCCATCTGTTCGCCGTTTTCGTCGATGACGCGGATTTCCCGCGCGCGAATGCGGTCGTTGATACGAATAAAGGACTTAGCCGAACGTTTGTCGAGTGCGATGGTGCTCCTCCAAGAGTCGTCGTGTCCACTTCCGGGGTCTTCCGGAATCGCCGCGGACGCACGGACGCACACTGAGTATAGCATTTGCCTGACTACGTTTGTTCAAGTACTTGCGAGCGATTTGCGCGGGAGTTGACGTGCAGGCGTACCCACCGGCCCAAGGCGGGAATTTGGCGGGGATTCAGTCCTCTCGATATTCATGTTTCCCTCTATCCGGTTTAGCGCTATCGTATAGCCAAGGCAGAAAACTGGAGATTTGCGCATGGCCCTTACTATCGAAACTCCCGAGGCTATCCAGTTGGCCAACGATCTGGCGGCTGCTACCGGGGAGACCGTTCCGGTAGCTGTCCTCAATGCGCTCAGCGAGCGACTGGAACGACAGACCAGAAGAACTGAAGACAAAGAGCGACTCATCACCGACTTGATGGATATCGCCCACCATTGCGCTTCACTGCCGGTGCTTGACGCTCGCAGCGCCGATGAAATCCTGGGATGGGACGAAAGCGGTCTTCCATCATGATGATCGACTCGTCGGCCCTGGTTGCAATCCTGCCCGATGAGCCGGAAGCTGAGCGTTTGGTAATGGCAATCGGAGCAAGCTTCGCACGGCGTCTACCCGCATCTTGCCTTCTCGAAACATCGATGATTCTTTTGAGAAAGAAAGCCACGGAAGGTGTCCGCGACCTGAATCGATTCGTGGCACGCAGCCGGATTGAAATCCTTCCCTTTAACGAGTCGCAGGCGCGAATCGCCCTGGCAGCCTTTGAGAAGTTTGGTAAAGGCCGCCACCCCGCACAACTCAACTTTGGCGACTGCATGGCCTATGCCGCAGCCAAAACCACAGGGGAAGAACTGCTCTTCAAGGGCTCGGACTTCATACAAACCGATATCGCCATCGCTGCTTACTGAGTAATCACCGCTAGTGCCTGCAAATCGCCATCTGTTGTTAGCCCAGTTATCTGAACTCGCACCAGCTGGTTCGCCACGAACTTTCCATCCAACTCCACAGGCAAAAAATTCTCGGTCAAGGCGGCAGTACGTCCACGGGCAACAAGTTCCGCGGAAGAATGCAGGGTGACCGCCTCCAACTCCCTCCCCACAAAGCACCTTCGGTGCGTTTTACTTTTCTCGGAAGACAAAGCACGAAGAGTCGCCATACGCTCCTCGACGACCGGGGTTGGCACAGGGTGAGCGGCGTGCATTGCCCAGGCGGGGGTTCCAGGGCGGGGGGAAAAAGGAAAGAGGTGCAGGTAGCCGAAGGGTAAGGAGCGGATAAAGTCTACCGTCTCCTCGAATTCGGCATCGGTCTCGCCGGGAAAGCCGACCATGACGTCTGCTCCCAGGGTGAGGCCGGGACCGGCGGCGCGCAGCAGGGCGGCAACCTTCTCGGCATAGTGCCAGGGCCGGTAGCGCCGGTGCATCCGGCGTAAAACGCCGTCGGAGCCGGACTGCAAGGGCAGATGGACGTGGCGGGCTAGTCGCGGAGTGATCGTCGTCGGACCTCCGAAGTCAGCCAGCACGGCGATCAGTTCGGCGTTCCAGTCCATGGGTTCGATGGAACTGAGGCGCAGGCGCGCTAACGCTGTTTCGGAAAAGATCTTTCTGACCAATCCCGCAAGTGACGAGTGGCTGCCGTCCGCAGGACCCCGGCCCCAGCGGCCCAGATTGATGCCGCTTAGAACCAGTTCGTTTCCGCCGGCGGAGACGAAACCTTCCACCTGTTTGAGAACCACGGCACTGTCCAGACTGCGGGAGTTGCCGCGGGTCTGGGGAATCACGCAGAAGGTGCAGCGGTTGCCGCAACCCTCTTGAATCTTGAGGTTGGGGCGGGTCTGGGATCCGGGAGTGAGCTGCGCCTCTTCCAGGAAGGAGTGGGCAAAGCGGTCGTCGGCCCAGATAGGGGTGTGACCTGAGACTGAGTTGGGCGAGAGCAGAGTGGCGACGCTGACCAGTTGCGGTGACGACTGCGCCGCCACTGGACCAGCGACAAGGCTCATGAGGATCTCTGGAGCAAGCCCCTTGTGGCTGTTGCCGACCACGGCGGCGACGCCGTCCATGGCGGCCAGCTCTTCTGGAGCACGCTGAGCATAGCAGCCAGTGACGACGATGCGCGCGGCAGGATTACGGCGGTAGGCGCGGCGGATGAAGGCACGAGCGGCGCGATCAGCTTCGGCGGTGACGCTGCAGGTATTGACGACCACCAGGTCGGCATCAACGGGCGGCATTTCGCGAAGTCCCGCTTTGCGCAGAGCCTCGCTGACCGCCTCGCCGTCGGCGCGGGCGGCCCGACAGCCGAAGTGTTCGACATGATACGAAGCCATGGATTTAGTTTATTCCCAAGCAGATTATTCTGTATTTGCGCGCCACTGGAAGAACCTCCATCTTGCCTGACAGGAACATTTTCCTTCCAGTAAATCGAATTTCTATAAATATCGGTTTGGTCGTATTCCCACCTTGCGGTATACTGTGGACTGACCACTCAACTTCGCAGGTCAGCTCGCCCACCCATGGAACCTTTGCTCGCCAGCAGTCCTGCCTCCCCGCCTACTGTCCGCAAGGGCAGTACGCAGCATCTGGCCGGATTCGCCTACTTTACCTTTATCTGTTATCTCTCCATCGGCCTACCCCTGGCGGTGCTGCCCCCGTATGTGCATCTGCGCATGGGGTATAGCGCGGCGCTGGCGGGGCTGGTCATCAGCATCCAATACATTGCCACGCTGGTCAGCCGTCCCTGGGCGGGGCGCATCAGCGACCGCTATGGAGCCAAGGTTTCGGTACTTTGGGGCATGTGCGCCTGTTCGGCGAGCGGCGGGGTAGTGATTCTGGCCGCTGTAGCGCACGATTTTCGCTGGCTCAGCTTCGGACTACTGATCCTCAGCAGGTTAATGCTGGGCACCGGCGAGAGCCTGGGTTCGACTGGATCAACACTGTGGGGCATCACCAGCGCAGGCCCGGAGTTCACCGCTAAAGTCATCTCCTTCAATGGGATCAGCACCTACGGGGGCATGGCCATCGGCGCCCCGCTGGGGGTCATTATGGACCAGCGCTGGGGCCTCACTTCCATCGGGCTTCTCACCCTGGTACTTTGTGGCTACAGCTTTTTGCTGGCCCGCATGAAGGATCCGGCTCCGCTGGTGCATGGCGAAAATCTGCCCTTCTACCAGGTGCTGGGCCGGGTGGCTCCGCACGGCATGGGACTGGCGCTGGGCGGGGTGGGCTACTCGGTGCTGGCTACTTTTATCACCCTGTTCTACCTGCATGCCCACTGGAACGGCGCAGCGCTGTGCCTCTCTTCGTTTGGAGTGGCCTTCATTCTGGCGCGCATCTTCTTCATTCGCACCATCGACCGCTTTGGCGGCTATCCGGTGGGACTGACCTGCCTGTCGATCGAGCTGGTGGGAACGCTGTTGCTGTGGCAGTCCACCTCACCGTGGATGGCGCTGATCGGGGCAGGCTTTACGGGGCTGGGCTTCTCGCTGGTCTTTCCTTCGCTGGGCGTGGAAGCGGTCAAGCGGGTTACGGAAAACAATCGCGGCGCTGCGCTGGGGGTTTATACGGCCTTTGCCGACGTCTCCTTCTTCCTGACCGGACCGATAGCGGGCGCGGTGATCGGCGCATGGGGCTATCCCAGCGTCTTTCTGTTTACGCTGGTCTGCGTGATTGCGGCGCTGGGGATTACGGTGGTGCTGATGGAAATGGCGAAAAGACAGCTTCTAGCTGCTAGCTCCTAGCTTTCAGCTTGAGGTTGGGGTCGTTTCCGCTGATCTCTGGTCCAAGAAGCGGAAACAGGTGCACACCAAAACGCTCCATCGTACTGACCGTGTCATTACAACCTATGCTATGCTTGTTCATTGAGGTGTAGTTATGCCAGCGTTGCAACAAGAAGGGGAAAAGCGGTCTACGCTCAATCTGCGCGTCAAGGCGGAGTTGCGAGGGCTTATTGACCGTGCAGCAGAGATTTCCGGCGAGACTCTGACGGACTTTGTTCTGGGAGCGGCCCAGCGCGCTGCCGAAGAGAGGCTGCTGAAACAGACACTTTTCAAGCTCAGTCCCGAAGCCTTCGATTTGTTCGTACAACAGCTCGACGCTCCGCCGGCTCCCAATGAACGGCTGCGGCGGAGCTTGCAGGCGGTTCCACCATGGGAGAGATAGACCAGCTTCACTCTCCCGAACCTCTGACTGAGCAACACGATTGCAGCGACTTCTGCTGCGGTGAGCCCACTCTGGACTTGTGGCTGAGAACACGTGCTCGTGCAAATCAGGCGAGCGGCGCTTCGCGCAGTTATGTACTATGCGACGGGCTGCGCGTGGTGGGCTATTATGCGCTGTCTTCTGGAATTGTGATGGCGGAAGAGGTTCCGGGACGATTTCGACGCAATATGCCGGACCCCATCCCGGTGGTGCTGCTAGCGCGTTTGGCCGTAGACGATGGTTGGCACGGTCGGGGGATTGGCCGCGCACTCTTCCGCGATGCGGCACGCCGGGTTCTGCAAGCCGCGGAGACAATTGGCATTCGCGGCATTGTGGTTCATGCCCTCTCGACCAAGGCAAGGGATTTCTACCTTGCTCTTGGGTTCGACCCCAGTCCGACAAAACCGATGATGCTGATGGTTTCACTGACGGATATTCGGGCAGCTTTGCAATGAATCAGCAGCCTGCCGAGATTAGCCAAGCTTAAAGGATGGGCTTGTTCCGTAAAGATGAATTCGGCTATGAAATCTTATCTAAGTTCCTCAGTGCGTTCCAGGACTTCCACACCCAAAAGCCAATTCCGCCTTCACCGAGAAGAAGCAACGCCCACAGAACATACGTCGGCCAACGATGTCTATATTTGGCGTAAAGCACCCAGTAGGAATTGTCCCCGGTTTGCGCTTGTGTATTGGCAGCATCCCAAGAGAGAGGGCCTACAGGAAAAGTTTGCGACTCTCGTGTCCGCGTATCAAACATAAATCGACGTACTGTTGATGTTTTGAAGTCGAACAGAGTACCAGTGAAGTATCCATTGTTGAACTTCAGACTGATGATTGAACGTACGTAACCTGGCCCCGTAACTGGCACATCGGTCTCATATCCAGGAGCTTTGAAATATCCGCTGTAAGTATTAAAACTTCCTATAATATAGCCGTTCGGAAGTGTGACATAGGGATCGCCGCTCAAGCCACAATCCTGATGGGCTAGTCGATTGGAAATCTGTACATGAAGAAGGAGCGCAACCACCAGCCAAAGAAGACCACAAAAGGGGGCAAACACACTGATGACAACCAACGAGTTGTTTCTTGTCTCTGCTTCTTGAAGCTTTCGCTTCGCAAGCCCATAAAGAATCAGAGACAGCACGCAGGTTGTAACAAGAGCAAAGAACCCGAAGGTCACGATAGTCATAAAAACCGCGAAGCCGGCCATGCAGGGGATTATATAGGCCGCAAGTCCGAGAGGGTGCCAACTTAGATGCAGTCTAAAACACGACGGCCACCCTTGCGGGTGGCCGTCGTGTTTGTCTTGCGGGTAGAGCGAGGGGTTTAGCTCTCGCGCTTCCAGTTGATGAGGTCGCCGAGGGTGGTGGTGGAGCTGGAGACGGGGTGCTTGTGAGCATCCGTCTTGTAGCTCTCGACCTGAGCGCGGCTGGCTTCGTGGCCGATGGCGCGCAGGCTGAGGCCCACCTTCTTCTCTTCGACGTTGATCTTGATGATCTTGAACTCGTGCTCCATGCCCTGCTCGAGCTTGGACTCGCCACCATCTTCGCCGGCTTCGGATACGTGACAGAGACCTTCGACGCCTTCGGCAATCTCGACAAATGCGCCGAATTGCGCGGTGCGAAGAACCTTGCCATGAACCACGTCGCCTACGCGATGAGCAGCAAAGAAGCTCTCCCAGACGTCGGGCTGCAACTGCTTGATGCCCAGGCTGAGGCGGCGATTCTGCGGCTCGACGCCGAGAACAACGGCCTTGACCTTCTCACCCTTCTTGACGATCTCGGAAGGATGCTTGACGCGCTTGGTCCAGCTGAGATTGGAGACGTGCACCAGACCATCGATGCCATCTTCGATCTCGATGAATGCGCCGAAGTCGGTGAGGTTGCGAACGCGACCCTCGACCACGGTTCCGGCGGGATAGCGCTCGGTGAGGTTCTCCCAGGGATTATCCATCAACTGCTTCATGCCCAGGGAGATGCGACGATCGGCGGGGTTGACGCTAAGAACCACTGTCTCGACTTCGTCGCCCGGCTTGACCATCTTGGAGGGGTGCTTGAGGCGCTTGGACCAGGTCATCTCGGAGAGGTGAACCAGACCCTCGATGCCCTGCTCGAGCTCCACAAACGCGCCGTAATCGGTGACGGAGAGAACGCGGCCATGAACGTGGGCGCCAACCGGGTAACGCTCGGTCGCATCCAGCCACGGGTCGGGGGTCAACTGCTTGAAGCCCAACGATACGCGCTGCTTATCCTTGTCGAACTTGAGCACCTTGACCTGGATCTCGTCGCCGACGTTGACCAGATCACGGGGGTGGGTCAAACGTCCCCAGCTCATGTCGGTGATGTGGAGCAGGCCGTCGATGCCGCCCAGATCTACGAACGCGCCGTAGTCGGTCAGATTTTTAACGGTGCCAGTGAGGACAGCGCCCTCGCCCAACTGCTCGAGCGTGGTGCTGCGCTTGGCGTTCTGCTCTTCTTCCAGAATTTCCTTGCGGCTGACGACCACATTGCCGCGCTTCTTGTTCAGCTTGATGACGCGAATCTCAATTTGCTGACCAAGATAGCCGTCCAGGTTGCGGACGGGGCGAATCTCGAGCTGCGAACCGGGCAAGAAGGCCTTGAGGCCGATGTCCACGGTAAGACCACCCTTGACCCGGCTGACCACGGTGCCGATGACCGGCGTCTTCTCGTTGGCAGCCTTTTCGATCACGTCCCACACGCGCAGGCGCTGTGCCTTCTCGTAGCTGACCAGGTAGCCACCTTCGGGCTCCTCGCGCTCAATCACCACGTCGATGACGTCGCCAGCCTGGAACTTCACCGCACCGGTGTGATCCAGAACCTGATCGAGCGGCACCAGGCCCTCGGACTTCAGGCCCACATCGACCACCAGGTGCTTTTCCGACAGCTTCAGCACGGTTCCCTGGATGATCTTGTCGCCATAAGCCTCGACAGCTGCGGCCTCTGCGGCCTGCTCGCGTTCGAAGGCGGCCAGAGCGGCGGAGAAGTCTTCCATGGATTCCAAGGCATGCTCTTCGATGGAATGGATGTCTTCTTCGGGCTCGGCGGCATCGACAGCGGCAACTTCGGCAACCGGCGCGGCAACTTCCGCGACAACGGCGACCGGAGCGGCGGGCTCAGCCACGGCGGGCGCTTCGACAACAGGCTCGGCTGCGGCCTCGACGACGGGCTCGACTACGGCCTCGACAACAGGCACGGTTGGGGCATCGGCGTCCAGCGCGGGTACAGCAACAGCGATCTCGGGGGTGGACGTGGATTCGGACGACGGCTGCTCAAGCTCCGTCGCAGGGGTGAAGGTTGGGGTTTCCAATTCGGTGTTCAGGGTTATGCTCTCGGGTTCGGGATTGAGGACGTTTGCCATTACTACCAGCTCCGGGATTCCAGACTTCCGCGGCGTGACGAGCAGCCGCTGGGGAGTTTGCCTCACAACGCATATGCGATCAACGAGGGAGGCGGTAGGCCGCTGCCTGCCGACAAAGTGTGACTGAACCGGTGGCGTTTCCGCAGAGACAGCCTCTCACGTCAGCAGGGCTGACGACAGAAAAGGATATGCTCCTTGGGAAACACCCGGCAGGCAACTGTTTGCTGGAGGGCGACCGCAGCTCGCTGTGGAATCCGCGCAGTAAGCCACGCTTATAAGTGTAGCAACCCCGTCTTTTGCGCGTCAATCAAAGAGATTGCCGCGAATGCATTTGTGGGTGGTTTGGGGCCAAATATTCATCTTTCGCGCCGCTATACTGGTGCAAACCTATTGCGATGGCGATTTGCCGCCGCGGAAAGACCCTATGGACCTGCTCTGGACCCCCTGGCGTTACAACTACATCACGACGGCGGAGACCATCACCCGCCCCGGAGTGCCTGCGAGCCTGGCCGCCTGGCCCGGCGACCACCACTGTGTCTTCTGTAACTTGATGGCCAGTATCGACTTCGCCATCGAAAGCGGAATGAGCGCGGAGCAGGCGGAGGCCGCTGGAGGGCTGATTTATCGCGGCCAGCATTGCTTCGTCTGCTTGAATGCCTATCCTTATACGTCGGGACACGTGATGGTAATGCCCTACGCGCACCTGGACCGGCTGGGATTACTTTCGGCCAATGCCGCCCATGAACTGATGGATCTGGCACAGATCACGGAAAAGGCGCTGGAGCAGATCTACCAGCCGCACGGCATCAACCTGGGCATGAACCTGGGCAAGGCAGCGGGCGCGGGAGTGGCCGGGCATCTTCACCTGCACGCACTGCCCCGCTGGGTGGGCGACACCAGCTTCATTACCTCCATCGCCGAGACCAGGGTGCTGCCGGAAGATTTGCATACAACGTGGGTAAGGATGAGAGAGGCGTTCGGGGAGTTGATGGGGTGAGGGAGCGGGGTTGGCGAGGGAGCAAGACAGCGGGAAGGAGCTTCCAAGAGACACCTTGCCCGTCTTGACGGCTTTTCATTTTGAAAAGTATCATCGCAGACAAGACCGAGCCCTGCGCCACGATGAGATTACACCGATGCACATTGTCACCCGCAAACACCTCGTCGAAGCGACAGAGCTTTATCCAGATGCGAAGCGAGAACTTGAGGCGTGGTACAGAATCGCAGCCAGTGCGCAATGGCGAAGCTTTGTGGAGATTCGGCAGGTCTTTCCGGATGCCGATGCCGTGGATGGGTACGTTCTCTTCAATATCCGCCAGAACCGCTATCGCTTGGTGACGATTCCGCACTACGCGCGGGAAAAGGACGACAGGATCACGCAAGGGCACATTTACATTCGGGCATTTCTTACGCACCGGCAATACAACACTCGCGCAAACTGGGACAAGGGAGTCAAACGATGAGCACAGTGTTAGCCAATCCCGCTGAGATGATGCGACAAGGCGCGCCGCGGCTGATCCACAATGACGCCGAGTTGGAGGAATACACGGCGGCGCTGTTTGCACTGACAGCCAAGGCCGATCCCACTGCCGATGAAGAAGATGCCATCGATCTGATGACGATTCTCATTGATCGTTACGAGTCGGAGCGGTTTCCGCTACCTGAGGCCGCTCCTGTCGATGTGCTGCGTTTTTTGCTGGAGCGCAACGGCCTGACTCAACGCGATATAGCCCCGGAACTGGGCAGCGAAAGCACAGTATCGCTGGTTCTCTCCGGTAAGCGCCAGTTGAATCGCGACCATATTGCGCGGCTAAGCCAACGCTTCCATGTCTCGCCAGCGGTATTCTTTGCTGATCGCACGTCCATATAACTCAATCTTTTTTGCATGAGGAGGCTCCACGATGAAGGGCAAGCTCGAACTGATGCTGGGGCCGATGCGCAGCAACAAGACGGCGGAGTTGCTGCGCCGCGCCGAGATGCGCCGACAGTACGCTGGCCAGTATGTACTGGTGCTCAAGCCCAGCGACGACACCAAGGGCGGTCCGGGAGTGGTGGAGAGCCGCAACCCCAATGGCCATGGGCGGATGGATGCTCTGGAGTTCCGGTCCGGCAACCCCTGGGAGGTGGTGGAGGCGATTGCGCTGCGCGAGAAGGAGATCGGCAAGCGCATCGAGTGCGTGGCCATTGACGAGGGGCAGTTTGTGGATGAGCTTTTTGTCTTTACCAAGCATCTGCTGGAAGAGAGTCATGATGTGCTGATCGCGGGGCTGGATCTGGACTTTCGCGCCCTGCCCTTTGGGGAGATGCTGAACCTCTCCTGGCTGGTGAACGCCTATGGGGGCAGCATCACCGAGTGCATGGCCTATTGCAGTTGCGGCAACAGGGCGCTTTATTCGCAGCGGTTGATTGCGGGCGAGCCAGCGGCCTACGATAGCCCGATCAAGATGCCAGGCGACGCCTATGAGCCGCGCTGCGCGGAACACTTCGTGCTTCCGGGGCGGCCGCATTGAGTTTTTCTTCCCTCCGAGCAAGGTCTGAGTGGTTCCAGACTCATGGTTTGACTGCGTAGATTTTCCGCCTCCCCGGTCCCAGAGTCGGGGCCGGGGGCACCCGGATCTTTGCTGGTTTCCGAATTGTCTTATGAGAATTCGCTCAGGGGCGGGCGAGTGAAAAACGTAGTAATATCCTCTATTTATGGCACTTACGGAAAACTCCCGGAGGTCTCGTATCCAACTTGGTGAATGGTCCGCAAAGTGCTTCATTTTGGGTACGGGATTCAAGCCATCAACGATTTAAGATGGCCTCGAGAAACCATTGCATGAATAGCCAAATGGTGTGGCAAACATCTCCGGAAGATCGGGATCTCTCTCGCCTGCGCGAGGAGCTGGTGGCGTTGCAGTCGACACTGGCGGACCGGGAGCTGTTTTTGACCAACCTGCGAGCGGAACTGACGGCTTTTGAGGGCCGCTATCTGCGCCAGGTGGGTACGCTTTACGCCAAATTGGACGACTGGAGCGCCAAGCTCTCCGAACTGGCCGCCGAGATGGACGGCAGCGAAGAGGCGCGGTGTTTTGCGAGTGAGGCAAGAGCGCAGGCGGAGGAATCTTATGCTGCATCCCACGGAGAAGCGGCCAAGGCTATCGAATTTGCGCCGATGCCGGAGCTGAAAAAACTCTTCCGGGATGTGGTCAATCAGGTGCATCCCGACCGGGCGGCGACGGATGCGGATCGCGCGGTGCGGGAGCGGCTGATGGCGGAGGCCAATCTGGCCTATAAACGGCAGGACGCCAATGCCTTGCTGCGGGTGCTGGCGGAGTACCGCAATAGTCCCGAGGCGGAGCAGGGCGAGGGGTCGACGACGGATCGGCAACGAATTGCCTGCCAGATGGAGAGAATCTGCCAACGGTTGGCGGAGATCGAGGCGGAGATCGAGGCGCTGAGCGCTTCGGAGATCGCCATGCTGATGGCCAAGGTAGTGGGCGAGGCCACCCAGGGTCGCGACCTGCTGGATGAGATGACCAGAAATGTGCTCCATCGCATCATGCAGGTTCGTGCTGAATACGAGGATCGATCTGCCCGGTTAAAACCAGAAAAGGTGTAAGCCGGAACTAAAACACTCGCTTCGGCGCGACCATCAGGGGACAGTATCTCCGGTTTTGCTCTAGTATGAGGGTGAAATGAATTCTCCACAAGAGATCGGGCTGATTCCAGCCAATGTTGCGGCACTGTCGGCGGCGGGGGCCAAGACGCTGGCCATGCGCGGCCGCAAGGATCTGCTGCGCATTGAGGAGGCGCGTGAATGGCTGCGCAAAGGGATGGAACTGCACTCTGACGCCTTTGACGATCCCGGGTGGCAGGCGATGGTGGAGGCTCAGGCGCACTCGCGCTCCCAGGCTGACAGGCATGCGCAGTTCCGCACCATTCTGGAGTATCTGCGGCTCGTAAAAGAAGGTAGCGACGCGGAGACCGCGGCAACTTCGCTCGATATGACCAGCGAGGACCGGGAGACGGCGGATACGCTGAGCTCCTTTTGGCCGGACACCGCGGCTTCGATGGTGCGCGCCGTGCAACAGGAGCGGGAACGGCACCGGGCCGAGCTGTTGCGCCACGAGGAGCGGCTGCAACAAGCGTTTTTGTGCTTCAGAACCGGCTACCGGCTCGATCCTTATAACCGCGAGATTCACTACGTTCTGGCCGAGTACTACTCGGTGGGCCTGGGCGTGGCCATGAATGAAGACACCGCATTGAATCACCTGCGCAAGTCTGCCGCATTGGGACACCGGGGAGCGCAAAGGGCGCTGGGGTATCGCTACTCCGCAAGTTTGAGAAACGGCCCGGAGCAGGAGCCGTCCCCTGGATGGTTCACAGCTTCAAGCGAAATGACACAAACAGGGCATAGTCGATCGGTGCGTGCTTCTTCCTGATGGCCGTTTCAGCACCGGCGAGAATCGAGATTGGTTGACCAGCAAAAAGCCCCGGCCAGGAATCTTCCTGCGCCGGGGCTTTTTACGAAGCTAGTTCAGGTTGACGTAGGTGTAATACTCGCTGGTGGTCATGCTGCCGGTACCGTTGCGGACCTCGATGCCCGCGTCGACGCTGGTCAGATATTGGCTGGAGCTGATGTAACCAGCGTCCACCAGATGCCACAGGAATCCATGCAGATCGGCGCCAAACGAGGTCAGTTGGGTGTTGGCGCAAAAGCTGTAAACCGGATGATTGGTCCAGGAATATTCGGCCGGCAGGGTTTGATACAGGGTGTAGGTAACGCCGCCCGCCGTATATGTGCCCACGTTGATGCCATCCTGAGCAAAGGACGCGTTAGTCCAGATCATCACTTCGGTCGGCGTATCGGAGCCGGTCTTGCTGGTGTTCACCCACAGATCATAGGCCACGTCGTAGCCGTTGCTCACGCTATTGGTGAGGGTGTACTTCCAGGTGGAAGGAATCGACTTGATCGCCGACAATTGCGCGGGCAATCCGCTGCTGACGCTGCCGCCGGGGAAGATGATCTCCGGATAAGAGTAGACGCTGTAGTTGTTGCTCTCGCTCTGCGTCCACTGGGTGTACCAAGAAACGTTATTTTTGCCGCTGATGGAAAGCTGCTCGACACACGCTCCGTTGGTGGTACTGCTCTCGTCGCCGTAGGGATTGTTGGTGATATCGAAGATGGTGTTGCTGGGGTAAAGCCACTGATAACTGCCGGAGGTGGTGCAGGAGGCTGCACGGGCCGTTGCTGGAACCATCATCATGGCGATAAGGACTGCCGATCCACTCAGCATCGCTGCCCACTGTCTTACAAAGCTCAAACGCATCGTTGTTACTCCTGGATTGGGTTGCATTGCATGGTTAAATGCCGGAATGAAATTTGCGGCCGAATGCCGCGTTTTTGTGTCGGACGAAATACGGATTGTGTCACTGACTGGGTGCAAACAAGCTGCTCAAGCGTCGCAAGGCAAAGAATTCCTCAGGCCGCCCGCAAGGGCAGTCGTTCTGGTGCGCTCGCCGACTAGAGAAAATCGGCTTCCAGATAGAGCGATTCTGGAACCGTATTCGTCAGCGAATTGATTGAGGGCGATTCGATCAGGGCGTCAGTCAGATTCAGATCTGCGCGTCTTATTGCACGCAAGGCAGCCGACAAAGATTCCACAGGTTTCGAGGCCACCTCCGCGCCCGTGGAAACCATCCCACCACATTCTGGAATCAATCTTGAATCTGAGCGGAGATTAGAGAACGGAAAACACGGCTGTCAAGTAGAAAAATCGTTTTTGTAAATCCTTTTAGTGTTCACGATCCGAATTATTTCCGCATCCTCTGTAACCGCTTGAAAAACACATTTTTTGCCCCGCAAGATGCGGTTAGCTGGGAGGATGGGGCCCGATGCGGGGCTGATCCGATTGCATCCCACGAAGTCCCCGCTGCTAAACTTAGGCAGCATGATTCTCCCGTTTGTCCGTGATGTTTTTGCGGAGCTGGAGCACTTTTCGGGGTTTGAACGCGTAACCAGGCATCTGAGCCTGGGTGCGGGGCGCAGACGTGTCTCTGGACTGACCGTGACGGCGCGGGCGCTCTACTTGCCCCTGATGGCGCGAGCGGCCCGGCAGCCGGTGATCGTATTGGTGGCCGACAACAAGGCTGCCGAGACGCTGGAGCCGATGCTCAAGGCCGGCTGCGAGCTGACCGGGGCCATCGATCCGGCCAGAGTTGTCCGGCTGCCCGCCCACGATGTGCTTCCCTTCGAAAATCTCTCGCCCCACCCCGCCGTGCAGGAACAGCGCGCCGCGGCTCTGTGGAAGCTGGCCGCAGGTACGGTCTCCATTCTGATTGCGCCGGTCGAGGCCGCGGCGCTAAAGCTCTTTGACCGCGATTACTATGCGGGGCTGGCGGTCACGCTCAAGCGCGGCGAAGAAGTGGATATGGAGACGCTGACCGCACACTTGTCCAGTGTGGGCTATACCGAGATGGACCTGGTGGAGATGCCGGGGCAGTTCACGCGGCGGGGCGGCATTTTGGATATTTATTCGCCCGAGGCCGACCGGCCGGTGCGCATCGAGTTCTTTGGCGACGAGATCGAGACCATCCGCAAGTTCGATCCGGAGACGCAGCGTTCGCAGTCGGGGCTGGACGAGACGGAGTTGCTGCCGCTGACCGAGACGCCGGTGACGGAGCGGCTGCTGGCGGCCGTTCATGCGCGGCTGAGCAAGCAGAAGGTCGAAGGCTCGGAACTGGACGATGAGATGGTGGCCGAGATGGCCGCGGCGGGCGGAGTGAGCGTCTTTCCCGGCTGGGAGTTTTTCTCGGCGGTTGCGGGAGCGCACAAGTCTCTGTTGACGCTCCCTGCCAAATGCATGTTGTTTGTGGATGAGCCAGCGATGGTGCGCAACCAGATCGACCGCTGGTGGAACAAGGTCGAGCAGCGCCATGAACGGTCAGGGATTGGATCGCTGATCCGGCCTGAAGATATCTATCTGCGCCCCGAAGTGTTGCAGGCGATGCTGGCCTCGCATGCGGGCCTGGATCTGGATCAGTTGGGCGCAGTGGATGTGCTCGACGAAGACAACACCATGGGCGAGATCGAGCTGAATACAAGGCCCACGATGCGCTTTCATGGCTCGATTCCCGCGCTGGTGGCGCAGTTAAAGAGCCTGATGGAGATTGAGGCGCGCATTGTGCTGGCTGCGCCGCATCAGGGCGATGTGGAGCGGCTGGCCACAATGCTGCATGAGTATCAGATTCCTTACCGGCTGGGCAGCCGCGTCGAGCACTCCACCGAGACGCTGCTGGACAAGGCGGGCGACAGCAGCGATGACGGGCGCGTGCCGGTGATTGTGAAGACGCCGCTGGCGGCGGGCGTGGTCTTTGGCGGTGGATCGCTGGTGATCTTTGGGGCCAACGATCTATCGGATGAGGCCGATGTGGCGGCGCGGCCCGAGCCCAAGCGGTCGAAGACGGCGGCCTTTGTCTCCGACTTTCGCGATCTGACGGTTGGCGATTACGTGGTGCATGTGCAGCACGGCATCGCGCAGTATCAAGGGCTCAAGGAGATCGTGCAAGACGGTCTCAGCGTGGAGTTCATGATTCTGGAGTTTGCCGATCAGGCCAAGCTCTATGTTCCACTGACACGGCTGGATCTGATTCAGAAGTATCGCTCCACCGACACCGGGCCAGCGCCGGTATTGAACAAGCTCGGCTCGCAGCAATGGGTCAAGACCAAAGCGCGCGTGCGTAAAGCCATGCAAAACATGGCTGCCGAGTTATTGAAACTCTATGCCGAGCGGGAGACGGTGAAAGGCAATGCCTTTGCGCCGGACAATGAGTTCCAGAAGGAGTTTGAAGGCTCCTTTGACTACACCGAGACCGACGATCAATTGGCTGCGATTGCCGCGATCAAGCTGGACATGGAATCGACGATGCCCATGGACAGGCTGCTGTGCGGCGATGTGGGCTATGGCAAGACGGAAGTGGCGATGCGCGCGGCCTTCAAGGCGGTGCAGGACAGCAAGCAGGTTGCGGTGCTCACGCCTACAACCATTCTGAGCTTTCAGCACTTCGAGACCTTCAAGAAGAGATTCGCGCAGTTCCCCATCAACATCGAGATGATCTCGCGCTTTAGAACAGCCAAAGAGCAGAAGATCATCGTTGAACAGGTGGAGATGGGCAAGATCGACATCCTCATCGGAACGCATAGAATCCTGTCGAAGGACATCAAGTTTCAGGATCTGGGGCTGCTGGTAGTCGATGAAGAGCAGCGCTTCGGCGTGCGCCACAAGGAGCGGCTGAAGCAGATGCGCAAGCAGATCGACGTGCTGGCCATGAGCGCCACGCCGATTCCGCGCACGCTGCATATGTCGCTGGTGGGACTGCGCGACATGAGCGTGATCGAGACGCCGCCCAAGGACCGCATGGCCATTCAAACCGTGGTGGCCAAGTTCGATGAGAAGATTGTGCGCTCGGCCGTTGAGGTCGAGATGGAGCGCGGCGGGCAGGTGTATTTTGTGCATAACCGCGTGGAATCCATCTATGAGATCGCGGCGCGCATTCAGGAACTGGTGCCAGCAGCGCGGGTTTGCGTGGGCCATGGGCAGATGGGCGAGAACGAACTGGAACGGGTGATGCTGGCTTTCATGAGCCATGAGTATGACGTGCTGGTGGCAACCTCGATCATCGAGAACGGACTTGATATTCCACTGGCCAACACCATCATCATCAATCGCGCCGACCGCCATGGGCTGAGCGAACTGTATCAACTGCGGGGCCGCGTGGGCAGGTCGAACCGGCGCGCTTATGCTTATCTGCTGATCCCTCCCGAGAAGGAGTTGACAGAGATTGCGCGGCGCAGGCTGGCGGCATTGAAAGAATTCAGCGACCTGGGCGCGGGCTTCAAGATTGCGGCTCTGGATCTGGAGTTGCGCGGCGCGGGCAACATGCTGGGCGGCGAGCAGAGTGGGCACATCGAGGCCATCGGCTTCGAGCTGTATACATCGATGCTGGAGCAGGCGGTCAAGGAGATGAAGGGCGAGAGCGGCGAAGAGAAGCCAGCCGCCGCACTTAACCTGGGCATTGCGCTGCGCATCGACGAGAGCTATGTGCCGGAAGAGAACCAGCGGTTGCGGCTCTACAAGAAGATTGCGGGCGCGGTCAGCGAAGGCGAAGTGGCGGAGATTCGCGCGGAGTTGGATGATCGCTATGGAACGCCGCCGGACGCAACTGTCTATCTGCTGGAGGCTGCTTCGATGCGGTTGGAGTGCGAACGAATCGGCATTGCGCAGATCGACCGCAAGCGCACCGAGGTGCATCTGCGCTTCACAGAAAAGGCCGTAATCGATCCCAAGCAACTGATGAAGCTGGTCGCGCGGAACGCCAAGCGCGGCGCGGTCTTTACGCCACAGGGCGTGTTGAAGTATCCGCTGAAATCGATCAAGCCGGATGAGGTGCTGCTGGAGATTCATGAGTTGGTTGGGGAGCTTGCGCCGGTGGAGCGGGGGTAGCGGGTTAGCAGGTTAGCGGGTTAGCAGGTTAGCGGGGTTGGCAGGGTTGGCTGCGCTACGGTTCGTTGAAAGCCAGAGTCGTAGAAACGCAGGTCCTTCGACTGCGCAGGTCGCTCATCCACCCCAGCGGGCAAAAATCGCCCGCTGGGGACCCCGGCCACGCGCCCTGCTCCGCTCAGGATGACAATGAGTTTTTGGAATGATGTTTTGCAAAGAGAGATGACCATGAAGAAAATTACCGCAATGCTTGCGATGGGAGTTTGTATGACGGCAACACTCAGCGCACACGCTGCCAGCGACGACTGGAAGCAGAAATTCGATAAGGTTTCCGACGAGTACTTCGATCAGGTGTACTTTCACTATCAGCCGACTGCGGGAACACTGGCTGGCTATCACCAGTACGATGTGCAACTGGAAGATTTGTCGCGCAAGAATATCGATGCGCAGATTGCGGATTTGAAGAGCTTCGAGAAGCGCGTCGAGGCGATTCAGCCCAGCGCAGGCGCGGCCGACTTCACGCCGCGCAGCGACCGCGAGATTGTGTTGGCCAATATTCGCTCGCAGTTGCTGACGCTGGAAGTGATTCGTCCCTGGGAGAAGAATGCAGACAATTACTCGAGCCTTGCGGCCAATGGGGCCTTCACGCTGATGGAGCGCAAGTTTGCTTCGCCGGACGAGCGGCTGCGCTCATTGATTGCGCGGGAAAAGCAGATGCCGGCGCTGTTTGCCGATGCGCGGGCCAACCTCAAAAATCCGCCGCGCATCTTTACCGAGATCGCCATCGAGCAGTTACCGGGGATCGTCAGCTTCTTCCAGAATGATGTACCGTCGGCCTTCAGTGAGGCCAAGGACCCGGCGCTGAAGGCTGAATTCGCCAAGAGCAATGCGGCGGTCATCGCTTCGCTGCAAAGCTATCTGGAGTGGTTGAAGAACGACGTGCTGGTCAGGTCCAACGGTGACTTCCGCATCGGCGCGGAGACCTTTGCGAAGAAACTGCAATATGACGAGATGGTCGACATTCCTCTGGACAAGCTGCTGGAGATTGGCTGGGCCGATCTGCGCAAGAACCAGGAACACTTCAAGCAGGTGGCCAAGGAGCTTGAGCCCAACAAGGATGCGCGGGAAGTGTTGGAAGAGTTGGGCGAGAATCACCCCGCGCCGGATCAGTTGATTCCCAGCTTCCGTGCTACCTTTGACGGGCTGGTGAAGTTCATTCGCGAACATCACATCGTGACCATCCCCTCGGATGTACGGCCCATTGTGGAAGAGACGCCGGCCTTCATGCGCGCTACGACCTTTGCTTCAATGGACACGCCGGGGCCGTTTGAGAAGCACGCAACCGAGGCTTATTTCAATGTGACGCTGCCCGATCCTTCGATGACGCCGAAAGAGGTCGAGGGGTACATGCATTCGTTCAATGTGGGCACGGTGATTTCGACCGCGGTGCATGAGGCTTATCCGGGACACTACATCCAGTTCTTGTGGCTGCCACAGGCGCCGAGCCGGGTACGCAAGTTGCTGGGCGCGAATACCGACATCGAGGGATGGGCGCATTACACCGAACAGATGATGCTCGACGAGGGCTATGGACAGCCGGGCCAGGGCGCAAAGGACGAGCGGGAATCGAAGTTCCTGCGGCTGGGCCAGTTGCAGGATGCGCTGCTGCGCAATGCGCGGTTCATCATCGGCATACAGATGCACTCTGGCAAGATGAGCGTGGATGAGGCCGAGGCTTTCTTCCAGAAGGAAGGCTACCAGTCCAAGGAGACAGCGGTGGTGGAGACCAAGCGTGGCGCGGGCGATCCCACTTATCTTTACTACACGCTGGGCAAGTTGCAGATCATGAAACTGCGCGAAGACATGAAGAAGAAGCAGGGCGCGGCGTTTTCACTGGAGCAGTTTCACAATGACTTCCTCAAACAGGGCTTCCCGCCGGTGAAGGTGGTGCGCGAGGCGATGTTGGGGGATGGATCACCGACGCTGTAATTCTTCATGAGATGTGATTCGTGAGGAGAGCAGGCCGCAGAGTGTGCGGCCTGCTCGGCTAAAGGATCCGGGTTTAACATAAAAATCTTTAAAAATGCGCGCTACGAAACGCAGGTCCTTCGACTCGCTGCGCTCGCTTAAGATGACGAGCTTTTTTGACAGGTTATAGTTTTAACATCGATCCCCTAAAATGCTTGCAGAGGCAGGGGCGAGACGCCTCGATACGTTGATAGAGTCCAAGGAGACAGAATGAGCAAAAGGGTTCGCAAAGCGGTCTTTCCCGCAGGCGGAATGGGCACACGGTTTCTGCCTGCCACCAAAGTCATTCCCAAAGAGATGCTGGCGCTAGTCGACAAGCCCATCATCCAATACGGCGTAGAGGAAGCCATCGCCTCCGGGATCGAGCACATCATCATCGTCACCGGGCGCGGCAAAGGCGCGATGGAAGATCACTTCGACTACAGCTTCGAACTGGACACAATGCTGGAGCGGCGTGGCAAGCATGAGTTGCTGGCGATTTCGCGGGGCGTTTCGACGTTGGCGCGGATCAGCTATGTGCGCCAGAAGGAACCGCTGGGGCTGGGCCATGCCGTGCTCTGCGCCAAGGACCTGGTAGGTGATGAACCTTTTGCTGTCATCCTGCCCGACGACGTGATCGACGCTGAGGTTCCCTGCCTCAAGCAGATGATCGATATCTTTGACGAGAAGGGTGGATCGGTGCTGGCTACGGCGACCGTCGATGGCCCAGCGATCAGCGCCTATGGCGTGCTGGCGGGATCACAGGATGGGGAGAATCCCCGGCTTTATAACTGCACGGGCATGGTGGAGAAGCCAAAGTTCGAGGACGCTCCGTCGAATCAGGCGATCATTGGCCGCTACGTGCTGACGCCGCGAGTCTTCGAGTTGCTGGAACAGACTACGCCGGGCGCGGGCGGCGAGATCCAGCTCACGGACGGCATCAAGGCGCTGCTCAAGGAAGAAAAGGTCTATGGATACAGCTTTGCCGGCAAGCGCTTCGACGCCGGCGACAAGTTCGGCATGTTGCAGGCGACGGTGGAGTTTGCGCTGAAACGGCCGGAGTTTGCGGAGAAGTTCAGGGAGTATTTGAAGGGGTTGGAGTTGTAGAGTAGCGAGTTAGCAAGTCAGCAAGTCAGCCAGTCAGTCAGCGAGTCAGCCAGTCAGCGGGTTAGCAAGTTAGCTTACCGGCGGACTGGCTGAATCGCTGACGGCTTTCCTACGCCTTCCACTTGATGTTGCAGCCCATGGAGGGTTGCTGGTCGGCGGGTATGCGCTTGGCGTTCAATACCTGGCCAATGGCGAAACGGAGATCCTCGCCAGTGACGGGAATGCCGTTGCCGGGACGGCTGGAGTCAAACTGGCCACGATAGACCAGATGAAAGTCGGCGTCGAAGAGGAAGAAGTCCGGGGTGCAGGCAGCCTTGTAGGCTTTGGCCACGGCCTGAGTTTCGTCGAAGAGGTACGGGAAGCTGAAGTCGTGCGCTTCGGCCTGACGCTTGAGGCCTTCGGGGTTGTCGTCGGGATAGTTGTCGGCATCGTTGCTGCTGATGGCTACGATCCCCACCGGCTGATCGGCAAAATCGGCAGCCAAGAGCGACAAGCCGCTCTCCAGATGCTTCACGTAGGGGCAATGGGCGCAGATGAACATCACCAGCAGAGCGTGACGGCCACGGAAATCGTCGCGGCTAACGGTGCGACCCGAGACAACATCGGTTAGGGCAAAATCCGGAGCCTCAGTGCCCAGCTCCAGCATGGTGGATTGCGTCAACGCCATAGAGAATTACTCCTCTGTTACACAGTCACCCAAATCAAAGCCACTCTATCAGAAAAACTAGAAAAGTGCGCTCTGTTTTCCAGGCATGGTCAATCCAAAGTGTTCATAAGCCAGCCGTGTAGCCACTCGACCACGGGGAGTGCGGTCCAAAAAGCCGATTTGAATCAAAAAGGGCTCGTAGACCTCTTCCAGCGCATCTTCTTCTTCAGCCAGCGTGGCGGCCAGAGTGCTCAGGCCAACCGGGCCACCGTCGTACTTCTGCATGATGGTCAACAGCAGGCGGCGGTCGATCTCGTCGAAGCCGTGAGCATCCACTTCAAGCATGGTAAGGGCGGCGTTGGCGGTGGGGCGGTCGATGACGCCGGAGCCGCGCACCTGGGCGTAATCGCGCACGCGGCGCAGCAGGCGGTTGGCGATACGGGGTGTGCCACGGGAGCGGAGGGCGATCTCGGAGGCTCCGTCGGGGTCGATGGGGATCTGCATCACTTCGGCGGAACGCTCAACGATGAACTTCAGTTCCTCTTCGGTATAAAACTCCAGGCGCAGCAGGATGCCGAAGCGGGAGCGCAGGGGCGAACTGAGCAGGCCGGGGCGGGTCGTTGCGCCGACAAAGGTGAAGGGGCGGATCTCCATCACATGGGTGCGGGCGGCGGGGCCCTGGCCGATGATGATGTCGAGCTTGTAGTCCTCGAGGGCGGTGTAGAGCTTTTCTTCGAGCACCGGCTGCATGCGGTGGATCTCGTCGAGGAAGAGGACCTGGCGCTCGCGCAGATTGGTGAGGATGGCGGTCAGGTCGCCCTGAATCTGCAGGGCGGGGCCGGAGGTCTGCTGGAAACCTACATCGAGTTCGTTGGCGATGATGGTGGCCAGAGTGGTTTTGCCCAGGCCGGGAGGTCCGAAGAGCAGGACGTGATCGAGGGCCTCGCCACGGGACTTGGCGGCTTCGAGGGCGATGGCCAACTGCTCCTTGGCCTTGGACTGACCGATGAACTCGCGCAGACGGCTGGGACGCAACTTCAGTTCGAAGTTCTGCTCCTCGTCGGCGCGCGAGGCGCTGACCAGCCGTTCCGGATTCTTTTCCTGACGTTCGCCTGCGATTGCCATGCTGTTGGCAGTCTACCGGGTGCTGCCCACTCCGGCAACCACCTGCGGTGGGGCCAGTCGCCTTCGGCTGGTCCGCGCTCTACCACCTGCGGTGGGGCCAATCACCTTCGCTGGCCCGCGCTCTACCACCTGCGGTGGGGCCAGTCACCTTCGCTGGCCCGCGCTCTACCACCTGCGGTGGGGCCAGTCGCCTTCGGCTGGCCCGCGCTCTTGAGACGCGCGGGAGCGAACTGAATTGAGGTGACAGCAAGGTGCTCCAGGTCCGGATTTTCGGGTCACGGAGAAATAGTCTTTTTTCTGGATTGGATGAAGTGAGGATAGGCGCACAACTCCCAGGTCCCAAATGCAGGACCTGAGGCACCCAATAACTACTCGTTGGAAATGTGGCTCCAGGTTGCCGGATTGGAAGGATCCTCGATGCGGTCGAGAGCCGCGAAGAGGCTTGCGGCTGCATTGCCAAATAGCAGTAACAGAAATGCCCCATTGGAATAAGGATCAAGACGGTTTGAGTGCCGTTGCAGGTGCAAGAACTGGTCCAACTTGAAGGCGGATACGATCCAGTTCAAGCCGACATAGAAATCGATCAACCAGTTATAAATACGCAGCCAGTGCGGAACGTTCGCGTTCTGGCTGGGAAAGTTCAAGATGGAGAGATTCAACTTTTCGCCAAACCATCTCCAGAATGGAATCCCCACTAACGCGATGACGCCCCAGAGCGCCGGCGCCAGAACAGGATGAAGTGGATGCCCAACTATGACCCGGTAAAAATGATCGATGAGGCTGAGAACAAGGCAAATAGCCGCCAGCCATGCGGCCATTTCGGTGGGCGTGCGAAACCTGGCCGGTAGTCGGTCGCGACTATCACCCTTGAGGAGTTGCGCCACTTGCCCGGGCAAGCCCTCTGCGCCAGGAGGCCCAAAGCGCTGATCCAGATCGCTGGACAGAACCAGGGAATGCTTGGGATCACCAGCGCGCACACGCACAGGGATCCGTTTATCCCGGAAGGTTCCCACCCAAACTCCAGCCACTCCTTCGTCATTGAAAGAACGAATGAAAACACCAGTGAAGTAGTCTTCATCGCTGCTCTGACCATAGGAAAAGGCATAGGTCAGCACGGCATCATAACCGCCGCCTCGTCTCTTTTCAGACTGACGTTCAACTACTTTGACCGAATGTACGCTTGCTTCAACGATGGGCCAATCTACGGCAGTCCGCTCACGACTGGCCTTCACCTGCCGATCCCAAAGGCTGTACAACCAGGCGACGGCAATACCGGCCACGATCAGCCAGGTGGTCCACGGAATCTGTTGCAGGTAAGAGATCAAGCCGGACGCTGTCACAAAAGCCTCCTTAAGGTATGCGCCAATTCTAAATAGCGGATCTACCGTTGACAGCCCTGTGCGCGGCACGGACGAGACAAACTAATGAAGATTCTCTCAGGCCGGCCCTGCGGGGCATTTCTTTTTGGTGACGATTTAAGCCGGCGCCTTCACTTCCGGCCAGTAGCGGAAGTTTCTAAAAGTGGCTTTGCCGGAGCCGCTGGCGTAGACGGCGGGACGCAGATCAAGGAAGCCGCCCAGAACGTTGTGATGCATGCCGGAGACTTCGGCGGACTCTTCGGTGCGTTTCCAGGGCTCACCGGGCAGCTTGTAGTAGAAATCCAGTTCCTGACGGTCGTTGACCAGACGCAATGTGGCTCGGGTGGCACCGGGATGATAGCGGCCGGGGACGTAGCCATTGGCGAGGCGAACGCCGATTCCCTGCTCGCCAAACAAGACACCGGCAGCGTGCTGGGGATCGTAGAAGAGCAGCAGGCCCGACTCGCAGCCGGGGTCGAGTTCGATGTCGATCTCGACGGTGTAGGAGTGACCGCCGACGGCAGTGGTCAGGGCCGAAGAATCTTCCAGCGAGCGGCCCCGTGCTTGCAAGATCAAAGCGCCGTGGCTAGTCGAAAAACGGGCCGGGTCGTACTCGTGCCAGAAGCCCCATTGCAGACCGAGTTCCGCAGAGGTGAAATCGTCGGAGGGGTCGGCAAAGGGAGTTTGCCGGGAACCGGGCACGGGCATGGGAATCGCCGAGTCGGCGGTGACGCCCGCGGGGATGCGATACCAGCCATCGGCGGTCCACTCGACGGGCAGAAGGAGCAACTGGCGGCCCAGGGCACGGTAGCCGTTCTCATAGGCGTGGACGGTCATGTACCACTTGCCGTCGGGGGTATCCACCAGACGGCCATGGCCGAGCGAGAGCCAGCGATCGTCGCGCGAGGGGGTGTGGACGATGGGATTGTAGGGCGAGAACTCCCAGGGGCCATCGGCATGACGGCTGCGCGCGGAGACTACGGAGTGGCTGGTGCCGGGACCGGCGGTTCCTCCCTCGGCTACGTTGAGATAGAAGTAGCCGTTGTGCTCGATGACCTTGGGCGCTTCCAGGCAGGTGCATTCCATGCGGGTGGTGGCGGGTATGGGCCAGGGATCGAAGGCGTGGCGGGGTGGAACTTTGACGGACAGGCCGTCGGCGGTCAGCTCGGCCATCACGCCGCCATTGGCGTAGAGAAAGCGACGGCCGTTTTCGGCGATGTGGGCGGGGTCGATGGCGTTGATGCCCAGATCGACGGGCTCGCTCCAGGGACCTTCGGGACGGTCTGCATGAACGACACGAAGTTGGTTGTCGGCGGGAAAGTAGATGTAGAAGCGGCCCTGATACTCGCAGAGATAGGGGGCATAGACGTTGCCGTGATAGCGGCGCAGGGCGGCGGCGACGGGCTTCCAGTTGATCAGGTCGCGGGAGTGATAGATGATCAGCCCCGGCGCGTAGTCAAAGCTGGAGTGGGTCATGTAGAAATCGGAGCCCACGCGAATGGGGCTGGCGTCGGGGTGATCGCCGCCCAGGATGGGGTTGCGGTAGGTGGGCGCAGTTTCAGCCCAGGCTAGACGATGGCTGGCGGCAAGGAGCGCGGAGGCGGAGGCGGCGTTCTGAACAAAGCGGCGGCGTGTCAACATGGCGGGGCCAGTGTATCGTGCGGGGAAGCATGGAGTAAAGCGATTGAGGAGAGCATTGCGTCCGGCAGCGGCAGGGCGGCATGTAGACTGGTGGGGTTCGACCCATAACCATGAGCAAGCACAGGTTTCGCCGGATTCGCCGTTTTCGCTTCAACTTGCCGCAGCGTGTGGCCGCTGGACTGCTGGCGCTGTTTGTGGCCCAGGCGGGGTGGCTGATTTGCCATCCGACAAGCGGCTTTTCACACGCTGGAGTGCTGGCTGGCCGATTGGAACATCTGCCCCTGCTGCCGCCGTGGCTGCCGTTTCTGGGCGCGGGCGTGATGCTGGGCGGGGCGCTGTGGTGGGTGACGCGGCGGCTCTTCGGCAACCTGGGCGGATATATGGCGCTGGCGCTCTATTGCTTTTCACCTGCGGTGTTGCAGGCTTCGGCTGCGCCCAATGATGGGATTCTGGTGACGCTCAGCGTCTATGGCTGCGTTTACACCTGCATCGGAGTGGCTCACGCCATGCAGGGTCCGCGGCGCAAGTGGAGGCCGCGCATTGTTATGCTGGCGCTGCTGTTTGCCGCGGCAACCACGGCGCATGGAGCGGCGTTTCCGGCAGCGCTGCTGCTGGGACTGGGCTTGATGCTGTGGGTGGCGGAGGGACGGCGCGGGCCGATTCTGCCGGTGATGCTGATTGCTCTGGGCGGCGCGATGCTGGTTGCGCTGGCGGTGTGCGGGTTTTCGCTGGCGGGATTCGCTTCCCTGCTGCGCTGGGACGAACTGAGGCTGGGATGGTCGTTTTGGCCGGCCGTAAAATTTTTTGGTGTGCTGCCCAACCTGGGGATTTCGCTGGCTTCGCTGTGCGCGGTGGGCTTTTATGCGATGAACTCTCGTTCGCGGTTCTTCGGCAATACGGCTCCGCTGCTTTGCGTTCTTTTTCTGCTTTTGCTTTCGTTCAATGATGCTCCCGGTACTTTGTGGGCGCTGCCTTTCCTGCTGACGTTCATTGGCGGCGTCTTTGCGGATGCCTGCGAAGGACCGCGACGTGGTTTGGCGATGAGTGTGGCGGTTTTTTTGGCGGGGATTCAAGTGGTCTGCTGCATGATGACCCTGGCGCGATAATCTGCTGATTTCTATATAAGCTCGTTTCCCACCTTAACCGCAAAGAACGCGGTGAAGGTGGGGCACCCGCGTTCCTAGAAACTAAGGGCAAATCAATTGGCAACTGGGGAGAATCGCGGTACTCTTTCCGGTTCCGGAGTTTTTCTGCTGGACTTCGCTCTGGAGAATACAGAGGCAGATATGCACTTGAAGACATTAGGTATTCGAGAGCATAATCGTAAGGAGTTTTGGGAGATTCGCTTTCATGAGGAATTTCACGCGGAATATCTGCGCTGGCCCACAGCGCTCCAGGATGCGCTGCTCAGTTTGCTCGGCAAACTCAGAGTCTTTGGACCGTCTCTTGGACGACCGGGTGTGGATACGTTAAAGGGCTCCACTTTCACCAACATGAAAGAACTCCGTGTGGATGCTGAGGGAGGAGTCTGGCGAGTCGCCTTTGCCTTCGACCCCGCGCGCAGAGCGATTTTACTGACGGGTGGCAACAAGACCGGCGTTTCCAAGGATCGCTTTTATCAAGCACTGATTCGCATCGCTGACAGGCGCTATACGCAGCATCTGTTGAGCCTTAAAAGTGGCGAGGAGAGTATATGACCGTTTCCCTGGAAGAAATCATGGAGGCGCTACCAGAAGAGCGGCGTCAGCGCATTGAAGAGATCTCCGCCCAAATGATTGCCGAAGAGACGAATCTGCGCGCCATGCGCCGGTTGCGCAAGCTGACCCAGGCGCGGCTGTCGAAGAAGCTCAAGATCGGCCAGGAGGGGGTTTCGCGGATCGAAAAGCGGACTGACCTCTACCTTTCCACATTGCGCAGCTACGTGGAGGGGGTGGGTGGCAAGCTGACGCTGATGGTGGAGTTTCCCGATCAGCCGCCGGTGATTTTGTCGGGTTTGGGCGAGGACGAAGGCAAAAAGAAGGCGAAAAAGTCAGCTAAGTCCAAAGCCAAGAACAAAGCCGCCGACAGGGCGCGCCCGCACCGCGCCGCGTGAAGTGTCAGAGCGTGGGAAAAGCTCTCGAAATGTCGCGATAAACGATGCAAAAATAAGGACTTATTTAGCACTCTCCGCCTTGTCGCAGCCCCCCTTCGGGGGGTAAAATAGAAGGTGCAGCCCGCGGACCCCGGCCCCGCTTCTACCGGAATCTTTCCTGATTGACTTTGGCGCCTTCTGGCGGGCTCGAAAAAACTTATGGCAGACGATCAGAACCCCCAGCTCCCTCTCGAAAGCAGTGTGCCGCCCAGCGGCACTAACCTCATCTCCATCAACATCGAAGAGGAGATGAAGCGTTCCTATCTGGCCTATTCGATGTCGGTGATTGTGGGCCGAGCGCTGCCCGATGCGCGCGACGGCCTGAAGCCCGTTCACCGGCGCATTCTCTACACCCTGAACGAGATGGGGCTGGAGCACAACAAGCGCTACACCAAGTGCGCCAAGGTGGTGGGCCAGGCCATGGGTGTTTATCACCCCCACGGCGACTCGGCCATCTATGACACCATGGTGCGCATGGCGCAGCCTTTCTCGCTGCGCTACCCGCTGATCGACGGCCAGGGCAACTTTGGCTCGGTCGATGGCGATCCACCTGCGGCCATGCGTTACACCGAATGCCGCATGATGCGCATTGCCGGGGAGTTGCTGGCCGACATCGACATGGAGACGGTGGACTTCACGCCCAACTATGACGAGACCACGCTGGAACCGACGGTGTTGCCGACGCGCATTCCGAATCTGATCGTCAACGGCTCCAGCGGCATCGCCGTGGGCATGGCGACCAACATTCCTCCGCACAACCTGACCGAAGTGCTGAACGCCACCATCGAGCTGGTGCAGAACCCCAGCGCCGGATTGGAAGCGGTATTGCGCCATGTGCAGGGTCCGGACTTCCCGACGGGCGGATTCTTGTACGGCAAGAGTGGCATTCCCAATGCCTACCGGACGGGCCGCGGCCGCTTCATGATGCGGGCCAAGGTGGCCATTGAGGCGCTGACCAAGGAAAAGCAGGCGCTCGTCGTCACCGAGATTCCCTATCAGGTGAACAAGAGCAAGCTCATCGAGCGCATCGCCGAACTGGTCAACGACAAGATCATCGACGAGATCAGCGATGTCAACGATCACTCGGATCGCGACGGCATGAGGATCGTGATCGAGTTGAAACGCGGCGCACAGCCGGAGATCGTGCTCAACCAGCTCTACAAGCACACGCAGATGCAGGAAAGCTTCTCCATGATCTTTCTGGCGGTGGTCAACGGCCAACCGCGGGAACTGGGTCTGGACCAGGCGATCCACTGCTTCATCGATCACCGCATCGACGTGGTGCAACGCAGAACGGTCTACTTGCTGCGCAAGGCGCGCGAGCGTGAACACATTCTCGAAGGCTACAAGATTGCCCTCGACAACCTGGACACCGTCATCCGCATCATTCGCGCGTCGGGGTCGAGAGTCGAGGCTCGCGAGAACCTGTATGCATGGGGCAAGGGCTCGGAGATTGTCATTACTCTGGACCGGGTCCGCATGCCGCATGAAGAGAAGGGTCTGACGCTCAGGCAGGTCGACGCCATTCTGGAGTTGCAGTTGTATCGCCTGACCCAGCTCTCGGTGGACGAGATTCTGCGCGAGTTGGAAGAGATTCGCAAGAAGATCGCGGAGTACGAATCGATTCTGGCTTCGGAGACCAAGCTGCGCGCGGTGATTGTGAAGGAACTGGAAGACGTTCGCGACAAGTACGGCGATGCGCGCCGCACGCAGATCGTGGACGAAAGCGCCGAATTGCAGTTGGAAGACTTGATCGCCGATGAGCAGGTTGCGGTGACGGTCAGCCACCAGGGCTACCTGAAGCGCACTCCCATCAGCATCTATCGCCAGCAGCGCAGAGGCGGACAGGGCCGCACCGGCATGAAGACGCGCGAAGAGGATTTTGTTGCGCAGTTGATTGTGGACTCGACCCACGCCTTCCTGCTCTGCTTCACCAACACGGGGCGCGTCTTCTGGCTCAAGGTCTATGAGGTTCCCGATGTGAGCGCGGCGGGCAAGGGCAAGTCGATGCAGAGCCTGCTCAACCTGCAACCGGGCGAGAATGTGAAGGCTATTCTGCCGGTGCGGGATCTGGAGGAAGAAGGAAAGTTCATCTTCTTCACTACCCAGAACGGCACGGTAAAGAAGACGCCGCTCAAGGACTTCTCGAATGTAATGGCTCGCGGCATCATCGCCATCGGCATCGACAAGGACGACGAGTTGGTAGCCGCCCGCATCACCGACGGCTCGGAGATTGTCTTTCTGGCTACGCATCTGGGCATGGCGATTCGCTTCGACGAGGCCAATGTACGCTCGATGGGCCGTCCGGCCTACGGCGTGCGCGGCATCGACCTGGGCAAGAACGACTATGTGGTTGGAGTCGCGGTCACGCCCAAGGAGCATGAGCCGGGGGCGTATCGCATCCTTGCAATCACCGAAAACGGCTTTGGCAAGCGCACCGATGTGGACGAGTACCGTCTGCAAACCCGCGGCGGCAAGGGCGTCAAAAACATGGCGGTCACGCCGCGCATCGGCCGGGTGAGCAGCATTCAACTGGTCGACGATACCTCGGAGTTGATGGTCATCAGCCAGTTTGGCAAGATCATCCGCATCGATACCAAAACCATCCGCGCCGCCGGCCGCGCCACACAGGGCGTTCGGTTGCTGAATCTGGACTCGGATGACAAGGTAGCCGCAGCCGTCATTATTCCTCCGGAAGAGTTGAAGGAAGAAGACGAGCCGACGCTGCTGCCTTAGTTGATTCCGGGTGCCCCAGGTCCCAAAAACAGGACCTGGGGCACCCGCTTCATGGACATGGTTCTGAATTAATCGCCAAGGAATTCAGTTTTCTCTGAAATCCCTTGGCGATTTTTCCTGTGGCAGGTCATGCGGCGCAAACAGCAAGGTATCTGCTCCAAAAAGAACAGTTTTGCATTACGCCTTAAGAAGTCTATTCTAGTTCTAGAACAGCAATCCCCCCTGCTGCTTCCAGTGCAACCAATCCATTCGGTCATTTTGACGGCAGGCGGACTCCTTGATCTCACAGCACGCGATTATCGGACACGAGCGCATCCCGGCAGGCACTCGGATTTTTACCCGGCTCAATCTACACTGGAATTGCTCTGGTTTCTCCGCGGACTTCTCTATGCGGCGAACCTCTACAATTCTGATCTTCGTGGCGCTTCTTTTAGGAACTGCCACTTACGGTGCGTCGGCTGAGTCCGGACGCAGCCGCAAGGGTGCTACTCCTGCAACTGCCAGCCACAAGAAGGCCGCTCCGGCGGCCATGAAGCATCGCGGGCAAACCCCGAAGACTCCTGCCAAAAAAGAATCTGTGCCAACTCATGCACGCACGGCACACGAAAGTCGCGCTCTGGCGACTGCCAGCAGACGCGGCAACCGGCGCGCCTTGTTGCACAGTCGTCTGGCCACGGTAGCATTGGGCTCGACTGTAGCCGGCTCCCATGACTCCCTGGTTCGGCAAAACGAGAAGGTCGTCGCCGATGGCCTGGAGCGGTTTGAGAACGACAACGATCTGCACGACCACATTGCAAATAAAGACCTGGTTCCCGTTCCCACCTCGGATGATCTGACGGTCAACCCCAGTCTGCCTGAAGATCGCCGCTACTGCCGCCCCTGGACGGCGGAGTTTTTAGCGGACCTGGCGCGGGCTCATGCGGATGTCTTTCATCACGCGGTTTTGGTCAGCTCCGCGGTACGCACGGTGGTCTTTCAGAAAAGGCTGCGGCACCACAATCGCAACGCCGCTCCCGCCGAGGGCGATGTCGCCAGCCCGCACCTGACCGGCGCGGCCGTCGACATCGCCAAGAGCCCGCTTAGCAACGAAGAAAAAGAATGGATGCGTGGCTACCTGCTGACCTTGCAGAACGCCGGCAAGATCGATGTTGAAGAGGAGTTCCGCGAGGCCTGCTTCCACATCACGGTTTATAAGAGCTACGATGAACTTGTTCCTGATGATGACGATATCGCCAAGCCGCTGGTGATTGACGAAGCCGGGGAGCCGGGACAGTAGGACAAGGGACTGAGGGACTGAGGGACTAAGGGACTTGAAATCGGTAGTTAAAGAGTAGTTAACAGTAAGGCTCTCTTGTTGCTCACCATAATTTGATGATGATTCTCGCCCGCGATGAGGTTACAATCGCGGGCGAGGTCTTTTTGCGCCTGCATGTGCTTCGGAATGGGGACGCAAGATGATCTGCCCATCCCGCATGGGCGAAGAGAAGTGTCAGCAGCAACAGCGCTGCAAACAATGAAAAAATCGATAGAGAGGCGGAGTCCATGAGCGAAATAGAAATGCAACCAGAGGCCGTACAGACAAGCGCTGGTTTGTCGCAAATGCAGCGCGTCGTCAACATCTTCAGCGCGCCGTCCAAGACCTTTGAAGATATCAAGCAGGGCAACAAGAGTTGGTGGATGCCGCTTGTCATCTTCGCAGTGGTCGGCTATATTCTGTTTGCCGCCATCGCCTTCAAGATCGGTATGCAGCAAATAGTCGACAACCAGATGCATCTCAACCCCACCCAGGAAGAGAAGCTGGCGCAACTGCCACCGGCACAGCGCGAGATGAGCAACAAGATCTCGTTGTATATAACAGAGGGTGTGTTTATCGCCAGCCCCTTTCTTGTTTTGGGTGGTATTGCAGTGCTCTCGTTTGGATTGCTGGGCACGATCAACTTCGTCTTCGGTGGCAAGGCCAAGTTTGGCAGTATCTTCACGGTATGGATGTACGCCGGCATACCTGGCATCATCAAATCCTTGCTGGGGGTGGCGGTGATCTTCGCCGGTCTTGCGCCGGAGTCGTTCAACATCAAGAACTTTGCGCCTACCAACATCGGAGCTCTTCTCAATCCGCTGGAGACCAACAAGGCGCTCTACGCTCTGGCTAGTTCACTGGACGCGGTAACCATCTGGACACTGGTATTGCTGGCCATCGGGACGGCAACGGTCGCCGGGGTAAAGCGCAGTTCGGGATACATCGCGGTCTTTGGATGGTGGATCATCTTTGTGCTGGTTGGAATTGGAATAGCCGTGGCGCAAGGATAGGTTACTCATCGCATTTGCATAACAAACGGCCCTGATGCCGTTTATCTTTGGCTGAAAACAGCAAGTTAGCCCCGATTGGGGATAGCAAGTCAGCAGGTTAGCGTGGTTTCAAGCAACTCCGAAAGAACAAACGGCGCTCATCCCATGGGATGAGCGCCGTTTGCTTTGCGAGATGAACAAAACGAAAAACTGCAAGCTGTACGCTGTTTACTGACCGCTGTCCCTACTCCGTCCAGCGCTTCATGATCAGCGAGGCGTTGATGCCGCCGAAGCCGAAGGAGTTGGAGAGGGCGATATCGAAGTTGTGGGCGACGGGCTTGTTGGGCACGTAGTCCAGCTTACATTCGGGATCGGTGTTCTCCAGGTTGATGGTCGGAGGAAGCATCTGCTGTTGCAGAGCCAGCACGCAGATACCGGCTTCCAAGCCGCCAGCGCCGCCTAGAAGGTGGCCGTGCATGGACTTGGTGCCGCTGACCTTGAGCTTGTGGCTCAGAGCATGCTCGCCAAAGACCAGTTCGATGGCTCGCGATTCATTGCCGTCGCCTGCCGGGGTCGAAGTGGCGTGGGCGTTGACGTAGCCCACAGCTTCGGGAGCAATGCCAGCGTCCTTGAGAGCGGCGCGCATGGCGCGTTGTGCTCCTGCGCCTTCGGGGGCGATGCCGGTCATGTGATAGGCGTCGGCGCTCATGCCGTAGCCGATGACTTCTGCGAGAATGTTGGCTCCGCGGGCCTTGGCGAACTCCAGTTCCTCAAGAATGAGGATACCGGCGCCTTCGCCGATGACGAAGCCGTCGCGGTCCTTGTCGAAGGGGCGGCTGGCGCGGGTGGGTTCGTCGTTGCGGGCCGAGAGGGCGCGCATGGCGGCGAATCCGCCGACAGAGAGCGGGGTAACCGCGGCTTCCGCACCGCCTGCAATCATCACGTCGGCGTCGCCGTGCGCGATCATGCGCACCGAGTCACCGATGGAGTTGGCCGAAGTGGCGCAGGCTGTAGCGGTGGCAGAGATTGGGCCCTTGGCACCATAACGGATGCTCAATTGGCCGGCCGCCATGTTGACGATGGCCGCGGGGATGAAGAAGGGAGAGATCTTGCGCGGACCGCCCTGCATCAGGTTGGCGTGCTCGCGCTCGATGATCTCGAATCCGCCGATGCCGGAGCCGATGAAGACGCCTACCCGATCCGCGATCTCCTCGGTAATCTGGAGACCGGACTGGGTCAGCGCCTCGTGGGCAGCGGCAAAGGCAAAGTGAGTGAAGCGCCCCATCTTGCGCGCTTCCTTCTTATCGATGAATGCGAGTGGGTCAAAATTCTTGACCTCAGCAGCAAATGTTACCGGGAAGCCGGTGGTATCGAAGCCCTGAATAGGGGCCATACCACTGGCGCCGGCCATCAGCTGCCGCCATACCTCAGGGGCAGTGTTGCCCACACCGCAAACCAGCCCCAGGCCGGTGATGACGACTCGACGATTCACCGCTTACTTGGTTCCTTTCGCGTTTTTCCCGATGTACTCGACGGCGTCTTTCACGGTCTTGATCTTCTCCGCGTCTTCGTCGGGAATCTCGAGGTCAAAAGCCTCTTCGAACTGCATCACCAACTCGACGACGTCGAGCGAGTCCGCGCCCAGGTCTTCCTGGAAGCTGGCGCCGGGGGTAACCTCGGCTTCGTCCACCTGCAACTGCTCGACGATAATCTGCTTAACCTTCTCTTCCACGGCCATGCGTGCTTCTCCAGAGTGAATTTCGGAACTTGGGAATCAGGGCTACCAAACGATTGCGTCCCGCCAGCCTACAATACCGTCCTACGGGCGGGGAAGACAACCGTCGCGCCAATAAAATCCGCAAGGCCCTGAAATATCAAGTCTACTGGGCGAAGGTAGGTGTGTAAAGCAGGGATCAGGGATTAGGGAACAGGGAACAGGGAAGGATTGTAGAAATTTGGCTAAAAAGGGGATATCGAGCTGCCTGAAAGCGTACATTAGGCGAAGAGGTTTTTTCGGATGGGAAGCTCTGCTCTGCTGTTTGCACTGGTTGCTGTCGCACTTTTTGTCATCGGACTGTGGCTGGGATCACGCCACAACTCAACCGCTGCCCGGATTCAACTGGATCAGTCGCTGGCCAACGAGCGCGTGCTGGCGGAGACCCGCGAAGCCGCGCTGCGAGAGCAGCTTGATGGTGCACGGGCCGAAGTAGCGGCGCTGAAGCCCAGGGCCGAGGAGCGCGAACGCTTCAAGGCGCAGACCGAAGAGCGGGACGCGGCGAATCAGACACTGCGCGAGGAAAAAGCCATGCTGGAAGCGCGGCTACGCGCTACGACGGAAGAGCGCGACATTCGCGGACAGGAACTGGCCACCGTGCAGCAGCGACTGCGCGACGAAGAGGCCAAGTACATCCAGATGAAGGCTGACCTGGATTCTGCCTTCAAGGGAGCGGCGGCTGACGCGCTGCGTGCGAATACAGCTTCATTTTTGGATCTGGCCAAACAGCAACTGGGCGGGCAGACGCAGGAGGCCAAGCAGGATCTGGCGGCCAAGGAGAAGGCGATCCGGGAGATGTTGCAGCCGCTGGACGCGACGCTGAAGCAGTTGGACACGCAGACACGGGCCATGGAGGCGGTGCGCTCCGGGGCGTATAGCGAGATCAAAACGCTGGTTGAAGGGATTGGCAAAAGCATCCCGGACTCGGTCAACTCGCTGCGCAGCGAGACGGCGCAGTTGATCTCCGCCCTGCGCGCGCCAAAGACGCGCGGTAACTGGGGCGAACTGCAACTGAAGCGCTGTGTGGAGTATGCGGGGATGGTGGAATACTGCTCCTTCTCCGAGCAGGTATCGGCGCGGGCGGAAGACGACAAGCTGCTGCGGCCGGATATGACCATCCAACTGCCCAATGGGCGCTGCATCATTGTAGACGCCAAGACGCCGCTGGACGCTTTTCTGGATTCGGGCGAGGGGGTTGATCCGGCGACCCAGGCGGTGCGCTTTGCGGCGCACGCGGAGCGGGTGAAGGCGCATCTGCGCGATCTGTCGAGCAAGACGTATTGGAAGCAGTTCGAGCAGTCGCCGGAATTTGTGGTCTGCTTTTTGCCCAGCGAGGCGCTGTTCAGCGCGGCGCTGGAGGCGGACCCTTCGCTGATTGAGTTCAGTTCGCAGGTCAATGTGGTGATGGCTACGCCGACGACGCTGATTGCGCTGTTGAAGGCCGTCGCCTACGGCTGGCAGCAGTCGCAGATTACGCAGAACGCCAAGGCCATCCAGGAGACGGGACGAGCGCTGTATAGCAAGCTGGCCAGCGCCCATGAGTTCTTTGACAAGCTGGGCAATGCATTGGGCAATGCCGTGGGCCACTACAACAAGTTTGTGGGGGCGGTCGAGGGCAAGGGCGGAGCGTTCTTCCAGGCGCGCAAGCTGGGCGGGTTGGTGCATGAGAGCGACGAGTTGGAGATGCTGGAGACGCTGCCCGGCGAGCCCCGGCAACTGATCGCGGAGGATTGGAAGCCGAGTCTGGTGTTGACGGCTAACGCTGAAAATGCGGAAAGAGAGAATGGATAGGCCATGAAGACCGCACTTCAGTTGCAATATCTTTGGCACGACACAGATGTTCTTGAGATTGGCATCTCTGCATCCAACGGTAGATTCGCGGCCTCAACTTCGGCCTATCTATCTCTTGATGGTTTGGCGGAGGCAGCGACAACCGTTGAAGGCTTCCCCCGCAATGGCTCCGATATGCGCGAATTGCGATTCGGAGCCTCAGGTGAGGAGTTTGCCGGGGGCTATGCCTTTCTTCGTTTTTCCTGTGTTGATGGGCCGTGCCATGCGGAAGTAGTAATCCACATTGAGGATAAGAACACTGGGCCACGACCGGGTCATGCAGTACAGTCTGCGCATTTTTTCGCCTGGATTGAAGCTGCCGCTGTCGATGATTTCGTGGCTGACCTTCGCAAAATGGACGAGCTTAAATCTGGAATCGCATCACTCAAGTTGCAAAAATCTACATGCTAAGGGACCTCTGATCAGGGACCATTTTCAGAAACCTTCCCTCAGGGGCTAAAGCCCATCGTTTATTTTCGTTGACTTACGGCACGACTGAAGTCGTGCCCTTTCAAAACATCGGCTTGATCAGAGGTTCCATAGCTGTGATTACGCACCAAGATTTCAAGCCTTGCGGAGCACGGCCGCCATGCTGCGGCGAATCGTTGGACGGCTGACGAGTTCCAAACCTGCCTGACGGGCGGCTTGCAGTTCGCCGGCAAAGCCGGCTTCGGTGACATGACCGGCGGGCTCGGAGAGCAGAAGCAGGGCCCCCGGCTTGAGCGTGGCTACGGTTTCGACGAAGAATTTTTCAACCGAGGGAACCTCGTGCACCACGGCGAAGGCCAGAACCAGATCAACAGCGCCTAACAGATCGCCGAGGCCCATGGAGCCGGGCTCCGCAAGACGGGTCTCGATGCGCGGCAGCAGACCAGCTTTGCCGGCTCGGCGTTGCAGGCTCTGCAACATGCGGGCCTGGATATCGACGGCGACGACACGCCCCGTGGGGCCCACCATCGCAGCCAGCGGAAGGGTAAAGAAGCCCATGCCCGGCCCCGGCTCCAGCACAGTCATTCCACTTTTGACGTAGGGGGCCAGCAACTGCTCGGGGTTCTGGGTCCAGCGCCGCAGGGGGCTGGCTAGTAGATATCCCATCCACCAAGGACAAACACGTTCGGACATGGTTTTTCCTCTTGGTAACGCAGCGCGCGCTCCGTTGAAGAAACTACGCAGTACCGACCGCATTGGTTCCCTGACAGCATTTTTTTCGAGCTATCGAGCTAATGCGATTCGGACAGCCTACTTTCGGCGTTTCGCTGCCGACGCCGGGTGAAGGAAGTCAGACTGTGGACATTGTTTACGGTCGGGACGATAATCGAGCAGGAGGCAAATATGGGATACGTTGGTCCAATCGGAAGTTCCAAATTCGTGGGCACGGCGACAGCACTGGATGGTATCAAGTCCGCTTCCAAAACCATCGTCATTCTGCCCCGTCCAGTCAAGATTCCGCGACCGCCTTCTACAGCGAACTCGACTAACCCTTAAGAATATCTACAGGAGCCGTCACCGATGCCGGCCACGATCCTCACATTACAGATATTCCTCATCCTGCTTCCTGGCTTCGCGGCTGCCTATGTAGTGCAGGCGCTGGCAACGCGCAACTCTCAGACCGATTTTGAACGGGTGATTGAAGCGGTTGTATTCAGTTTCATTATTTATGTCTGTTATGTCCCACTCAACGGCGGCAAGCTCCCGTTTCATATTCAGCACGATCCCACGGGCAAAATCAGCGATACAGTCCTATGGGAACCGGCGCAGTTGGATTCACTTGCGGCCGTCGCTCTGCTTTTCTCCTTTTTCGCTGTCGCCTACATCCGATTCGATGGAAACAGATTATTTCGTCTCTTCGACACGACCAATCCTGTTCTTCTCAAAAAGCTCAGATTCCTGAAGCTGACTGAACGCACCACGCGCAACTCGATTTGGAATGACATTTTTGAGCGTGAGGCGATCGATAATCAGCCGGTCCAGGTGGAAATGGCGGATGGCAGAAGTGTATTGGGCATTTTGCTCTACTATTCGGACTCCTCAGAGGAGGCATCTGTCTATTTGAAGAACGCCTCCTGGGTGGCTGAAGACGGTCAACTGATTCCGATTCCGGGCTCAGGCATCTTGTTGACAAAAAACTCCGACATACGAAGCGTCAGCCTTCTTAACCCGGAAACAGCTCCGCCCAAGGAAGAAGCGACCGGTTCTGCCAGCCTTACGCGTTAAAATCAAAGACAATATGGCTGCCGCTACGCTTTCGCCCGAAGTCCTGGCCAAGTACGAGCCCGTAATCGGACTCGAGGTCCATGTGCAACTGCTGACCGCCTCCAAGGCGTTCTGCGGGTGCGCCAATCAATTTGGTTCGGCCCCCAACACCAATGTCTGCCCGGTGTGCCTGGCCCTGCCTGGAGCCCTGCCGGTGCTGAACCAGCAGGCGGTCGAATTTGCCACGCTGGCTTCGCTAGCCATCAACTGCGAGGTGCGCGAGCGCTCCATCTTCGCGCGCAAGAACTACTTCTATCCCGATTTGCCCAAAGGTTATCAGATCTCGCAGTTCGACAAGCCGATCGCCGAGCATGGCTGGATCGACGTGCCCACGGCCGACGGATCGATGAAGCGCATCGGCATCACCCGCCTGCACATGGAAGAGGACGCGGGCAAGAGCATTCACGATGGGCTGATTGACTCGGCCAAGCTGACCTCGCTGGATTTGAACCGCTGCGGCACCCCGCTGGCGGAGATCGTCAGCGATCCCGACATGCGCTCCGCCGACGAGGCCTTCGAGTACCTGACCCGGCTCAAGGAGATTTTGCTCTACGCCGGCGTCAGCGACTGCAACATGGAAGAAGGCTCACTGCGCTGCGACGCCAATGTGAGCGTTCGCCCCCGCGGCCAGAAGGAATTGGGCACCAAGGCGGAACTCAAGAACGTCAACAGCTTCCGCTACGTTCGCGCCGGCATCCAGTATGAGATCGAGCGCCAGATCGAGGTGATCGAGGCGGGCGGACGGGTGATTCAGGAGAGCCGGCTGTGGAACGCCGCCGAGGGACGGAGCTACTCGATGCGCTCCAAGGAACAGGCGCACGACTATCGCTACTTCCCCGAGCCGGATCTGCCGCCGCTGGTGCTGACCCGCGAATTCATCGAGCGCAAAAGAGCGGAGCTCCCTGAGTTGCCCGAGGCGCGGCGCGCCCGCATGATCGCCGAGTATGACCTGACCGCGCAGGACTCCTTCACGCTGACGGCGACCCGCGAGTTTGCCGACCGCTTTGAAGCTGCCGCCAAGACAGCGCGCAATCCGCGCAGGGTGGCCAATGTGCTGCTCAGCGAGGTAGGCGGACGTCTGAAGGCGCTGGGGCTGGAGCAGGAGCAGTCTCCGGTCTCGATGGTGGGCATTGTGCAGGCCGCCGACCTGCTGGACGAGAACAAGATCAGCTCCAAGCAACTCAAGCAGCTCTTCGACATCTGCTTTGAGAAGAGCGAGGACTTCACCGCCGTCTACGAGCGCGAGAAGCCGGAGCAGATCACCGACTCCTCAGCCATCGAAAAGATGATCGACGAGGTGATCGCCGCCAATCCCAAGCAGGTGGAGCAGTACAAGGGCGGCAAGACCACGGTAGCGGCCTTCTTTGTGGGCCAGGTGATGCGGGCCAGCAAGGGGCAGGCCAATCCGGCACTACTCAATGAGTTGGTGACCAAGAAGCTGAACGCGTAATCCGCCGACGAACAAAAAACAGGCCCGCTGCGAGACGGAATCTGACTGATTCCTTCTCGCAGCGGGCCGTTTTGTTTCCGCAAGGGAGAGCCCTATGCGGTAAAACCCGCGTTTCTACTTCAGCTTCAGCTCGGCATCAAGTTCCTTGCGCGAGTCCCAGTGGCTGATGCTCTTGACGGCGCTTTTCCTGGTGTCTTTTTCGGCCCACAGATCGTAGTCTTCGGTCATATCGACCAAAGCGAAGCGGAAATGGCCCTTTTCGTCAGAGGTATAAGAACGAATGGACTTGGTCTTCAGATTCTTGAGAAATACGGTTACACCGGCAACTGGGGTATCGTTTCCGTCCATCACCAGGCCGGTGATAAGCCGCTGGCCCAGGTTCTGCGCCTGAGCAGCAGGCTGACTGATGGGACCGCTATACGGCAGTAGGTGAAACAATCCAACGGCCAGGGCAGCCAGCGCCACCCCGGTCCAAAATCCATTAGGCTTCAGCCTCACTCGTCCTCCTCATCCTCTTCAAAAAACTCGTCGTCCTCATCCTCGTCGTCCGCATCGACCTGCGTCAACTCCAGGGGTTCAAGGCCAACGACTTCGTACTCGGTTCCGCACTCGTCGCAGGCGACCACGTCGCCTTCTTCAAGTTCGTCCACTTCAACGTTAAGGTTATTCTCGCATTCAGGGCAGCTAGGCATGGCAGCCTCCTCTCTTTCTTTACAACACTGCGTATTTCAGGATGATGGATTACTGCGGTACGACTCCGCTATTTTTCGAGAGTACCCGGCTTCAGGTCAAGAGGCAGAGTAAAAAACCGCGTTTGCTCTCCAACACTGGAGCTTATCGCATCATTGCGCTGCTTTCTCTAGTCGCTCAGCTATGGCAGAAAACTCGATAGTACCGCATCGGAACCCAGGCAGACGGGCCTCCACCCAGCCGGACAGCACGGCAACGGTCATGAGGCTGTGCAACTTCCCCATGACACCCGAGCGCTCTACGATTTACCCTGACGAATATGTCCAGATATGGCGCCACTCCGTTTGCCTTTCCCGACTTCCGCGGCGCTACGCGCCGGCTGATTCTGGTCAACCTGGTCGCTTTTTTCGTTTTGGCGCTGCTCCGAATGGTCTCGTCCGATTGGGCAATGGGCGCAGGTGAAATCCTCGGGTTCATTCCCGGGGCCTTTTTGCACGGTAGCATCTGGCAACCGTTCACCTACAGCCTGATCCACTTTGATCTGGTGGGAACCCTTTTTGAACTGCTTTCGCTCTGGTTTCTGGCTGGGTTTCTGGAGAGCATGCACACCGAGAGCTGGGTTACCGGCCTCTATGCCATCTCCGTGCTGGGCACATCGGCGGCGGCCACTCTTATTTTCCTGTGCAGCGGCCCGCTGGGGATGCGTCTGGGCGGAGGGATTCTGCTGACCGGCTGCTCCGGCGGCATCTTCGGCATGCTGGTGGCGATCGGCGCACTCTACGGCGACACCCAGTTTCTGGTCTTCTTCATCGGCATCAAGGCCCGCTATCTGGCGGTGATCTATGCGCTGATCTCCATCGCCATGCTCTTTGGCCAGGAGCGGGTCTATGCCTTTGCGCAACTGGGCGGAGCGCTGGCAGGGCTGCTGTGGGTAAAGCTGGCTCCCCGGCGCGGCGTCAGCTTCCGGCTCAGCGAGGGCTGGTATGGGGTGCGCAACCGCTACTACCGCTGGAAGCGCCGCCGCGCGGCACGCAAGTTCGAGGTCTATATGCGCCAGCAGGGGCGCACGGTGCGCTTCGACGGCAATGGGCGGCCTATCCACGAGGATGATGACGAGAAGAGCCGGTGGAATTGACGAAAGGGAACAGGGGTCAGGGAACAGGGAACAGGGAACAGGGCGGCAGGATACAATTTTCACTGAAATGTCCATCAAGATTGCTTTTCTCTTTCCGGGGCAGGGTTCGCAGGCCGTAGGTATGGGCCGAGAACTGTCCGAGCGCTTTCCCATCGCCGCACAGACCTTTGCCGAAGCAGACGAGGCTCTGGGCTACTCGCTCTCCAATCTCTGCTTCGAGGGGCCGGAGGAGTTTCTGCGGCTCACCGAGAACACCCAGCCGGCCATTTTGACGGTCAGCGTCGCGGTATTGCGAGTTCTGGCGGAACACGGCATCGAGCCGGAACTGGCCGCTGGTCACTCGCTGGGCGAGTGGACGGCCCACGTAGCCGCCGGGACGATGAGCTTTGCCGATGCGGTGCGGGCGGTTCACAAGCGTGGCCACGCCATGCAGCAGGCGGTTCCTGCCGGGCAGGGCGCAATGGCGGCAGTGCTGGCGCTGACCGCCGATCAGGTTGCCGAAGCCTGTGCCGAAGCCGCCGCCGAGACGGGGCTTGTTGTGGCCGCAGCCAATCTGAACTCGCCCAATCAGACGGTGATCTCCGGCGCTCATGCCGCAGTCGAGAAGGCCGCGGCTATCGCCAAGGCCAAGGGCGCACGGCGCACGGTTATGCTTCCGGTCAGCGCGCCTTTCCATTGCGCCCTGATGCAGCCGGCGCAGGAGGAAGTGGCGCGGGTATTGGGTGGGTTGACGCTCAGCGATCCTCGCATTCCCGTAGCCGCCAACGTTACCGGCACACTGATCACCACAGCAGCAGAAGCGCAGGAGCGCCTGACTCGTCAGGTTACCGGCGCGGTGCGCTGGGTGGATTGCGTGCAGGTGCTTGCGGATGCTGGAGCGGATGTTTTTGTTGAAGTGGGACCGGGCAAGGTGCTCTGCGGATTGCTCAAGCAGATCGATCCGGCGCTCAAGACTCTGAACGTTGAGGATGGCGCCAGTCTGGACGCTACGCTGGCGGCGCTGGAAGCGCTCAAGAATGGCTGATTTTTCTTTTGCCAAATGGGTATCCATCCAGCGGCGAAGATGAGTAAAAAACTCCCACGTCCCAAAATCGGGACGTGGGGCACCCAGGATGAAAAAGCTCCTGCCCGTTGATTCGGTGCAGGAGCTTTTTATTGGGTCTGGATGGATGATCGTTGATTCTGCGCTACGAGATGCCGCCGGGGCCTTCGAAGAATTGCATGTTGTCCGGCGCAAAGCTCAGGGTGTGGTCCTTGGGGTCGTAGTCCAGATTGATGGCCTTGGTCTTGCGGTCGTTGATGAAGATGCCCAGCATCATCACGTTGCCGCTCATGCGTGAGGCGGCGATGCGATGGCTGCGAATGACGCCGTACTCGTTGTCGGGGCTGGACGAGCTCCAATCCTTCTGGAAGCGGTCGAAGGGGTAGTCGGTGTACTTTTGCGGCTGCTGCTGCCAGTTCTTGTCGTGGACCCAGACGCCATAGGCAGCGGGCATGTCGTTCTTCTCGATGTCCTTGAAGAAGGCGTTGACCGCCATGCGGCCGCGCAGGTGGGCATTCCAGTGCCAGGGCCAGTCCACCGGACGGCCAGCCACCAGCCACCAGCCGATGAACAGTGCCACCAGCGTAACGGCGACTCCGATCCACAGATTGCGATTGCGTTTTTCCTTGGCCTCGTCGTAGGCGGGCGCGTCAAGCAGGCTCATCGAAGGTCCTTTCTTAAAGCAGGGAACAGGGAGTAGGGATCAGGGAACAGGGGAGGCAGTGTGATTACATCTCATTGGTACAAAAATTTCGGCAGCTTCGCACCAGTTAATTAGACACCGGACACCGCCTTACTGTTCCCTGTTCCCTACTCCCTGTTCCCTCGTCCTTGTTCCCTCGTCCTTGTTCCCTGTATTTCCCTACTCTTCCCGGCTATAGGTATTCCGGTTCTTTTCATTGTGGCGTTCAACGGCCAGCTCAATCAAGCGGGTGATCAGGTCGCGGTAGTTGATGCCGGTGGCCTCCCAGAGCTTGGGGTACATGCTGATCTGGGTGAATCCGGGCAGGGTGTTGACCTCGTTGAGGAAGATGCGGCGCTTGCCGTCGGGTTCCATGAGGAAGTCTACGCGGGAGAGGCCGGAGAGGTCGCAGGCGCGGAAGGCGGCTACGGCCATCTCACGAATCTGTTTGGTCTCGGCGCGGGTGAGCTTGGCGGGGATGGTCGGCACCGAGCCTTCGGAGAGGTACTTGGCCTCGTAGTCGTAGAACTCCTTGCCGGGAACGATCTCGCCGACCACGCTGGCCTGGGGATCGTCGTTGCCGAGGACGGCGACTTCGAGTTCACGGGCCTTGCCCGATTTGCCGCCTACGCCCTGCTCGATGACCAGTTTGCGGTCGTACTTGGCGGCCAGGGTCAGCGCCGGGCCGAGTTCCTTGCGGTCGTGGACCTTGCTGATGCCCACCGACGAGCCGAGATTGGCCGGCTTTACGAAGAGCGGGTACTTGAGTGTGGCTTCGATCTGGGCGACGGCCTTGCGGGGCGAGTTCTCCCACTCGGAGCGGAGCAGGGTGACGTGTTTGACGATGGGCAGTTTGGCCTGGGCAAAGAGGCGCTTCATCACGTCCTTGTCCATGCCCGCCGAGGAGCCCAAGACGCCGGAGCCGACGTAGGCGATGCCGGCCAGCTCAAAGAGGCCCTGGATGGTGCCGTCCTCGCCAAAGGTGCCATGCAGTACGGGAAAGACCACGTCGAGGGAGGACTTGCCGTCCAGGCCTTCTTTTGCTTGCACTGTAGTCAATGCAGCACCGGGCTCGGGCGCGAAGAGCGTGGGAATGCCCTCGTGGAGCAGTTTGGCGCCGGGGGTTGCCTCGGGATCGCCGGCACGCAGGCTGCGCGCTACGGCGCTGGTGTTGCCCGCAAGCATCTCATGGGCGTCGTTTGCGGCCAGCCAGTGGCCTTCTTTGGTGATGCCGATGGGCACCACTTCAAATTTGCGGCGATCGATCGCCTTCAGGATGGAAGCGGCCGAGAGCAGCGAAACCTCATGCTCGCCGCTGCGCCCGCCAAACAATATTCCAACTCGCAGTTTCTTTGCCATGATCTCTATTATCTATCCGCTACGTGAATGGCCGCGTTGCGGAATGCTTCCCTTGAAGACAAAAGCAGTGGACGGAAATAGCGGGTTTGCCCTGCTGCGCAGGACAGCGGGTTAGCAAGTTGGCGGGGTTTCAATCTCTACCAGCAGTTCATCGCTGCTGTAAGTTGTCGCAGGAAGTCAGGCTACGCAGGATTTAAGGAACTTCTGATCAAGGGCCAATTCTGGAGAAACCTTTCCTCAGGGGCTAAACGGCTAGAGGATCTTTTTGCCAAAGGCCGAGCAGGCCAGTTCGACAGCGAGATCGGCGGTGCGATTGTGCTCGTCGATCACTGGATTGACTTCGACGATCTCGAAGCTGAGCAGGCGGCCGTGGTCGGCGATGATCTCCATGGCCAGATGGGCTTCGCGATAGGTTGCACCGCCGCGAACGGGGGTGCCGACGCCGGGGGCATCTTCGGGGTCAATCCAGTCCATGTCGAGAGAGACGTGGTAGCCGGCAGTGCCCCGCCCCGCGGCGCGCAGAGCTTCTTCCATCACCGTTCTCATGCCGCGCTCGTCGATATCGCGCATGGTGTAGACCTCGGAGACTCCGGCGCGGCGGATATTTTCGCGTTCGGCGGCGTCGATATCGCGAACGCCGATGAGGACGGTGTTTTCCGGCTCGATCTTGGGCGAGTAGCCATAGATCTCGCTGAGCGGTTGTGGACCCAGGCCGAGCAGAGCGGCCAGGGGCATGCCGTGGACGTTGCCGGAGGGCGAGGTCTCCGGGGTATTGATGTCGGAGTGGGCGTCGATCCAGATCACGCCGATCTTCTTGCCCTGTCGGCGATAAAATTCGGCTATGCCGGAAACGGAGCCAGCCGCCAGCGAGTGGTCGCCGCCCAGCACCAGCGGCGTCATCTCCTCTTCCAGCGTCTTCAGGACGGCGTCGGCGGTGCGGGTGCAGGTTTCGGCGATCTCGGTCAGATAGCGGGCGCGCTCGTTGCCGGCAGCCTGGGTCTCGGCGATTTCGACGCGGATGTTGCCGCCGTCAACGACCAAATGTCCCAGCGCTTCCAGACGGGGTTCGAGGCCCGCGACGCGCATTGCCGAGGGGCCCATATCCACACCACGGCGGCTGGCGCCCATGTCGAGAGGCACGCCCAGGATGCGAATACTGCGTGTGGGCAGCGCCTGCGCCCCGCCATGGGGTGTGAAATCGGACGGATTATCCTTGCGATCACGCATAGAGAGCACTCCTCAATGTTCCCAGAGCATTTTCAGGAATACCGTTGAGTCGCCAATCTCATTGAAGGCCGTCGCTCCCTATTGGCCGCGCCAGCTCGACAGATTGGCTTCGTTTTATACCATTCCTGAAAATGCCATAGTCTGCGCCCCTGACGATGACCTGACTGGAAGCAAACAGGCTCAAAGGAGAATGCTATAGGATGCAAGCGACTTGTGGTTCACCACTAGCTTGCTAAAACGGACAGGTACTATGCACCAAAGTACCTATTGGATCATCCCCCTGAAGGCGTAAGATGAGGGCGATTCAAATCCCTTTATTTGTCACACTTGTAATTTTGTTTCCGGAACGGAATGAGTAGTTAGATCTGCATTGTCGATTGATTTCCTTCGCGGGTGGTTTTGTCTTTTCCGCAATGATTGGTTTCCTTCGATGAAACGTTATCTCGCCATCGGCTTTTTTGCAATCTGGGCGTCTACCGCCTGGGCTGCAGTTACATCTCCGGTCAATACGTTGCGTGCGATTCGCGCCCTCGACGCCTCCCAAGCGCGCCAGGAGCTTCCAGTAGCATTTGAAGCTACCGTCACATTTTTTCGTTCCTACGAACAGACATTATTTGTTCAGGACGGCGACCAAGCCATCTATGTACAGGCCACCAGCAACCTTGAGTTACTTCCTGGCGACCGCGTGCAGATCAGCGGCAAGTCGCAGATGGGCTTCAGCCCTTACGTATCAAGCAGCAACATCGTCTTGCTGCATCACGGCGTGCAAGTGCCGGCGCAGCTAACGACCTTCGACGACTTGCTTGCCGCTCGCTATGATTGCAGGCTGGTTTCGGTATGGGGAGTTATCCGCTCAGCAGACATGGTTTCGCGCAACGATGTTCGCGGTCCAAACCTTCCCATGCATCGCAGCGTTCGGCTGCAGGTGTTAACCGATGGAGGTTATCTTGACGCGTTCATAGACTCCACGGACGCACCTGCCTTTGAACGACTGATAGACGCCGAAGTGGAGATCTCAGGAGCGGCGGCTGGCAGCTTCGACGGCAAGATGCAGCAGACCGGCGTGCAGCTTTACGTGCCCACGATGGATTCGATCAAGGTGCTCAATCTGGCAGCTCATAGTGCGTGGTCGCTGCCGGTCGCGCCCATGGACCAGATCATCAGCGCCTATCATGTGCGGGAACTGACACGGCGAGTGCGGGTTCACGGAGTCATCACCTACTATCAGCCGGGCAGCGGTGTTACATTGCAGGACGGCACCAAGAGTCTGTGGGTCTCTTCGCAGATCCGCGACCCGTTGTTTGTCGGCGATATAGCTGACGCCATCGGATTTCCCGATGCACACAATGGATTTTTGACGCTCTCGCACGCCGAGGTGAAAGACAGCCACATTGCCGCGCCGATCCGGCCCCAGTTAGTCGCCTGGTCGCAACTGGTCAAGAGCGGCAAGCTTTTCGATCTGGTCTCAATTGAAGCCCGGGTGGTCACCGCGGTACGTCAGGCCACGCAGGATGAGTACGTTCTTCAGGCAGATGGCCAGGTATTTTCGGCCATCATTCGCCATCCGACATCCGTCGATCTGGCCCCGGTAACGCCGCTTCCCATGAAGACCTTTGCGCCGGATTCAATGGTGCGAGTTACAGGTATCTGTGTGTTGCAGGATTCCAACCCCTTCAATACCGAAGTTCCATTCAGCCTGCTTATGCGTTCTTTTGACGACATCAATGTGGTCGCAGATCCTCCCTGGCTGAATATGCACCATCTGACGATGATCGCCGGCCTGCTTCTGGGCATTGCCATCGCGGGAGGGGTGCGCAGTCTGATTTTGTCCAGCCAGGTGCGCCATCAGGCCATCGCGCTGAACCAGCGCGTACAGGCCGAAGCCGCTCTGGAGCGCAGCCGCAGCGCCATTCTGGAAGACATCAACGGATCGCGCCCACTCAACGAAATTCTGGAGCACATCACTGGAATGGTTTCGTTTAAATTGGACGGAGCTCCCTGCTGGTGCCGGATCGACGATGAATCCTTGTTTGGATGTTGCCCTGCGGACGCGCACCACTATCGGGTGATTCAGGAAGAGATTCCTGGACGCTCGGGAATGCAGACGGGCAAGATTTTTGCGGCGCTTGATCCGCTCTCCGCCCCGACACTGGATGAGAGCGAGGCGCTATCATCGGGCGCCAAGCTGGCGACACTGGCGGTCGAGACGCGGCGGCTCTACTCCGACCTGCGCCATCGCTCGGAGTTCGACCTGCTCACCGACATCCACAACCGCTTCTCCCTGGAGCGGCATCTGGATGCGCTCATCGCCAATGCTCGCAAGGCCCACGAGACCTTTGCGCTGATCTACATCGATCTGGACGATTTCAAGCTGGTCAATGATCGCTACGGACATCTCGTCGGCGATCTGTACCTGCAGGAGGTGGCACGTCGCATGAAGAATCAGTTGCGCGTAGGCGATCTGCTGGCGCGCGTAGGCGGCGATGAGTTTGCGGTTCTCGCGCCACAGATTCCAGGGCGTGCCGAGGCAGAAGAGATCGCGTGCCGCTTGCAGTACAGCTTTGATGCTCCCATCGAGATCGACGAGATTTGCCTGCAAGGTACGGCCAGTATCGGCGCAGCTCTTTTTCCCGAGGACGGCGGTACCAAGGACGGCATCTTTAGCGCCGCCGATGAGGCAATGTACGTGGTCAAGAACGCAAAGCGAGCCCGCATGGCCGCCTCTACTGAGGTTTAGCAGGGCCAAATGGCAAAATAAATCGGGTCTGGCAGAAGAACGCTTTTGGTCCGCTCCAACAGCATTTTTCTTTGCCCCCCATGATCTGCGACAGCCGCATGCCGATATGCAGAACTAGATAGCGGCGAAGATGCACAGGACTGAGCAGATGCGCTCCATGTACAAATGGACACTAGCGTTCGCAGTTTTACTCGGGTGGCTTCCTGCCGTCTGGGCAGCCGCTCCAACGCCGCTCACCTCGCTGCACGCCATCCAGTCCTCAGCAGAGGTGCAGAGCGGCAAGGAGATGCCCGCGGCCTTTCTGGCAACAGTATTGTATTTTCGAAGTTACGAGAGGACGCTCTTTGTGCAGGATGGCGACGACGCCATGTTCATCATGGCGACCACCGATGCCAAATTGCTTCCCGGCGACCGCATCTTCATTCGCGGAACCACCAGCGGCAGTTTCCGTCCAATCGTCTTCAGCAGCGACATCACTATACTTCAACACGGCGAGTTACCGGCGGCGAAGCCAGCTACCTTTGACGAGCTCATCAATGCGCGCTGGGATTGCCGTCTGGTCTCCATTCGTGGAGTGGTTCGCGCGGCGGACGTAACTGCCAGCGGCCCTTATCGCAATGCCCAGATTCAAGTTCTGGTTGAGGGCGGTCTTATTCAGGTGGTGCTGGACAGCGACGACAACGCCGCGTTGAAGGAACTGCTCGACGCCGAGGTCGAGGTTACTGGAGTCTCCTCAGGGGTCTTTGACGGCAAGATGCAGCAGACCGGCGCGGCGCTGCACCTCAGTTCACTGGCAGGAGTCAGGGTGCTGCACCGGGCGACAACTTCGCCTCTGGATTTGCCAATCACTCCGATGGACCAGATTCTCACCACATACCATGTCACTGATCGAACCGGCCGAGTCCACATTCAGGGCGTAGTTACTTATAACCTGCCCGGTGAGGCGTTCGTCTTGCAGCAGGAACAGAAGAGTCTGTGGGTGATGACCACGGATTATCCGGATATCAACATGGGCGACCAGCTCGACGTAACCGGATTTCCAACCGTGCGTAATGGATTTCTCGCGCTCCAACAAGGCGAGTTACTCAACCGCAAGCCCCATGGGCCACTCTCTCCGCGACCTTCCAGTTGGCACGATCTGGCCTCAAGCCACTACCTCTTCGATCTGGTTTCAGTGGATGGTCAGGTGGTAACAGAGGTGCGCGAGACGGCTCAGGACGAGTATCTGCTGCTTGCCGATGGACATCTGTTTTCAGCCATCATTCGTCGTCCAATCTCCATGGACCCAGCCAAGCTGACCCCGATGAGAATGGTTCCCATCGGCTCGCGGGTGCGGGTCAGCGGAATATGTGTATTGGGCATCGCCAACCCATATGTTGAGCAGGTTCCCTTCAATGTACTGATGAATTCCTACGATGACATCACCATTCTGGCTCGCCCTTCCCTGCTCAGCGTGCGCAACCTGATTGCGGTGATTGGCGTATTGCTGCTGGTGCTGATGGGGCTCGCCCTGCGCGGATGGAGACTGGAGCGCAAGGTGGTGCGGCAAACTTCAGCAATCTCCGCACGCAATGAGGCTGAAGCGTCGCTGGAGAGGCAACGGAGCCTCATTCTGGAGCAGATCAACAGCTCGCAGCCTCTTGACCAGATCATCCCGCAGATTGTGCAAATGGTCTCATCTCAGCTGGGCGGCGCACCCTGCTGGTATCAGGCAGCGGACGGAAGCAGCTTTGGTAACTCCCCGCCAACGGGTAACGAGCTACGCATCGTTCAGCGGCAGATCTGCGACCGCTCCGGCATCTTACAAGCAGTGCTCTTCGCCGCGCTGGACCCCAAGTCCAAGCCCAGCGCCATCGAAACTGAAACTCTTTCGGCGGCAGCCCACCTGTTCTCTCTGGCCGTGGAGACACATCGCCTTTACTCCGACCTGCATCACCGATCGGAGTTCGACTTGCTCACCGACATCCACAATCGTTTTTCGCTGGAACGCGCACTGGACGCCAGCATCGTCGCAGCCAAGCAGTCCGGCGCCCGCTTTGGGCTGATCTATTTGGATCTGGACAAGTTCAAGCAGGTCAACGACCGCTACGGTCACCATATCGGCGACCTCTACCTGCAAGAGGTGGCACGGCGCATGAAGGCGCAACTGCGCTCTCAGGATATGCTTGCCCGGCTGGGCGGAGATGAGTTTGCGATCATCATTTCTACGGTTCATTCACGCGAAGATGCGCATGAGGTGATTCGCCGCATCGAGCATAGCTTTGAACACCCTATGGTCCTCGAGCGGCATGTGCTCTACGCCGCGATCAGCGCGGGAATTGCGCTTTATCCCGATGATGGAAACGGGCGCGACAAACTCTTGCACGCAGCCGATCAGGCCATGTATGTCGTCAAGAATGGCAAGAGGAAGTCGGTCGAATCAGGGGCTGTAGAGACGAAGCACTCATAAATCAGGCGATACGAATCCCTCCCCGGTCCCAGGATCGGGACTGGGGGACCCGTAACCTATGCCAGACCCGATTTAGAGGCGGGGTGAATTCTGTACCAATAACAAAGCCCGGCTTGCGCCGGGCTTTGTTGTGTTGCTGTTGCTTGGCTGAGTGTTGCGAAGTTACTCCGCAGCCATCTCTTCCGCTTCGCCTTCCTGGCGCATGAGCTCCAGTTCGCGCTCGGCGGCTTCGATCTCGGCCGAAACCTCCTGCTGCACACGGGCTGCCGCTTCTTCCAGTTCGGGAGAGAGCTGCACGTTGCGGTAGTACTCCAGGCCAGTGCCGGCAGGGATAAGGCGGCCGACGATGACGTTTTCCTTCAGGCCGCGCAGGTTGTCGATTGCGCCGTTGATGCTGGCTTCGGTGAGAACACGGGTGGTCTCCTGGAAGCTGGCCGCCGAGATGAAGCTGTCGGTCGACAGCGACGCCTTGGTGATACCCAGCAACAGCGGACGTCCGATGGCCGGACGGCCACCATTGGCCAGAACCCGGTCGTTCTCATTGCGGAAGCGGAAGCGATCAACTTGCTGCTCAAGCAGGAAGTTGGTGTCGCCCACTTCGTCGATGCGCACCCAGCGCAGCATCTGGCGAACAATCACTTCGATGTGCTTATCGCTGATGGCCACGCCCTGCAGACGGTAGACTTCCTGAATTTCGTTGACCAGGTAAGCCTGCAGAGCCTTTTCGCCGAGCACGTTGAGAATATCGTGCGGGTTCAAAGGACCGTCCATCAGAGGATCGCCAGCGCTAAGCCGCTCGCCTTCCTGCACATTGACGTGAATACCACGGGGAACCGAGTATTCCTTCTCGTCGCCGTTGTCGGCCGTGATGTAGATCTTGCGCTGTCCCTTGGAGACTTCGCCGAAACGAACCACGCCGTCAATCTCGCTGATGATGGCTGTTTCACGCGGCTTGCGGGCTTCGAAGAGTTCCACAACGCGGGGCAGACCGCCGGTGATGTCCTTGGTGCGGGTGCTCTCCTTGGGGATCTTGGCCAAAACATCGCCAGGACCAACCTCAGCGCCGTCTTCGACCATCAAGTGAGCGCCGCGGGGCAACAGATAACGCTTGTTGGCCTTGGCGTTCTTGATATTGATGGTTGGCTGCCGCTTTTCATCGGGGGCGTCGGCAACGATCCACTGCGAGAGGCCGGTAACTTCATCGACTTCCTCGTTGAGGGTGATGCCTTCCTGCAGATCCTTGTACTGGATCGTGCCACCGATTTCCGTGAGGATGGAGTAGGTGTACGGGTCCCACTCGGCCAGCAACTGACCAAGCACGACCGGATCACCGTCCTTCACGCGGAGGCGCGCGCCGTAAACGACCTGGTAGCGCTCCTTCTCACGACCACGATCATCCTGCACGGCGATGGAGCCGGAGCGGTTCATGGCGACCAGAGTGCCGTCCTTGCTTTCGACGTAGCTCAGGTTGATGAAGCGCACCGTGCCCTTGTTCTTGGCATCGAGGCGGGACTTGTCTTGCACACGGCTGGCGGTACCGCCGACGTGGAAGGTACGCATGGTCAACTGCGTTCCCGGCTCGCCGATGGACTGTGCGGCGATGACGCCGCAGGTTTCGCCCAGTTCGACCATGCGGCCGGAACCCAGGTTGCGACCATAGCAGAGTGCGCAGACGCCGCGCTTGGACTCGCAGGTCAGCACCGAACGGATCTTGACCCGCTCGACACCGGCGCCCTGAATCGCGGAGGCGATGTCTTCGTCGATCTGCTGGTTGACTTCAATCACGACGTTGCCGTCGTAGTCCTTGATCTTTTCGAGCGAGACGCGGCCAATGATACGGTCACGCAAGGGCTCGATGATCTCGCCCGACTCGACGATGGAACCGACGTAGATGCCTTCGACCGTGCCGCAATCGTACTCGGTCACGATCACGTCCTGGGCAACGTCGACCAGACGGCGGGTCAGGTAGCCCGAGTCAGCGGTCTTCAGTGCGGTATCGGCCAGTCCCTTACGCGCGCCGTGCGTCGAAATAAAGTATTCCAACACGGTGAGGCCTTCGCGGAAGTTTGCGGTAATGGGGGTTTCGATGACTTCGCCGGAGGGCTTGGCCATCAGTCCGCGCATACCGGAGAGCTGACGAATCTGCTGCTTCGAACCACGAGCGCCGGAGTCGGCCATGATGTAGATGGGGTTGAAAGCACCCTCATCGTCGGCGCGCTTCATGTTGCCGAACATCTCGTCGGCAACCTTGTCGGTAACCGCCGACCACATCTGAATGACCTTGTTGGAACGCTCGCCGTTGGTGATTGCGCCGTCCATGTACTGCTTCTGGACTTCGATCACCTTCTTGTCGGCGTCATCCACGGTGGTGTACTTGCTGGCAGGAATGACCATGTCGTCCAGGCCCACGGAGAGGCCGGAGCGGGTGGCGTACTGGAAGCCGAGCGCCTTGATCTTGTCCAACATGCCCACCGTAACCTCGAGACCGAGGTTCTGGTTGCAATAGTTGACCAACTGGCCGATGCCCTTTTTCTTGAGCAGGCCGTTGATGAATGGCATGCCGGCGGGCAGCGAATCGTTGAGGATGACGCGACCGACCGTGGTGTTGATGTACTGCTTGTTGAAGTCCACGGCTTCGGTGTGAGTCAGATCCTGATCGTCATAGGCGGTGGTCATGTCCAGCACCTGACCGGTATAGCGCAGGCGGATGGGCGAGAGAGTCTCGACCTCCTTGGCCTCAAGCGCCATCAGGATCTCTTCGGTGTTGGCAAAGACACGGCCTTCGCCCTTGCCACCCTTTTTAGCCTTGGTCAGATAGTAGAGACCAAGCACCATATCCTGGGTGGGCACGGTGATCGGCTGACCGCTGGCGGGCGAGAGAATGTTGTGCGAAGCAAGCATCAGCACGCTGGCTTCGATCTGCGCCTCGGGCGACAGAGGAATGTGCACGGCCATCTGATCGCCATCGAAATCGGCGTTGAAGGCGGTGCAGACCAGGGGATGAATCTTGATGGCCTTGCCCTCGACCAGCACCGGTTCAAAGGCCTGAATGCCCAGACGGTGAAGGGTAGGGGCGCGGTTCAACATCACGGGGTGGTCCTTGATGACCTCCTCGAGAATGTCCCACACCACCGGTTCCTGCATCTCGACCATCTCTTTGGCCTGCTTGATGGTGGTGCAGTGGCCGGTTTGTTCCAGGCGGTGATAGATGAAGGGCTTGAAGAGTTCGAGCGCCATCTTCTTGGGCAGACCGCACTGGTGCAGCTTCAGCTCGGGGCCGACGACGATGACCGAACGGCCAGAGTAATCGACGCGCTTGCCGAGGAGGTTCTGACGGAAACGGCCCTGCTTGCCCTTCAGTGTATCGGAGAGGGACTTGAGCGGGCGATTGTTTGCGCCACGCAGCACGCGGCCACGACGGCCGTTGTCGAACAGGGCGTCTACCGCTTCCTGCAACATGCGCTTTTCGTTACGCACGATGACTTCGGGAGCGTGCAGGTCCATCAGCTTCTTCAACCGGTTGTTGCGGTTGATGACGCGGCGATAGAGATCATTCAAATCGGAGGTCGCAAAGCGGCCGCCATCCAGCGGCACCAAGGGGCGCAGCTCGGGAGGAATGACCGGCAGCACGTCGAGAATCATCCAGTGCGGCTTGTTGTCGCTCTTGCGGAAAGCTTCGACAACCTTGAGGCGCTTGGAGTACTTGATCTTCTTCTGCGCCGAGGTTTCCGTCTTCATGCGCTCGCGCAGTTCGACGCTCAGCTCTTCGATCTGGACGCGCTTGAGCAGTTCCTTGATCGCCTCCGCGCCCATCATGGCCTTGAAGCCAGTGGGGCGGAACTGCTGATCGAGTTCGCGGAACTTGGTTTCGTCCTTGATGATCTCGCGTTCCTTGACGGGCGCGTCACCGGGATCGACGACTACATAGGACTCGAAGTAGAGAATGCTCTCCAGGTCGCGCAGCGAGATGTCGAGCAAGTGGCCGATGCGCGAGGGCAGGCCCTTGAAGAACCAGACGTGCGAGCAGGGCGAAGCCAGCTCGATGTGGCCCATGCGCTCACGGCGCACCTTGCTGACGGTGACTTCGACGCCGCACTTGTCGCAGATGACGCCGCGATGCTTCATGCGCTTGTACTTGCCGCACAAGCACTCCCAGTCGGTGACGGGTCCGAAGATGCGGGCGCAGAAGAGGCCGTCGCGCTCCGGCTTGAAGGTGCGGTAGTTGATGGTTTCGGGCTTGGTGACCTCACCATGCGACCAGCTGCGGATCTTCTCCGGCGATGCCAGCATGATGCGGATAGCGTCGAAATCGGTAATCGGGCTGGTGAGTTCAAACGGGTTCGAACGGAACAAGGCGACCCTCCTTGGCGGGCCTTTCGGCCACTGCCGCGGCTTTTCCCGGGATTACTTAAGAGTTCTTCCTTCCCGGGAAGCGGTGATTGCCGCTTTCAAGAAGAACCCCAAAACTGCGAGCTGCCAGCCTCTAGCCTCTAGCTTCTAGCCCTCTGATGCTTGCCTCTTGCCGTTCAGTCTGAACTCGCAAGAATCAAGCTAGGAGCTAGAAGCTAGCAGCTAATTGCTAATCCGCTACTGCCGCGATGATCTCGGCGGGAACTGCTTTTTTGAGCAGGTCGGCGCGTTTGATCAGGTCCACATCCAGGCAGAGCGATTGCAGCTCGCGGATCAACACGTTGAACGACTCAGGGACGCCCGGCTCCATCGCCGTTTCGCCCTTCACGATGGCCTCGTAGATCTTGGTACGGCCATACACATCGTCCGACTTTGCCGTCAGCAGCTCTTGCAGGATGTAAGCAGCGCCGTAAGCTTCCAACGCCCAGACTTCCATCTCGCCGAAGCGCTGTCCGCCGAACTGCGCCTTGCCGCCCAGCGGCTGCTGGGTAATCAGGGAGTACGGTCCGATGGAGCGAGCGTGAATCTTGTCGTCCACCAGGTGGGAGAGCTTCAGCATGTAGATGTAGCCAACGGTTACCGGCTGCTCGAACTGCTCACCCGTCATGCCGTCGAAGAGCGGAGTCTTGCCCGACGAAGGCAAACCGGCTGCCGCCAGCATGGCCTTGATCTCGCTTTCCTGCGCGCCATCGAAGACCGCGGTGCCGAACCAGATGCCGCGCTTCATGCCGGCGCCGACGCGAAGCAACATCTCGTCGTCCATCTCCAGCAACTGGCGCAGCGTGGCGGTGCCCGCGAATTCCTTCTTCATCAGCTCGCGAGTGTAGGCCGCATCGGTGTTGGCAGCGATCAGGGCAGCAATCTTTGCGCCCAGAGCGTGTGCCGCCCAGCCCAAGTGCGTCTCGAGGATCTGTCCCACGTTCATACGGGAGGGAACGCCGAGGGGGTTGAGCACGATCTCCACCGGGGTACCATCGGGCAGATAGGGCATATCCTCCTCGGGGAGAATACGCGCGATCACACCCTTGTTACCGTGGCGGCCGGCCATCTTGTCACCGACACTCAGCTTGCGCTTCATGGCGATGTAGACCTTGACCATCTTGATCACGCCCGGAGAAAGCTCGTCGCCCTTTTGCAGCTTGCTGACCTTCTCGTTGGTGATCTTGCGCAGCACTTCGATCTGACGCGAGGTCATCTCTTCGATCTCATCGATCTGCTCGTTGACGCGGGGGTCCTTGTCGGCGTAGCGGATGCGCTTGAGGTTTTTAGTGGAGATGCGCTCGATGGTCTCGCGGTCCAGAATGGCAGCCTTGGTGAGCAGGCGCTTGTTGGTCCGCTCGTCGTGCAGATCGGCCAACACTTCCTTGCCACCCAGAATGCCGTCCAGACGCTTGAGGCGCTCGTCGGTCAAAATACGAATCTCGTCGCCGAGGTTCTTTTCCAGCTTGTTGATGTACTCCGCTTCGATCTGCTTGGCGCGCTCGTCCTTTTCCTGACCCTTGCGGCTGAAGATGCGGACATCCACGATGGTGCCTTCGATTCCCGGAGGGCAGGTGAGCGAAGCGTCACGGACATCGCCGGCCTTTTCACCGAAGATGGCGCGCAGCAGCTTTTCTTCCGGCGTCAACTGGGTTTCGCCCTTGGGCGTTACCTTGCCGACCAGAATGTCGCCGTGCTTGATCTGAGCGCCGATGCGGATGACACCGCTCTCGTCCAGATCACGCAGCGCGTGCTCGCTGACGTTGGGGATATCACGAGTGATTTCCTCAGGTCCCAGCTTGGTGTCGCGGGCTTCGATCTCGTACTCCTCGATGTGAACCGAGGTGTAATAGTCTTCGCGCACCAGCTTTTCGCTGATCAGGATGGCGTCCTCGAAGTTGTAACCGCGCCAGGGCATGAAGGCCACCAGCACGTTACGACCCAGAGCCAACTCGCCCTGCTCGGTGCAAGGACCGTCGGCGATGACCTGGCCCTTGAGAACCCGGTCGCCCTGACGGACCACCGGCTTCTGGTTGATGCAGGTGTTCTGGTTGGAGCGCTTGAACTTGGTCAGCTGATAGATGTCGGAACCAACCTCACGCGACAACTGCGTGGGATGGTGCTCGCCTTCGACGCGCACGATGATGCGCTCGGAGTCGACCGAATCGATGATGCCGTTACGCTTGGCCAGAATCACAGCGCCGGAGTCGCGCGCGGTGACGCCTTCCATACCGGTACCGACCAACGGAGCCTCGGCAACCAACAGCGGCACCGACTGGCGCTGCATGTTGGCGCCCATCAGCGCACGGTTGGCGTCATCGTGCTCGAGGAACGGGACCAGCGAGGCAGCGACCGAAACCAACTGTTTCGGGCTGACGTCGATGTAATCCACCTCGGCCTGATTAACCAGTACGAAGTTGCCCTGACGACGAGCGTTCACCAGATCTTCGGTGATCACGCCTTCGTCATTGAACTCGATGTTGGCCTGGGCGATAGTGTGCTTGTCCTCTTCCCATGCCGACAGATAGAAGCTGAAGGGCATGTGGTCGATGGCACGCTTGCCGGCGGCGCGCAGCGAGTCGTTCAACTGGAACGCCTCTTCCTTCTGGATGTGGTCGCCGACACGCAGGCCGCTTTCGCCGGCGTTAACGATCTCGACGTAATCCAGAATGCGGCCTTCCTTGACCTTGCGGTAAGGCGACTCGATGAATCCGTATTCGTTGATGCGGGCAAAGCAGCTCAACGAGCTGATCAGACCGATGTTCGGACCTTCAGGGGTTTCAATGGGGCAGATGCGGCCGTAGTGGGTCGGGTGCACGTCGCGCACCTCGAAGCCGGCGCGTTCACGCGAGAGACCACCGGGTCCAAGAGCCGAGAGACGCCGCTTGTGCGTGATCTCGGAGAGGGGGTTGGTCTGATCCATGAACTGCGACAACTGCGAAGAACCGAAGAACTCGCGGATGGCGGCCATCACCGGCTTGGCGTTGATCAGGTCGTGCGGCATCGCCGTCGAGAGCTCCTGATAGACGCTCATCTTTTCCTTGATGGCGCGCTCCATGCGGACCAGGCCGATGCGGAACTGATTTTCCATCAGTTCGCCGACGGCGCGGACGCGGCGGTTGCCGAGGTGATCGATGTCATCGACCATGCCGATGTTCTTGCGCAGCTTCAACAGGTACTTGATGGTGGCGTAGAAGTCCTCGGGGGTCAGGGTGCGATGCTCGAGCGGCGTCGCGTCCTGGCTCTCGTAGAGCTTGATATTGAACTTCAAACGGCCCACGCGCGAGAAGTCGTACTTGCGCGCGTCAAAGAACATGCCCTCGAACAAGGCCGAGGCGGTATCGAGCGTTGGCGGGTCACCCGGACGCAGCTTGCGGTAGATTTCGATCAGGGCCTCTTCGGGCTTGTTGATCGAATCGCGCTTCAGGGTGTTGGTGATGATGTTGCCCACATCGTCGCGCTCGGGGAAGAAGATCTCGATCTGCGCCGCGCCGCTGGACAGAATCTTGTGCAGACGGTCGGCGGTGAGCTCAACGTTGGCCTCAACCACCACTTCGCCAGTATTCAGATCGATCACGTCGGAGGCGGTCAATGCGCCGTCCAGCTCCGCGGACTCGATGTCCACGCGCTCGACGCCGGCATGACGCAGGGCCTTCATGGTGTGCGCGGTAATCTTGCGGCCGCTGTGGGCCAGCTCTTCACCGTTGACCACGATAGCCTGGGTCGGCTTGATGCCTACCAGATGGGTGGTCGCCTTGGGGTCCTCTTGAATCGCCCACTGCAACTTGCCATCGGCAATGTAGATGCGATCGATGGTGTAGAAGGTCTTGAGGATATCGGCATCGGAACGCAGGCCGAGGGCGCGCAGGAAGATGGTGCCCAGGAACTTGCGCTTGCGATCGATGCGGACGTACAGGATGCTCTTCTGGTCGTACTCGAACTCCACCCACGAACCGCGGTAGGGGATGATCTTGCCCAGGAAGTAGGTACGGTTGTTCGCCGTCTCAAAGAAGACGCCGGGCGAACGGTGCAACTGGGAGACGATGACGCGCTCGGTGCCGTTGACGATGAAGGTGCCGTTGGGCGTCATCAGCGGAATATCGCCGAAGAAGACTTCCTGCTCCTTGATGTCCTTGATGCTCTTGGTGCCGGTCTCCGGGTCCTTTTCGTAGATGGTGAGGCGGACGGTAACCTTGAGCGGGGCGCTGAAGGTCATACCGCGCTCTTCGCACTCCTGCTGGTCGTACTTGAGCTGCAGGCTGACCGGGTCGCCGCACTTGTTACAGAAGTCGGGGGTGTTCTTGTTGTACGTACCGCACTTGCCGCAGAGCACGTCGCCGGGCAGGAAGGGGTCGGTGATGACCATCGCGCCGCAATGCGAGCAAGCCGTGCGCAAGTGATGCAGCCCTTTGAGGTGGCCGCACTTGCACTCCCAGTTGCCAATGGAGAAGTCGACGAAATCCAACTGCGAGATGCCGCGGAAATCCGTGATCGGGAAGACCGACACAAAGACCGATTGCAGGCCATTATCGTCGCGCTCGTTGGGCAGTTTGTCCATCTGCAGGAAGCGCTCATACGAACGCCTCTGCACTTCGATCAGGTTGGGAATCTGGGTTGCGGTTGGAATCTTGGAAAAATCGAGCCGGCTGCGAATCGCGCGCTTCTCGTTGGGCATGCTTCACTCCTGAGGCTCATCACTCCGGACCGACCTTGCGGATCGTGTCCGTGCCGGTGCCCGAGTCTCGGGGCGCCGGCTGATTACGGTAAGTACAGCGACAATCCGGACTGAAGCTCGCAAGAGATCCCAGTCCCCAATCCCGCGCCTGCTATCGACCCTGCATCAGGCCGTATCCGCGCTGGGAAATACCCCGAACAAACCTATTCCATAAAGGCAGCATCAAAAACGCGTGCTGGGCATTGCAGTTACTCTGGCAAGTGCGCTAGACTGCGCTCAATTGGAGTATCGAGAACGGTTTCCGCATCGGGAAGTGATCCTGTGTAAAAAACAGGGTTTGTTCCTGATAAAAACCTGTGAAACATGGCCGGGAGACACAAATAGCCCGCAAGGACGCAATGCCTCACGAGCGCGGCTCACTGCCTATGCTCTCATCCGAATTCTCAATACCGTTCTCGCCGATCCCAATGTTCGCTTCTGCAGCGACCCGCCAAAGCCACGCCGTTGATCAATTGGTCACCCACTATCCCATTGATTTCACAGCTATTAACGCGTAACGTGACTTCCGGCATTGCACCCATCCGCCGAAATAACGCCCGCGCGCCGCTTGCTTCCCACCTCGCGCCCCGGCACATTCCTCTCTGTAACAGGAATGAGCCGGCAAGACGCGCAACGATTATCGTAGCGCGTCTTGGCCGGCCTTGCAAGTACTGAACTACTTGATTTCGACGGTCGCGATGCCTTCGAACTTCTTCTTGATGGTCTCAGCTTCTTCCTTGGTCGCGCTCTCCTTCAACGCCTTGGGGGCGCCGTCGACGAGGTCCTTGGCTTCCTTCAGACCGAGCGCGGTAACTTCGCGAACAGCCTTGATGGTGCTGATCTTGTTGGCGCCGGCATCCTTGAGGATGACCTGGAACTCGGTCTTCTCTTCTGCTGCCGGGGCAGCCGCGCCAGCAGCAGCCACTGCAACCGGAGCCGCAGCCGCGGCCGAAACGCCGAGACGCTCTTCGAGCTTCTTCACCAGAGCCGCAGCTTCAAGCAAGCTCAACGCAACAATCTGTTCTTCCAACTGTGCCAAATCCGCCATGATTTTCTCCATTTCAAACGTCGTAAATTTTGTTACACCGGCTGTTCGCCGTGTGGAAAGTTTCCGATGCGCCAGACCTGCGCACTTTCCGCCCGTGTCCCAGCCAAAGTCGATAATGCAGCTTCTAGCTGTCAGCTTTCAGCTTCCAGCTCTTTCTGTGCGGTCCGCAAATCCCGGTATCCGTCGAAAGAGCTAGCAGCTAGAAGCTAACGGCCAGCAGCTAGCCGCTCTTAAGCGGCGCCTGCAAACTTTTCTTTTTCCACGCCCTGGCCCAGAACCACGGCCAGATCGCGACCCGTCGCATTGAGGACGGTCACCAGACGCTGTGCGGGCGCATTGATGAGGAACAGCAGCTTGGAGAAGAGTTCTTCCTTGCCCGGCATGGTCGCCAGAGCCTTGACCTCTTCCACATTGAGCAGCTTGCCGTCAACGATGCCCAGCTTGAACTGGAACTCGGCATTCTTGCCCGCCCAGGCCGCAAAGGCCTTGGCCAGCTCGACCGGGTCGCCAGCGGTGAAGGCCACGGAATTGACGCCCTTCAAGCCCTTCAGCGCATCCGCAACCTGGGTGCCCTCGCTGGAAACAGCCGCCAGCTTGTTCTTCAAAACGCGATACTTGCCGCCGGCTTCGCGGATCGTCTTGCGCAGTTCAAAATCCTGCGCCACGGTCAGCTTGGCAAACGTGCCCACAATCGCCGTCGTCGAGGTCTCCAGCTCTTTAGCCAGAAGCTGGACCTTCTCCGTCTTTTTTGCCTTAGAAATCGCCATCGTTCGCTCCAAAACAGAGATCAGAGATCAGAGATCAGAGATCAGCGCCATCCAGGCAGCCATCCCGCTCTGCAACTTCCTTACCCTGTCCACGCCCTCTTGGGACGCTTGTTTCAAAATCTGCCCAAAAACCTTCAGGTCGAGATTGACATCAGCCAGCACTTCAGGCCATCGACCCCTGATCTCTGACCTCTGGTCTCTGATCTCTGCTTTTTAGTGCTTGCCCGCCGCGTCAGCAACAGCCGAATCCAGTGGCACGCCGGGGCCCATCGAGGAGCTCAGAGTGACGCTCTTGATGTACTTGCCCTTGGCAGCCGAAGGCTTGTTGCGAACAACCGCACCGATCACCGTGGTGGCGTTGTCGATCAGTTTGTCGGCATCGAAGCTCAGCTTGCCCACGGGAACGTGAACCAGGCTGGTCTTGTCGGCGCGGAACTCCACCTTACCGGCCTTGATCTCCTTGACCGCGGCGGCCACATCGAGGGTCACCGTGCCGGTCTTGGGGTTCGGCATCAGGCCCTTGGGACCGAGCACCTTGCCCAGGCGACCAACCACCTTCATCATGTCCGGAGTCGAGATCAGAGCGTCGAAAGCGGTCCAGTTTTCTTTCTGGATCTTCTCGACCATCTCCTCGCCGCCCACGAAGTCAGCGCCTGCATCCAGGGCTTCCTTCTGGCGGTCGCCCGAGGCGATCACGGCAACGGTCTTGGTCTTGCCCAGACCGTGCGGCAGAACCACGGTGCCACGGACCATCTGGTCGGCGTGACGCGTGTCGACGCCCAAACGCATGGTCAAATCGACGGTTTCGTCGAACTTGGCGAACTTGACCTGCTTGAGCAGCTCGACAGCCTCAGAGAGCGCATACGACGGCTTGGTGACAGCAGCGCGCGCCTTCACAATATTCTTGCTAACTTTTTTTGCCATTCTTTCCTCGTCTCCCACCGCTTCTGCCAGTCCCGTTGGCCGGGCCACCTGGGTGTTTGTCGCACGGGCAACGTTCTAACGCCGCCGCATGGAACACTCGATCAGGCTCAGAAACCGTGGTGCAGTGACGGTCCAGGAATTCTCCCGGACACATCTACAAATCATACGCAAAGGTCAAGAAGAATGCAAATCGGGGCGGGTAAAAGCAGGGCAGTCGCATTTGAAATTGCCTTGCGAGGGGTTTCTTGACCAGATAAGTATTCTGGATGTCATGGGAGGGAACAGGGGCATTTATGCCCCTGAGATCCAATTACGCAGGAAACGGCTTCAGCAGCGGGCCTCTCTGAGCAGCACAAATCAATGTCCGCGCCTGAAGGCGGAGACTTTAGCTCTCAATATCAGGGGCATCAATGCCCCTGCTCCCTCCAGGCAAAGCCCAAACAAAAGGACGCAATCAGGTAAAGATCCAAATGCGATTTCCCTGGGTAAAGAGGCACTGACGTTGTAATTCCCAGTGCGCCTGGGCTACTGGGGCATTTAGGGGACCTCTGATCAAGCGCCAATTCCGGAGTAACCTTCCCTCAGGGGCTAAAGCCCGAAGTCATTTTTCAATGACTTCCGGCACGACTAAAGTCGTGCCCTTTCAAAACATCGGCTAAATCAGAGGTTCCTTATAAGACTAATTCTTCAGACTTTCGATCAGAGTGAACTGTTACCCACCTTTTCCGCACAGAACGCGAAAAGGATGGGGCACGGAGCGTTGGGTTCTCCGGCCAGATGCTTTATAGGGCGTTTCAGACACACAGACTCCCTGACCCCTGGCAATGCTAAACTCATTTTTCTTGAATTCCTCATGTGCGGCGCGACTCTTTTCTGCGTCTAGCGTTTAAGAGTACAGAGATTGTTGGTTTAATTGCCGGCGAGTCGTTGGCCGGTGCAGTAAAAAGGAGCACCCATGAAACAGCAGCATCTTATTCTTCCTCTCATCTTCGGCGCACTGACGCTAGGTAGTCAGGCGTTTACACAGCCCATCCAGGATGCGGCTCAGGGACAGGCCATTGTCACCGTACTGCCCGCCCACGGAAGCGCAGAAGCTGCCCCTGTGGCGATCAAGGATTTGCAGCTCAAGATCAATGGCAAGCCCGCAGCAGCCACGGCCTGGACCGCACTACGCGGCGCTGACGCACCGATCGAGATGGTAGTGCTGATCGACAGCGGCATCCGCACGGACTTTGGCTCGCAGTTGAGCGAATTGGCCGATTTTGTAAAAGAGGCTCCCTCGCACGCCAGAATTGCCATTGCAGTAATGCAGAATGGGCAGGCCATCCTGGCTACTCCGCTTTCTGATAACCCGACGGTGGCGTTGCGCGGTGTGCGTCTACCGTTGGGCTCTGCCGGATCGAGCGCCAGCCCCTATTTCTGCCTCTCCGATCTTGCCAAACATTGGCCTTCGACGGATCAGAGCGCTCGCCGGGTGGTGGTGATGATTACCAACGGCATCGACAACTACTTGCCGCGCTTTGATCCAGACGATCTCTATGTGCAGGCCGCCATTCAGGATTCGGTTCGCGCCAGGCTGCTGGTCTATTCCATCTATTGGCAGGATCGCGGTGGGCCGTCGAGTACCAGCTTTATGGCCAATGGTGGCTTGAGTCTGTTGCAGATGGTGGCTGACGCGACAGGTGGAAAGTGCTATTCACTGGGAACGGGAGAACCTGTTTCCCTGATTCCGTATCTCACTGACCTGCGCGTGCAACTGCGGAACCAGTACCGGCTCAGCTTCTCTGCTCCGCTTGAGGGCAAATCCCGGCTGCTGAGCCTGCACGTCAAAGCCAGCACTCCGGGAGTGAAGACGCTAGCGCCGGAGCAGGTGATGGTAACCCAGCCGGCAGGTTTCTGAGTTGGTTTCACTGCCGGAGTTTTGCAGGTCACTCGGTTTTATTTCACTTCAGAGTAACCTCATCAACTTGCAACCTTGTTTTGGCTTTCCCTATGCCCCGGTTTGTGGCACACTTACAACCATGGGAAACAAGGATAAAGGCAAGAAAGAAACGAAGAAGGCGCCCAAGCCCAAGCCCAAGGCCGAGCCTGGACGCCGGGAAGCTTTCACCCCCACTCCGGCAAAATAGAGCATTTTCGGAAACTGTGTGAACTTTATCACCGCATCGAAGGTCGTCGCTCACTGATGTTCGCGCCGATTAGAGGACACGGTTTCGGTCTACAGTATTTCCGAAAATGCTATAACCGGTTCATCTTGAAGCATTCAGCACAAAAAGGCCATCCCTCGCGGGATGGCCTTTTTAACTTGCGGTGAAGGGGATGCTTTAGGCAACCACTTCGATGCCCATGGAGCGGGCGGTTCCCTTGATGCTCTTGATGGCCGACTCGACCGAGGCGGCGTTCAGATCAGGCATCTTGGTGGTGGCGATCTCACGGACCTGAGCCTCGGTGACCTTGCCTACCTTATCCTTGTTCGGCGTACCGGAGCCCTTGGCGATGCCGGCAGCCTTCAACAGCAGCACCGGCGCCGGAGGCGTTTTGGTGATGAAGCTGAAAGTGCGGTCGCCGTAGACGGTGATGACGACTGGAATAACCAGTCCTTCCATCTCCTTGGTGGCGGTGCGCGCATTGAACTGCTTGCAGAACTCCATGATGTTGACCTGCGCCTGACCGAGCGCGGGTCCAACCGGGGGAGCCGGGGTGGCTTTGGCGGCCACAATCTGCAGCTTGACGTAGCCGGTAATTTTCTTGGGAGGTGCCATGTGTGAATTCCTTCGGAACCAGCTACTAGCCTCTAGCTGCCAGCTTCTAGCTCTTTGTTCATGCTACAAATTTTGAGATTGCAATCATCCGCTCTATCCCAACCGACGCCCGCTAGAAAGGAACGCCAGCTAGAAGCTGGGAGCTAGAAGCCAGAAGCTGCTACTCAATCTTTTCGACTTTGCCAAACTCCAGCTCGACCGGGGTGGAGCGTCCGAAGATAGTCACCATGACCTTGAGGGTCTCGCGATCTTCGTTGATCTCATCCACCACGCCGTTGAAGTTGGCGAACGGGCCGTCGGTAATCCGAACCTGCTCGTTCTTCTCAAACTTGATCTTCATGCGGGGCTTGTCTTTGGTGGTCTCGGAGCGGAAGAGGATGGAGCTGACTTCCTGCTCGCTGAGCGCAACCGGCTTGTCACCGGTGCCCAAAAAGCCCGTAACCTTGGGAGTGTCTTTGAGCACGTGCCAGAGCTGATTGTCGAGTTCCATCTCAACCAGCACGTAGCCTGGCAAAAACACTTTCTCGATGGTCCGCTTCTTGCCGTTGACGATCTCCGTCACCGGTTCGGTGGGAATCATCACCCGGCCGACGCGGTCGGAGAGGCCAAATGCCTGAATGCGGCTCTGGATGGACTCGCGCACCTTGCGCTCGAAGCCAGAGTAGGCGTGCAGGATGTACCACTTGAAGCGCTCCGTGGGGTCGGGCACAACTTCGCCCTGTTCCTCAACCGGATCGGCAGCCTCAAGCTCGGGCTGGATCTCTTCTTGCTGCTCCACGGGTTGTTCCAATTCGTCTGCCATCATGCTCTCGATTCGCAACTGCAAGGCTTACTGTAACCCACCCAGGCGGTGCAACAATTTATCCATACCGAAGGTAAAGATGTTATCTACCAGGAAGAAATACAGGCCGAAGATGAAGACCGCGATGATGACCACAGTCGTCGTCGCCTGCACTTCCTTGCGCGAGGGAGTAACCACTTTGCGCATTTCGCCGCGCACGTCGGTGAGAAAGCGGGAGAACTCGTTCCACGTGCTGATTGCGCCGTCGTAGAACTTCGGACCCTGCCGCTTCGGCTGATCATCATTTGCCATGATTGCCTTCGTTCCCATACTTCCATTCCTTTGCGCCGTGGTTGCCACGGCGCTTCTCATTCAAACTGGCAGGGGCGGAGGGATTCGAACCCCCAAGTTCGGTTTTGGAGACCGACAGTTTAGCCGTTGAGCTTACGCCCCTAAAAGCAGCTTTTAGCTTTTAGCTTCTAGCTGCTAGCTACATTCTAAAGCAGCCAACAAGGTTGACTCCCCATCACATAGCTAGCAGCTAGAAGCTAGCAGCTAGCGGCTGCTCTACTTCGTTTCCTTGTGCGGATGGTGCTTGCGGCAGCGCTTGCAATACTTCGAGAACTCCAGACGGCCCGTGGTCGTCTTCTTGTTCTTCGTCGTGGTGTAGTTGCGCTCCTTGCACTCAGTGCACTGCAATGTAACGATTTCCCGCATTTTCTGTTCCTAACTCCAGTTGTCAGGCTTCAGTTATCAGTTGTCAGTGACCGGCCTTGCGGCTGACCACTGGCAACTGACCACTGACAACTATTACTTCGTGATTTCTGCAACCGTACCGGCGCCCACCGTGCGTCCGCCCTCGCGGATGGCAAAGCGGAGCCCCTTTTCCAGTGCTACCGGGGTGATCAGCTCGATCGCCAACTGTACGTTGTCGCCGGGCATCACCATCTCCACGCCTTCGGGCAACTGGGCAACGCCGGTCACGTCCGTGGTGCGGAAGTAGAACTGAGGACGATATCCCTTGAAGAACGGGGTGTGACGGCCGCCCTCTTCCTTCGAGAGAATATAGACTTCGCCATTGAAGTTGGTGTGCGGCTTGATCGATCCCGGCTTGGCCAGAACCATGCCGCGCTCCACATCTTCCTTGGCTACGCCGCGCAGCAGAAGACCGGCATTATCGCCCGCCATGCCTTCATCCAGCTGCTTCTTGAACATCTCGACGCCGGTGCAGACGGTCGAGCGGGTATCGCTGAAACCAACGATCTCGCAGGGCTCGCCCACCTTGATCTTGCCGCGCTCGATACGGCCGGTCACCACGGTGCCGCGGCCGGAGATCGAGAAGATATCTTCGATCGGCATCAGGAAGGGCAGATCGACAGCGCGCTCGGGACGGGGAACGTACTTGTCCACCGCATCCATCAGCTCGTCGACCTTGGCTTCCCACTTGGGATCGCCGTTGAGGGCCAACAGAGCCGAACCACGGATCACCGGAGCGTCGTCGCCGGGGAACTGGTACTTGGAGAGAAGTTCGCGAACTTCCATCTCCACCAGATCGATCAGCTCTTCGTCCTCAACCGCGTCGCACTTGTTCAGGAAGACCACGATGCAGGGCACGCCAACCTGGCGAGCCAGCAGAACGTGTTCCTTGGTCTGCGGCATGGGGCCGTCGGTCGCCGCAACCACCAGGATCGCGCCATCCATCTGCGCCGCGCCGGTGATCATGTTCTTGATGTAATCGGCGTGGCCCGGGCAGTCGACGTGAGCATAGTGACGGTTGGCCGTCTCGTACTCCACGTGCGCCGTGGCGATGGTGATGCCGCGCTCGCGCTCTTCCGGGGCGTTGTCGATCGAATCGAACGAACGATACGAATTCTTGGGGTTATGCTTCGACAGGACCTTGGTGATCGCCGCCGTCAGAGTCGTCTTGCCGTGATCGATGTGTCCGATGGTGCCGACGTTTACGTGCGGCTTCGAACGATCAAATTTTTCCTTCGCCATGCCTTTACATCCCTTCCGTTAAACTTACCTTGTCGTTTGCGGCCTGGCCGCTACGAGAAGCTCATCACTCCCCACTACGAGGAGTAAACCTTGGAATACCGCTGCCGCAGATCCGGCAGAACGGCCTCAACAAGCTGCAAATAACGCTCGCGGGTCAGAGCCTGATCGGAGACCGGAAGCGCGTTGTACAACTGCGCGGCCTCTTTACCCAGCAATCCACGCTCCAGCACTGCATCGAAGTCGCGAATTCTTAGTTTGGAGCGGGTGAGGCGGTGCAGAAAGACCTCAACATCGCGAGAGTCAAAGGCCAAGTCGATCAGTGCGTGCAGCTGCACATATCCCGGCTCATCCTGAACGGCAATTGCCGCCTGCTCAAACTTCATTCCCACCCTCGTCTCAGGTCTTTGCTGCCTAACCCACCAGCACAACTTTGGAGCGGGAGACGGGGATCGAACCCGCGACCAACAGCTTGGAAGGCTGTGACTCTACCACTGAGTTACTCCCGCCGAAAAAGCTGACAGCCGCCAGCACACAGCTTCCAGTTTCTTTCTTGCTAGCGGCGGAAGTTACTGCCTGTCCAGCCACTGCAAAACTGTTCGCCGTCTACTGTCAGCTGTCCACTAAAAATCTGGAGCTGATGACCGGGCTTGAACCGGTGACCTCTCCCTTACCAAGGGAGTGCTCTACCAACTGAGCTACATCAGCCTTCTTGCAAAATCTTCGAGCTAAACTTCTGCTCTTAATGCCCGCGGCGAATTCGTTCCGCCTGCCGAGCCAGCACTGTACGCAACGCCAATCCGCCCAAAATCACCACCGGCAGCAAGCGAATCTCGACCGGTCTCCCCGCGACGAACACGCTGCCCTCGCCTAGAGTAAACCATGCCAGCGTTGCCAGTATCGCATACAACGCCAGGGCCAGGCGAAAGCGGCGTTCCAATCCCGTTTCGGCCCGGTTTGCAACTTGGGAGCCCTCACCTGCCGTCGGCCGTGACTGCTCATCCATTGCAATGCCCTTTCAATCTTACCTCAAACTCTGGTGCACAGGGGAGGGTTCGAACCTCCGTAGGTCTAAGACCGGCAGATTTACAGTCTGCTGCCATTAACCACTCGGCCACCTGTGCACTGCTTCCCATTCTAAAGGTTGAGCCACTTCGGCGCATCAATGTCCGCCCGGAAAATCTCCGGTTGGTCGGAGGCTGCACCTCAGAGGGGTCACCGCAGAGGATAGGAGAAAACAATTACCGTTACAAAATCTTTGCCGCTTCCGGCCTCACATGGACTTTCGAATGTGGAGCTGGCGAAGGGATTTGAACCCCCGACCCTCTGATTACAAATCAGATGCTCTACCAGCTGAGCTACGCCAGCCCTACCCACCGGAAAACTGCCCCGGAGACCTTGTTTCGCGTGCGCACACTTCCGCGCTCCACGAACCACGGCACAGAATCCAAGTTAGCACAGAGTGGGCGAGAGAGCAAATGGCAGGCTGTGAATTTGGGACTAGGGACTGAGGGACTAGGGACTGAGGGACTGAGGGACTAGTTGGCAGCGCGGAGGGTGTGGGTTTCTTCCTGAGAGCGGAGGACAGCGCCGTGAAAGGCGGAGAGGGCCAGGAAACACCAGCAGACCACCAGATACGGCAGATAAGGGGTCAGATGCTGAAACCATGGGCCCACGCTGCGCCACATTCCATCCCGAATAGCGCCCCAGAGCCACGGAATGCCAATCAAGCCGCCAGAGCCCTGCACCAGCCAGCGCGCCCAGGCTGGATACCACTGCCGGGAGGCTTTCCAGACCGTTGCGCCACCTTCCACACGACGGTTCGCTACCAACCATGCAGCGATCGCGGCCATGGCCAGCAGCACCAGGACGATCCAGGTTGTCCCTTCTTGACCCAGCGGGCGCTTTGCCGCGTCGCCATGGATGATGCGAACCGCCAGCAGCACGGCAGTCAGAGCCAAGCCGGCCAGTGAGGCCAGCTCGCCGAGCGAACAAAGCAGCAGCGAGGAATGCGGCAGCTCCGGCATTCCTTGCTTGCCGACCGCCTCTTCGAGGGTAGACGGGGAATAGGTTGTAATTCCAGCCAGATCGGCATCGAGCAGGACGGAGTCAGCCGCATTCGCCGGGTTGACGTGCACCATCACGGTGCGGCCTTTGAACTGCTCAGCCCACTTGCGGGCGGCGTCAAGATTCAGGAATTCGCGCTCGCAGTCGCCGGATTGCAGTTCAGGCAGGTGGTAGAAGTAAGTCAGTACGGCAACAGAGACCTGCTTCTTCTCGGAGTTTTGTCGAGTCTTGAAACTTACAATTTCGATCACCGCCGGACAGGACGGCCAGTGGCGCGCCTTGCGGGCCTTTGCGCCGCGCCGCCACTGCTTCCACCAGCGGGTCAAAGCGCCAACTACCGCCGCAATGAGGACAGGAAAGGCCTCCGGCCGGTGAAACAACGAACCGGCGGCATGGAGGAGTTGCTGAGCGAGTTGGGCGGGTGGCGGCATAAGTCGACGTTTAAGCCAGAAAATGAGTCGAGGCGATTATTGCACGAGCGAAAGGCTTATTGCGAAACGAGGATTCCTGGATCAGTAACGCCGCATGGACAAGGGATCAGTTTCTATAAAATCAGCAAGTTAGCCGTGTTCGCAAGTTAGCAGGCCAGCGGAGCCTTGATCAAGTTCCGTTTTCGGCGAAGCCCTCCTTCGAGGACTATTGATCCGGCAACTTCATAGTGGCGATCTTTCCAATGCTGATCTTTCGCTATGCTCAGGATAACGATGCCGAGGTGAGTCGATCCTTGTTTATGCCGCCCTCGGCTTAAGTTGCTTGAGGGCTGGACTTTGCGCGGCCAAGCGGAGGTCATACTCATTTTGCAGGTTGAGCCAGAACTACGAAGGCAGGCCAAAATAAATCCCCAACCGAAGAGCGGTGTCGGCGGAGATGGAACGCTTGCCGCGCACTATGTCTCCCACTCGAGGCGCGGGCACCGCAATCTCCCTGGACAAGCGGTAGGCCGTCGTCCCGAGCGGTTCAATGAACTCAGTGAGAAGAATCTCGCCGGGATGAATCAAGACATCGGTAATGGACATTTTTATCCTTGCCAAATTCAGTGATAGTCGACTATTTCCACTTTATGGGCATTGCCATCCAGCCAGACAAAGCCTTTCGGTCTCCGCATCCCGGAAGTCAGCAATCGACCCCATGATAACGCGGCACGTTCGGAACGCAAGGCGTTTCTATGACTGCTACCTGCGCGGGACACAATAGCCAATGCGCGTCCTCCGTATAATTACTGCTTGCCACAGTCCAACTCATAGGGAGATGATCTGTGCGCAGTATTGAAACTATTTTGCAAGTTTTGAAAGGTGAACCACGCGATGCGCAAGAGTTTTCTCGCGGTAGCTTTCCTGGTATTTGGTTCCTTGTTGGTTGCCCAGCAGGGTTTGAACAACGACGCAGTCATCAAACTGGTCAAGGCTGGATTGTCTGATGACTTGATTATCTCGACAATCAACGGGTCACCCGGGGCGTATAACACATCAGTGGACGGGATTATTGCCCTGAAGACAGCGGGAGCCAGCGACAAGGTGGTCGCCGCAATCGTTCAACGAACTACCGCGCCGGCAACACCCCCAGCCCCTGCGCAGTTCGCAAGCACCGGACTCCCGCAAGGAATTGATGAAGTTGGCGTTTATTTCAAGGACAAGGATGGAACCTGGAAAGCCCTCATGCCGGAGATTGTCAATTTCAAGACAGGCGGGGTATTAAAGTCCATGATGACGGATGGAATCGTCAAAGGGGACCTCAACGGCCACATCACAGGAGCTCACGGCAGGACTACGGTTACCTTTCCGATCGTGTTCGCGGTTTATGTCCCTGAAGGTACGGCTATCACCGAATACCAATTATTGCGCCTTCGTCCGAGCAGTAACTCACGTGAGTTCCGCTCTGTAACCGGAGGAGTCATGCATGTTTCAGGCGGAGCGACTCGTGATTCTCTTGAATTCCAAGCGGAAAAGCTCGCTCCACGCCTCTACCAGATCACACTGAGCCCCAGCGTTGGCAAGGGTGAATATGGCCTGCTTCCACCCGGAGCGACAGGCACTTCAAACTTGGGCAGCAGTGGCAAGATTTACTCTGTCAGTGTTCCCGAATAGTTTCTTCAAGATACTCAGCAGGTATATCTCCTGGGTATGGCACTGCAAAAGGCCCGTCCAGCATCATCGGACGGGCTTTTTGCGTTATGCACGCATTGCCTGCAAACATCGATCCTCCGGGAGTGATAGGGTATTTCTGACGGCTTACCCATGAAACGACGTACCCGACGCACGCTTCTTATCGTGGCCGCGGTCCTGCTGATGCTGGCCGTGGCGGTATTTTTGCGCTCCAAGGCGCCGCCGGAGGCTGCGCGGTTGCTGCCGGAGTCCGACGGCATCGTCTACGTCAACCTGAAGCCCATTCGCGCCGCGCTGCGCAAGGATTTGCAACCGCCCCACCGGGTTCCCGAGTACCAGCAGTTCATCGACGCTACCGGCGTGGACTGGGAGCAGGATCTGGACGAAGCGGCGGTGGCGCTGCACCGGATGAAGGACCCCAATGGGCCTAACGGGGCGGTCGCCTACTCCATGGTGCTGGTGGGACGGATCGACGGACAGCGGCTGCGGAGTTGGCTGGATGCGCACGCCAGCGACCGCGAATCTTACGCCGGCCATTCTGTCTACAGCGTTCCCTCCGAGGGGCGGACGGTGCGGGTGGCGCAGATCGGCTACGACACGCTGGCCATCTCCAACTTCCCTACCCCGGAGAAGATTCACTCCATCCTCGACCGGCACAGCACCGCGGCCTGGCCCTTTGCCGGCTCGTCGCTGCTGGCACAGCACTACCATGAGGTTCCGCTGCTCTCGCTGGCCTGGGGAGTGGGGCAGATCGGCTTACCCCTCTCGGAGAGCGGGGCGATTCAGATCTTTGGCCTTAAACTGCCGCTCTTGGACAATGCCACCATCGTGGCCTCGGTTGCGCCCGCCCTGCAGCTCTCCGGAGCGCTCCAGGTGCGGGTGGAAGAGATCGCCACCAACGACCAGGAGGCGGCCAGCCAGGCTGCGGCCCTGAACACTCTGGTCACGCTGGCTCGCGGCTTTACCGCGCCGCTCCGCGCCAACTCCGCCAACAACGCGCTCAAGGCATTGCTGGAAAGTGGAGAAGTAACGGCCAGGCACAACCGCGTAGTGGTCTCGGCGACACTTTCCCGTGCACAATTTGCCGGAATGACGCAAGATTCTTCGACAAATTCAGCACCTATTTTTAGTCCCAACGCATCCAAATAAACACGAGCGGCTTCCCCTGCCACTTTCGGCCCAAACGGCCTCTTACGGCAACCGGTGTGAGATTACGACTTGCGCCGGTGGGCCAAAGGCTTTTGGCTATCTTTAGACTTTGCGGCATCCTGGATGCGGGCATCCGCACATACTTCCCTCACCCCGCATGAATGCCACAACACCCAGCGAGGCTCCATGAATCGCTTTCTGCATCGTGTTGTTCTCTCCTGTTTGTTTCTGACGCCTGTGAGTCTGCATGGGCAATCCTCTTCTCAAAAGCCTGTTCTCACCGGTCAGGATGCCTTTACCGATGCGGCACACGAAGCCCCCGGAATTCGCCGTCATCTAACGGTGGAGGATCTGCCCGCGCCTGCGCCTCAGGAATCGGTGGACAACGGACCCACGATTGCCCCCCGCCCGTCGGGCGTTTTACCCATTGCGCCGGCTGGATTCAAGGTGCAGCTCTACGCCAGCGAGCTGGACAATCCGCGCCTGATCCGCACTGCTCCGAACGGCGACCTCTTTCTGGCGGAGAGCGAGACGGGCAAGATCAAGATCTTTCGCGGAGTAGGCGCAGACGGTACGGCGCGGCAGGTAACGGTTTTCGCCGAGGGATTGCACCAGCCCTTCGGGATTGCCTTTTATCCTCTTGGAGGGCATCCGCAGTGGGTGTATATCGGCAACACTGACGGCATTGTGCGCTTTCCCTACAAGAATGGCGACCTGACTGCCCGTGGTGCGGCGCAGGAGATCGCCCAATTGCCCGGCGGCGGCAGGCTGCGCGGCGGCGGGCACTGGACTCGAGACGTGGTCTTTTCCAAAGACGGGAGCAAACTGTTCGCCTCGGTGGGCTCGCATTCCAATGTGGACGACAGCGATACCCATCCGGAGGAGTTTCACCGCGCCGACGTGCTGGAATTCACCCCGCAGGGCCAGTTCGTCAAGATCTACGCATGGGGGCTGCGCAACTGCGTGGGCGAGGCGATCAACCCCATCACCGGCCAATTATGGTGCTCGACCAATGAGCGGGATGGCATGGGTAACAACCTGGTTCCCGACTACATCACGCATGTGCAGGAAGACGGGTTCTATGGCTGGCCCTGGTTCTATTACGGCGGGCCCAAAGGGGGCATTCAGGACCCACGGCACCCGGGCAAGCACCCCGAGTTGCAGGCCAAGGTCATTACTCCGGACATTCTGGTCAATCCCCACTTCGCATCGCTGGAGATGCTGTTTTATCAGGGCAGGCAGTTCCCGGCTCAGTATCGGGGAGACGGCTTTGCCGCCGAGCATGGCTCCTGGAATCGCGCCAAACGGGGTGGGTACGAGGTAATTCGGCTGCCGATGAAGAATGGGAAGGCGACCGGCGAGTATGAGGACTTTTTGACGGGCTTCACACTGCCCGACGACAAGGTCTGGGGACGGCCGGTGGGGGTGGCCGAGGGGCTGGACGGATCGTTGTTCGTATCGGACGATGGGTCGCGAACCATCTGGCATGTGATCTATTTGGGCAAGTGAGGCTTGCGGGATCGGAGCCGTTGAATATGCACTGTGCAGTTAGCACCATTGTTGTATTTGTTTGGAATGCTTCGATCCGGGCCTAAAGGCCACCTTTTTCGTCTGTTTTTCAGGGGCCTGAAGGCCCCTGCTCCCTCCGATACAGGTTTCTGCGACCTGGAGAACCAGAAATGTGAATCGAGCAAAACAAAGACAGCAAGTCAGCCTCCGCAGAGCGGAGATGAGCCGGTTAGCAAGTTAGCGGCGGTGTGGCCAACAAGGCTTCAGCGCCCCGTGGGTCGGAAACGCCGGAGAGGAGTTAAAGCACAACATCACTGACATGCGTTAGCGCGGCTAACTCCGCTAACGCCGCTGCTCTGCGCTACTTCGCCAGCCCCAGCGCTTCGACTACCGCGGAGTCCAGGCGGGCCGGTTCGCCATCTTTCTTGTAGACCACGCCAAATTCACCGCGGTAGTCCCACATGGTCCAGGAGATGTTGTCGGCTTCGAGGGCGGTGCGCACATCGTGAATCCAGCGCATGCGGGCGGCGGGATCGGAGTGCTCGCGGAATGCGCCGAACTCGTTGCAGATGACCGGGACACCTTTGGCCTTGCCCCAGGCTGCGGCGACATCGATCATCAGGCGCAAGCGGCGCGCATCCCAGTGATTGAGCCAGTACTGCTCCAGTTCGTAGCGCGGCTCGGCGTCGGGAACCTCTTTGAGCAGTTCCTGCATGGAGGCATCGGTGGGGGGGTAGGGAATGTTGTGGGTGTAGCTCCACCAGTTCGTCCCCCAGCCTGCGCCCTGGTGGGTAAAGGCGTAGGGCTCGTAGAAGTGGACGGTATAGAGGACATTGGGGTCGGCGAGCGGCTCGAGGGTTAAGAGATCTTCCAGGCTGCCGTAGTTGGGGCCGGTAGCAATGATGGTGTTGTTGGGCGCTACGGAACGAATGATCGCTGCTACATGAGCCTGGATCCCGGCCCAGCGGTAGGGGTCGTTGACCTCGGGCTCGTTCATCACTTCGAAGAAGATGCGTTCGGGGTCGCGATTGGCGTAGTGCGCGGCCAGGCGACGCCAGAGGTCGGCGAAGTGGTTGACTCCGTCGTTACCGCTCTTGATTTGCTGCTTGTAGGCGTCTTCGGGGTGAATGTCGATCTGTACCGCCAGGCCGTTGGCCAGCATGGTGTCGACGGCATGATCGAGGCGGGCGAGGAAGTCGGCATTGAAGCCCTGCGCGTTGTGCGGCCAGCTCTCCAGCGGCGTGGGGTCGATGCTGAGGCGCACGCTGTCAAAGCCGGTCCTGGCGATCAGGGCGATGTCGGCGTCGTCCATATAGGTGCGCAGGTGATCGGGGGTGTAGCGGTTGGCCGACTGAGCAAACCACATGGAAGCGTTGATGCCGTGGCGCAGATGCTGGGCGCGGGCAAAGGCCGTAGCGCGATCCTGGGCAGCGGCGGGGAAGGCGAGAAGCAGCACCAACAGGCAACGAAAGCGAAGGGTCACAGGAGACTCCAGGGTCGAGATGCGATAACGATACCATAAGATTTCAATCTCCGACTCGCATCTACCATTCAAAACACATCCCGAGAAAGAAACAAAAGCGCAAGTACAACAAAAAAACGTGAAAGATGCCCGGGACTAAAGGCCGGACTCTCACCCTCCTCTATCCAGGGGCCTGAAGGCCCCTGCTCCCTCCGCCGGTTGCATGCACAACGGGCCGAAAACACCGGTGGGGACTAAGAGCCTATCCGCAAATAGTGACAATCTTGATTCGTTCTATCAAATCAGCTTCGTCAACGGAATACGTGTCGGCGATGCTTGATTTGTATGGCACAAATCAAGTCATGGACTGTCTCTGA
>Ga0302275_10000029_pt1 | contig 153913 bp, 128 predicted proteins | sample III_Bog_N2_2_FD_200229 | JGI IMG/M metagenome (GOLD analysis project Ga0302275, IMG submission 200229) | Peat permafrost microbial communities from Stordalen Mire near Abisko, Sweden - III_Bog_N2_2 | ecosystem: Environmental > Terrestrial > Soil > Wetlands > Peat | place: Sweden: Abisko... | reverse complement strand
GGAATCCACAAGGGTTCAGGAATTTGTTTACGCGGGCGTAACATTTGCCGGGCCGATCGTTTGTCCTGTTGGACAGCAGCTTTTAACTGTCCATAAACCTGTACTTTCGCGATAGAGGCGATACTAAACATGGCTGGCACTGAGGCGGCCGCGAACCTGGTTCTGGACGATGCAACGATGCGTCCAGTATTGGAACTTGCCAAATCGCGCCAGGGCGAGCTGAGACCCGCTGAACTGCTCATCGAGACCAGGAGCCTGCAGGCCCAGGCACTCCCGGCACAGATTGTTTGCCGGCGGTTCCAGGAGTAAGCGGTTGTCGTAGCAAGTTGTCCGCGGCTATGCTCTACGCTCAATGCTGAGGCGTGGCCAAGAAGAATTCAGACTTGTTGAGTTCTCCTCCGCTCGCGTGACACAGCTTGGAACAGGTTCGGCGGATGTCCTATAGCGCGAAACTATCGAGCTCAAGGCGCCGAACACAGTCCCGAACGACGTATCAGTCAACGTTCTCGGAAATTCCGCGGAAAAACAGCCCCTTTCCGCATTCTTCGAAACGATCCATCGGCGGTTGCAGCCCCATGGTGAAAGGTGATATTCAGTTGGATCATGTCTCAACAATTTCGTGCTGAAGATACTCTTCGGCTTCGCACGTTCAATCGACGTCATTTCCTGAAAGCTGCCGGATCGGCCGCAATTCTTCCTGCAGTTCTTCCCGCCTTCGCCGCGCAAAATTCAGCAGGATCGGCCAACAACCGCATCAATCTCGGTGTGATCGGCATGGGCTGGCAGGGGCCCGGCAATACCCAGTCTTTTTTGGCGTCGGAGGATTGCCAGGTGGTCGCGGCGTGCGACATCGATGCGAATCATCTGCAGGCCGCGGTCAAGATGATTAACGACTCCTACGCGACCGAGGACTGCAAAGGCTACCACGACTACCGCGAGTTGCTTGCCCGCGACGACATCGATGCCGTGATGATTGCCGTGCCCGATCATTGGCATGAAATCATCGCGACCGAAGCCGCACGCCGTAAAAAAGACATCTACGCCGAAAAGCCGCTGGCGCACACGATCGCCGAACAGCAATCCATTGTTCGCGCTGTCCAGCAGAATCGCATTGTCTGGCAGATGGGCTCGTGGCAGCGGTCGGTTCCGACCTTTCATAAGGCCGCGGAAATTGTTCGAAACGGGCTGATTGGCACGGTGACCCACGTGGAAGTTGGCCTGCCCGGCGGCAACTCGGATTTTGACGGCGTGCAAAAGGACGCGTTGGCCAAACTCGCGGCCCAAGGGGAAAACGTCGCGAGCTTCGAGCAGGTTGTGCCCGGCACGAAGGCCTGGAATCTGTTGGTCTCCTATCCTCCTCCGCAATTGGATTATGAGACATGGGTCGGCCCATCCAAGATGGAGCCATACATGCTGGCGCGCTCCCATAAATCCTGGCGCTGGAATTACAACAACGGCGGCGGGCAGCTTCTCGACTGGATCGGCCATCATTGCGACATTGCGCACTGGGGCCTGGATTTCGATAACTCCGGTCCAACCGAAGTGGAAGGAAGTGGCGAGCTGCCGCCAGCCAGCGCGGTCTGGAACTCGGCGCCAAAATACCGGTTTGAATTGAAATATCCGCAAGGCGTCACAATGACCATTGCCGGCGGCTACCCCGACATCAAGGGCGGCGTAAAATGGATTGGAACCGAAGGCTGGGTGTGGGTGGATCGTGGAGGATTTGAGGCCTCGAATCCGGCTTGGACGCAGGGCAAATACCTGCCCAGAGAGCTGCGCAAAGTGAAGCTTTACACCTCGTCCAACCACCAACAGAATTTTCTGGACTGCGTAAGAACACGTCAATCAACCGTTGCGCCTGTGGAAGTTGGACATCACTCGGCGATTCCGGGGCACCTTTGCCTGATTTCCATGCATACCGGACGAAAAATCCGCTGGGATGCAAAAGAAGAAAAGATCATCGGCGATCGGGATGCCAGCAAGCTGCTGACGCGCGAATACCGGGGTCCGTGGAAGATGAGCTGAACATGACTGACTCAACGGATGGAAAGCTGGTTCCTGGCCGCAAGGTCAATTGGGATTTTACCTTTGCCTTTCTGGCTTTGCGCCTTTGGCTCGGCGTGCGCGCCCTGTTTGTCGGCATTGAGAAATTCGGCGCCTATCGGTCAGTCGCACAGCCGCTCATCGATCCTGCGACCGGGCAGCCGGATGCGAGCGGAGTGATGGTCAACGTGAACATCAAGTCTTATGCCCTGGCCAATTACGCGGGCATTCCCGCCGCGCTCAGAGACAAGTTCGCGCACGATCCGCTGTTCCCGAAATTCGCATTGGTGGCCTTCGATCGCATGCTTGGCCCAGCATTTATTCTCACCGGAATCATGCTCATTATCGGCCTGGGCACTCGCCTGTCGCTTCTTGCCCAGGCAGTGCTTTTCATCGCGCTCACCGTCGGCCTGGTGCTGATCGATCAAAACGATGGCGTGGCCTACCTGGGCATTCATATCGCCTTGGTTGCGGGGGCTTTTCTGCTCGTCGAACACAACAGATTTGCGGTTCTCAAAAAATGGTAAACCCGCTCCTGAATCGCCGTGAATTCATCAGTGCGACGGCAGTGGCCGGCGCTGCATTGATGTTGGAGGCCTGCAAGTCCGATTCCAGCCCAAAAACAGCGCCTGCGGGCAAGTCTTCGCTGAACACCCTCAATATCGCACTTATCGGTTATGGCGAGGAAGGCAAGGTGTTGCTGGAATCCATTCTGAATATCGAAGGCGTAAGGCTTGTAGCGCTGTGCGATATCTGGGATTACCACCTGCAAGAGGGCGCGCGGTACCTATCGAAACTCGGCAACGAGGTGCACGCCTACGAAAACTATGAGGATCTTCTCGCCAAGGAAAAAGATCTGCAGGCGGTCCTGGTCGCTACGCCGGACTTTTGCCATGCGCCGATGACCAACGCATGCCTCAAGGCCGGACTGCATGTGTACTGCGAAAAGATGATGAGCAACACGATTGACGGAGCGCGCTCCATGGTAAAGACCATGCGCGAAACCGGAAAGCTGTTGCAAATCGGTCATCAGCGGCGCAGCAATCCGCGCTACCTATTCACCAAAAACAGGCTGCTTGAAGAGGCGAAGTTTTGCGGCCGCCTGACCGCGGCGCAGGGGCAATGGAACCGGGCGGTCAAGGAAGATTTCGGCTGGCCGAAGAAATACGAGATGCCCGCGGGCACGCTGGCCAAATACGGCTATAAAGACATGCACCAGTTCCGCAACTGGCGCTGGTACAAGGGGCTCGGCGGCGGCCCGTTGTCCGATCTCGGCGCGCATCAGATCGACATTTTCAACTGGTGGCTGGGCTCGCCGAAGTCCGTAATCGGCAGCGGCGGCCTGGATTACTACAAGAACCACGACTGGTATGACAACGCGATCGTCATCTACGAATATCCGTTGGCCCAGGGCGTGGCGCGCGCGTTCTATCAGGTGCAGACGACAACCAGCGCGGGCGGCGGATATTTTGAAATGTTCATGGGCGACGACGGCACCATCAAGATGTCTGAAGATCCGTCCATTTGCGCCATTTACCGTGAGGCCCGCGCCACTGAGGTTTCATGGGACGATCTGATTCAGAAAGGCTATGTCCGCGGCAAAGCTGGCCCCGCGGAGGACGCCGCGAGAGTGGACGTGCGGGAAACCGCACAACTGGCGGAATACGAAATTCCAGTGTTCTTCAATAAGCCGCCGCACCAGCCGCACTTGGAAAACTTCTTCAACGCCATCCACGGAACGGCAAAATTGAACTGCCCTGGCGATGAAGCTTTCAGCAGCGAATACACGATTCACAAAGCAAATGAAGCCGTTGCCGCTCAGACCAGACTTGCCATTACTGCCGATGAAGTGAGAGCCTGAGACAAGAATGAAAATTGTTGCTTCTTCTGTTCTTGCTGTACTGCTTGTCGCCACCGCTGCTTTTGCGCAGGATCAGGTCGTTCTGAATACCAAATTGCCTCCGCCCCTGTTTGTGGGAACTCCGGTGCCACTCAATGTGCCCAACCTTGAGCTTCCCGCGAAGGGCAAACGCCCAGATTTTTACGTTCCCGCCGGCACGATCAATCTTGCAAAAGGCAGGAAAGTCACATCGAGCGACGACAAGCCCGATGTTGGAACGCTGGATATGATCGTCGATGGAGACAAGGACGGCAACGAAGGCTCATGGGTCGAGCTTGGACCCGGCAAACAATGGGTGCAGATCGACCTGGCGAAGAGAGCGAATATCTATGCTGTCCTCATCTGGCATTTTCATTCCCAGGCGCGCGTGTATCGCGATGTTGTGGTGCAGGTTTCCGATGATCCAACATTCAAGTCAGGCGTGAACACCCTATTCAACAGCGACTTTTCCAACGACCTTGGCCTTGGCGCGGGCAAGAACCTGAGTTACATCGAGACGTATCAGGGGAAGCTGATCGACGCCAAGGGCGCGACGGGGCGTTATGTTCGTCTGTACAGCAACGGGAACACGGCCAACAAATTGAATCACTACATTGAGGTTGAAGTGTGGGGCAAGCCTGCAGCCTGAGACTGCCCATCGGCCCCGCGAAGTGGGCTCGCTGGACTGCTGTTGTTCTCGTCGCCATTCTCGGCCTGCTCATCCGCCTGCCACAACTAGGTGTGCGGCCCATGCACACAGATGAAGCCGTCAACGGATACATAGTGGGACAATTGCTGGCGGGCAAAACCTTCACCTACGACCCGCAGGACCGCCACGGTCCGGTGCTGGCCGCTCTTGCCTTGCCGCTGGTCAGAATGCAGGGTGCGAAGGCGTTCTCCGATCTCACCGAATCGGAACTGCGCCTGACATCGGTCCTGGCTGGGACTGTCACGATTCTGCTATTTGGTGCGGCGATCGAGATGTTCGGCTTCTTACCCTGTCTGATCGCTGCTCTGCTGTTCGCCGTTGCTCCGCTCCCTGTCTACTACGACCGATATTTCATTCATGAATCCCTTTTTGTCGCCGCCACGTTTGGATTGATCTTGACCGTTTGGCGCGCACGCCATGGGAATTCCGCCGGAAAGGCTCTGGTGGCCGCCGCTTGCGCTGCGCTGATGTTCGCGAGCAAGGAGACCGCATCTCTTCACTTCTTCGCGCTTGCTGCCGCGGCAATCGTCTTCTGGCAGTGGAATCTGCGCGGCAAAACCCCGGCCGGTTTATGGCGTCTCAAAACGGCGCTGGCCGCAACTGCGGTCTTCCTGCTTCTGACCGTGATGCTGTTCACCTGGTTTGGCAGTAACTGGAATGCGCTCGCCGCGTTGTTGCACGCGGTGCCCAATTTCTTTGCGCGTGCGAGCGGTGAAGGCCATCAAAAACCCTTCTGGTATTACGCTCTGCTCCTCACCGGCGGCTGGTCAGGTGGATTGATCTCCGCCCTGGCCTGCATCGGTTTCTTCCAGACATTGAGAAGGCGCGATCCTTCGGCCTACGGCTTTCTGGCGTTCTATGGTCTCTTCCTTGGCGTCATCTACAGCCTGATTCCCTACAAGACGCCGTGGCTGGCTCTGAATCTCTGGCTGCCCATCGCCCTGTTCGCCGGCCAGGCGATCAAGTTGCTCTGGCGCATGCCTGCGAAGTCTCCTGCTCTCCGCATGGCCATGCAGACCTGTTGCATCCTTGTGGGAGCCGTGGCCGCCGCGTTGATCATCCACGATACACGACAGCGCGTCTTTCTCCACTCTGCCGACGAAACCAATCCGTACGCCTATGCCCACACCTCGGAAGATTTGCTGGGACTGCCTGCGGAGATCGAAAAGCTGGCGCGCCAGGATGCAATCGGAGCGCCACGTATCGCCGTCATTGCCTCCGATCCCTGGCCGTTGCCGTGGTATTTGAGGCACTTTCCCGAAGTCGGATTCTGGCAGCCAGGTCAACAACCGGGGAAGGCGGATTTTTACATCACCTCCAGCGAAGCTTCGGACCAGTACGGAGATCAATTGAAGGACCTTCACCCGGAGTTCTTCGGGGTCCGCCCAAATACGCTGATCGTTTTATGGTCGCCCGCGCCGAAATGAAATCGCATGACTAACATCCACCAATTCAACCACCGCGCCATGGCGACACACTTCGAGGTGCGCATCGCCGATGAAGAAAGAACGTATGCCGCGCAGGCTGCGCAAGCCGCGCTCGATCTTCTCGATAAGCTGGAATCGCATTTGAGCCGCTTTCGCACCAACGGCGACATCGCGCAGGTTGCTCAGCTCGCGCCCGGCCAGACGATGCGCTTGAGCGAGCCGGCGTTCGCATGCCTCGAAATCGCAAAGAAAATGGAACTTGCCACAGGCGGCGCATTTTCCGTCACAGCCGCTGCCCTGCAAACGCAATCCTGTTTGCCGCAGTGGAGTTTGCTGCCAGAGGAGCATTCCATTCAGTGCGAGAGAGGGCGGTTGCAATTCGATCTGGGCGCCATCGGCAAGGGATTTGCGCTCGACCGCATGGGGGAGTTGCTGCGTAGCTGGGATTGTCCCTCGTACTTGCTGGTTGCGGGCGGCAGCAGCATCCTGGCGGGCGGTCCGCCGAAGGAAACTCCCGGCTGGTCCTGCGGACTGGGTGATAACGATTCACAGCATAGGTTCTTTCTGACGCACACTTCGCTAAGCGGCTCGGGGCTGGCGGTGAAGGGAAACCATATTCTCGATCCGCGCACCGGCTTGCCGGCCCTGCGGCAAAACCGTGCCTGGGCCCTGGCCGATACCGCGGCTGAGTCGGATGCGCTCTCGACGGTATGCATGGTTTTGAGCGAGCCGGAGCTGGAAGATGTGCTCGCCCAGGATCGCTCATGGCTGTTTTTTCTTGAGACTGACGGCATCGTTCAACCGATGGGAAGCCGCGTGCTACCGGCGCAAGCCTGATTTCTTGCGACTGGGTCTTGCGTCGTCCAGAAAAAATCGGGAACCATCTTATCGAAGGTCCGCGTTCCAATCGTTAAAGGGGCATTCTCTTCTCGTCCAACTATATCGTCGATATGCACCCGGTGCCCGGAGGCTCGAAGCCTGCGAATGATCTCGATGGCCTTATCGTGGCGCGCTGTCGAGGTCTCCGTCAATTGTGATGACACAGTCTGGAATGCTGAAGCGAGGCTGTGGAAATCCAAACTAACCCACCACCAAAATGCTCGGCCGGACCTTGAAGCAGGGTTCAATTCCCAATGTCAAGAGAAAACGCGGAAAGTCATGAGAGCCGTATCAAGACAGTAATCATCGGTGCCTCCGAAAACCAATTCTCTTGGACCAGTAATCTGCAGCGCCGGTACGATAGTAAGCACACTTGAGCGTGCTCGGGCATTCCTGTTGCTTATTTCGCGCATTGCGAACAAAATGCAGGGATTTGCACCTTTTCGATGGCAAGAAAGTGGTAGGAAGGCAACAGTTCAAGTGTTATTGTTCTGACAACAGATTGCGGCTAGGATTCTGAACAAGGAGACTTCCATTTGAGTATGCCTGGCACTGGTTTTTCGCAGCGTAGCGGTGAGGCAGAGCAAAAGGTACCGAATGGAAGTGCTTCCGGCAGCGAGAAGGTCGATGAGGGCCATATGACAGATCTCAATCCGCTGAGCGACCAGAACGAGACGCCTGAAGACGTGGCCACGCTCTATTCCTGGGCCAACTTGCACGGTGCAAAGTATAGAGATTTCTCTGCGTCACGAGCCCAGACCCGGGAGACGGCACGGTTGCGTGCCGAGCAAGCCGTTGAAGAAGGACAGCAGCGCATGCAGGCGGAAGCCGATGCGGTGCTGGCTGCGGAAGCGCTGCGCGTGGCCGAAGAAGCACAGGCCGTCGAGCATGCACGCCAGGCCCAGTTGGCAGCCGAACAAGCGCAGTTGGCTGCCGAGCAGGCGGAGCGTGCGGCGCAGTTGGCCGCGGAACAAGCCGCAGACCAGGCCGCTCAGCGTATAGCGCAAAAGGCCGCCGAAGAAGCAGCAAGATACGAAGCAGAGCAGAACGCCCTGAAGGCCGCCCGCCAAGCTGCGGAAGAAGCCGCGGAGCGCGCCGCACAGCAGGTTGCGCAGCGTGCGCAGGACCTGGCCGCCCAGCTTGCGGCTCAGCAGGCAGCGCAGGCGGCTGCGGATCGTGTTGCCGAGCAGGCCGCGCGGCAATTCGCGCAGCAGCGCGCATGGCAGCAGCCGCGGACCGATCCCTTCCCCGCAGCTCCAATTCCAACTCCGGTTGCGCCGTACTCTCCGCAGCCGCCGCAGAGCTTCGATTACCCAGGATTCTCCCGTCCCTTGGCTTACCGGCCGGCCCCCGTTCAGCCCCAATACCCCTCTCAACGAGAGGAATGGCCACGCGAGGAAAGCCCCATGCCGCGCAATCCCTGGACCGCTCCCGATGTGCATGAGCCTGTGAGCCGCCCTGCATGGCTCACCACCGACAACCCGGAAACGACAACGCCGGCCGTACCCCCCGCTTCACTGCCGCCGGCTGAAGACACGCTGCAAGGATCGCGCGACCGCCTCACCTCCCGCTGGTTTGCGCTGCGCGGTGTCTTCGACGGAAATCAAGCGCCGGCCGAAGCGGCTCCCGCGCCAGTAAGTTCGCAGGCTCCGGCGATGGCTGTTTTTTCGCTTGCAGGCGGCGTCGGCAAGACGAGCATTGTGGCCACGCTGGGCCGCGCTCTTTCCGCCCGTGGCGAGCGTGTTTTGCTCGTCGATACGGCCGCGTTCGGCCTGCTGCCATTCTTCTTTGGAGCAACGGACCAGCGCCCCGGCCTGTTGCGCACCTTCAACCCTCCGGGAGCAAGCACCGATGCGCCCGTTCAAATGGTGACCATCGATCCGGAAGGTCTGGGCACCGAGCCGTCCAGCCAGGAAGGCCTGAGCGGAGAGATCTCGAAATTCGCCCGTGGGGCCAGCCGCGTCATCGTCGATTTGGCAACCGCTTCCGGCGCAACCACCCGCCGCATCATGCGCATGTCGCCCATGGTTCTGGTGCCGGTTGTTCCCGACATGAGTTCAGTGGTCAGCGTCAGTTCCATCGACGCGTTCTTCGAGCACAACAGCAACCCATCCGGCAAGCCGTCCATGCCCTTTTACGTTCTCAATCAGTTTGACGCTTCTCTCCCGCTGCATCTCGATGTGCGCGAGGTGTTGCGCGAACAGTTGGGCGATCGGCTGCTGCCCTTCGCACTGCGGCGCACGCCTGCCATGAGCGAGGCGCTCGCCGAAGGCATGACGGTGATGGACTACGCTCCCGGTTCCACGCTGGCAGAGGACTTTGTCACCCTGGCTTCATGGGTCAATAGCCTTTCTTCGCCCGCGACCACAAGTTATCGCGGCGTTCGCTGGAGTGAACGATGACCTTATCTGGCCTGTGGCAGGATATTGGGGCCGGAGAAAATATCTTTACCAAGTTTCTCCGCCTCGTTTTCCTGCTGGCGGCAGCGGTGGTGTTCATCTTTCTCGCCACTTTACCCCTTACCTGGCCGCAACAGGCCGTTTGCGGACTCCTCACGCTGCTGATGTCCATGGCCTTGGCGCGCAGCTCCGACTCCTATTTGATAACCCTTTCGCTGATGATGATGTCCATGTTCTGCACCTTCCGCTACGGCTACTGGCGGTTGACCCAGACGGCGCACTACTTTCAGGATCCCGCCAACCACTGGGGGGCTCTGGACGCATTCTTCATCCTGAGCCTGATTCTGGCCGAGACATATGCCTTCGTCATTCTTTTCCTGGGATACTTTCAGACCATCTGGCCGCTGCGCCGCGCGCCGGTGGCGCTGCCTGAGTCAGAGGAAGAATGGCCGCACGTCGACGTTCTGATTCCCACCTACAACGAGCCGCTCGATGTGGTGCGCTACACCGCTCTGGGCGCGTTGAACATGGACTGGCCCGCCGACAAGATGCACGTCTACCTCCTGGACGACGGCCGCCGCAAGGAGTTCGAGCAATTCGCCTTCGAGGCCGGTATCGGCTACAAGATCCGTCCCGACAATTTCCATGCCAAAGCGGGCAACATCAACACCGCCCTCAAAAGCATAAGCTCGCCTTACGTGACCATCTTCGATTGCGATCACGTGCCCACGCGCAGCTTTCTGCAAATGACGGTTGGCTGGATGATTCGCGATCCCAACCTAGCCATGTTGCAGACGCCCCACCACTTTTATTCGCCCGATCCGTTTGAGCGCAACCTGGGCCAATTCCGCGTGATCCCCAACGAAGGCGAGCTGTTTTACGGCATCGTGCAAGACGGCAACGACTTCTGGAATGCGACCTTCTTCTGCGGCTCCTGCGCGGTGCTTCGCCGCAAAGCGCTGGACGAGATCGGGGGCATCGCCGTTGAAACCGTAACCGAGGACGCGCACACTTCGCTGCGCATGCAGATGAAAGGCTGGGGCACGGCCTACATCAACATTCCCCAGGCAGCGGGCCTGGCCACCGAGCGTCTCTCCGCCCACGTCGGACAGCGAATCCGCTGGGCGCGCGGCATGATCCAGATTTTGCGGACAGACAATCCATTGTTTGCACCCGGCCTGAAGTTCGCGCAGCGCCTGTGCTACTTCAACGCCATGCTTCACTTTCTCTATGCGGTGCCGCGCCTCATCTTTCTCTCCGCGCCCTTGATTTTCCTGCTCTTCAACCACACCAACGTTCCCGGATACTGGGCCGCTATTCTGGCCTATGCCATGCCTCACCTTACTCTTTCCAGCGTGACCAACGCGCGTATTCAAGGCGAACATCGGCACTCATTCTGGAATGGAATTTACGAGACGGTCCTGTCGCCTTACATTCTGTTGCCCACCATGATGGCGCTGGTGAATCCCAAGCTGGGCAAGTTCAACGTCACGGCCAAGGGCGGCGTAGTCAAGCGCACGTTCTTCGACGCCCGCATCGCGCAGCCGTTTCTTATCATGCTGCTGTTCAATTCGGTAGGGCTTTTTATCGCAGCCCCTCTGCGCTTCTTCATCTTTGACCGCGACCGTCCCGGTACAGTGCTCATGAACGCGATCTGGTGCTTCTTCAACATCGTCATTCTGGGCGTTTGCACTGCTGTATCGCGTGAAATGAAGCAATTGCGGACGACCGTCCGCATCAGCATCGTGACTCCCATCATGGCGCGCACGCCCGATGGCCGCCTCATCGCCGGTGAAACCATCGACATGTCCTCCGGCGGCAGCAGCATTCGCTTCTCTGAGACGGTCGACTTCGAACCGGAGAGCCTGATTCGGCTGGGCTTCCCATTTCCGTCAGTGAAAACAGAACTGCCTGCCACCGTGGTTTCTTCAGAAGGATCGGTCTTGCGCGTACGCTTTCAGGATTTAACCATTGCCGAACAGGAAGTTCTCACCATGGTGCTCTATTCCCGCGCCGATTCGTGGCTGGGATGGGGCGAGTCGCGCGAGGCGGACGACCCGATGCGCAGCATGGCCCGCATTTTCAAGATCTCGCTGCGCGGCCTTGTGCAGACCTTTGAGAGCCTCACCGGCAGCGACAACAAGTCCCGCAAGAAGCCCGCTCTTTCCGTGGCCCGTTCCGCTGTTATCTTTCTTCTCGCCTCGGTTCTTATGGGTTTTGCCCACAATGTGAATGCGCAGCAACAGGGCGCTGCCGTTGGAGTTCCGGCTCCGTCCCCCATCGACACTCCGGTGCCGTCCGGCCAGTATCGCGACACATTCACACTCAAAGATGCCGGTTCGCCGCAGATTGAGTTGCGCGGCATCGATAGCCGCCACGATGTCTATTTCACACTCCCCCAAACCCACGTAGTCAGCACTGCGAAAATCCACATCTACTACGCCTTTTCTCCCAGCCTGCTGCCGCAGATGAGCCACATCAAGCTGATCATGAACGGCGCTCACTTCGCGACAGTGCAGCCCACGCCGGGCCAGCTTGGCGGCTCCGACAGCCACGATGCCGAAGCGGAGTTCACTATTCCGCCGGAGTTTCTGGTGCACAACAACAAGCTCACGATTCAATTCATCGGCCACTACACCATGGTGTGCGAGGACCCCGCGAATTCAACGCTCTGGTCACGCGTCCTTCGCAACACGTATCTCGATATTCAAGGCGATGAGCTTCCGCTTGCCGACGATCTGAAGCAGTTGCCGATGCCGTTTCTCGATCCCGCCGTAATTCAGCCGCTCAGCATTCCCATCGTCTTTGCCTCTGCGCCCAGCTTCAAAGCCATTCAGGCTGCCGGCGTTGTTTCCAGCTACTTCGGCCTCATCTCGGAGAGCCGCCCGGTGCGTTTTCCGGTACATATCGGCCAGCTTCCGGCGGGCAACGCGATTGTCATCTCCGACGGCTCCGCCAATCTTCCGCCGGGCTTGAATCTGGCTGGCGTAAGTTCGCCCACGGTGGCCATGCGCACCAATCCCAACGATCCCTACAGCAAAGTGCTGGTGATAGCCGGGGCCAATGCAGTTCAGGCATTGATCGCGGCGCAGGCAGTTGCCTTGCAAAGCGACATGCTCAATGGCCCGGACACCGCCATCGACAATTTCAGATTGCCCGGTCCCCGCAAGCCTGACGACGCGCCGCGCTGGGCACAGACCGACCAGAAAATTGCGCTATGGGATTACGCTACCGCGGACCAGTTGCAGGGAGACGGGTCGGCTCCGCTGAATGTTTATTTCCGGATTCCGCCAGACATCTTCTACCCCGAAGACCCGAACGCGACACTGCGTTTGTCCTATCGCTACAACTCCAATCCCATCGGCCCCATCTCCAGCATCCAGGTGCGCATCAACAGCGCATTCCTTGGTTCGGTCCCGCTGGCGCCTGGCCAGGAAGCCTCCCGCGAGATGAAGGTCGATGTGCCGGTTCCGGTGGTGAATCTGCGTCCGTTCTCCAACTCGCTCTCGTTCGACTTCGCATTCCAGGTGCTCAAGAAAGGAGGCTGCCAGGACACGACTCCGATCAACATGCAAGGAGCCATTCTGCGCGACTCCTACCTGGATCTGCGCCATTATCCGCACTACGCGCCGTTGCCCAACCTTGAGACCTTTGCCAACGCCGGCTTCCCGTTTACCCGCCTGGCCGACCTGCGCGAGACTACTGTTGTGCTGCCCGCCGTGCCCACCGAGCAGGAGATTGAAACATTTGTCACGCTGATGGGCCACTTCAGCCGCCAGACCGGTTTTCCCACGCTGCGTGTAACCGTGACCGGTGCGGACGCGTTGAAAAGCGGCTCACCCACCGACTTTCTGATCATCGGCACGGGCGACGACCAGCCCGCCTTTGACAAGCTCAACAACCAACTGCCGGTTGCCCTGCACAGCGGCTCGGTTCAGGTTCACGACACGCAGGGCTTCTTTGCGCCTCTGCATCACGCATGGTGGAAGCTTGAAACCGGCGAGCACACGGAGAGCGGCGACCTGACCGCCGGTGGCACTCCCGATGCAGTGATCGAAGGCATCAAATCGCCCTACGGCCCCGCAGGCGATCGCAGCATCGTAGCCATTCACCTGAAGGATGCGGCCTCGTTTGAACCCTTCATGGCCACGTTCATCAAGGTGCAGCAGTCGAGTGCGGTCTCGTTGTCGGTGTCAGTCCTGCACGGAACGCAGTTCCAATCTTTTCGTATCGGCTCGGATGTCTACCACGTTGGTGTTTTGCCGTGGTGGACGCAAACGAGCATGTGGTTCCGTGAGCATCCCTACGTGGCTTCTGTCGTGATGTTTATCCTGACCCTCCTATTGGCAGTTTGGGTTAGATTGTGGTTACGCGCCAAAGCCCGTTCCCGCCTCAGAATGAGTCAGGACTAACAATCAGGGAATAGGGACTAGGGACTAGGGAATAGTAGGTTGCAGAAAGACTCGGTGCTTTGAAAGGGCACGACTTCAGTCGCGCCGCAAGACGCATAAAATCTGGGCTTCAGCCCCTGAGGGATGTTCTCTCTTTGATTGGACAACTCTTATGCAACCAGTTCCAGGAACAGACATTAGGGACTCGACGGGCAGTGCGTCACGAACCTGCGTTGGGATTCCCCCGCACGAGGAGGCTCGATGAAGGTGATTTACAAAATCACCTACCCGAACGGAAGGATTTACGTAGGGCAGGATTTGACAGGTAGTATCAATTACTTCGGCAGTGCTAACAGTACCCTCATAGCAGCGGACTTCACAAAGGAGCAAACCCGCGACTTCACCGCCCGCAAAGAGATTCTTTGGGAGTCAGAGACCGCGACCAATGCCGAGGTGGATGCAAAGGAAATCGAATTCATATTGGCCTTGCATTCGAACGATCCAGCAGTAGGATACAACCGGACCCTGAAGCCTCAATCTCGTTTTAATCGAAAGCGCGTTCCCAATCCATCAACGTAGATCTAGCACAGCACCGGACAACGCATTCCTGGGACCACAGCGACGCACTTCGGCTCTGCTACCGGCCGCTACAATTGAGCGGCCGCTAAAACCCATACGTTGGAGAACTGCTGCAATGGCCCTACGGACAAATCGGCCGGGCAAGCATTGGTTGCTGATCGCATTCATCCTGACGCTCTGCCCAACAAGCGGCTGCAAGCAAAGTTCATGGCCGCTGTGGAACGCCTACGCCGCGCGCTTTATCGACACCCAGGGCCGCGTCATCGACCACACCGGTGGCGACCGCACCACCTCGGAAGGCCAGGCATACGCCATGTTCTTCGCCCTGGCCGGCAACGACCGCCCCACCTTTGACCTTCTGCTCAGTTGGACCCAGGCCAACCTCGCCGGCGACGATCTCCAGACACATCTGCCCGCCTGGCTGTGGGGCAAAGCCAACGACGGCCAGTGGAAGACCCTCGACCCCCACTCCGCCTCCGACGCCGATGCCTGGATGGCCTACACCCTGATTGAAGCCGGCCGCCTCTGGCATGTTCCCTCCTACACCACCACAGGCCGAGCCATGATGTCCCAGATCGCCAACACCGAAGTGGCGAATCTCCCCGGCTTCGGTCCAGTGCTTTTGCCGGGCGCGACGGGCTTCCAACATAACCAGACCACGACCCTGAATCCGAGCTACATGCCCCTGTTTCTCTTTCAGCGCTTCGCCCAGATCGATCCAGCAGGCCCGTGGCAACAGATCGCCCTCGACATTCCCCGCATGCTTGAGGGCAGCGCGCGCCACGGCTTCGTCATGGACTGGGTCAACTACATACCGGGGGACGGTTTCTACCCTTCGCCCGCCATGCAGTCCGGCAACAAAGACAGCGATGCGCCCGGCGGCAGCTACGATGCAATCCGAGTTTATCTGTGGGCGGGCATGATCGACAGGGCGGAAACCAAGAGTGGATCGGGTACCCTCCGCGCCCAGGTGCTCAGCGCCATCCCGGCCATGAGCGTATACCTTGCCTCTCATGATGCCCCCCCTGAAAAGGTAAGTGACCAGGGCATTCCTTTGGCGCAAGATGGACCTGTGGGATTCTCAGCTGCCGTGCTGACTTATCTGAGGGCGATCCCCGGCGCCTCAAGGTCCAGCGCCCGGCAAACGGTGCGTCTTGCCCGAATGCGCGATGCGTCTACGGGATTGTACGGAAAGGACTTGGCATATTACGATCAGAATCTTGCCCTGTTTTCAACTGGTTTTATCGACGGTAGATTTCGGTTCGGTGCGGGAGGGGAACTGAACGTAGAATGGACTCGCTGATGAGGGTTGGCTGCGGGGCGTTGTGCAAGGGTTCGATGGTTGCGGGCTGCCTGTTTTTGGCGCTGCAGCCAAGCCTCGCACAAAACTCTGCCCAAAACTCCACCCGCAAGCCCGCCGATACTCCTGGCGCCACCCGCTCCATCATGGTTGAGAAGGGCCACGCCCTCGAAGCACGAGGCCGCCCCGATCTGGCGATTCAGGTTTGGCAGCAGGTACTTCTCTCCGATCCCAAAAACGTCGAGGCGCTCGCCGGCCTCGCGCGGGACTTGAAGCTGATCGGCTCCGACAAAGCCATCGACGCCCTCGACCGTTTGCGCAAGGCCAGCCCCAACGACCCGAATATCGCCAAGATTCAAGGCCTCGCCAGCACCCGCGCTGAGAGCGCGCAGCTTCGACGGGCTGGTGAACTCGCGCGCCAGGGAAAAACCGCAGATGCCATGAGCATCTACAAACAGCTCTATGGCAATCGCCCGCCCGACGGCGATATTGCCCTTGCCTACTACCAGGCCCTCTATGGCACCCCCCACGGCAAGCAGGAAGCCATCACCGCCATGCGCGCCCTCGCCGTGCGCAACCCCGGCGATCCGCGCTTCGCCGTTGAGCTCGGCGCCATGCTCACCCACGAGCGGAAGACCCGCACCGAAGGCATCCGCATCCTCCGTGCGCATCCCAAGGACCTGAATGCCCAGGCCGCATTGCGTCAGGCCCTGGCTGCGGAGCCTCCCTATCCCGCCGCGGCCGGAGAATCGCATGCGCGTATCAAAGAGCATGCGCAAGACACAAAACCCACTCGAGCCCGCAAGACGCCCACCGTCGAAGATGCGCAGGCCACTTCTCATTTCTCGTCCGTAATGAGCGAAGCCACGCAGGCTTTCAACCAGAATCAATTCGATGTGGCCTCCTCCAAATACCGCGAAGCCCTCACGATGAAACCGCGCTCGCCCGAAGCGCTCAACGGACTAGCGGGCATGTTGACGAAACAGCAGCAATACACCAGCGCAGCCCTCATCTACGACCAGTTGACCAAGGTGCAGCCCAACTCAACAGACGGCTGGCGCGGCCTGTTCCTCTCCTACGCGCGCGATAACCAGAACCAGAATGCGCTCGCCGTCGAAGCTCGCTTCCCGGCCTCGGTCGAGACCGCTTTGGCTGGCGACCCCGAGTATCTGCGCACCCTGGCAACAATCTATCTAGCCGAGAACCGCGCCGCGGATGCCCAGAGCGTGCTCGCCCAGGCCATGTCGCTGCCATTTCCCGACAACGGGACCAATCTGAAAGCCGACACCAAGCTGGACTACGCTGGAATCCTGAGGTCGGCCAAACATTACGATCGGGCGGTGGCGCTCTATACTCAAATGCTCACCGACGATCCCGGCAACCTCTCAGCCTGGGAGGGCCTGGTCAGCGCACATCACGAAATGGGCCAGGACACTCGAGCCATCGACGATGTGCAGAAGATGCAGCCCGCTATCTACGAGGCCGCGCTCGCCGACTCGGGATTCCTGACCATGCTGGGCGCAATCTATCGGCAAACCAACCAGTATGAAGTGGCGCAGAGCCTGCTGGAACGCGCCGCCAAGCTTCAGATCTCCGCCGGCGGCCAACCCAGTGTCGCGCTCCAGTTGCAACTGGCCGGCATTTATCTGCTCCGCAACGACACCGCGCACGCCTACGACATTTACCACCAGGTGCTCCAAACCAACCCCGACCGCGCCGACGCATGGAAAGGCCTGATCGTCGCGCTGCTGGCCACCAATCGCAATACCGAGGCATTGCTGGAGATCGTGCTCATTCCCGCGCCGGTCCGCAAGGAACTCGACTCCGACATCGAATTTGTGCAGGACGAGGCCAGCGTCTATGCAGCGACCGGCGACATCGCACGCGCGACGGAATTCATGAATCGCGTGCAGACTTACTACGCCAAGCTGCACACGGACCCACCCGCGGCAATCGAGATTCAGAACGCCTGGCTGCTCTTCAACACCGGAAACGACCGCGCCCTCTATCCCGCTCTGATGCGTCTTGGCAGCCGCCCCGGCCTGACCGTCGCGCAACGCGAAACGATTCAGGACATCTGGGCCAACTGGAGCGTTCGCCGCGCCTCTGCCGCCATGGATAACGGCAACGTCCAAAGGGCTGTCGATATATTGGACGCCGCGTCCCAGGCCTTCCCAGACAACCTCACCGTGCGCAAGGCCGTTGCCGGCGGATACGAGCAGGTGGGCCGCGCCAAAGAGTCGCTGGCACTCTACAAGACCATCTCCATGCAGGACGCGAGCGACGATGACTTCCAGGGAGCCATCGGTGCGGCCCTCGCCGCCAACGACAAAAATCAGGCCGAACTTTGGCTGCGTCAGGCGCTCGAGCGTTTCCCGCGTGACCCGGCGATTCTCAACCTGGCTGCGCGTTACGAGCAGGCCCGCGGCGACAATCAGCGAGCGGCCGGCTACTACCGCGCCGCGCTTGCCGCCGCGCCACCCGCTTCTCCGGCGGAAAAGCTGGCCCATGTGCTGGACTATCCCGATCGGGACACCAAGGCCCGCCGCGCTGTCACAGCGGCTGACTTGCAACAACTGCTCGATCCCAACTGCGAGCCCTTGCCAAAAACAACCAGGCTGCCGCCATTTCCTGTCGTTCTCGGCCCAACCGGCCCGCGCGCCCAGCAATCGCCCATTCAGCAGATTCCCGCAACAATGAATCGGGGCATGGCTCCTCAAGAACCGGTCTACGTCCCCCAGTCCTATGCCCGCCTGAACCAGCAGAGAGCCAGCCATCGGGGCAAGTCTTCCGCCAACGGCCCGCGCCTGATCTATGCCACCTTCAGCCCCAGAATCCGTCCCACCGGCTGGGCGCCCCAGGTCTCGATTTTGAGACCTGGGAATCGACCTCTCCAAGCAGCAGTCCTTCACGCCGCCCTGGCCCAGTCCCGCGTTTCCGTCCCAAAAGAAAGCCAGGCCTCCGACACCTGGAAAGGCCTGATCGTCTCGCTGCTGGCCATCAACCACAATGCCGAAGCGCTTCAGGAACTCGCGAAGATTCCCCCCGACATCCGCGTCCAATTGGAAGCCGATGTCGAATTCATGCAGGCCGAAGCAGATTTGTACCTCTCCGTTGGCGACATTGCCCACGCCGCCGAAGCCCTCAACCACGAGGAAAAACTCTACCAGGCGCGCCATGCCGCCGTGCCCGCCGCTGTCGAACTGAAGCACGCGTTTCTCCTCGATAACCTGCTTGACGACCACGCACTCCGCCCGCTTCTCCAGCGCCTCGACGCCCGAGCCGATCTCAACCCATCTCAGCGGCGCCAGATAGAAGGCCTATGGTCTCATTATGCCGCACGCCAGCCCGGTCCCCAGGCGCTCACGGGCGTCAAGGCAAGTCCGTCCGCCTCCCCATCCCCTTACGAGGGAAAAATGAAGCTGCCGCCGTCCGAAGAGACCGTCGACTCCACTGAGCCGGTCTTCCCCAGAGCAGCCTCACAGGCCCCGCGCCGGAAGTCCGGCACTTCCACCGGCGCACCCAATCCGGCGCCACCGCTGCGTATCGCCGCGCAGCCCATGGGGCCACTAGCGGCCCAGGCGCAAGCTCTGTTTGCCGACCAGACAGACGGCCAGCTAACGCAGGGTTCCGCCGCAGTCATCCACAATCTCGCCAACGCCGCCGTAAACCCGTTGCCCAGCCTGCACACGACTCCATCCACCACCAGCCAATACAACGTGGCCCAGTACACCCCCTCAGCGCAGGAGGCGGCCACAGGCGCGTATTCAGCACCGAGGCAGCAACAGCCGCAGCCCACACCACCGGCCAGCACTCAGCCGCTATCAACACCGCCGCCCGTCAAGCATTCGGCCGCGCACGCAACGACAGAAAGGAAGCGTGCCAGAACTGCAACCGCCAAGGCCAGCCAGCAGGGAACGCCCACTTTAGGCCAAGCTCCCGAGCAGGGAATTGAAAGCTCGCAGCAGACGCAAGCGCCCCCGCGGCAGACCCTGATCGACGTGCAAGCGCCAACCTCCGCGCCCACCCAAGCGCCAATAACGGACACCGGCCTTTCCGATGAGGAACTCCAGCAGCGCAATCTGCCCCCGCTGCGTGGTCCCTGGGTCCGCATCCAGCGCCAGCCTAACGCCCTCAGCCCCCGCGAAGAGGCCGAGATCCAGCTCCACTCCATCGAGGCCGGCTACAGCCCCTGGCTCGGCGGCTCGGGCATCCTCAACTATCGGTCTGGAAGTTCAGGGTACGACCACCTCGCGGCACTCGAGGCCCCGTTTGAAGCGTCCATGCCGCTCGGCCTCTACACCCGCCTCAGCATCGTCGCCAAGCCCGTCTTTCTCGATTCCGGGCAAGCCGACGGCGCCAGCGTCATCACCGTTCAGGAATCAACCACCGCCGGCACCGCTCTGGTCACCATCCCGCAGCCCATGGGAACCCTCACGGCCACCGCCACCACCCCGCCCGCGCAGCAGAATGCCGTCGGTATCGGAGGCGAAATGCAAATGGCCTTTCCGCATCTGGCCCTCGCAGGCGGCTACACCCCGGAAGGTTTCCTGGTCGCCACCTTCACCGGCCGCGCCTATTGGAAGCCCGCCAACGGACCCTTCACCTTCAACTTCAGCCGCGATCCCGTCCGCGACACGCAGCTCTCCTATGCCGGCCTGCGCGATCCGGCTGGCAATACCCTCGGCAACCTCGGACAGATTTGGGGCGGCGTCGTCGCCAACCAGGGACAGGTCCAGTTCGCCCACGGCGATGCGGAGTCAGGCTTCTACTTCGGCGCAGGCGGCCAATATCTCACCGGCTCCCATGTTCAGACCAACACCCGCATCGACGGCTCCGGCGGAGCCAACTGGCGGATCAAGACCATGCCGGAATACGGCAGCCTAAGCATCGGCGCCAACTTCTTCGGCATGCACTACCAGCACAACGAAGGCGCCTTCACGCACGGCATGGGCGGCTACTTCAGTCCGCAGTCCTACTTCCTGGCCAATATGCCCTTCGCCTGGGCCGCGCACTACGGCGCCCGCTGGCACTACAACATTCTCGGCAGCCTGGGCGTGCAGGCCTTCCAGGAAGACCTCACTCCGCTTTGGCCCCTGGCCGTCGACAAGCCGCTTGAAACAGCCATGAACAATGCCATGCTCCCCGCCAAAACCAGCGTTGGCCCCAACTACGATCTACGCAGCCAGGTCTCCTACGAGATCGGCCCTCATTGGTTCGCCGGCGGATTCATCGGCGCCAACAACTCCCGCAACTACTCATGGGTGAACGCCGGCTTCTCTGTCCATTACATGTTCCGCACGCAGCCCTCCACCGCCGCCGGTCCCTCCGGCATCTTCCCTATCGAAGGCGTGCGGCCCTTTACGGTGCCATAAGCCACTAAAGCCGAGTTCCTGAATACCTGACAGATCAGCCCTATATCGCGGTATCATCATCAGTATGGGAACGGTCCGAGTCTCGGAAGACGAAGCAGCGCGCGATTTTGCGGGCCTGATGGCCTATGTGCGCGCAGGGACCGAGGTCGTCATTGAAAACGGTGCATGCCCGGTTGCGGTGCTCCATCCACCCGCGCCTCCACGCCGCACCATCGAAGAGTGCATCGCCTTGTTGCCAGCCGACTCTGCCGCGACCGTTGACGGGGACTTCGCCAGCGATGTTCGCGCAGCAGTTGCCGCCCATCCCGAGCCATTGAATCCTCCGGCATGGGATTGATACTCGACTCCAGCGTTCTAATTGCAGCGGAGCGCCAAGGCCGGAATGCTCGGCAGACACTTGCCGATCTTGCCGTTCATGCAGCAGGTGAAGACGTCGCCGTTTCGGTCATTACACTCGTCGAATTGGCACATGGAGTGGCCCGTGCGAATACGCCAGCGCGGATGGCCACGCGCCGACAGTTCCTCAATGAACTCATTTCAGCTTTGCCAGTGCATCCAATTACGGCTTCCGTGGCTCTCAGGGCGGGGCAGATAGACGGCGAGATCACTGCTCAGGGCATCCGCCTGGCACTCTCGGACCTGCTGATTGGCGTGACCGCGCTGGAACGTGGCTATCGGGTTGCGACCACAAATGTACGGCACTTCCACATGGTTCCAGGACTTGGAATTGTCTCCCTCTGATCGGCCCGATAACTCGCACCACTGCGCTACCTGTGCAGCCGGATCGCCCGTGCGAGCGACGCTGCTCTATCGAGATTCATGGTTGGCGTAAGTCTGCTGAGCCAGGCTCTGCGTGCAGGTTCTGTTCCGCCCCATCTGTTTGGCCTGATAAAGCGCTCGGTCGGCAACATCGATCAGCGCCGTCGGGCACGTGCCGATCTCGGCTTTGCCCACTCCGATGCCAATCGTAACCGTCACGAATCCGCCAAACAGAGAAGCCCTGTTTACAGCATGGAGAAGACGGACCGCGGCGTGCATCTGCTCCGCCACTTTCATGGCGCCCTTGCCGTCCGTGTTAGGCAAAAGCAACGCGAACTCGTCTCCTCCATACCGCGCCAGCAGATCGTCGGGACGCCCAGCCTGCTGCGACAGCGCGCGAGCGACCGACACCAGGCATTTGTCGCCATAGGTGTGGCCGTGGAGATCGTTGATGCCTTTAAATGAATCCACGTCGATGATCAGAAGGGCGACCGGCGTTCGCATGCGAATGGCGCGTCGCCAAGCCTCATCGAAGGCCGCGTTCAACCGGCGCCGATTGGGGATGCCCGTCAGCGTGTCGAGCATGGACAGCCGCTCCATCGCGACATTGACACTCTGCAGTTCCCGCTCCCGCATCCGCAGCAGACGCTCTACGGTAACGTAGTTCAGTTGCACCACCCCGGCATGAAGGCTCTGAATCACCAGCAGAAGGAGAATAGCCGAGAGACCGAGGAAAGGATGCACGGTGGTCACCGAAGCCGCAAGTGCAAAAATGGCTGCCATCATGAGCAGAGGACAAAGGCCCTCGAGCAGCAACCGGCCGTTGCTGTGCTCTTTGCGTTGCGTCCCCGGTGTCTCCGTTGTCGCCAGGTGCAGAGCCTGCCAGCCCGCATAAACGAATGGAACGCTCCAGAGCAGATCGAAGATGGTTCCCGCGCGCAGGTTCCAGTGGCGGGAGGCGTAGTTCATCCCAAGATCGATTGGAAGGAACATCCACACGCCCTTGCCCACCAGGTAGATTCGTCTCCGCTCCTCCAGAGTGGCCCATGTCGCCAGCCTTATCACCGCCGAAAATGCGAGCAGGACGGTTTCCGCGATGTAGATGGTGGCCATGGCGGTTGCCGCCGCATTCGACGTCAAAGACATGCGATAGAGCAGAACATATGCAAGAACTGCCGCCAGCACTGTCTGTGCGCTATCCAGGTAGAAAACGCTTCGAATGGATTCGGTCCTGCGCGTGTTCGATAAAGCCAGCAGCATCGGAAATGCCGCAATGACGTTAAAGAAATCGGATGCATCCGTAGCAAGGTTGAGCGCGAAGGAGGATTGCCCTATCAACGCCTCGACCGTCTGCCCAGTCGCCCAGAGCAGCAGCGACGCGCTTAACAATCGCCACGGCAGCCGCTCCCGGATCGGAACCTTTTGAGCACGCCAGAGACCGCAGAGCGCGGCTAGCAAGGGTGCGGCGGCAGTGGCCAGCCGCGACGCATTGATCGGGTGCGATCTCAGAAGAACAAGCAAGATTGCGTGCAACGCCAAAACCCCGAAAAGGGCATACCCCAGGAGCGATTGGTTGAAGGTGCTTCCCGTTCGGCGTTTCCCTGTTGCGGCGCCTACCATCGGAGCGTTACTCCTCAGTCACGCTGATACGGCTGTCTGCCCTCCTGACTCCAATTGAAAATCTGGAATCGGAGGCGGAAGTAGCCACCGGCTTGGAGCCTTCTTTCACGGGCTTGTTTCTGTTGCCCTGGCCTGAACAAGCGGCTCTTCAAGTCTACCGTCCACTGCCGGCCACGGTAACTCCCACCTCTGCGCCAACTGTGCAGATAGAGGTGATCCCTTCGTGTTATACCCGCCACTCGCAACCTGTGCTAGGGTCGTGCTCAGGAGAATCATGTGAGCCTCATCAGCTTCCTCGCCAAGCAGTTCATCGGCGTCATCGAGTGGAACGAACCGCAAGACGGCATCCTCGCCTTTCGCTACCCCATGCGGGACCTCGAGATTCAAAGCGGCGGCCAACTCACCGTCAGCGAGTCGCAGGTCGCCGCCTTCGTCAACGAAGGTAAAATCGCCGACACCTTTGGCCCCGGCCTGCACACGCTGAACACCCGCAATCTCCCCGTCCTCACCGATCTGATGAATTGGGACAAGGACTTCGAATCGCCCTTCAAGTCTGAGGTCTACTTCTTCTCGACGCGCCTCCAGATGGACCAGAAGTGGGGCACCGCAACGCCCATCACCATCCGCGACAGGGAGTTTGGCGCCGTCCGCCTGCGCTGTTTCGGGATCTACTCCTACCGCATCGCCGACCCGAGGGTCTTCTTCAACCAGGTCAGCGGGACCAGGGAATGTTATTTCGCCGCCGATCTGGAAGGTCAGCTCCGCGACAGCATTCTTGCCCACATCGCCACCGTCTTCGCCAACAGCGGCCTTCCGTTCCTCGACCTCACCGCCAACCAGGCCGTGCTTGCCGAAAAGATTGTCGAGCTGATGAAGCCCGCCTTCGCCGCACTCGGCATCGAGCTTAACCAGTTCGTCGTAGAGAACATTTCCCTCCCCGACGAGCTCGCCAAAGTCCTCGATCAGCGCATCGGCATGAACATGGTCGGCGATGTCGCCCGCTACACCCAATACGCCGCTGCCGAATCCCTCGACCTGGCCGCCGCCAACACCGGTGGAGGCGCCGGCGTCGGCATGGGTCTCGGTGCAGGGGCAGCCGTCGCGCAGGTCCTCTCCGCCTCGCTCAAAGCGCCTGCCGCCGCCGCGCCAGTTGCCGTCACAGCAGCGCCAGCATCGGCCGATACCAAGTTCTGCATCGACTGCGGCAAGCCCATCGTCGCCGCTGCCAAATTCTGTTCGGAGTGCGGAAAGCCGCAATGAACTGTCCCGCTTGCGGAGCTCCGATCACGCCCAAGCCGGATACGCAAGGCTTCCAATGCGACTACTGCCACGCCGTATTCTATCCCGGTGAGGAAGACGACGGCGTCGAGGTCTCTCCGGAATCGGGTGACTCGGGCCAGGCCTGCCCCCTCTGCAACCAGCCGCTCGTCAAAGCCACGATTACCGCAGTCCAGGTTCTTTACTGTACTGACTGCCACGGCCTGCTGCTGCCGATGCCGGTGCTTCCCGACATCGTCGATCATCTGCGCACCGCCCCTTACACCCCAGCCGTCCAGACTCCTCCCGACCGTGGAGACCTGAAGCGCACCATCCAGTGCCCCAAATGCCATCGCCGCATGGATACCCATTTCTACGCCGGCCCCGGCAATGTCATCGTCGACTCCTGCGGCGACTGCTGCCTGATCTGGCTCGATCGCGGCGAGCTCATGCGCATCGTCCACGCCCCCGACGAAAGTGACGGCAAAGACTCGGACTGGTAGTCGACTTCTGCGAGTAGCAGCGGCTCAACCCTTGCGCTGCGGCTTGTGCATCGGAACCACCTGCACCGTCACGTCGCGCACCTCGGATAGAAACCGGTTCAGCACCGATCCGCGCAGCAGAATATCCCAGCGCGACCGCGCCGACTGACCAAACACCACGTGCGAAATGCTCTCCTGCTGCGCAAAGCGGATCAGCGCATCGGAAACATTGCGGTCCGTCAGCGACACCACCTGTGCGCCCAGATCGCGTGCCATGCGCTGATACTCTTCCAGCCGGTGAAAAGCCTCCGGATCGCCGTGGCCCTTGTCCTCGTCGGGCCTGGTCACGTAAACGGCGTACCAGTTGCTCGCCAACCGCCCAGCCACGCGAGCGCCCACGCGCAACAGCCGCTCCGTTCCCGGCCGCGTGCTCAGGCACACCATCACCTTCTCCGGAATCGGCGCCTGCTCCAGCCCCTGCGTGCGTCTATATTCAGCGGCCCGGTTGCCCACCTGCTCGGCCGTGGTGCGCAAGCTCAGCTCGCGCAGCATATTCAGATTGCCCTTGCGGAAAAAATTGGCCAGCGACTGCTCCACCTTTTCCGCGGCATAAATCTTGCCTGCGCGCAGCCGCGTCCGCAGCTCGTCCACGGTCAGGTCCACGTTGACCACTTCGTCGGCGCGTTTCAAAAAGCTGTCGGGCACCGTCTCGCGGATCACCGTATTTGCCGAGCGGTTGACGGCGTCGTTCAGCGTCTCCAGGTGCTGAATGTTCACGGCAGTCATCACATTGACGCCGGCATCCAGCAACTCCAGCACATCTTCGTAGCGCTTGCGATTCTTGCTGCCCGGCACGTTGGTGTGCGCCAGTTCGTCCACCACAACGGTGTTCGGATGCCGCGCCAGAATGGCATCCACGTCCATCTCTTTCAGGCTCACGCCGCGGTAGGGAATCACGCGCTGGGGAATGATCTCAAGGTCGCGGATGCGCGCCTCGGTCTCCTTGCGCCCGTGCGGTTCCACCAGGCCGATCACCACGTCCACATTCTGCTGATGCATCATCAAGTGGGCATCGTTCAGCATGTGGTAGGTCTTGCCCACGCCCGGCGCCGCGCCGATGTAGATGCGCAGCCTGGCGGCTTCCTTCTTCTTCTCCAGGATGATCTCAGCCATGTCTCAACCCACCTCGACTGGGTGACGACTTGCTTCCACCGCCGCCACGGGAAGGGTAAAGCGAAACGTGGTTCCGTTTCCCAGCCGGCTCTCCACGGCAATCTGCCCACCCAGTTGCTCCACAAGCCGTCGCGCCAGCGCCAGCCCCAGCCCCGAGCCGCTGTCCGACATAGGATTGAAGCGATCGAAGATCGTGCCCAGCCGCTCCGCCTCAATGCCGCGCCCCGTGTCGCGCACCGTGAACTGAACAAGCTCTTTGACCTCTTCGGCAGCCAGCAGGATCTCTCCTTCTTCCGGTGTATAGCGCAGCGCGTTGGCCAGCAGGTTGTCCAGAATGGAGCGCAGCGCCCTGCGATCCGCCTGCACCCTCGACAGGTCGGCATAGGCGCGCACGTCAACCCTGATCCGCTTGCGCGCGGCATCGTCGCAATAGCGGTCGCGGGCGTTGGTCAGCGCCTGCAGCGGGCGAACCGGCTCCAGTATCAGTTCACGCTTGCCCGCGTCCAGTTCCGCCACTTCGATCAGATCGCCCATCAGCTCGTCCAGCTTTTCCGACTCTTTGCTGGCCGCGGCCACAAGCTCTGTCTGCAGCGGTTGCAACTCCCCGCCAAAGCCCATGCCCAGCGCATAGAGCCCGCGCCGCAACTGCAACAGCGGATCGCGCAGCTTGCGGCTGGCCACGTTGAGGAAGCGCGTCTTGAAGCGGTCCGTGTCCTGCAGGCTGGTCACGTCTTCAAGGGTCGTCACCGTGCCCAGCAGCCTTCCTTCCGAGTCGCGCATGGGCGTAGTGCGCAACCGGTAGCTGCGCTCCAGCTTGCCGATGCGCATGGGCAACATGGCCGCCTCATCCTCTGCGGCCACCGCCTTCTGCATTGAAACCGCATCGCGTATCGCGCTCAGAATCTTGTCGCCGCCCGGCGTATTGGCCAGGGCCATGCGATCCGCCGCGGCTTCGCCCAGCAACTCCGATGCGGCCTGGTTCACCTTGAGGATGTGCCCCTTGCCATCGGTCACGATGATGGGCTCGAAGATCGATTGCAAAACCGCGTCGGAGAGTTGAAACTCCATCTGCCTGCGCCCGGCCTCGGACTCGTGCAGATCCCGCAGCCGCACCGCCAGCCGGTTCAGCTCCGCCGCAATCACCCCAAAGTCGTCGCGGCTTTTCCATGGTGTACGGTAATCCAGGTTGCCCTGTGCAATCTTGTGCGCATCCCGCGCCAGCTTGTGGATGGGCCGCAGAACAAAATAGACCGTCCCCAACTCCACCAGCAGCGCCGCCACAACAAACGTACAGGACAATCCCATCTGCCCTGCAGCCTGCAGCGCATGGCGTGTCGCCCCCAGCAGTCCCAGCGTAAGGACTGCAAGCAGAACGCAACCGAGAATCAGTCGCTGGACAAGGTTGAGCATGGCCCGGCCTCCGTGCCGGAACTAGGGTTGTGATGAATCTGTCAAGTGTAGCCGGGGCCGGCCGCCGATGAAAAGGCCCAGCGTGTTGTCCATCTATCCTTACCCTAGTCGAATCACCTTAAGGCAGCAAGCACCCCCGCCTTGACCTTCCGGGGGCGAACTCTAATTACCCTCAAACGCCGGGTGCCCCAGGTCTCGCCTTTGAGACCTGGGACCGCACAGAAGCCGGGCGCCGGGTGCCTCATCCTCCATGTCATTCTGAGCGCAGCGTAGCGGAGTCGAAGAACCTGCTTCTTGCAATTCCGGCGAAGGGTGGGCTGCCACAGAACCCCGCCGCACATCCCCCAAAAATACTCCTCCGGCTTTTGCAGATCGTTACCGCGCATAGGCGCACAATAGGCGGGTAGCCCGCACCGGAGCGCCGCATCCTCAATCGTGACCCGTCGCGGTTTCGGCCATCAGATGCGCCTTGACATCCCGCATCGGAGGCTGGCCGAAAAACCTGCTGTACTCCCGATTGAATTGGCTCGCACTTTCATAGCCGACCTCGAAAGCCGCACTCGCCGCATCCAGACCGCTATTCAACATCCGCTCTCTCGCCACATGCAGCCGCAACTGCTTCTGGTATTGGAGAGGGCTCATCGCCGTCAGCGACCGGAAATGATGGTGCAGAGTGGAGACACCCATCTGCGCCACGGTTGCCAGTTTTTCCACGCGTAGCGGCTTGTCGTAATTCGCCTTGAGCCATGCAACGGCTTTTGCCGTCCGGTTGCTCTGCTCGCCCAGCGTTGCAATCGCGCGCAGATGCTTGCCAAGCGGCGAGCGAAGCAGCCGGTAAACGATCTCCCGTTGCATCAGGCCGCTGAGGAAGGCAATGTCCTGAGGCGTGTCCAGAAGGTCCAGCAGCCGGCAGCATGCGCCCAGCAGTTCCAGCGGGGTCTCGCCCACTGCAATGCCGCGCGCTCCGAATGGATTCTCGGGCGTCAGAAACTCCTCCTGGCTCAGAATCTCGCGCACCACCGGCATTTCCAGCTTGAGGACCAGGGCCAGAAAGGGCTCATTGTTCGATGCCTTTGTGAACTGGCCCACGACGGGCAGATCGATCGAAGTCAGCAGGAAGTTGGACCCGTCGCACACATAGGTTGTGCCGCCGGAAGTGATCCGTTTCTCACCCTGAGCGAAGACAACCAGCTCGGGCTCGTACGCGGCAGAATAGCACTCTGTAGGCGCGCATCTGCGGGAGAGCTTCAGGCCCGGCACATCGGTGGCTACCGCTCCGTCGCCGTGAATGTGGGCGGCGATCCTGCGCGCCAGCTCAGCCCTCATCTCGACTACCCTTGGTTCTGCGCTCGCATCCTCATGTCTGGACCGTTTCACTCGTTTCACTCCCTCAAAACCAAGTTAACGCCGATTCAGGTTCCTGTGCATAAAGATGCAAGCATCGACAGAAATAGGCAATAGATTGGCAGAATCAGGATACCGCTCGGACGGCATTGCTCCTTAGTCTGAATTACGGGCGAGTTGCTCGCCAACAGTGCCAGGAGGCCGAGGTTAACCCATGTACAAAGCAAAAGCCTATTCCGTTTCGAGCGCCACATCGCCGTTTGCATCCAGCACGATCGCGCGGCGCGATCCCACCGAGCACGATGTACAGATCGAAATCCTTTTCTGCGGCATCTGCCACTCCGATCTCCACCAGGCCCGCAACGAGTGGAGCGGCGTCATGCCGACCGTTTACCCCTGCGTACCCGGCCATGAGATCGTCGGCCGCGTCACCAAGGCCGGCTCCGCTGTTACCAGGTTCAAGGCCGGCGACCTCGCTGCGGTCGGCTGCCTTGTCGACTCCGACGGCACCTGCCCCGAGTGCCAGGCGGGCTTCGAGCAGTTTTGCCCCAACATGACCCTCACCTACAACTTCCCCGACAAGCACACAGGCGGCGTCACCTACGGCGGCTACTCCGACAGCATCGTCGTCACTGAGCGCTTTGTGCTCAGCGTTCCATCGAACCTCGATCTTGCCGGTACCGCGCCTCTGCTGTGCGCCGGCATCACCACCTACTCGCCCATGCGCCACTGGGGCGTGACGAAAGGCAAGAAAGTCGGCGTCGTTGGTCTCGGCGGACTCGGCCACATGGGCGTCAAATTTGCGCACGCCTTCGGAGCGCATACGGTTGTGTTCACCACTTCGCCCAGCAAGATAGACGATGCCCTCCGCCTCGGCGCCGATGAAGTCGTTCTCTCCCGCAACACCGACGAGATGGCGAAACACGCCGGCAGCTTCGACTTCATTCTCGACGCCGTTGCCGCCGAACACGACATCAACGCCTATATCAACCTGCTGCGCCGCGACGGTAACATCACTCTCGTTGGCGCGCCTGAAAAACCGCTGTCTTTCGCCGTCTTCGGTCTCATCATGGCACGCCGCAGTCTTTCCGGTTCCCCCATCGGCGGCCTTCCCGAAACCCAGGAGATGCTCGACTTCTGCGGCAAGCACAACATCACCGCAGATGTTGAAGTCATCCCCATCCAGAAGGTCAACGAAGCATACGAACGCCTGCTCAAGTCCGATGTGAAGTACCGCTTCTCGATCGACATGGCCTCGCTCAAATCCGAGTAGACCCAATAGAATCCAATCTGCTACCGAACATCCACAAACTGAGGAAGAAATCGAAATGAAAATCACCCGCAACGGTTCGCAGCCGTCGGCAAAGGGGCCGTCGGATTGGTTCACTGGGACAGTACGCATCGATCAGCCATTCGCGGCCACCGATCCAGCGCGTGTCAGCGGAGCCATCGTGACGTTCGAGCCCGGCGCGCGAACCGCATGGCATACTCATCCGCTCGGCCAGACCCTCATTGTGACCGCCGGAAGTGGCTGGGCGCAACGCGAAGGCGGTCCGGTCGAGGAGATTCGGCCAGGCGATGTGGTCTGGTTTGAGCCGGGAGAAAAGCACTGGCATGGAGCCACGCCGGCGACCGCAATGACTCACATCGCCATCCAGGAAAAACTCGATGGCAAGGCCGTTGACTGGCTCGAGAAAGTCACCGACGAGCAGTATCGAAAATAATTCAACCCACTCAGCAAGATTCGCTGGGTGCCCCAGAGCCTGCCCTGAGCCTGTCGAAGGGTCTCGCCTTTGAGACCTGGGAGACCACCAATCCAAACGGTCGTCGTGCAGTCCTGCCTTTACAGACATCGGAGGAACAAATGCAGAAACGCAGATTGGGAAAAAGCAATCTTGAAGTATCCGCTCTCGGACTTGGCTGCATGGGCATGACCTTTTCCTACAAGCCGTTCCCGGAAAGGGATGCCTCGATTGCGCTGCTGCGCGCGGCCGTCGAGCGCGGCGTCACCTTCTTTGACACCGCGGAGGTCTACGGTCCGTTCAACAACGAAGAACTCGTGGGCGAGGGCCTCGCTCCGTTCAAAGGACAGGTGGCCATCGCCACCAAATTCGGTTTCGATATCAATGACGACGGAACCCATGGACCGAAGGGCCTTGACAGCAGCCCCGCGCGCATTCGCAAAGTCGCCGAAGCCTCCCTCAAGCGTCTCAACATCGATTCCATCGACCTCTTTTACCAGCACCGCGTCGACCCCAATGTGCCCATTGAAGACGTCGCCGGAGCCGTGAAAGAACTCATTGCCGAGGGCAAGGTCAAGCACTTCGGCCTCTCTGAAGCTGGCGCAAAAACCATCCGCCGCGCTCACGCCGTGCAGCCGGTAGCCGCCGTGCAAAGCGAGTACTCGCTCTGGTACCGCGCGCCCGAAGAGGAGATCATTCCCACCCTCGAAGAACTCGGCATCGGGTTCGTTCCCTTCAGCCCCCTCGGCAAGGGCTTTCTGACCGGAAAGATAGACGAGAGCAGGACCTTCGACAAGACTGATATCCGCAGCAGCATTCCGCGTTTTGCGCCGGAAGCCATGAAGGCAAATCAAGCTCTCGTCGCTCTGCTCGCAAAGATCGCAGAGCACAAGAAGGCGACGCCCGCTCAAATCGCACTAGCCTGGCTGCTGGCCCAGAAGCCGTGGATTGTCCCTATTCCTGGCACCACAAAGCTCCATCGCCTGGAAGAGAACATCGGCGCCGTCGCAATCGAACTCACAGCCGGCGATCTGAGCGAGATCGAAACCGCCGCCGCACAGATCCACATTGAAGGAGCACGCTACCCGGAGCACATCGAAAAAATGACCGGCCGTTAACCAAAACTGTCAGGGTGCCCCATCCTTCATGTCATTCTGAGCAGCCCGACCCGCCGCGCCGAGTTACGGCCAGGAGATGAACCCGCGTCCGTTGTGCCAAAAATGTTCCGTGCCCCGTTCTTGCGATTTTTTTCTATCGCAAGGGCGGGAAACCTCAACCCTAAACCAGCCTTGTTCATGAGGAGCGCAGTGGAGTCGAAAGCCTGCCCTGAGCGTCGCCGAAGGGAACCTGCTTCTTGCAATTCCGGCGAAGAGTGGGCCGTCACAGCCCTCAACCCCGCTCTCCCCGAAAAAATCCCATGAAGTTTGCAGATCGATTCCTCGCTTCGGCGCATAATGGTACATAGAAGTCGAACGGGAAGGGAACAGGCAAATTCATCTACATAGCCCCTCCCCCCTACCTGGTAATACCAGGCCAGTACTGGACTTTAGTACCATGGCATCAAATGGTTGCACATCCTTCCCAGGACAAAGTGGAACTTCTTGAGCAAATGGTATGCAACGAATTGCACATTTGCCAACGATTTTTCATGTAACTTGTTGATAACAATAAAGCAAAGTTTGGAGATCAAGCTGCAATAAGGGAGGGCAAGGCAGGCTGTCGTACGCGAATGGTCAATCCCGGTCTTGAAGCGTGAACTGGCTTTTGGATTTGCCTGCACAAAAGCCCCACAGGTCTCGATGAGTCTTGTCGAACGCAGACATCAGTATTAATTCTCTGGAGGTAGTATGAAGCGTTTTGGTCTTTTCGCAGCTGCAGTTCTCGTGTTCGGCCTGGTTGGGGTGACCCCATCGAAGGCAGACTCGATCGTCAACGGCTCGTTCGAGAACCCGAATGTGGGCGGCGGGTGGAGCTTGTTCAGCAACGGGTCAGTTCCGGGCTGGTCGACGACCGATTCAGCAGGTCTTATCGAAATTGACAATTCTTCTGTATTTGGCGGCGGTTCGTCGGCTTACTCCGGCACGCAGAGTCTGGAAGTCAATGCAAATAACCCCGAGACGGTCTATCAGCAGGTTAACGGTTTGACCATCGGGGAGACCTACTTGCTTTCCTGGGCTTATGGTAATCGTCCCGGTTCCGGCAACCAGGCCATGTATGTGTACTTCGGCGACGCCATCGATACGGGCTGGGTGGCTACCGACACAGCCAACGGGGTTACCAGCAGTTTGGCCTGGAATTACTATTCGTTTCTCATCACCGCCGACGCCACAACAGAGTACTTGAGCTTCGAAGGCCTGACTGGCCAAGGCGGCCTGCCTTCGTATGGCAATGAAGTCGACGCTGTGTCCTTGGTAACCCCGGAACCGTCCACATGGCTGCTCTTGCTGTCCGGCCTCGGCTTGCTCGGTTTCGCAGTTCTACGCCAGCAGCGCAGCGGTCTGTCTTTTCCCAGCGCCATCTAACACGGACTCTGGGCATTATCGTTAAACAGATGCGGCGGCTCCCAGGTCTCGCCATTGAGACTTGGGAGCCGCCGCAAGTTCGTTGTAGCGGACAACCCTGTCTCAGCATCAATGAACCCATTCGCCGCTCTACGGGACCTGGCACACCGCAAGCGCCGCATTGTGCCAGCGGCAGGCCAGCCCTGCCGGTTGCGGGTAGGAAACCAGCACCCAATCCACGCCAAACTGCGTCTTCAGCATTTCGAAGTCCGCAAGCTCAAAACGTGTCCAGCCCGCCTGCGCTACCTGCTGCTCATGCCATACAGGCGCAAGGCTCGGCACTTGCATCACCACGGCCGTGTCTTTGATTCCATCGGCCAACTGGCTCCGCTCTGCCAGCGCGCGGAAGTTGTGAAAGCCCTCGCCCGGTGCGGCCAGATAACGAGGGTCCAGAGCAAAATACGCGTCCGTAGGCGTGTTTGTGCGGATCCAGTCAAACGCCTGCAGCCAGGGATTGTTGGTGGCCGCACCGGGCAGCTCAAGGTGCGCCCCGTCGTCGATCAACTCCCACTGCACCAGGAACATGCTGCCGTTGAACACCAGTAAATACACAGCCCAGCGCCAGGCTCGCGCCTTGAGCACGAACCGCCCCAGCAGCCCGCCCGCCGCCAGAGCCATGAACAGATAAACCAGTTGCAGATACCGCATCGGCTGCAAGGGAGTCAGGCGCACCAGCGACTCCGGCGCCAGCACGGCCATGGCCACAACCTGCTGAAAAACGCCATAAGCAAACACGGCCAGTGCGAAACGGCCCAGCCGGGACTGTGTTGGACTGTGCGCAGCGCGGCCGTGTTTCTCAGCCACGCGCCAAAGCAGCCAGAACAGAAACAGCGGCGCCAGAGCGCCCAGCCATTCATACCAGGTCCAGCGGTAGACGGAGTAATAAGTCCGCGAAGCCAGCGCCTCGCGCCAACTGGGACTGTCCGGCGCGAACACCCAGCCCAGCGGCGCCGCGGCAGCCACAGACCCCTGCGTGGCTCGCAACCGGAACGGCGCCGGCTCAAGCAAAGCCAGCGCCAGAAACCCGCAAAACGACATCCCCAGCGCCGCCATGATGGGATGCAGAAGAAATGCCACGATCAGCAGGGGAACAGCCGGCCAGCGCCTTCCCTCAAGAATCCGTGCAACAGCAATGAGGATCAGCGCCGTTGCCAGGTTGCGCGGATGCAGATGCTGGTCGGCAATATTCAGTGCCGTCCCCGCTACCGGCAGCGTAAACATGGCCGCCACCATGGCCACGGCTGCCCATTGCTCCCGCGCCTGGTTGAAGACCAGCGCCGCAATCCTGCGGCATGCCCAGAGAATCAGAAAGAGCGAAGCAAACTGCCACAGCAGTTCCGCCCCGGCCACCGGAATCCGGGTCCAGCGAACAAAATGGGCCATCGAGCCGTCAAACACAGTAGCCTGCATCTGCAGCCGGAAAAAGTCCGAATCGTGGGGAAAAAGAGCAGGATTGAGGTCCGATTTGACGGCGGCCAGATAGATGCCATCGTCTTCAAAACCAGGGTGGTAGCCCATCACCAGAAAGCCAAGCAGGGTGAACAGCAAGAGAGGCAAAGTTTCCCGAATTACCCGTTTACGCCACAAATAGAAATTCCTCGCACATCCCAACCCTTGCTGTTCCCAGAGGAGCTTTGCAGTCCATAATATCTTTTCAGGATCGCTGGATGTCTTGGGGGTGCGAAGATTCTGAATTCACGGCAGTTCCGCATCGCCTGTTAGAGCCTTCCAAGGAGGTTCTCATGCAATGTCGGGATGCACCAAATGAACAAACAACTGGATAATTCGTCAGAACATTGGGGGGACGCGAGTTATTTACTCCATATACACTAAGAAAGCATGCCCGCAAACGTGATTGGATTAACAACCATGCCGGTCAACGCCACGGTGGATTCCGAGCCGCCGTTGTCCGCTCCCGCCGGCCGCTCGCTTGAAAAGCTGGAGAAGCTGGCGCTCGTCATCCCGACGCTCTGTGAAGAGGGCAATATCGGCGCCCTGCTCAACCACGTCCGTCGCGTACTCGATCCTCTCAATGTCCCCTATGAAATCCTGGTTGTCGACGACGACAGCCCCGACGGAACCGCAGCCGTAGTCTCCGCCATTGCGCTTGAAGACACACGCGTACGCCTCCTGGTCCGCAAGGGCGAGCGGGGATTGTCCGGAGCCATCCTCTACGGCTGGCAGAATACAGACGCCACCGTTCTTGGCGTAATGGACGCCGACCTGCAGCATCCACCGGAACTGCTGCCGCAACTGCTTTCCGCAATTCAGAACGGCGGCGACCTGGTCATCGGCAGCCGCTACACGCCCGGCGGCGATCTGGGTAAGTGGAATCCGATGAGAAAATTCTTGTCCGCCGCTGCCGTTTGGGTAACGTGGCCACTCCAGAAGCGCCGTCTGCGCGCCAAGGACCCCATGAGCGGATTCTTCATGGTCCGCCGCCGCTGTCTCCCCCAGGGAGAGTTTCAGAAATCCGGTTTCAAGTTGCTGCTGGAGATTCTGGTTCGCGGCAAGATTGAGTCGGTCACGGAAGTCCCATTCGCCTTTGGCCTCCGTTACCGGGGCGCAAGCAAGGCCAACTTCAAGGTCGCCTGGGACTATGCCTTTCTGCTAGCCCGGCTCTACGCCGGTAAGCTAGGCTTCGGCGCCAATTCCTGAGGCGTATGGATTTGCCAATCGCGTTGCATTCAATGTTCATGACTAAACAAAATCTGTCATCCTGAGCGACCATAGCGAAGCGAAGGGAGTCGAATGGACCTGCTTTTGGGACTTTAAGCAAATCACAATCACCTCCGACCAAATGCAGCGATCTTCTGCAACTTACATCGTCGGCAGCAGCAACCGCAGCAGCAAAAAACCACCCACACCCGCGAAAAACACCAGCGCCATGCCTATCCCCGGTTCGCGATTCACCTCCGGCACCAGGTCTGTAGCCGCCACATACAGCGCCACGCCGGCTGAAATAGGCAGTCCATACGGCAGCCAGCTCGGCACCAGCTCAATCACCAGCACACCGGCCAGAGTAGCCGCCGCCAGCGCCACCGCTGAATAAAAAGCCATAGACCGGCTGCGCCCGCTGGCCAGCATCACTGACGCCATGGTGAACCCCTCCGGCGCCTTGTGCAGCAGAATCGCTAGAAAAATTAGCACCCCCAGCCCGGTTGAAACCACAAACCCCGAGCCAATAGCCACGCCGTCAAACAGCGCGTGAACGCTCAGCCCCGCCATCACGGAATTGCTGGTGTGCCGCGAAACAAACTCGCCCTCGCACGTCTCTTCGCCAAAGTGAAAATGGGCGTTGATGGTGTGCTCCAGCAGGTGTACCACGCAGTAGCCGGCCATGATCAGAATCGGCCCCAGCCGTGGGCTCAGCTTCAGGCTCTCAGGCGCCATCTCGATGACAGCGGTTGCCATCAGAAACCCCGCGCCCAGCGCCACAAAATAGCGCAGGTACCGCTCCACGCCCTTCGCCCGCACCAGCACCAGCCCGCCAGCCACATCGGCCAGCGCGGCAATGGTGCCCAGTAGCAGAGAAAGCTTTAGCAACGAATCAGACCTTTCCTGTCTAGAATCAGAGCTGCTTTGAGAATCGGAGCTGCTTTGAAAGGGCACGACTTCAGTCGTGCCGTAAATGCCACATAAAGGACTTGGGCATTACACGATGCGGAAAAACTCATTGCTTTGAAAGGGCACGACTTCAGTCGTGCCGAAAACAGCCCAAAAAGGATCTGGGCTTTAGCCCCTGAGGGAATCGATTCGATGAACCTGTAAAGTGATCGAGTACACCTAGCCGCTGTGCCGGATGTGCATCACGTCGCCATCCTGCACCACGTATTCCTTGCCTTCCAGCCGCAACGTTCCCCGGCCGCGCGCCGCTGCCTCAGAGCCCGCATCCAACAGCGCATCCCAGCGAATCGTTTCCGCGCGAATGAAGTGGTGCTCCAGATCCGAGTGAATCGCCCCAGCCCCTTGCGGAGCCTTGGAGCCTAGCGGAATGGTCCATGCGCGGCACTCGTCTTCGCCGGCGGTGAAGAAGCTGATCAGCCCCAGCAGCTCGTAGCTCTTGCGGATCAGCCGCACCAGCCCGCTCTCGCGCAGCCCGTAGCTGCCCAGAAACTCCGCCGCTTCCTCGTCGTCCATTTCGGCCAGCTCGGCCTCTACCTTACCGCAGATGGCCGTTGCCCCGGCATTCGGCCGGCTCGCAACTTCGTCCAATTTAAACCGGCTCACAGCGGCTTCCAGGTCGTCGCCCAGCGTGGTGCTCTCGCCAATGTTGACCGCGTAGAGAATCGGTTTCTGCGACAGGAACATGAAGCCCTTGATGAGCTTTTTCTCCTCGTTCGTCATCTCCAATTCACGCAGCGGCTGTTCCTTTTCAAGCGCCTCTTTTGAACGCAGCAGCAACGCCTGTTCGCGCTCCAGTTCGCTGGTGCGGCCCTTCTTCAAGTCCTTTTCCAGCCGCTCCAGCCGTTTCTCCACCTGGGTCAGGTCGCTGATCATCAGGTCGAATTCAACGTTCTTGATATCGCGCAGCGGATCAACTTCGCCCACGTGGGGTATAGCCTCGTCCTCAAAGGCGCGCAGCACATGAATCAGCGCGTCCACGTTGCGCAGGCTGGCCAGGAACGCGGTCTCTTTCAGCGCCTCCTGTCCGATGGCCGCCACGTCCACATATTCCACCGTTGCGAACGTGGTCTTCTTCGGCGAATAGAGCGCCGACAGCTTGTCCAGCCGCTCGTCCGGCACGCGCGCCACGCCGATATGTGCCTCGCGCGAGTGCCCGCGGTCATCGAGCTTGGCCTTGGTCAGAATCTTGAATAACGATGTCTTGCCCACCTGCGGCAGGCCGATAATGCCAGTTTTCATTTGCTTCCTGTATGAGCCCCCGCACGATGCAATGCGCGCTTCAGAGCCTCTTCGATGATACAAGAGCAGGGAGCAGGGAATTGGAATTTGGGGAACATTCATCCAGCCCAATAACGCTGGGTGCCCCATCCTTGACGCAGTTTCATCGCGTCAAGGGTGGGAGACTACGAACCACGACCGGCACCGGTTCGATTCCTAGCACTTACACTCTGACGCTCTCCGCCCTCGCCACCAGCACAACCGTCGCCACACCACACAAGAGAATGGCCAGCTCAACGTGCTCGCTGCGATTGTGCAGTTTGTTGAAGTCAATCGTCAGGGGGTTGGTCGCGTCCATCGTATTGATAGCCCCGCCGGCCGCGACACGATCGCGCTCCATGGCGGGAATGATGGCGAACTGCGAGTAAACTGTGAACGCCAGCATCAGCACTACCAGCACCATCGGCGCCAGCACACTGCGCGGCTTGTAGATGCCCCACGCCGGAGCCAGCGCCAACAGCGCCAGCGCCACCATTGCCGACACTAGTCCCATCCCATGCAGAATGCGCAGCAATTCGCCCACAATCGTGCCCGCCGTGTGCGTGTCCGAACGCAGCGTGCCAAAGGTGATTGCAGCCACAACAGGGAAGAAGGTCTCCGCGCCGAGCCACACAACCAGCGCAAGATAAAGCAGCGACCGAAGCAATGTCTTCATAGAATTAGTGAACAGTGAACAGTGGTCAGTTGGGTGTTTCCAGCTACGCGGGGCTCAAGAGGCTGGCAGGAAGCCCGCAAACATCCTAACAGTTTGACGCAGCCTCGGAGTAGTGCAATCCTTCTCTGCGGCGTGGAAGCGCTCGTCTGCGAACTGTCCACTGCACACTGTGCGCTGTCCACTATTTCCGATTCAACGCCCTCTTCAGCACCGTCTCCAACGCGGCTTTCACCTTCCCATACTCATCGTCTGAAACGGTCCCATGGATCTTTTCGCTCTCCAGCGTAAACATCTCTTCCTTGATCACGTTCAACAATTGGCCGTGCTTTGCCGCCGGGGTACCGAATGAGGGATAAGCGACTGCTCCACCCTCTGGAACTCCGCTCGCACCCGCCACTCCGGCCGGCTTGCGCAAAAGGAAAGCCGCCGCAGCCGCCAGCAGCAATGCGATCCCGCCCAATATCCACCATTTGTATTTCGTCAGCGGATCGGGCGTCCCAATCGGGTTGCCGATTCCGCCTCCCGGCTGGCCGCCCGCAGCGGGCGCATTCCCGTCTGAAGCTCCGCCACCAGCATCCGCACCCATCCCCGCCGGCTGTTGTCCGCCCGGCGTGGCCTGCTGCTCGCGGGGAATCGATCCGGTGCCCGCAATGGTGAAGTCCACAGCCTTGTTCGGCGTGGCATTCTTCAGCACAAACGTCTGCACGTTGGGGTCTTCGGGCACGCTCTTGAATGCGTCACCGGAGGTTGCTTGAAATGTCATGCTCTTCGGCAAAAGCACGGCCAGGTTGTCCGCAGGCAGCGTTACCTGCGCATGAAATGCGTACTTCCCGCTGCTATACGGCACGTGATAAGCAAGCTGGAAGAGCGTGTCCTTTTCGCCGTCATCGGGCTGGATAGGAAAGTTGAAAGCATAATGTCCCTTGGGCCCATCGGGATCGAGCTTGATGCTTGTCGGCAGCCCGTTGGGCCGCTGTCCGCCCACGCCGTCCACAATCGCGTCAACCGGCAGCACCACCTGAAACGACTTCGCGCTCCACTGCGTTGTCGGCGGCGTACTGGTGTTGTGCACAAAGAACCGCTCCGTCACTTTCAACTGGCCATTCTCGGTTTCGAGTTCCAAAACATCGGCCTCGATGAAGACGCCCTGCACCTTGGGAGCTACGTCATAAACGGTAATGTCGGCCGGCGTCGCACCCTGCGGAGCGGCGATAAAGTATCCCGCGCCCTGGTGCGTTACGCGAACCAGGTAAGGGTTGCTGCCCGGCTCGACCAGTGAATAGTGGCCCTTCGAATCGGTGGTAGCGTGAGCCACTTCGCCCATGCCTGCCTGCACATCCACCAGCACCACCTGGTCGCCCACGGCGGGTTTGCCGGTAGTCTTGTTGGTCACCGTGCCGTTGACTGTGGCTGCCTGTGCGAGTGCGCCCGTAAGCAAAATGCTCAAAGCAAAAGTGCGAAATACATTCTTTGTCGATTTCATAGTCGTGAGAGAATCCTTTTTCTTCTGAACCACTGTGTTCAATCCAAATCCTGTCTTCGGTCGGCCTTGCTTTGAATCGGCGGTAGCCTCGCTTTGAAAGGGCACGGCTTCAGCCGTGCCGCGAGACATCCACGAGGAGAACTGGGCTTTAGCCCCTGCGGGGAGTTATTTCGCGGCTATTAGCATTCCCTCAGCGGCTAAAGCCGGGTTCATAACTAGTCCTTGTGCGGCACGGGACCCAGAGGGTACCCCGCCGTGCCCTTTCAAAGCCACCATCTTGTTGGCAAAACATTCAAGCCTGCTGCAGATACTCGATCTCGGCCAGCAGCGTTGCCGCTTCATTCTCAAGCTGCGCCCGCTGCGCATGAAAATCCTCATCGGGATATTTGCCGGCCTTGTACTCGAAATTCAAATCGCGCAGGTTTTCATAAAGCTGCTCCTTGCGCTCCAGCAGAAAATCCAGGCGGGTCTTTTCGCGCTGGCTGGCAAACACGTTCTCCGGCCAGAAAGTGTAGACGAGCAGCGCAAGCGTCAAAAACAAGCCGGCCAATTCACCCTGCAAGTTCGTCATCGCCCAAAACCCTCCATCGCCGGAGACGCTGTGCACTGTTCACTGTTCACTGTCCACTGTCTTTGCGTCATCGCTCAAAAGCCTCCATCGTCGCCGGTCTCGCGGCGAATTGTTTCACGGCGTTCGCGCTCGGCGGGGTCCATCGTGGCCGTGTCCGTCGCAGTCGCCGGCGTTCTGCCCACCGACCAGCGCCGCACCAGCAAAATCGTGCCCAATGTTGCCGCTGCAAACACCGCGAAGGGCGCAATCCACGCCACCAGGTCGAACCCGTGCGCGGTTGGCGCCGCCAGCACAATCGCTCCATACTTGCCGACAAAGGAATCCAGAATCTCCTTATCGCTCTGGCCGCTTTCAATGCCTGCACGCAGCTCGTTCAGCTCGCCTGTCGAGTTGGGGCAGCCCACATGGTTGCATTCGCCCAGAATCTCCGCGCATCCGCACGTACACATCAGCCGGTGATTCAGATTGCTGAAGCGTGAATTGGCATCCGTCGCGCCCAGCGAGAAACACACGGCAATCGCCAGCGTAGCGGCCTGCACAGTTCTCATCCAAAAGGTAAATCGTGCCGAGCGCTTCACAGGTGGCCGCCCTTCAATGCCGGCTCTGACGGAGCCGTTCGAGCGGGCACGCGCACGGAAGCAGTCGACGGGGTCAGGCTCGGAACCAGCGCAACCAGAGTGCCGAATACCAGCACCACCAGACCCGCCCAGATCCATCCCACCAGCGGATTGAGAAACGCCTTGATGATCGGCTGGCCGGTATCAGGGTTCGTGCCTTCATACACCACGTACAAATCCCAGCTCGGAACCGAGTGAATCGCTACCATCGTCTGCGGCTGTCCGGTGATCAGATAAATGCGCTTTTCCGGGCTCATCTGGAACTGCTTTTTGCCGCCCCTGTAAACATCCAGCAGCGCATATTCCGAGTTGTAATTCAGATTCGAATCCTGCGTGAATCCGACGCACTCCAGAGTGTACGGGCCAACCGACATCTTGTCGTGCAGCGCCAGTTCGCTTTCGACATTGCGATTGAATGCCGACCCAGCCAGCCCGATCACCACAATCACCACGCCGATATGAATGATGTACCCGCCGTAGCGTCGCGTATTGCGCCTCGTCAGAAGCCATGTGGCAGAAACGATGTTTTTGCCGGTCTGTCGCGAAATTACGCCGGCCCCGCGCAGAAATTCGCTCAGAATTGCCGTCATCACAGCAGCAGACACTGCGAACGCCACCAACGCATAAAAGTTGCCGGTGTCGAAGGCGCCGTCTTTCCAGGGCTTCACACCCACGGCCAAGCACACAATCACCGTGGCCCAGAATGTAATGACAGGGAGCACAAAGTTACGCCGGATGCTCTTGAACGAAGCTGCCCTCCAAGGCAGCAGCGGTCCAACGCCGGTGAGCAGCAGCAGGAATATCCCGATCGGGATCGCCACGCGGTTATAAAACGGCGCGCCCACCGTGACCTTGTTGCCCACCACGTATTCACTGAGCACCGGAAACAGCGTGCCCCACAGAATCACGAAGCATGCCGTCAGCAAAACAAGGTTGTTAAACAGGAAGCTCGACTCCCGGCTAACCAGCGATTCGATGTGGTGTTCGCTCTTCAGGTGGCTGCGCTGCAAAACATAAGTGAAGATGCACACCGCCAGCACAATCCCCATGAACACCACAAACCACGTGCCGATCGACGATTGCGCAAATGCGTGTACCGAACTCACCAGCCCCGCGCGCGTAAGCAGCGTGCCCAGCAGCGTAAGCAGGAAGGTGGAGAAGATGAGCCAAACATTCCAGCTCTTCATCATCCCTTTTTTCTCCTGCATCATTACCGAGTGCAGAAACGCAGTCCCCGTGAGCCACGGCATGAAGCTCGCGTTCTCCACCGGATCCCATCCCCAGTAGCCGCCCCAGCCCAGCACAGCATATGCCCAGTGCATGCCCAGGAAGATACCCGCGGTCAAGAAGAGCCAGGTCACCATCGTCCATACGCGCGTGACCTTGATCCATTTCTCACCGGGGTAGCGCATCATCAGAGCGCCCAGCGCGAAGCAGAAGGGAACTGAGAAGCCTACATACCCGAGGTAAAGCATGGGAGGATGAATCACCATCTCCGGATATTGCAGCAGCGGATTCAGCCCGTTTCCGTCGTCCGGAATGGCTCCCTGGTAAAGCGCAAACGGCGGCGCGGCAAAGCACAAAATCGACAGGAAGAACACCTGAATCGCCGCCAGAATCGTGCCCGCGTAGGCATACAGCTTCACGTCCGTCTTGTGGGTCAGCCGCAGAACAAACCCGTAGATTCCCAGCAGCCACGCCCACAGCAGCAGCGACCCTTCCTGCCCGCTCCAGAGCGCCGAGAACTTGTACGCGCCCGGCAGAGCGCGATTCGAGTGCTCCATGATGTAGGTGATTGAAAAATCGTTGGCAAAGACTGACCAGATCAGCGCAAACGCCGCCGCCGTTACGGCGATGAATACGGCGATTCCTGCCCGCCGCGCCGTGTCCGCCAACCGTTCCGGCGAGATCCTGGCCGGCTGCCCGGTGGCAATCAGCCGCAGGGCCAGTGCCCCCGCCAGCAGGTTGTAAGCCGCCAGCGCCAAAGCGATGAGAAGTGCAAAACTACCGAAGGCTGCCATGAATTAAGACTCCACGATGATTCTCGCACGCAGGGGGGAGCGGGAAGCTTTGCCTGCGAGGCTATTCTCCTGCCATCATAGGCCTTCAGCATGTGATCTGGCTCACACAAAATATGGAGGGTGAAATCGTTGGACAATTGATTTGGGTGGAGGGAAAGCTTACTCGGGTCGACGTTTACGCGTGCTGCTCCAACAGTTCGCCAGCCGCCTTCAGGATTTCCTCGCCGGCAAAGGGACGCGAAAGGAAACGCACCCATCCGCCCTGGTTATTGGCCTTGTAATCGGCCGCAGCCTCGCTGCCGCCTCCCAGCACAAGAACCGGCACCTTGGGAAGCCGCTCATGCAACTCGGCCACAAACGCCGGCCCGCCGATCCCCGACATGTTCGGTCCGCTGATCACCAGCGCAAGCCGGCCGGCAAACAGCGGTTGCTCTACCAGGCAAAGAGCCTCCGCGGCGTCTCCCACCCGCTCGACATCGTGGAATCGCCGCTCCAGGATCGACTTGCGCAAGAATGCCTGCAGCGGATCTTTATCCACCAATAGAATGGTCGGCATAGCCCCTGAATCCTGCGCGGCCCATGGGAGAAAAGGACGCACGTTTACCAACTAAGCAACTAGGATGTTACGAAGCCCGCATCGGGTTGCCCGCGCGAGCCGTAAAACCGCCAGTGCATTCAAGCGTCAGGCGCCACCAGCCCCCCTTCTATCCAAACAGAAATTCCTTCTCCCGCAGTTCCTTGATCGAGTCCCGAAGCTTAGCCGCTTTCTCAAACTCGAACTTCTTGGCCGCCTCGCGCATCTCCGTCTCCATCTTCGCGATGAACGCATCCAGATCGCCCTGTGTCTTGAACTCCGGCAGACCCGCTGCCTCCTCCACTTCCACATCGCCGTATTCGGCCTTCAAAATCTGCGCCAGACCCATGTCCATGGTGTTGATGATCGACTGCGGGATAATGCCGTGTTCTTCGTTGTATGCGAGCTGCGTCGTGCGCCGCCGATCCGTCTCATCCATCGCCCTTCGCATCGAATCGGTAATCTTGTCCGCATATAAGATAGCCTTGCCTTCCAGGTGTCGCGCCGCACGGCCCATGGTCTGGATCAGCGACCCGGCCGAGCGCAGAAAGCCTTCCTTGTCCGCGTCCAGAATCGCGACCAGCGAAACCTCCGGCAGATCGAGCCCCTCGCGCAGCAGGTTGATCCCGATCAGCACGTCGAACTCGCCCTTCCGCAACCCCGCCAGCAGCTTCACCCGCTCCAGCGTCTCAATCTCCGAATGCAAGTAGCGGCAGCGCACGCCGACCTCGGTATAGTAGCTGGCCAGGTCCTCGCTCATGCGCTTGGTCAGCGTCGTCACCAGAACACGCTCATTCCTCTTAGCCCGGTCGCGGATCTCGGCCAGCAGATCGTCGATCTGTCCCTTCACGGGCCGTATTTCAACCTCGGGGTCAACCAGCCCCGTAGGCCGGATCACCTGCTCCACCACCACCCCGGCGGATTTCGTCAGCTCATACGGACCCGGTGTCGCGGAAACATAAATCGTCTGGTGAATCCGGTTCTCAAACTCCTCGAACTTGAGCGGCCTGTTGTCCCGCGCCGACGGCAATCGGAAGCCGTAATCCACCAGATTCTGCTTGCGGCTCTGGTCCCCGTACCACATCCCGTGAACCTGCGGAATGGTCGCGTGGCTCTCGTCGATAAAGAGAAGAAAGTCGCGGGGAAAGTAGTCCAGCAGCGTCGGCGGGGCTTCGCCCGGCAGCCTGCCGCTGAAGTGCCGCGAGTAGTTCTCGATCCCGTGGCAATACCCCATCGACTTGATCATTTCCAGGTCGAATCTGGTCCGCTGGTGAACCCGCTGCGCCTCCACCATGCGCCCCTGCGATTCCAGTTCCGGCACCCACTCGTTCAGCTCCTTGACGATGGAATCGACGGCCTGCGCCTTGCGTTCCGGCTGGACCACGTAGTGGCTCTTGGGGTAGATGGGCAATCGCGCATACTTCTGTTTCACCGTGCCGAACAGAGGATCGATCTGCGAAAGACTTTCGATCTCGTCCCCGAAAAGCTCAATGCGGTAGGCAGATTCGTCGTAAGTTGGGAAGACCTCGATCACGTCCCCGCGCACCCGGAACGTCCCGCGCCGGAAGTCGTGGTCGTTCCTCTCGTAGAGAATCTCCACCAGCCGCCGCAAAATGTCCTTGCGGTCGATGTGCTGGCCCTTTTCCAGCAGCAGCAACATGCCGTAGTAAGCCTCCGGCGAACCCAGGCCGTAGATACAACTGACCGAGCTGACAATGATCGAGTCGCGCCGCTCAAACAGGCTGCGCGTCGCGGAGAGGCGCAGCTTGTCCAGCTCTTCGTTGATCGTCGCTTCCTTCTCTATGTAGAGGTCGCCCGCGGGAATATAGGCTTCCGGCTGGTAGTAATCGTAGTAGCTGACAAAATATTCCACCGCGTTGCCGGGAAAGAACTGCTTGAACTCGTGATAAAGTTGCGCCGCCAGCGTCTTGTTATGCGCCAGAATCAGCGCCGGCCGCTGCGACTGCTCGATCACCTTGGCCATCGTAAACGTCTTGCCCGACCCGGTAACGCCCAGCAGCACCTGGTGCTTCTCCCCCGCCGCGAGGCCTTCCATCAGCTCAGCGATAGCCCGCGGCTGATCGCCCCGTGGCTTGTATGTAGTCACCAGTTGAAAGTCCATGGGACAGATTATACCGCAGGAGCGAAGAAGAAGCGAAGATGAAAAACGTATGGAATTTGATCACGGAAATGAAGAGTTGATGATAAGCGACGCCATATGGCGTACAATACCATCATGAGAGCCGGATGAAGGCGGAACTGCTCTTCCATCAGCGCATCGATTACGACGATGGAGCTATCGTGGAGACGGTGCTTTGGAGGGTCCCTACTCCGGTTCCGCCCTCAATGCACGGACTGAAATATTCGCTGTTCTATGGTTGGCCCGGCATTCGCGAGGTTGGCTACGACAATGAACGGGGCAAGGGAGATCATCGGCATTTTCAGGGCACAGAAAGGGCTTATGAGTTCTCTACCGTAGAAAAGCTGGTGGAAGATTTCTGGTCCGATGTGCGTAGATTGCGAGGAACCCAATGAGCGAAGCGAAATTCACAGTCGGTGGCGCGTTCGAAGAAGAGGCTTCCAAAAACTTCATTGACGCCTGGCATCGCGCCGAGCGCGGAGAGACCTTCCGCGAGCGGCATTTGGCCTTTGAAAGCTGGGATACCCTGGCGCGCGTGCTGACCAACAAGCGGATGGAACTGTTGCACTACGTTCGCCGCAACAAAGTTGCCAGCATCCGCGCTCTGGCCAAGGCGCTCGACCGCGACTACAGCAATGTTCATGCGGACGTAAAGGCCCTGGCAGGCGCCGGTCTGTTGGAGACCACTCCCAGCGGCGTCCGCGCCGACTACGACGCCATCGAAACCAGAATCGCAATCTGACGCTTGTGCCGGACCACCTCAGTCCCGATGAAACTTCCGGGCGCACGCGCGAACCTCTTCACTCTTCGCCCGGCAGCAAAGACAAGGTCAGGTTTTCGGCCGCTGCGGGACGGCTGCAGGGCGCTTTCTTGCATGTCGCGTCGCGCCGGTGCAGCGGGCACTGCGGCTGCTTGTCCGGGCTGGATACCGCAATGCTCAATCGCCGCCAGCGAATGCACGCGATCGGAGACCTACCGGTAAACCTCCGGGATAAAGTTCTGCTCGTGCATCGGCGGGCGAACGTACTTCGACTTCTCCAGCGGCGGCAGAGTCAACGGTTCGGGCGTAAGGTCCTTGTACGGAATCAGGGACAGCAGATGGCGGATGACGTTGAGCCGCGCGGTCTTCTTGTTTTCCGCGTTGACCACATACCACGGGCACTGCTTGGTGTCGGTAATCGCGAACATTTCGTCCTTGGCGCGCGAATATTCTGCCCAGTGCTTGCGCGATTCGAGGTCCATCGGGCTCAGCTTCCAGCGCTTGGTCGGCTTGTTCATGCGGTCCTGAAAACGGCGCTCCTGTTCCGAGTCGCTCACTGAGAACCAGTACTTGATCAACACAATGCCGGAACGGACCAGCATGCGCTCAAACTCCGGGCAGCTCTGCATGAACTCCTGATACTGGTGGTCGTTGCAGAAGCCCATCACATGCTCCACGCCCGAGCGGTTATACCAACTGCGGTCGAAGAGCACCATCTCGCCCACTGCGGGCAAATGGGGCACGTAGCGCTGGAAGTACCACTGAGATTTCTCGCGCTCCGTGGGAGTGCCAAGAGCGACCACACGGCAGATGCGGGGGTTGAGCGACTCGGTAATGCGCTTGATGGCGCCACCTTTTCCGGCGGCATCGCGTCCTTCAAACAGCACCACCACGCGCAGGTTCTGGTTCTTGATCCACTCCTGCAGCTTCACCAGTTCAATCTGCAACCGGGCAAGTTCTTTTTCGTATCCGCAATCCTTGCCAAGCAGAAAAACACCTTCGTCGTGCAGGCCAACCTCGGCTCCGTTTGTCTTGCTCCCGGATTCCTTGGGTTTCGTATCCTGATGGTGGTTCTTTTTGGCGTCGCGGTTCTTGCTTTTCCCCTTGTCGCTCATTTGGTTTCCTCCGCCGCGCTGGCACAATTCCGCGCGAGCCGAGAGCGGGAGACTCAGACGCACGCGGGTCGCAGTCAGACAACTATTATATCGGCAGAATGGGCGGAATGGTACGAAACCGTCACGCGCACATCTTCCCTAGCGCTGAATCCGCGCCGACCCTCCCTTTGCGAATGCCCTCACCTGCTCCACCGTCGCCATGGTCGTGTCGCCGGGGAATGTGGTCAGCAGCGCGCCATGCGCCCATCCCAGCTTTACCGCGTCCTCTGGAGCCTCACCGGTCAGCAGGCCATAGATGAAGCCGGCCGCGAATCCGTCTCCGCCGCCCACGCGGTCCAGCACATCCAGCTCCGCCGTCGGGGCCGCGTAGGTCTTCCCGTCGATCCACGCTACTGCGCTCCAACTGTGCCGGCTGGTCGAGTGAACCTCGCGCAGCGTGGTCGCCACCACCTTCACATGCTGGTGCTTCTTCACCACGTTGTCGATCATCCCGAAAAACACGCTGGGATCGAGCTTGGATTTCGCCGCCACCTCTGGCCCCGGAATCCCCAGCCCCTTCTGCAAATCCTCTTCGTTGCCCACCAGCACGTCGACATTCTCAACAATAGTAGCGATGGTCTCGACCGCCCGCTCGTTGCCGCCATGAATCTTCCACAGCTTCTCGCGGAAGTTCAGATCGAACGAAGTAATCGCGCCGGCGGCCTTGGCTTCCTTCATCATCTCCGCGGCCAATGGAGCAGTGGTGGGTGAGAGCGCAGCAAAGATCCCGCCGCAGTGAACCCACTTCACACCTTTCGCAAAGATCGCCTTCCAGTCGAAATCCCCCGGCTTCAGTTGTGCCGCCGCCTCATTAGCCCGGTTGTAGAAGACCACAGGACCGCGCACCCCGTGCCCCCGGTCGCTGTAAACCGTAGCCATGTTCGGCCCGGTGACACCGTCGTGTTTGAAATGCTTGTAGAACGGCTTCACACCCATCGCGCGCACGCGTTCCGCTATCAAGTCGCCGATGGGATAATCCGACATCGCCCCTGCGATCCCCGTCCGCATCCCAAAACAGTCGGAGAGGTTGGCCGCCACGTTGAACTCGCCGCCGCTCACATGAATCTTGCACTCCGTCGCCTTGCGGAACGGAATGATTCCCGTGTCAAGCCTGATTACCAGCGCTCCCAAAGACAGCAGATCCAGTTCCGCATCCTTACGTATCTCAAGCCCGCTACTCATCGATCGCTCCTCACCCATCACCCTGCGCTTGGCCAAGCCTCGAAGATCAATTAAGTTTGAAGCTCGCACTATTTGCTCAAAAAGGATACCCCACTCAGCTCTTCCCTGCAACAGTTTCTTTCACGTCCGCCGTCAACTGCCCCGCCGTCCACTCATTTCCGGGATAAAACCTGACCACCTTGCCATCCGGCCCAATCAAGGTCGTTGAGAGCGTGTGGGTGATCGTCTCGTCCGGCCCGTTCGTGATCCCCAGATCGAAGAACTTCGCCATCTCCAGCAGTACAGGCTTTTCCGGCACAGCAAAATCCCAATGCGCGAAAGCATCCTTGGCGTCGCTGCCGAGATAGGGCGCCCCGTACGCTTTCAACCGCTCTGGCGTATCGTGCTCCGGATCGAAGCTCACGCACAGCAGGTGTGTCATGCCGTAGAGCGCCGGGTTGGCGGCAAGCTGCTTGTTCACCTGGGAAAAGTTCCACGTCACGCGCGGGCAGAAGTCCGGCAGCGGGCAGCGCGTATAGATGAACGTAACCAGCAGCGCCTTGCCCTTGAACTGTGCCAGCCGAATGGGCCGCCCATCCTGGTTGCGCAACTTGAAGTCTGGCACCGCATCTCCCTGAGCCGGAACGTGATACGAAACTGGGGGCAGATAGTCCGGCTTGCCTTGCGCAACCACCACGATATGATCCAGCAGGACATCCGCATTCGGGTCCTGCGACACTAGCACGTCCGCCGTAATCACGTCCCCAGGATGGAGCTCGGTCAGAATAGTCGGGTCCTTGAGTTTGTAGGGCATGGTCATCGCCTCCATAAAGCCCGGAATGGCCTCATGGTTCAGCGTGACCTCACCTTTCGCGGAATCGGTCCGCACCACCTTGCCGCGCAGTTTATATACCTTGAAGTTTTGACCGGCAGAAGTCCCGGAGGCACTCTTTTGGCCGGAGTGGCATCCGGCCAGAGCAACAATACCCAGCAATGAGCAAGCAAGCAATCGGCGAATCACAGCTCAGTGTACAACCGCCGCCAACCTCGCGAAAGCTCCGCAATGGCATTCCCTCGGCCCGACGGCGTATAACGCTGGAATGGGAGCCTTGGCAGCAGTCGAGATCGATGCGTGGCTAGGTCAGGGCGGTCTTGTGGTTACCGCAAGTGAGCGAGCCGCTCGCGCACTCAGTTCCGCTTTCCACCGTGCTCGCCAGTCCGAAGGCCTGAAGGCATGGGCTGCACCCAACATTCTGGACTGGAACGGTTTTGTCCGCACGGCCTGGACGGAATGCACCCTCGATGGCCGCCTGCTGCTGAACCCAACACAGGAACATTCTCTCTGGGCGGGCATTGCCGCTGCCGACGGCCGACTCGCGACACTGCTCGAAGGTCCACGCTACCGCTTGGCCGCCATGGCGAAGGAAGCCCACGAATTGCTCTGCTCTCACGCGCCTAATCTCCTTCGCACGAGCGCAAGGTCAAGCTGGCAAAACGACGCAGCCGCATTTAGCCGCTGGCTCGCCGCTTTTGACGAAACCTGCCGCTCCGGTAATCTGCTAAGCCCCGCCCGCCTGCCCGTTGAATTGCTCAAGCTGCTTGAGAACCAATGGCCGGATCTTCAACAAACAAAAGATCTTCAACAGTCGACGGATCTCCGACAACCGCTGGGTGCCCCATCCGTTCCGCAGCCTTTAGCGGAAAGGGTGGGCGGCCACGAATCTCAATCGGCGGGGCTTCGCTTCGAACCAGAGAATCGTCCAACCCGCCCCCCCATCCTGCTCGCCGGATTCGACCGCATTCTCCCCATCCAGCGTGCCGTTTTCGATGCGTGGGGAGCCTGGCGGGAAGCCACTCATGGCGCATCAGCCGCGGAAATCCGCTTTCACGAAGCTCCCGACGATCAGGCTGAACTTGCCGCCTGCGCTCTCTGGTGCCGAAGCCAACTCACCGCCAAACCGGGCGTCCGGCTCCTGGTCATCACCCAGGACGCGACTACAAAGCGCGGTCAGATTGAACGAGCCTTCTTGAGTCATGCACAGCCCGCGCACAATTCCGCCAATTCCCAGCTATTCGAGTTTTCTCTGGGAATCCCAATGAGCCAGGTGGCGTTGCCCCGCGCCGCGTACCTGTTGCTGCGCTGGCTCTCCGGCCCGCTCGCCGAGCACGAAATCGACTGGCTCATCTCCAGTGGACTCGCCTCCGCCAGCGCGCAGGAGTCCGCCGCACTCCAGGCCCACATGCGAGCTATCCGGCGCCGCGGCCTTGAACAACCCAACTGGACCTTGCTGGCCTTCATCCACCCCTTCTCTGGCCATGCCACGAACTTGCCGCTTCCCAGCGAATGGGCCGACCGCATCACCCAGACCCAGCGCCGGCTCAACGAGGTCGCGCGCCGCCCGCAGTCTCCGCTCGACTGGGCCGAACTCATCCCGCAGTTGCTTGAATCCCTCCACTTTGCGGATGCCCTTCCCCTCTCAAGCGCCGAGTTTCAGGCCGCCAGCCGTTGGCAGCAGGCACTCGAGACCGCCGGCTCGCTCGGCTTCGACGGCCGCCGCATCGGCTGGAAGGATTTCCTCTCCCTACTCGCCCGCACCATCGAAGAGACCCTCTTCGTCCCCGAATCCCGTGACGCACCCATCCAGATCGCCGGCCCCGCGGAGTCCGCCGGCCTGACAGCGGACGCCCTCTGGTTCCTCGGCGCAACAGAAGATGCATGGCCTGCTGGGGGCGCGACCCATGCGCTGCTTCCCCTTGAAGTGCAGCGCGAAGCACACATGCCCCACGCCACCCCGCAACTCGATTGGGGTCTGGCGAACGCCATCACCGCCCGCCTGCTTTCCTCGGCACACTCGGTTCACTTCAGCTGTGCCAGGCAGATCGAAGGCACCGAGGCGCGGCCCTCGCGGCTCGGTGCCCAGCTCGCCGCAGCGCCGCAACCCCTCCCAACGGAGTTGATCCCTTCGGCTGGACCGTCAGCGCTGACCATTTCAGTCGAGGACTTCAGACAGATTCCTTGCCCCCCCGGCAAGGTCTCCGGCGGCGCTGCTGTTCTCACCTCCCAGTCCCAGTGTCCCTTCAAGGCCTTCGCCACTGCCCGCCTCGCCGCACAATCCTGGGAACCGGCGCAGCCAAGCCTTACGCCCCCGCAACGCGGAAAGCTGCTTCATGAGGTGCTCCACGCCGTCTGGGCCGGGCCGCCGCGCGGCATTCGCACCCAAGCTGGTCTCTTGAACCTGACCGACCGGCCGGCCTTCGTCGCCAATCACGTCCAGCGCGTCTTCGAAACAGAATTGCCCGCCAATCTTCGCAGCCGCATGCCGATCCGATATCTCGAACTAGAACAACAGCGCCTTAAACGCCTGATCACCACGTGGCTGGACTACGAATCCGCCCGCCTGCCCTTTGAAGTGCTGGAGACCGAAGCCTCCCGCACCATAACCCTCGCTGGTCTCTCGTTCAATCTCCGTTTAGACCGCCTTGACCGGCTCAACGACGGCTCTGTTCTGGTCGTCGACTACAAATCCGGCGATGTCTCGCCCAAATCCTGGGACCTGCCCCGCCCCGACGATGTGCAACTCCCCCTTTACGCCGGCTTTGCCCTCTCCCCGGACCAGGACCTTGGCGGCCTGGTCTTCGCCAAGGTTCGCCCCGGCAGCCTGGCATTTACCGGCTGCGCCGGCGATCCTGCCGCCACGCTGTTCAACGGCCTGAAAAACTCCAGCACGCTCATAAAGAACGCGCTCACAGCTGAAAAGCTCATAGACTGGCGGGAGTACATCGAGCAGCTAGCCAACCACTTCCTTGCCGGCCACGCCGAAGTGGACCCGCGCGAGGCCCCCAAAACCTGTGAGCGCTGCGGCCTCCAAACCCTCTGCCGCATTCAGGAAAAACAGCTTGTACTGGAAGACGATGCAGAAGATGGAGAGGCGGCCGATGACTAAAACCGCGCCTCAATCCTCGCCTCCCGACCAGCGCCACCGAGAGCAGGCCCTGGACCCCAACCGCTCCATCCTTGTCCAAGCCCCGGCGGGCTCCGGCAAGACCGACCTGCTTACGCGCCGCTTTCTCCGCCTGCTCGCCGAGATTGACGATCCCGGTCAGATTGTCGCCATCACTTTCACCATCGCCGCCGCCGCTGAAATGCGCCACCGCATCCTCTCCGAACTGGAAAAGGCCGCCGCCGGCTCCAACCCCGATCTTGAATTCGCCGACGAGTTCTCCATGGCCTCGCTAGCCCACCACGCGCTTGAGCACTCCAACGCACGCGGCTGGAAGCTTCTCGACCTGCCCTCTCAGCTCCGCATCTCCACCATCGACTCTTTCTGCCGTGATCTGGCCCTCCAGCAGCCGCTTCTCTCCGGCCTCGGTGGCGGCCTCGCCATTGCCGAGCAGCCTGCAGACCTATACCGCCGCGCCGTCCGCCACACCATCGAGCAAATCGACCAGGCCGGCTCGCCCCTCTCCGATGCGGCCGCAAAGCTTCTGGATTGGGACGACAACAACTGGCAGGAGCTGGAGAGCCTGCTTGTGAACATGCTCTCCAAGCGCGACCGCTGGATGCACGACTTCGTGCTCAGCCAAGCGCCCGACTGGGAGGCTCTGCGGGAACGTCTGGAGCGCCCATTCGCCAACGCCGTCCGCGAAGGGCTCGGTCTTGTCGGTGAACTGCTGGGCCAGGTCCACGGCGCGCGCGAGGAGATTCTCGATCTCGCCCGCTTCGCCTGTTCCCAGACCGGCGGCCAGCTCCACCGAGAACTCGCCGAGCTGGCCGAATTTCCCGACGCCCCATTCCTCACCCCCGATGCATTTGAAGAGGCTCACTCGACCCTGCTTTGCCTGGCGAACCTGGTGCTTACCGGAGAGGGAAGTCTTCGCAAGCAGGTAGACAAGCGCCTCGGATTTCCCGCCGACCGCAAGGCGGAGAAAGCGCGGATTCTCGCCCTCATCGGCGACCTTGCCACCGTTCCGGGCCTCGAATCCGCTCTCGCCGCCGTGCGCAACCTGCCCCCAGTCAATTACACCGAAGACGACTGGCAGATCGTCCGCGCCTGCTTCACCCTTCTCCGCCATGCCGCTGCGCAACTGAAGGTCGTCTTCGCCGAGGCTGCAGCCGTCGACTTCATTGAAGTCGCACAGATCGCCGAGGCCGTGCTCAAGAGCGAAGACGGGTTTCCCACAGACGCTGCACTCGCCGTTGCAGACGGCATCCGCCACCTGCTCGTCGACGAGTTTCAGGACACCAGCCGCCGCCAGCATCAACTGCTCTCCGGCCTCATCGCCGCCTGGCCCGACCGCACCGGCCGTACCCTTTTTGCTGTCGGCGACCCCATGCAATCCATCTACTTCTTCCGCGACGCCGACACTGAGCTCTTCGCCCGCGTCAAGGAAATCGGGCTCGAAATCTCCAATGCCGAACCACTCACTCTGGACTTCATCCCGTTGTCCGCCAACTTCCGCACTACCCCGACATTGGTTGAACGGCTCAACGAGGTCTTTGCCCAGGTCTTCGCGCAGGACGACGGCAGCGGCGTCACCTTCTCACCCGCTGAACCCGCGCGCGAGAACAAAACGAGCCCCAATCGAGACTTCAAGCTGCACCTCAACTTTACCTCGCAAATAGCTTACAAAAAGCTCGCTAACCCTCAGGATTATCTAGATGGAGAAGACCCTCAAGCCGAGCAAGTCCAGGAGATTGTCGAGTTCATTCAAAGCCACCAGCCGGCAATGGAAGAAGCCCGCGCCGCCGGCAAAAAGTACCGCATTGCCGTCCTCGCTCGTGCCAGGAAATCCCTGGTGCCCATTGCGCAGGCCCTTCGTGAATTTAACGATCATGCAGGAGACGATGCCGGCAGGAAGATTCCCTTCCGCGCCGTTGAACTGGAGAAGCTGGCAGCCCGCCCTGAAGTCCTCGACGCCCTCGCCCTGATCGGCGCCCTGCTCAACCCACAGGACCGCGTCGCCTGGCTGGGTGTGCTCCGCGCCCCCTGGTGCGCGCTCACCCTGGACGACCTTCATATGCTCACCAGTGCCGACGATCCCGGACTGCTATCGCGCCCGGTCCCGGATCTGCTCGCCGAACGCCTGTCGTTGCTGACTCAGGCCGGACAGAACGCAGCCCAGCGCGTTCTCTCCGCATTTGCCGCGGTTCCTTCTCTCCGCGCCAGCCAACTCACCGCCTCGCCCGGAACCTGGCTGCAGCAAGTCTGGCTCAGCCTCGGCGGAGCGGACTGCTGCGACCCCACCGCACGCGCCAATATCGACCTCTTGTGGACCTGCCTGGATCGTCTCCCGGATGGCGAGCAGGATCTTCTTGGGCCTGCGCTCACCGAAGCTCTGAATCGGCTCACGGCACTACCCGATCCCAACGCCTCCACCGACTGCGGAGTGCAGTTGATGACCATCCACAAGTCCAAAGGTCTCGAGTTTGAAGTTGTGATCGTTCCCGATCTTCAGGCGAAGACGGCCGGGGGCAGCCGCAAGCTTCTCTCCTGGCTCGAGCGCGGCCTGAAACCTGAAACCAACTCCGCCTTCGACCAGCCCGAATCATCATGCGAGATCACCGAATTCCTGGTGGCCCCGCTCCCCTCCAAGGGCGAAGATTCCGGAAAATCGAAGGCCTGGGTCGATCGCGTGTACCGCGACCGCGAATCGCAGGAGACCCGCCGCATTCTCTACGTCGCCGCCACCCGCGCCCGTGAGGAACTGCACATCTTCGCACGTCCCTCATATAAAGTCGAAGCCAATGGCGAACGTACGTTGCTGAATCCCTCCACCGGCCTGCTTTCTACCGCCTGGCCCGCATTTGAAGAAGAGATTCGCGCCCGATTCGAAGACTGGAAGGCCACCCGCCAGCCCGAAGAAGAGGGCAAAGAGGAGGTCGAGATCGAATCCCTCGCCGCATCTGCCGGCAGTGTTCACGTCCTTGTACCACCAGCCTCGCCAGCGCCCATCAAGCCAACCCTGCTGCGCCGTCTGCCAATGGACTACGGGGCTGAGCAATCGGAAGCATTTGTTCCGTCTCCAGTTGAAGCGGGAATTTCTGGACTTGGGAGTCCACGCCTTTACGCCCGCCACGAAGGCGGCCTGGCTTCCCGCGTTTTGGGCACAGCCGTTCACTCCCTCCTCGAAGAGCTGGCCCGCCTGCGCGTCCGATTCGATTGGCCCGCTGTCCGATTCGCTCTCCCGGCGCATGAACCCCGCATTGCCGCCCAGATCCGCGCCGCCGGAATTGCTCCATCCCAAGCCGCACAAATCGCCGCGAGCGCGCTGCAAATCGCACTGAATGCCTCTCAGGACCCAACCGCTCAATGGGTTCTCTCGCCCCACCCCGAAGCCGCCAGCGAGGTGCGCTGGTCCGGCATCGTCTCCGGCACTCTCACAAACGTGCGTGTGGACCGCCTCTTTCGCGCCGGCCTTACGCCGCTATCAGAAGGAGACGCCGCTTGGTGGATCGTCGACTATAAAACCGCTCACGCCGACAATCCGGATCCCGCCGCGGACCTGCTCCAGTTGCGCGCTCTCTTCGCGCCTCAACTTGTCACCTACGCCAGAATCCTGCGCAATCTTCACGGCGCGGACGCGCTCATCCGCGCCGGCCTCTACTATCCGCGCATGTCGCTCTTTGATTGGTGGGAAATATAGTTTCCGCTACAAATCAACGCCCAAACCGATCGCCCGCATCAGTTCTAGCGCATTGCTGGTCTTCACTATGCCTGGCTTCAGCTTGTAGTCGAAGATCAACTGGCCCGCTTCAAATCTGTCCTCGAAGTGGCAGTTCGCGGCGCGGCCACCCATCGTATCCGGAATCCCCGCCAGCGCCAGGTCATGAGTGCTGATCATGCCGATCGCCTTCCGCTCGACCATGCTGCGCACGATGAATTCGCTGCCCGCAAGCCGATCGTGGCTGTTCGTCCCCGAGAGCAATTCGTCCAGCAGAAACAGCACGGGAACCGGGCCCTCGGTGAGGTCGGAGATCAGCTTGACCCGATGAATTTCCGCATAGAAGCGCGACACGCCGCCTGACAGCGAATCCAGAACGCAGATCGACGCCGCAACAGTCAGCGGAGACATTGTCAACCGCGCTGCCCGCACGGGCGCGCCACACTGCGCCAAGACTGCATTGATCCCCACGCTGCGGATGAACGTACTTTTCCCAGCCATATTTGGCCCGCTCAGAATCATCAGTTGCAGCCCATCGCCGAGCTTGAAGTCGTTGCGCACCGCCTTTGCAACCGGCAGCAATGGGTGCGCGAGTTCTACAGCATCGAAAAGGGCTGCTTGATTTGGTGTCTCTGGTCCAACAAACTCAGGGAAAATGTCGTTCGGGTGCTCATAGGCAAAGCCGGCCAGCGCCGTCAGCGCTTCCAATTCACCCACGGCGTTCAACCAACCGCGAATGGCCGGACCATACTCCGACTGCCAACGTTCCGCTACGAAGACCAGTTGCGCACTCCAGAATGTGACGATATCCAGCGGTCTCATAAACAGGCTTTCGCGCGACCGCAAATATTCCACCAGCCTCGCCAGCTTTTTGATTGCAGCCGACGGAGCAACGCCGTCGCGATGGAGCGCGGCTTGAAGCTCAACAAGCTTCGGCGCGCGAAATTCCTCGCGCTCCAGCAACGCCAAAACTCCCGAGAGCAATTCCAGGTCGTTGGCTGCTTTCTCCAGCGCTCCGGCCGCCGCTTCGGTCCTCTGGTAGAGCCGGTGCGCCCAGGCCGCGTTCAGAATTGTCATCGCTCCAGCAACGACGCCCTGGCCCCAGACAGCCCAGACCACCAGGCTCAGGAGCCACAGCACGGCCAGCACCCGCGTTAGGACTCGCGTGGCACGCGCCCCGAAAACCGGGCTGCGCTCGCCCCATGCGGCTAGCATCTCCGGACGCACGCCGAGCCGCACCGTCTCGCCCAGCGAAAACAGCTTTTCCCTGAACCCCACGCGGCCTTTCAAATCCTGGACTGCTTCGTGGCGCCGGAGAATCTCATCCACCGGCGCCGCAGCCAGCAACCAGGCGGCCAGCGTTTCCTCCCCGGACCGGGTTCGCGCCGTACAGAGCAGTTCGAACGGCGATCCGGCGCCGAATAGGTCGAGGTCTCGCGCATATGGATGCATCGGATCGAGAAACCGCTCTCCGCGTTCGCCGGTTCCCGACCATCGGTCTTCAAGCCTCGCCAGTCCGCGCTCGTAAAACGCAATCGCCCGCGCACGGTAACGCAGACTCCGGATCGTTTTTTCCTGCAACACGGCAAGCGCCAGAAAGGCGCAAACCGGCGCCAGCAAAAACTCAAGCGCTCTCAGGTAGTGGAGAAACAGGACTGCACAGATCAGGGTTGCAGCGGCAATGGCGAGTTTGGTGTAGCCAAGCCACGCTTCCCGCCGTTGCTCCGCCGTCTGCATTGTGTCCAGCTCTTGCAATCGACGCGCATACACCTGGGCGGGCGCATCTTCGCGTTTCATCGACTCTTCCGGGTCCATTCGTTGCTCCGCTTGCTACCCTTCAGAGTACAGCGTCGGGTGCGGGGAGATAGACCCATCGGATTCCGAGCAGCAGGTCCCCATTCGACTACGCTCAGGGCAGGCTTTCGACTCGCTGCGCTCCCTCAGGATGACAGGCTTGAAGTGAGGTAAGGGGCAACCTGCTCGATGGGATGGATTTTTGGTCTGGCCGACAAACACTCCGTGCCCCATCCTTGCGCCTTTTTTCTGGCGCAAGGGTGGGAGACCTAAACTCCGTTTGTGGGCGGATCAATCGAGATTGAAGGAACGCCCGCTCACCCCATCGCGTGCGGATCGGGCGCCGTCTTCAGGCTCTTGTGGTGGCGCACGTCCGCGCCCTGCACCCAGAAGATCACGTCCTCCGCGATGTTGGTCGCGTGATCCGCAACCCGTTCAAGGCTGCGGGAAATCATCAGCGCGTTCAGAGCCTGCGGAGCCAGATGGCTCTCCTGTTCCATCACCCTGGTCAAAGCCTTGTAGGCGGCACGATTCATGGCATCCACAGCGTCGTCCATGGTGAGCACGGTTCGCGCCATCACGGGGTCCGCCTCAATGAACGCCTGCAGGCTCTTGCGCACCATGTCCGCGGCCAGCGACGCCATGCGCGGGATATCCACCGGCAGATCGGCAATGGCCATCTGCTCCATGTTTCTCACGCGGTCGCTGATGCTCTTGGCCGCGTCGCCCACCCGTTCCAGGTCCGCATTGATCTTGATCACGCTCAGAATGAAGCGCAGATCGATGGCCATGGGCTGTTCCATCGCCAACAGGTCAAGGGCCGCCTGGTCGATGTCGCGCTCCAGGCGGTTGATGGCGATTTCGCTCCGGCTGACGAGGTCGCAGATGGACAGGTCGCGCACGCGATACGCCTCGATGGCGCGCTGGATGGACTGCTCGGCCAGTCCAGCCATCACCAGCAGGTTCTCTTTCAATTCGTCCAGACTTTGTTGAAATTTTAAGCGCGTCATCCAAACCTGCCCGTGATGTAATCCTCTGTGCGTTTGTCGCTGGGATTGGTAAATATCTTATGCGTTGAATCGAACTCGACCATCCGGCCGTTTAGAAAGAAGCCGGTCTTCTCCGCCACGCGTGCTGCCTGCTGCATGTTGTGGGTCACAATCACGATTGTGTATTGCGACTTCAATTGGAAGATCAGGTCCTCGATTTTAGAAGTAGACACAGGGTCCAGCGCGGAAGCGGGCTCGTCCATCAGGAGCACTTCGGGGTCCACCGCCAGCGCGCGCGCAATGCACAACCTCTGCTGCTGGCCGCCCGACAAGCTTGCTCCCGACTTCTTCTTGAGGTCGTCTTTCACTTCGTCCCAAAGCGCCGAATCTTTCAGTGACCGCTCCACAATCTCATCGAGCACACGGCGGTTGCTATATCCGTTCAGCTTCAGGCCTGCCGCCACATTGTCGTAGATCGACATAGTCGGAAACGGATTCGGCCGCTGAAACACCATCCCCACGCGCCGCCTGATCTCCACCGGCTTGGCATCGTTGTAGATGTCCAGGTCGCCGATGCGTACCGTTCCCGTTACGCGCGCAATCGGGTTCGTCTCGTGCATCCGGTTGAGGCAACGCACAAATGTGCTCTTGCCGCAGCCCGAAGGTCCAATCAAAGCCGTCGCATGGTTGGCCGGGATATTCAGATTGATATCCTGCAGCGTGTGATTGGCCGCGTACCACGCATTCAGGTTCACTACCTCGATGCCAACGCCCACTTAGCTTGCTCCCTTCAAAGTGCCGCGGCTGGTCACAAACCGTACCAGCGATACCGCGGCCACAATCAAAACGACCAATACCAGGGCCGCCGCCCACGCTTGCCGGTGCTGGTCGTCGTAGGGCGAGATTGCATATCTATAGATCTCAAGCGGCAGCGCGGAGATAGGCTGGTTAAGAGCGACGCTCCAGTTGGAATTGCCGAATGCCGTAAAAATGAGCGGGGCAGTCTCGCCCGCCACCCGCGCAAACGCCAGCATGCACCCGGTGATGATCCCGGGAGAAGCGGTTCTCACAGTAATGGACAAAACCGACCGCCAATTGGGAACCCCAAGCGCCAGGGCAGCCTCTCTCACCGCATGTGGGACCATCAGCAACATTTCTTCGGTGGTCCGCGTCACAGTTGGGATCATCATGATCCCCAACGCCACGCCGCCGGACAAGGCCGAAAACGGCATGCGCGGTGTAACGATCAGCGCATAGACCGCGATACCCATCACGATCGAGGGCACTCCGTTGAGCACATCGGCAGTAAAGCGCACGGCATTTGCCAGTTTGGTTCCGCGGCCGAATTCGGCCAGAAATATGCCGCCGGAGATTCCGATCGGAACACCGATCAGGCTTGCCAATCCCAGCAGGACCCCGGACCCGACAATGGCGTTGGCCATTCCGCCGCCCAGCTCGCCCTCCGGCTTGGGTATCTGCGTAAAGAAGGATATATTCAACGAACTCGCGCCCTTGTAGATCAGATAGGCGAAGATGGCCACAAGCGGCACGACTACCAACACCGTAGACAGCACGGCCAGGGACGTAGCCAATCCATCGACCCCTGTCCGCATCCGCGCCCGCCATTTATTTCCTGTACGCAGCTTATCTACCCCCGTCAATTCCCTGACAACTAATAACTAATAACCAATAACTGTTTTATCAATGCACCTGTGCCGGAGCTCCCCGCGTAACTGCCCACACCAGCAACCGTGCCAACGCGTTCACGATGATCGTCACAATGAACAGCGCAAGTCCAATCTCGGTAAGGGCGCTGAGATGCAGGTCATTCGCCGCTTCAGCGTATTCATTGGCAATTACCGAAGCCATCGAAGCTCCACTGGCCAGCAGCGAGCGCTGAATTTGCGGCGTATTCCCAATCACCATGGTCACGGCCATGGTTTCCCCCAGTGCCCGCCCCAATCCGAGAATGATCGCGCCAACAATGCCAATGCGGGCGTTGCGGAGAACACCCACCCGGATCATCTCCCAGCGCGTCGCTCCCAATGCCAGCACAGCCTCACGCTGAGATCCTGGAACAGCGTTCATCACCTCGCGGGTCAGCGAAGAGATGATGGGCAGAATCATGATGGCGAGAATCACCCCCGCGGCAAGAAATCCCAGTCCGGTCGGATTGTCGTCATTGAAGAAGCCCGTCCAGCCGAGCAGCTTGACCAGCGTTGGATTCACATAGTCCCGGAGCAGCGGCACCAGCACGAACATTGCCCACAATCCATAAATCACGCTTGGAATCGCGGCCAGCAGTTCGGTAACGAAGGCCAAGGGTCCTCGCAGCCAACGCGGACACATCTCGGTAAGGAAGACTGCCAGGCCAATGGCCAGCGGAACCGCCAGCAGGAGCGACAGGAAGGAAGAAACCAGGGTGCCAAACACAAACGGCAACGCGCTGAAATGTCCGTTGACCGGGTCCCAATACATGGGGAGTTTGGTATCTGGATTGACGAATTCGGAAAAGAAGAAACGGAAACCAAACCTGGCCCAGGTGAGGTGAGAACTCCGCACAAGCTCGGTGGCAATCAGCACCACGATGCCGAAGATCGTCAAAGCGCAGAAGACCATCAGCCATCGAAAGCCCCGGTCCGCGATCGCCGAATTGCCGCGCGACAACAGGAACCCGCGGATGGCAGAGACCTCCGCTACGGGCGGTTGCACAGGAGGCCGGCCTTCACCAGGACTCGGTTGGTTCTCGATTGCAGAATCGGAGATGCGAATCTCTGGCACTTGAACGCTCACCTAAAACAGGCTACCGGGCCTAGATGAATAGAAGGTTACAACACTGCTAAATCAAGCGCATACGAGCGGGAAATCGTACATTTTTCTCCGCTTGCCGAACCTGGAACGGCAACGGGCTGTCGGTGATTTCGATTGCAAATGGGGCTCTGGTCCCGCTCGGTCCGCCAGGACAGTTACAATTCAAGCGACTCAGACCGGAAAAGGATGTCCTGAATGACACACACAAGTTTGCGGGCCAGCTTGCGTTTCAGGTTACGCAGAGCCGCGATGACCGCCCCTGCAATGACTATATTGGCTGCCCTGCTATTGTCCGCAATGTCAGCCTGCGCGCAGGTTGTCTCAGGGCCCACAAAAGGGGCGGGTTCCATCGTCGCGGGCAGCAAGACGACCCTCTTCGGCGGCCAGTACGATTCGCGGTCTCCAGGGGCTGAACCTGCTGCCATCAAGCCGGAGTGGGCGGGATTAGTCGGCGAATATGGGCCGGAGATGGCCCGGTTCTACGTCCTTGAAGACAGGGGAGAGCTCAAGACCCTGGCTGGATGGTTTGATCTTGAAACCCTGCACCCGAAATCGGCGGATGTTTTTCAGCTTCCGGCCAGCGGGCCACATGGTGCTGAGACAGTCGCGTTTCAGCGCGACGCAACGAATGCGGTGACCGGCGTGCAGGTCGGCGGCGTTGTTTATCAGCGACGGCCGTTCGATGCTCCCGGCCAATTCTTCAAGATAACGCCGCTCAAGCCGGTGGCCGATCTGCGCAAGGAGGCACTGGCCGCGAAGCCTCCCGTCGAGACAGGCGATTTCCGCAAGCCCGACCTGGTCCAGTTGGACAAGCTTGACCCTACGATCAAGCTGGACATTCGCTACGCCACCGGCCACAATTTCCTCGGCTCGCCCCTCTACATGCAACCGCGCGCGTATATGCAACATCCAGCGGCGGAGGCCGTGGTACGCGCATCGCAGCATCTCCACACTCTGGGCTATGGCCTCTTGATTCACGATTCCTATCGGCCCTGGTATGTGACAAAGATGTTCTGGGAAGGCACGCCTCCGGACAAGAGAATATTTGTCGCCGATCCCGCGAAAGGGTCGAAGCACAATCGCGGCTGCGCGGTCGATCTCACCCTTTATAGCCTGAAGACGGGTGAGCCGATCCGGATGACTGGCGGTTACGATGAGATGTCGGAGCGGTCTTATCCTTTTTATCCCGGCGGCACTTCAAGCGAACGCTGGCATCGCGACCTGTTGCGCCATGCGATGGAGACAGAGGGTTTCACCGTCAATGAATCCGAGTGGTGGCACTTCGATTACAGAGAGTGGAAGCAGTACCCGATCTTGAACCTGACCTTCGAACGGTTGGAAACCGAAAAACAATAAAAGGAGAACATCGAGCGGAAGCAACTGAAAACTGTTCCCTGGTTTCGATCACTTCGCCGGCGTTATATCCGTGATCGGCAGATCGATGTGGCCCAGCAGAATCTCGAAGCGCCGCTGTTCTTCTTTCTTGTAGGTTTCCTGATCGGGCCATAACTCCTTGATGAAGGCTTCTTCGTCAGGATTGGCTGTCGTCGCCACAGTCGAGTTCTTGTAGCGGATGGTCACGCGATAGTCCCAGCGCAATTCTTCCGACGTGTGATACGCGGGCGTCTCAATCTTCACGGAAAGAATCCTGCCCGTCGACTGGATCTTCTTGAGAAGCGGAAAATGGTTCTTGAGGAAGAGTTGCAGAAACTCCGCCTGGTGGCCCCACTGGCACTTGTAGTAGTACTCGACGGTGTATGGTTGATCGGCGCCGCCTTGCGGGGGCGCACCCTGGGCCCTGGCAGGAGCAACAAGCGAAGTGGCGAAGACAAGGGCAAAAACAGCGAGCAGGATTCGGCGCATAAAGCCTCCATTGGGTATTTGCAAGCGAAGGTGCGATTACTCGCAATTGTACCTTGGGGATTTCCTGCTTACTGCGTCGGCGCCGGCGATCGAGCCCGGATTCCTTCGCCGATTGGCCCTTTGTGATCGAGTCTCGCGTTGAGCCACTCTGTCATTTGGCGCTCCCAATCGGGCACGCCGGGCAGCTTGTTCCATCCGCCGGTGCCGTGCTTGCCGCCGGGGATGCGGACGATGTCGCAACGCACGCCTACGGCCTCGAGCGCGGTCTGCAGATTTGTAGCCTCGGAGTACGGAATGTACTCATCCATGTCGCCGAGTATCTCCAGAAAGGGTGGGTCGTCTTTGGACACGTATGTAATTGGCGATGCTTCGCGGATGGCGGCCTTCTCGCCTTTTTGAGCAATCAGCGGATCGAGCAGCCTATGTACATCCGCATTCAGGGGAACAAATTCGAAGCTACTCTGCGCGTAAAGACTCACGACCGCTTGTGCCCTGGCACTCACTCGATCAACTGGGTCGGCAGCGTTGGGATCGCCGGCAGCGTTCAGCAGTCCCACCATGTTGCTGAGGAAGCCACCCGCGGAACCGCCCACCAGCGCGATCTTATTTGGGTCCGCGTCCCACTCTTTCGCGTGAAGGCGGATATAGCGCACCGCCCGTTGCACATCGAGCACCATGTAGGGAGAAGGATATTTCGGAGCCAGCCGGTAGTTGACCGAGAACACCGCGTAGCCGGCTGGAGCGAGGAAGTCCGCTGCATACGCCTCGCTGCCGCTCTTCGCGTCACCGCCATGGTAGCCGCCGCCGTGAATGACGATGACAATGGGGTGCATGCCTTTGCCTTTGGGCGCGTAGTAGTCCATGGTCAGCGGCTGTCCATCGGCAGTGCCATAGATCAGGGCGTCCTTTGTGGGAGTGCGCGTCTCGGACGCTAGCGCCGCAATGGAAAGGGTGCAAAGAAAAAGGGGACTGATCAGGGCCAGTTTCAGAAGGCTGCTCGGCATGGATGAAGCTCCAAGTATTCCATCATACTTCGCTTTCGCGTGAAGCTGTTTCGTTCAACTTCCTTCTCATCGCTACGGTCGCCCCTTATGAACAAGGCTGGTTGAGGGCTGAGGTTTCCCGCCCTTGCGACAGGAAAAAGTCGCAAGAACGGGGCACGGGGCTATCGTGGCGAATCGTGCATGGGGTTCATTGCAAACGTAACTCGCTGAGAGCGAGTTGGGCTTCTCAGAATGACCGAGTTGTTATGGTACGGGCTGTAAAGGAACAACAACTGCATCTTTTCTGTTGCCGGAAGAATCCTATGCAGCACAGGAGAGTTTTCCCCCAATGTCTCAGCAAATTGCATTCATTACCGGCGGAAACCGCGGACTCGGGTTTCAAACAGCGCTCCAACTTAAGGATGCCGGCATCAAGGTTGTTATCGGCTCACGCGATCTTGCACAGGGCGAACAGGCTGTTGAGAAGTTACGCGCAGCAGGCGTGGACGCAGACGTGCTCCAATTCGACATCACCAAAGCGGCCGATGCGCAGGCCGCATACGACTACTTCGATTCGCACTATGGGCGGCTCGACATCCTGGTGAACAACGCGGGAATCGCAGGCGGCACGTTTCCAGGCACAGGTCCTGAACATTCGGCCGCGCAGGTTCCAGCCGATCTGCTGCGTAAAGTTTTCGAAACCAATTTCTTCGCGCAGGTGGCATTGACAAACGCGTTGCTGCCGCTCATCCGCAAGAGCACGGAGGGGCGCATCGTGAACTTATCCAGCATTCTTGGCTCGCTCACTTTGCAGGCTACTCCAGGGTCTCCAATCTACGACGCAAAGTCATTTGCATACGATGCATCGAAGACTGCACTGAACGCCTACACCATTCACTTGGCGTATGAACTGCGCGACACAAACATCAAGGTGAACTCAGCGCATCCCGGCTGGGTGAAAACGGACATGGGCGGGCAGCACGCGCCAATGGAATTGAGTGAGGGAGGCAAGACCAGCGCGGCGCTTGCCACACTGCCAGGCGACGGACCAACCGGAGGGTTCTTCCACCTGGGTAAGCCGCTGCCCTGGTAATGCAAACCAACAAGGACGAATGAATCGCCTGTCGCAAAGAGCTTCCACGGGTCCGATCGCTGGCCTGTATCCGTGGAAGCTCTCGGCCTCTTTGGGGGAGGACGGCCGCAACCTCTCAAGAGTAGCCACAAGGCTGCGGTTTATGAATGACCCTCATGTACAAGGGTTGGCGGTGAATCGTCTGACCATAGCTTGAGCGCCGGTCAGAGTTATGAAGCCAATAACACTGTTCTAACATCCGGCATAACTTGCGAGGGCTGTCTTGCTCGGAATGGTGAGCGTGGAGCCCTTGAAGTCGACCAGGCGCCGTGTCTTGAAGGCGCTCAGGGTGCGGGTCACTGTTTCACGCGAAGTGCCGATGAACTCGCCGATCTCCTCATGCGTGAGCGAGAAACGGAAGCGCGTACCTACCTCGGTTGACTGGCCGCTCTGGCTGAAATCGAGCAGCAGCCGGGCCAGTTTTTCAGGCGCCGATGAAGAAAGAGCCACGGTGCGCAACTGGGCGCAGGCCATGCCGATCTGCCGTCCAAGTTCCTCGGTGACAATCTTGTACGCCTCCGGATGGCGGGCCATGAAGCCGAGAAAGTCGCGCCGCGAGACCTTTGCAACCTTGCATGGATAAAGGGTCTCGGCGGTCATCTCCGATGCCTGGCCGGAGAGAGCGGAATCGAGGCCGAGAATTTCGCCTCTCTTCGCGATGCGCAGAATCAGGCGGCGGCCATCGCTCGAGTTGATGGAGAGTTTAACCTCGCCCTCAAGCACCACGAAAACTCCCTGTGCCGGATCTTTTTCAGAAAACAGCATCATGTTAGCGGGATAGGATGTGGGGTGTTCGATCGACATAAGGTCCTGGACAGCTTCAGGAGACATCTTGTTGAAGAACTCGCTACCGGCCTGATTTGGAAGGCCACAACCGCGCACTGTGTCAGTCATTGTCTGCATTTTCCTGCTCCTCGTCTGAACGATCGTGGGGGCTAGCCGCTATCTTCTCGGCAAGGTATTGGGTCCACGGAGTGGTGGCGACAATTTTGGGTCGAGCCTGGGAATAAATGTCTCTCAGTACCCGTATGCCGTCATCATCCGCATAAATCACATTGGATAAGTCGAGTGAAAGTTCTGCCAGGGCCAGAAGCGGGGCCTTCTCCACCCAAACGCGGCTCAGTTCAGCCGCCCAAGGCCCCGCGACCCGCCCTTCCAGCGTTAGTACCGTCGCGTTATCGGTTTCTTGAAACGTGACTCGCAACGTAAGCTGGCTCGTCCTGCGCCATGCACTCCATAAAGCACGGCGCATGCCAAACTTTGCTCGCTTGCAAGTGCTCGCCGGAATCGATTGATACACAAGGAATTATCGTGAGTTAGATTCGATGGGAGACGAAGTGACGAAGGCTAGAATAACGAAGTGACGATGACGAAATGCCGTCACCGGGACTTCATGTAGTCACTTCGCTCGATGCCGAGCTTCTTCATTTTGGAATTCAGTGTGGTACGTTTCAAGCCCAGGCGGGCAGCAGCGCCGTCGGAGCCGCCGATCTGGCCATCGGTTTCGCGCAGCACCCGAAGAATGTGCTCGCGTTCAGCCGCGTGCAGAGTTGGGCTCTGCGCCGCGTCGTTCTCGAAGGCTTCCTTGACCTCGGTTTCCAACTCGGCCAGCGGCACATAGAGCACCGGTCCCCTGGTCAGAATCACTGCGCGCTCAAGAAAATTCTCCAGCTCGCGTATGTTTCCCGGCCACGGCCAGTGAATCAGCGCCTTCATGGTCTCGTCCGGAATGGTCGCGATGGTCTTGCCCATGCGGCGGCTGTGCGTGTCCACGAAATGGCGGACCAGCACGGGAATATCGCTCAGGCGCTCGCGGAGCGGCGGAGAGAAGATGGGAAAGACCTTCAGGCGATAAAACAGGTCACTGCGGAACTGCTTCGCTGCAACCATTTGCGCCAGGTCGCGGTTGGTTGCGGCAATCAGGCGAACATTCACCGGAATGGGCCTCGTTCCGCCGAGACGCTCAATCTCGCGCTCCTGCAATGCGCGCAGCAGCTTGGGTTGGAGATCCAGCGGCATCTCTCCCACTTCATCCAGAAAGAGCGTGCCCTCATGCGCCAGTTCCAGCCGGCCCATTTTGCGGGCAATTGCGCCGGTAAATGCGCCCTTCTCGTGGCCGAACAGTTCGCTCTCCAGCAAGCCGGCTGGAATCGCCGCGCAGTTGAGCTTGATGAACGTCCGTTCGCTGCGCGGGCTGAGCCGGTGAATCGCGCGCGCCAACAGTTCCTTGCCGGTTCCCGTCTCGCCCTGGATCAGCACCGTCGCTGTGGTGGGGGCTACCGTCTCAATCTGCTTCAATACATGGCGCAACCCGGCACTTTCACCCACGATGTCTTCAAAGTTGTGCTCCAGGTTGATCTCCTGCTCGAGGTATTTCTTCTCCTGGCGAAACTGGTCGCGTAGTTCAGCCATTCTTTGAAAGGCCATTGTGTTGTCGACGGCCATGGCGACCTGGGACGCAATCTTAACCAGAATGTTCGCGTCGTCCTGACTGATGCCGTTCTCAATCCGGCTCAACACCCCCAATGTTCCAATGGTCTTGGCGCGATGGATGAGCGGAACCCAACAGCCGGACTGCATGCCAAGCCGGTTCAGGCTTTTGATGGTCTCCGGGGCATCGATGACCTCCTCTAAGCTCCGCAATAATACGGGTTCACCGGTACGAAAAACGCGGCCGGACACCGTGCCTTCGATCGGGACCTGTCCGTCGCTGGAAACAGTGTCAGCGTCCTCGGTTCCCAGAATTTGCACCGCCAACTTGCCGGTCGCCGGGTCATGCAGGGCCAGCGCGGCCCAGTCATGGGAAACCACCTCATGGATGCTTGCCGAGATGGCCGTCAAGAGCTTTCCGATGTCCATATTCGCCAGCAGCGCGTTGCTCAACTGCAGCATCAGCGCTTCTTCGGCGCGCTTGCGGTCGGTAAAGTCGCGCGTCACCTTGGCGTAACCGGTAATTGCGCCGCAGTCGTCGCGGATGGCTGAGAGAATCACGTCGGCCCAGAATCGCGAACCGTCTTTGCGCACGCGCCAGCCCTCTTCCTCCACGCGGCCTCGTTCGGCAGCCAGGCGAAGCAGCTCAGCAGGCCGCCCGCGCATCAGGTCTTGTTCGATAAAAAAGTGCGAGAAATGGAGCCCTAGAATTTCATCTGCGGAGTAGCCCTTGATCCGCTCCGCCCCTGGATTCCACGTCATTACGCAGCCATCGCGATCGAGCGAGTAAATTGCGTAGTCCTTGATGCTTTCAACGATGGAGCGAAGCTGCTGGTCGGTGTGCCGCAGCGCCTCCTGGGCCAGACGCTGCTCCGTGGTGTCGCGCACAAAGCTCAACACGATGGGGCCGCTGGGGGTCTGGAGCGGCTTCAGCATGATATCCACAGGAAACTCGGTACCGTCCTTGCGGAGCGCAAAGAGGTTCATCGCGCCACCCATCTGGCGGGCACGGGGATGCGCGTTGTAGTTCTCCCGGTGGCTGGGATGCCTTCCGCGAAACCGCTGGGGCACCAGGTTCTCAATGGGTTGGCCGAAAAGTTCGGCCTGAGTGTGACCAAAAAGCTCCGCCGCGCGCGGGTTCGCGCCACGAATCACCCCCTGGGCATCCGTGACAAAGATTGCGTCTGGAGAGACATCGAAAAGGTTCTCCAGGGCGGATTGAGCGAACTCGGGCCGTCCGTGCTCAGCCGCAGCCGCAACATCTGGTTCCGAAGAATCAGAAGGGCGCATTGAAGGCTCCATAGCTAGTGCGAGTGAAACTCGCAGGGGAAAGGCGGGGAAGCTTCAACAGATCCATGCCCCATTCAGGGGTCACACTTAGGCGAATATACGCTGTTCGCCTGGAAACCGGCAACCACCGAACGATTGAGACAAGGAGCGGTCTGTAACATGAACCGCACTTGCGAAGCCCCTGAGGGAAGGCTCCCAGGAGCTTGAACTCCCGCAGTGGCTAAAGCCGAAACCTGTTTCGTTATCTGATGTGCGGGATGAATCCCGTACCCTTCAATGTACTTGGTTTTTAGACAGGTCATTAGGGCAGGAAAAGCTCCAAGCCGCAATCTCCTTCCCATGCATCGGCCCTTCTGCAACCGATCTTCTGGCGGTCCTGCGCTGCGCAGAATGCAAAGGCAGAGCCTTGATGTGTTCTGCGTCACAGAAAGGTCCGGCCACGCAGAGCTATTGTTTGCTTTCATCCATGACACCATTTCGAGATGAAGACCAAAACGATAGCACTGTTTGTGTATCACTTTTCCTCGTTCTACCGACTGGTTGCCTATGTCCGACGTGTCCGAACTGCCCCGCATCTTTGTTGTAGATGACGATCGATCAGTGGCAATGACCCTGGTGCGCATCTTGCGCCATGGCGGCTACGATGCCACACCGTTCACCGATTCTCATGAGGCTTTAGTGGCCGCTTGCGCGGACGCGCCCCAACTGCTCCTGGCTGAAGCAAATATGCCGTCACTTTCCGGAATCGATCTGGGGATTGAGGTGCGCAAGCGCTCGCAGGATTGCAAAATACTGCTCACGTCCGGGACGGTCGCTCTTCCCGATTTGCCTGACACCCGCATGGCTGGCGAGCATGAATTCGAGGTTCTCGAAAAGCCACTGCATTTGGCGGAGCTGCTGGGAAAGGTGGGGTCTGAGATTGGAAGGGCCAAGCCACCCCAGCCCGTTCTCCTTTTGACCTTGACGAATTGCTGCGCCTGAACTCCGCTTCGCCGCTTGGTTCCGGCGCCAGTGCTTTTGCTCATCGGCGGGACTGCGGTAGAGCTACTCCCAGGTTGCCGGCCATTCACCCTTGGTTTCTTGAGGCTTGCCGGAGCAGGCGGCTCCCTTCTTGTGAGTGTCTTGCAACAATCCCAGAAAATGCCGGAACTATTGGCGAGAATTCGCGTTAAGGTAGAAGGAGCTTCCCGCACTTTCACCAAGCCCTGACCTTCCCATGGATGCTTGGGTTGAAGCCGATGCGGTGGGCCCGAAAGGAACCGGAGGTATTTCTCATGAATTTCTTGCGCTCTGCGAGGTGGTTTCTGCTGGCACTCGTTGTATTCGGGGTCGCCGCTCAACAGCAGGCTAACGCTCAAATGCCAGTGGGCACAACCAGAACGGGAACCTTTGTCTGGGACGGCGATAGGTGGATACCCGCTGAGGAAGCTCCGCCTCCTCCCGATGCCGATGTTTCCGTTGGTTCCGGGGGAGTGGAGCTGACGGTCAACGATGCGCCGCCGCCGATGCCTGAATATGTGCAGCCGCCGTGCCCTGAACCGAACCTGATTTGGACGCCTGGCTACTGGCACCACGGTTTCCTTGGATACTACTGGGTTCCCGGGGCGTGGGTGCCGGCGCCGTATAACGGTGCGCTCTGGACCCCTGGCTACTGGGGCTTTGCGGGCGGCAGGTATGGCTTCCATGCAGGTTACTGGGGACCGCACGTCGGTTTCTACGGCGGCGTGAACTACGGCGGCGGCTACATGGGTATCGGCTTTGCGGGCGGCTCGTGGAATGGCGGCACCTTCGCCTACAACACCGCGGTCGTCAACGTGAACACCGCTGTGGTGACCAACGTGTACGTCAACAGGACGATCGTCCAGCAGACGACGATTATCAACACCACCAACGTCTCCTATAACGGCGGCCCGAACGGAGTGCAGCACCAGCCCGCGCCAGAGGAGCAGATCGCCGCGCATGAGACGCACACGGCGCCCACGACATTCCAGGCGAAGCATGTGACTGCGGCCGCCGCGGACAAGACCAACTTCGCTTCGAACAACGGCGGGCACCCGACGAACCTTGCCGCAGCCAAGCCGCTGGCCGCGGAAACTCATGCTCCGCCAGCGGGCTTCAAGCCTCCGCCGCCCAAGCCGGTTTCCGAACTGGCCAAGGCGACGGCCCCACCGGAAACCGTAGCGGCCGCCAAGACGGCAACGACCAGGACCGCTACGGTTGCCAAACCTGTGGCTGCGCCGCCAGCCAAGATTGCAGTTACGCCACCGGCAAAGACTGTAACGCCGCCTCCTGCGAAGATTGTGACTTCGCCACCGGAGAAGACACTTACTCCGCCACCTGCAAAGCCTGCAGTAACGATCCCGGAGAGGCCTACACCTCCGCCACCCGCAAAGCCTGCAGTTACGATCCCGGAGAGGCCTACACCTCCGCCACCGGCAAAGCCTGCGGTTATAACTCCGGTCAAACCTACGCCTCCACCGCCAGCCAAACCCGCGGTAACCCCCCCAGCGAAGCCTGTGACTCCGCCACCGGCCAAGCCATCCCCTAAACCCGCGCCTAAGCCCAAGAATCCGCCCAAGCCTGGCGAGGAGCCCAAGTAGTAGAGCAACCAGAAGCAAAGCCACTCGGAGCAGACTTCCGCTCCCGACTCAAGAGGCCCACGGTTAACCGTGGGCCTCTTTGTGCTGGCGGTGCCCGCTTTTGGGATGTGCCCGAGTTGCCGCGGCCTGGAGCGGAGCGAGGGTTCCTGTGTCCTCTTCCTCTCTTTTCTTCCTTTGTGACCGCTGTGCGCCCTGGACCGTTGATGATCTCCAAATGAACAGCTATCAGCTTTCACGGTGGTGTCTCAGAAATTCGTTGCATTTCTCCGGCGCAGAATTTCGCGCGTTGAGTCCATCAAAAGCAGGTCCCCTTCGTCAGGCTCAAGGCAGGTTTTCGACTCCCTTCGCTTCGCTGCGGTCCCTCAGGCTGACAGATTTATTTTGATGCGAACATTTGCGAAAGGACATCGGGGATGCTCCAAACAAGTGCCGAGTCTGATCCCTATTCCCTGTTCCTTGCACGTATAATCCTCGCGAATGGGCGGGAGAGTCTTCACTTGAAACAGATTTTTGCATTTTTCGCGATGGCAATACTGGTTTCCTCACCTGCGCTGGCGCAGAGCGCCTCATGCACGACAGCCGGAACCAACAACGCCTTTCTAGGCATCCAGACGGTGAAGCTCTGGCCCGGCGACGCCCCTGAAGCCAAAGGCAAGACCTGCGAAGACACCCCCACCCTCACCATCTTCGATCCCCGCGGAGACAACGGCAACGGTTCGGCCGTGATCGTCTTCCCGGGCGGCGGATACAACGGCATTGCCGCGATCCACGAGGGCCGCGAGGTAGCCGACTGGTTTACCCAGCTGGGCTTTCGCGCCTTTGTCCTGAGCTACCGACTCTCGCTCCGCGGCTATCTGCTGCCGGTCCCGCTCATCGACGCAAGGCGGGCAATCCAGACCGTCCGTGCGCGAGCGGCGGACTACCACATCGACCCCAATCGCATCGTCATCATTGGCTTTTCAGCCGGCGGACACCTGGCGGCGCTAGCAGCCACACAGCCCGTCCCCGGCAATCCGGAAGCGGAAGACCCAATCGATCGCGTCTCCAGCCGGCCGGACTTCCTTGTGCTCGGCTACCCGTGGATAGGAGCCCTCGACAGCGAACCGGCAAACCTGAGCTACTGCCCGGCGTTCAAAGTGATCGATCGTTGCGCCGAACTCCGCGCAGCCTACGCGCCGGACTTGTTCGTCACCAAAGACACCCCGCCGACGTTTCAGTTTCACACCTTCAACGACCAGCGGGTCCCAGTCGAGCAGGGATTGCGGTTCTATGAAGCTCTGATCAAAGCCGGCGTCCAATCGGAGATGCACATCTTTGCCAACGGCCCGCATGGCGTGGGGTTTGGAGGCAGCGACCCGGCCTTGGACCAGTGGCCAGGGCTGTTGGAGATTTGGCTCCGTAGCCAGGGACTGCTCGCTCCTAGACTCGTGCCAACAAAGCCATAAAGCTTGAACGGAGCATGTCTCCGCTCGATGTCCCAGTACGAGAAAATCATCGCTAAAATGAAGAAGCGGGCGGCAGGCCTGAGGAGTGGAAGGACTTCCTTAAGCCATACTGCCCGCTGGACCCTGAACCGGGTCTAGGTGGTATTCTTAGTTTAGGCCTGTTCCCTCCGAATGCAAGTTCTTTTTTGGACAAAATTCCGTTTTGGTGACAGCAGTCACAGGACCCCGCCGAATCGACCCCAACTACATTGACTTGAGCGTGCGCCCCTGATACAAAAAGGTGTTCCACCCGCGACAAGTCAGATCTACCGCTAGGGCGAATCGGTACCACCATGCAAGAAATCATTCAACAAGTCGGGAGCTTTCTGCTCGGTGCCATACCCACGATGGTGCTGTTCATCCTGCTGGTCCTGGCCTACCAGTTCCTCGTGCAGGGGCCGCTGAGCGCCACGCTGAAACAGCGCCGCGCGCGGACCGTTGGGGCCATCGAAGACGCGCAGAAAGCAATTGCCCATGCCGAAGAGCGGGCAGCCGAATATGCGGCAAAATTGCGCCAGGCGCGTGCTGAGGTTTACAAGGTGCGTGAGCAGCGGGTGAAGCAATGGACCGCCGAGCGTGACGCCACGTTGGACGCCGCCCGCAAGGCCGCGGGGCAGAAGGTGTCGCAGGCCAGGGTCGAGCTCGAAGCCGAGGCTGCCAATGCCAGGCAAAGCATTGAGGCCTCCGCCGGGGAATTGGCCAGTCAGGTGGTCCGGGCAGTTCTGCCCGCGGCTGCCGGGAGTTCCCGTTGAGAGATTTAAAGCTTCATCTGCGTTTTTCCAGCCGGATTATTTTCGTTGCTTTGATGGGCGCGCTGGCTGTTGCGGTGACCGCAATGCCACATCGCGCATCGGCCGGGCAGGCAGCGCCGTCGGCGACTTCCGAACCTGCCGTTCAGGCCGCTCCCGCCGACCCCAAGCCGGAATCCGGACAATCGGAAGAGGAACAGCAGAACAACGCCTTTCGCCTCGAAGGCCCGCTGGTCAAGTGGACGGCCCGGACGCTGAACCTCTCCGTCAATACCGCGGCAAACATCTTCGAGATTATCAATTTCCTCATCATCGCCCTCGGTATCGGCGTTCCGCTGGTTCGTTTTCTGCCTAAATTCCTCCGCAATCGTGCCGAGAAAGTGCGCAGCGATATCGAGTCCGCCCGCAAGGTCACCGAGGACGCGAATGCCCGCTTGAGCGCAGTCGAAGCCAAGCTATCCAAGCTCGACGAAGAGATCCAGAAGTTTCGCGGCGAAGTGGAAGCCGAAAGCGTGCAGGACGAAGCGCGGATCAAGGCGTCGCTGGCCGAGGAGAGCACGCGCATTGTCGAGTCTGCCGAGCAGGAGATTGGACAGGCAGCGGCGCAGGCGCGGCGCGGACTTCGTAATTTCGCCGCCGGCCTGGCCATTGAGCAGGCCGCGAACAAGCTGGTTCTGACGCCGGAGACCGATCGTGCCCTGATCGCCGAATTCGTTGGCGAGGTGGTCCGCAACGGTTCCAACGGCTCCAAGGGAGGGAAGAACTAGATGGCCGCCTTTGTTGCTCGCTACGCGCAGGCTTTTCTCGAAGTAGTTACGGCCGCCAAGCTGGATGCGGCAGCCATCGATGCGCAGCTGGCGGATTTTCTCGCCACCTGGAATGGAAGCGGCGAGCTGCGTGAGTTTTTCGTGAACCCCGCCGTTCCCGCCGTCCAGAAGGTGGAATTCCTCGACATGTTGAACAAGAAGCTGGGGCTCTTCAAGGAACTTCGCAACCTGCTGGCGGTGCTGATTTCGAATGACCGCATCGGCAGCGTGGACGAAGTGGCAGCGGCCTATCGAAAGCTTTTGCAGGAGCAGTCAGGCATCCGTCAGGCGGAGATTGTGACGGCGCGGGAGTTGGGCGCGGAGGAGCGCGAAGCGCTGGTGGCCGAAGTGGCCAAGCTGGCGGGCGCAAAGATCAACGCCAGCTTCAAGCTGGACGCGGCGATTCTGGGTGGCACGGTGGTCCGCATCGGTTCCACAGTTTATGACGGTTCAGTGCGCGGAAGGCTGGACCGGTTGAAGGAAGCATTGGTTGCCGGCTGAAGCCGGCAGTAGTCAGTTGTCAGTCCTGAGGTTGATCGGTGATCGGTAAGCGGCAATGGCCCTGCTGACAACTGACAACTGAAAACTGACAACTAAAAGGACAGAAATGGCTCAGATCAAGGCAGACGAGATTACGCAACTTCTTCGCGAGCAGATCGCGAATTACGACTCGAAAGTCCAGGTGGACGAAGTCGGAACGATCACATCGCTGGGCGACGGCATTGCGCGGTTGCACGGCCTCGACAAGGTCATGGCCGGCGAGTTGCTCGCCTTTCCGCACGGCATCGCCGGGCTGGCGCTGAGCCTGGAAGAAGACCAGGTAGGCGCCGTGATTCTCGGCGACTACACCGAGCTCAGCGAAGGCAACGAGGTCAAGCGCACAGGCACCATTCTCAGCGTCCCGGTGGGTGAGGGCATGATCGGCCGTGTGGTCAATGCGCTCGGCCAGCCCATCGACGACAAGGGCCCCATCGCTTCCACCCAGTCGCTGCCCATCGAGCGCTTGGCGCCCGGCATCATCGACCGCCAGCCGGTGCGCGAGCCCATGGCCACGGGCCTCAAGGCCATCGACGCCATGATTCCGATCGGCCGCGGTCAGCGCGAGCTGATCATCGGCGACCGCCAGACGGGCAAGACGGCAGTCTTGCTTGACACCATCATCAACAACGCCAAGAACAACCTGATTTGCATCTACTGCGCCATCGGCCAGAAGCGCTCGTCCATCGCGCAAGTCGTGCAGACCCTCACCGAAGCCGGCGCCATGGGGCACACGGTGATCGTTGCCGCCTCCGCCTCGGAACCCGCGCCGATGCTCTACATCGCCCCTTACGCCGCGACCGCCATCGGCGAGTACTTCCGCGACTCCGGCCGCCACGCGCTGGTGATGTACGACGATCTTTCCAAGCACGCCATGGCTTATCGCGAGATTTCGCTTCTTCTGCGCCGTCCGCCGGGCCGCGAAGCGTATCCGGGCGACGTCTTCTATCTCCACTCGCGCCTCCTCGAGCGCTCGTCCAAGATGAGCGACAAGCGCGGCGGCGGTTCTCTTACGGCGCTGCCGGTCATTGAAACCCAGGCGGGTGACGTTTCGGCATACATCCCGACCAACGTCATCTCCATCACCGACGGCCAGATATTCCTCGAAACCGACCTGTTCAACTCCGGCGTTCGCCCGGCCGTGAACGTGGGCCTTTCGGTTTCGCGCGTAGGCTTCTCGGCAGCCATCAAAGCGGTGAAACAGGTCGGCTCGACGCTGAAGCTCGATCTGGCGCAGTACCGCGAACTGGCGGCCTTTGCGCAGTTCGGCTCCGACCTCGATCCGCTCACGCAGAAGCAGTTGAATCGCGGCAGCCGCTTGACAGAGCTTTTGAAGCAGCCGCAGTTCGCCCCGCTCACCTGGCAGCAGCAGGTGGTTATTCTATTCGCCGGCACGCAGGGTTACCTGGACGAATTCCAGGTCTCCGACATTCGCGCCTTCGAAGTCGGAATCTACAAGTACTTCGACGCCGCGCAGACAGCATTGTTGGACGACTTGACCAAGAAAAAGCAGATCGACGACGATATCCGCGCCAGGCTCCACGCAGCAATGAAGGAATACGCGGCAAACTTCAAAGCGGAACTGGAAGCAGCAGTCGTGGCAAAGTAACTAAACGGGGAGCTGTCAGCTTTCAGCTTTCAGCTCTCAGTCAGATGGTCGACCTGACGGGTCTGGCAGGGAAATCGGCAGCAAGACTACGAGCTGACGGCTGAAAGCTGATAGCTGAGAGCTGAAAAGAATGGCAAACGTACTCGATCTACGGCGGCGCATTCGCAGTGTGAAAAACACGCGCCAGATCACCAAGGCCATGAAGATGGTCTCGGCGGCCAAGCTGCGCCGGGCGCAGGAGCGGGCGATGTCGGCGCGGCCCTATGCCAGGATGATCACCAGCGTGCTTGAGTCGCTCACGCGGCGCGTCGACATCTTCGACGAGGAGACGGGCAACCTGCGCCATCCTCTCTTTGCCACGCGGGAAGAGAAGCGCGTGCTGCTCATCATCGTCAGCGGCGACAAGGGATTTGCCGGCGCATTCAACGCGAACATCCTCAAGACCGCATTCCAGTTCATCGACGGCAACCCCGACAAACAAATCGATGTCGAAGCCGTTGGCCGCAAGGGCCGCGACCTGATGCGGCGGCGTTATCCGGCAGCGGTATACACGGAGCAGACCGACGAATACGGGAAGACCCGGAAGGTGCGCGAGAGCAAAGGGAAGGTCGAAGTAACGGGCGACCATCCTGGCATGCTGTTGAAGCTCGAAGCCAGCCGCGTATTCGAGCTGGCCCAGAATGTCATTGCGCGCTATGTGCATGAAGAGATCGACGCGGCCTACATCGTCTATAACGAGTTCAAGTCGGTGATTCAGCAGCGCCTGGTGGTTGAGAGGCTGTTGCCGCTGCTGAAGATCGGCATACCGCAGATTACCGGCGCTACGGAACCGACCGAGGAAGAGCGCGAGCGCGCGGCCGAGGCCGCTCTGAGCGCGGGCATCTCCATCGAGCCGGTCGATACAGCCGAAGCCGATGAGGAATCCAAGAAGTTTGGCACCGCACAGGTGGATTACATCTACGAGCAGCCGGCAGAGGAACTTCTCAATGGTCTGCTCCCGCAATACGTTTCGTCCATGCTCTATCACGCGATGACGGAGTCGGTAGCCGCGGAACATGCGGCGCGCATGACAGCCATGGATTCGGCATCCAACAACGCTTCGGACATGATCGACAGCTATACGCTCCAGATGAACCGGGCGCGGCAGGCGGCCATCACCAAGGAAATCATTGAAATCGTCAGCGGCGCGGCCGCTGTTTAAAGACATCGGAAGGCAAAAATGGCAGAGAACATCGGCAAGGTCATTCAGGTTTCGGGTCCGGCGGTCGACGTGCAGTTCGAAGAAGCGACGATGCCGCCCATCTATCAGGCGCTGCGCGTTGTCAGCGACGGCTTTACTGTGCCAACGCCCATTAACGTGATCCTCGAAGTGCAGCAGCACCTGGGCGAGGGCCGTGTCCGCACGGTCGCCATGCAAGGCACCGAAGGCATGGTGCGCGGCATGAAGGCCATCGACCTCGGCGGTCCCATTCGCATGCCGGTAGGCAAGGAAACGCTGGGCCGCGTGATCAACGTCATTGGTGAGCCGGTCGACGAGCTGGGCCCCATCGGCGCGACGCGGTTCATGCCCATTCACCGCCCCGCCCCGCTGTTCGACGAGCAGACCACGCACGAGGAGATGTTCGAGACCGGCATCAAGGTCATCGATCTGATTCAGCCCTTTCTCAAGGGCGGCAAGATCGGCCTGTTCGGCGGCGCCGGCGTGGGCAAGACCGTCGTCATCATGGAACTGATCAACAACGTGGCCAAGAACCACGGCGGGTTCTCGGTGTTTGCCGGCGTGGGGGAGCGTACCCGCGAAGGCAACGATCTGTGGCTGGAAATGACCGAGTCGGGCGTAATCAAGCCGGGCGACTTTGCCAATTCGAAGTGCGCCCTGGTGTACGGGCAGATGACCGAGCCTCCGGGCGCGCGTCTGCGCGTGGCTCTGAGCGCGTTGACGGTCGCCGAGTATTTCCGCGACGTCGAAGGGTCGGACACGCTGCTGTTCATCGACAACATCTTCCGCTTCACGCAGGCGGGCTCTGAAGTTTCGACGCTGCTAGGCCGCATGCCTTCAGCCGTGGGCTACCAGCCCAACCTGGCCACGGAGATGGGCGAACTGCAGGAGCGCATTACTTCAACGAGCAAGGGTTCGGTCACCTCTGTGCAAGCTGTTTATGTGCCTGCCGACGACTTGACCGATCCGGCGCCGGCAACGACATTTGCCCACCTTGATGCGACCACCGTGCTCAGCCGCCCGTTGTCGGAACTCGGCATTTATCCGGCTGTCGATCCGCTGGCCTCCACTTCGCGCATTCTTTCCGCGCGCATTGTTGGCCAGGACCACTACGATGTGGCGCAGGGCGTCAAGAAGATTCTGCAGCGATACAAGGACCTGCAGGACATCATCGCAATTTTGGGCATCGACGAGCTTTCTGAAGACGACAAGCTCACCGTCGCCCGCGCAAGAAAAGTGCAAAAATTCCTGTCGCAGCCCTTCCATGTGGCCGAGCAGTTTACGGGCATTCCCGGTGCGTATGTGAAGGTAGCCGACACGGTGCGAAGCTTCAAGGAGATCATCGCCGGCAAGTACGACGATATTCCCGAGCAGGCCTTCTACATGAAGGGCGCAATCGAGGAAGTGCTCGAGACCGCCGAAAAGCTGAAGGCAACGGCCTAAGAGCAGGGAATAGGGAATAGGGATTGGGGAATAGGGAAAAGGCGATCTTGCGGTATCCGGGTCTTTTCTAATCCCTGTTCCCTATTCCCTCTTCCCTAAAATCCTGAAAGGATTTTCATGGCGGACGAGACAAATCAACTGCGGGTTCGGCTGGTGACGCCGGAGCGCATCCTCTTCGAGGCCGCGGCCTCCGCGGTCGAGCTGCCTGCGAAGAACGGCTACATGGAAGTGCTGTTTGGGGCCGCGCCGCTGATGGCTGAACTTGGTGCAGGGGATGTGACCGTGCATGGCGGAGCCGATCCAAACGCAACTGGCCCTGATGGCCTGACACGCTACAACGTGAGTTGGGGATTTGTTGAAGTTTTGCCCGACCGGGTGACCATTCTGGCATCGGATGCGCTTAAGCCCGAAGAGATCAACGTGAATCGCGCCGAGGAGCAACTCGTGCGCGGCCAGAAGATGTGGAACCAAGCCGGCGACAGCGAAGAGGCCTACACCGAAGCTCTCCACGTGATTGCCGAAGCGGAGGCCAAGCTGGCCACAGCGGCGGAGAAGCACTGAAAACCAGTCAGCGATTGCGGTTTCAACCGAAGGCCCTGCTTCCAGCGGGGCCTTTTCTATCTATATGAAAGTAAGCCTCTACTGCTTCAAAATCCATCCAGCTATCTTATCCAGCGCAACCGGCGAAATAGTCTCCTCGATCTGTCCATACTCGGAGGGCGATCCAGTCTTGGCCGTCTGAAACAAATGATTCAACCCCGGCAGTTCATCCACTTCCGCGTACTTGTTGCCGGCCTCGGCCAGGGCCTTTCGAATCCCCGGCAGATTCTGCGCTGGCGGCACCTGCAGATCGAGCGACCCATTGATCGCCAGCACAGGAATCGTCAACTTGCGTAGGGCGGTCGCCGGGTCGTAGGTGAGAAAGTAACGCATCCACGGTGAAGTGAGAGCCTTGATCTGCGCGGCGGCCTGGGCATCGGGAGCTCCCTCGGCTGCGAGCTTTGTCCCTAGCAGTCTATCCAGCGCCGCCGGGTCCTTTTCCGTCTCAACCAGCTTGAGCGTCTCGCGCTCCTTCTCCGCGTCCTCTGCGGCTTTGTCCTTGCTTTCGCCTTCGGCAATCGCGATCAGGCGCCCCTGCTCGACAATGATCAGATCCCCCGGAACGCCGGAGCCTGCCATCATGACAATGAAGGCCACGTCGTGGTCGGCAACTGCGGCCATCGGCGCAATGGTTCCACCTTCGCTATGGCCAAGCAGCCCGATCTTGCGCGGTTCGACTTCAGAACGCGTCTTGAGATACCCCACGCCTGCCTCGGCATCCTTGGCAAAGTCGGCGCTCGTGGCCGTGGCGTAGTCGCCGGTAGATTTGGCCACACCTCGCTTGTCCGCGCGCAGCACAACGATCCCTTTGCGGGTCAGGTAGTCCGACAACACGAGGAATGGTTTGTGCCCCAGCAGGCTTTCGTCGCGGTCGTGCGGGCCCGAGCCGGCGATGAGCAGCACTGCGGGAAATGGCCCTTTTCCTGGCGGAATGGTAAGCGTAGCCGCGAGCGTGTTGCCCGCAGCCTTGTTGGTGTAGCTTACGTCTTCTTCGCGATACGGGTAGGGCTTGACGGGATTCTGCGGACGCCGCAACTCCAGCTCCGATTGATCCTTCACCCGTTTCAGGGCCAGCGCCATCGAATTTCCGGCCTGCGTGAATGCACCGTCCATGGAGCCAAAGTCACCGGCAATCTTGCCATCGTAGGAAATGCCAAGTCCCTTGATGGCTATCGAAATCGCGCTCCCATTGCGCGTGACCGAGGTCGCAGGAACCCACGCCGGGCTTTGGTCCGGGCTTTGCAGTTGTGCGGCTAAGCCGTCCGCTGTGTTCGCGATTTTGAAGACAATGCGCAGCTTGATCGCTCCGGTGTCGAGGCTGCCCAGCCAGGAGCCATCGATCTCAGAATGCCCCTCAGCCTTAGGCTCCGGCGGCTTGGGCGCGGCAGGCGTCGGCGCGGCCTGTGCAGGAGCCCGCGTAAAGTCCAGCTCCGCCGGCTGATCCTGCGTCCAAGTGCCCTTGATCGTCGTAGCATCCTGGCTCAACGTGCCTGTATAGACTCCGTTGTATGAGTCGAAATTGATGCTCAGCTTGGAATCCTTGAAAGTGACAGCGCTTCCCGGAATCCCCATCATTCCCTGGTCCGGCACATCGGAACTGGCTGAGAGGGTTCCATCTTTTGCCGCGATAATGTGCAACACAACGCGCATATCGCTGCCTTGCATCGACAGCACTCCCAGCCAGTCCCCCGCGATTTGCGGCGGCTCTGCCGGCTTGGCTGCAACCTGTGCCGCCGCACGCTTCACAACAACTTCGGCAGGTGGCTGCTCCGGCTCGGTCTGCGTCCAGGTTCCCTTGATCTCCGAAGCATCCTTGTTCATGGCGCCGACAAACGTGCCGCGGATTGCATGAGACTCCCCATTGATTTGAATCTCTCCGTCCAGGATCTGCGTGACGGCGGAGTCTTTCACCGTCATCGACTTCACCGGAATGGCCAGGATGCCCAAGTCGAGGTTATCGATCGTAGCCGAGAGGCTTCCGTCTTTGGCCGCGGTAACATGCCACGCAATGCGATATTGCGTGCCCGCGCCGGCATTCAGTGTTCCTTGCCAATCCCCGGCAAGAGGCGATTGCGCCCAACACGTCGCCGTGAACGCGAGCGCGATGAGAGCGAGCAATTGTATGATTCTGCGTTTCATTGGTCTCCTGACAAGCGCTGGCAATCTATCACTCGATCGCCCCGCTGTTCCAGTTGCTGATTGAAGGCATGAGGAAATACCGGGGTTCAGTTGAACCTCGTCGATGATTCGTACGTTCAAGCCAGCGGCGAGGTTCCAGCTATAGTCGCGTGAAAGTTGCTGTTCCTTAAATACTAACTCCAGGTGCGAATGCCGATCACTCCCCACCAGGCAAGGTAAATGGCGGCGATCAACAGCGCCGAGGTCACACAAATCGAGAACCGGCGAACGAATCTGCGGATCGGACGATTGCGCGCATTCCACAAAGCAAGGACGCTGGCGATCGATGCCGCTGCAAACATCAACGTAGTGAGAAACAGGCCGAGTGAATAAATCGTCGTTTGTCCAAGTCGCGCAATCATGTCTCCACTCGACAGCAGGAAGACTCCAACAAACGCCACCAGGCTGAGCACAGCGATGAGCGGCCACAGCCGCATGGCGCGCTCGTCGGCACGGCGGCGGCTTTTGATCAGTGCGCCGAAGATCCAGAATGGTGCGTAAATGAGGATGGCGAAAAACGCAAGCACGAACCAGGCAACAAGAAGAATCTCTCCGTACGCGAGCCAAGTCGGAATCCGCCGCAGTGTTCCGCCAACGAAGACGAAGCGGCCCTCGGCATTGGGCGTAAGAAGCGTGGCCGTCGCGATCGGCTCAGCGTGGTCCTTCTTGGGCAGATAGCGAAACTGCTCTCCGCTTACGGGCACGAATGGCTGGTCGATTTGACTGAGGCTTGAGAGAAGCAGGTTGCCGCCGCCAAAGCGAATCCTCTGCAATCCCAGCAGCCGTTCGAGAAAGTGTTGGAATTCGTTGCGCGGCGATGCGGGCTCATACCATCCGGCGTAATCGGCTGCGTCGGCGGGCAGCGCTCCCGCGGCGGGGATAGCCGGCCTTTGTATCGAACGGGTAACGTAGGCACGGAGAGCGTTACCTATTTTGACGAACGCGTCGCCGTTGGCGGAGTTGATGCTCAAGAAAAATCCCACGCCTGCCTCAGGCAGATAAGCCATGTCGGTAATTCCGCCGTTCACGCCACCGTCGTGCCCGTGATAGACGAACCCGTCCAGGACAGATGTGTAATTACTCAGCCCATAGCCCGCCTTCAGGCCCTGCTGTGCCTCCCACGTGCGGGTGGGAATCTCCATGCGATCGATGAAGTCCGCTGGCACTACCTGCACGCCGCTCACCGCGCCGCGGTTCAGATAGAACTGCACATAGGCCGCCATGTCGTTCGCGGAAGCGTTGATGGCGCCGGCGGGCCGCTCCAGAATGTTCCAATAGGGGAAAGGCGTCTTGCCATCGGGATGATAAAGGGTGGCGAGTTGCGGCGAAGGCTGCTCGAAGTAAGTGGCCGTCTTCATGCCGATGGGCAAAAAGAAATTCTGTGTTACGTAGTCTTCGAAGCGCTGCCCGGTGAGCTTTTCAACAATGTAAGCGGCCACCGAAGGCCCGGAGTTGCAATACGACATGCGCGTTCCGGGCCGCCATCGCGAGACGCGCGAGCGGCGGTAATAATCGAGGCCCTGCCGCAAAGTCATGCCCTTGGCATCTTTGGCATATTCGGCCAGGTGCATGTCGTCCCAACCGGTTGTGTGCTCCAGCAGGTCAACCACGCGCACCGGGTCCGTCGCCTCCCAGCGATTCTCAAACCAGATCTCAGGGATGATTTGACGCACGGGATCCTGGAGCGAGAGCTTTCCTTCACTGGCTAGCTTCAGGATGGACAGCGAGGCGAACGCCTTGGATGTCGAACCGATCCGGAAGAGGGTCTCCGGGCCAGTCGCGTGATTGCTGGCCACATCGGATTTTCCGAGGCCCGCAATCCACTCCGGGCCGTCGCGATGGACAATTGCGACCGAGACACCAGGGGTGTGCGTGTCAGCCAGTATCTTCTCCAGTTGCTTTTGAAGCTCCGCGATGGACTGCGCGGGTTTGGGCTTGTCGTCACCCTTGTTTTGAGCGAGGCCGGCAGCGCCTGATAGCAGAAAGATAAGTGCAAGAAGGATGCAGCTCAGACTCTGGGCGAACATCGGCTTTTTCATTTAGCGATCTCCAGATGCAGGGATCATCGTTCGCAGGTGATGTTACCACTCGGACCGATTCGTCATTTCGCCGGGGAGCCTTGCACGTGCTGAGGGTCGAGATCGCCGCGGCTTTCCAGTTGGTTGTAGTAGACAAGGGAATAGAGAACGGACGCCAGCGCAGCGGCTATCGCGCAGGACAAGGCCAGGATGTACATACCAGCTATCGAGAGCACCAGTTGCCATGCAGGGGCGGGGGCACGGCCCACATCATCCCCGCAGTAACCAACGAGGGAACGCCCCCCCTCATCTCCTACCGCCGCGTGATTCTGCACGTCGTAGGACTAGCCGAGGGAGCAAAGCCCCAGTAACTCAAAGGGCGCTTGGCCACCAGTTTTTCGTGGGTCTGTGCAGCGCGCCATTCGAGAGCATACAATTCTCAATTGAAATGGCTAAGGCGAAGGAAAAGATTTTCGAAGTGGCGTGTCCCGATTGTGGGGCCATGCTGAGGATCGATGCATCGACGGGCTTGTTGGTGAGCCACCTCTCCGCGCCCCGCAAGCGGATGTTTGAGGATCTGGAGACGGCGGCGCAGGCCATGCGTGCGCAGGATGAGCGCAAGGAGTCCATCTTCCGGCAGAGCGTGGACGCGGAAAAAAACAAGGCAGACCTGCTGGAGAAGAAGTTTGCCGAGGCGCTGCGCAAGGCCAAGGATGCGCCGCAGGGCAAGCCGCTGCGTGAGTTCGACCTGGACTGAGCGCGCGCATACGGGATAGAGGCTGGCTCACTGGCGTGGCAGCCTTCCCAAACATCGCGTGTTCTCTCTTATACTTCCCAGTGCCCCCAATTCGGGCGATACTTGGTTTACCATCGTTAGCGCGGCGTTGCCTCAAGGAACGAGAAGGAGAAAAAATGGCGGTTGTTCCCCTGAATCGAATGGTGAGCGAAGCAAAGAATAATCGGCGTATTTGCGAGTCCGAAGGCACGAACTGGGCTCGGTATGCGGCTGCCGGCAGTTTGGTGGCGGGCGGCATTCTCTTAATTACCGGCAATCGCCGCGCCGGCCTGGTGACCGCGGCCTCAGGAGCGGCCCTGGCCCTGCTAGACCAGCAGGAGGCAGTCCGCGAGTGGTGGAATGCGCTGCCTGGATACATCGACAACGTGCAGCTTGTGCTGGCCCAGGTAGAAGAAACCGTCGCGGAGGTCGCCGCGCAGCGGGAGCGCTTGCACCGGATTCTGACCAATCAACGGGAGCCCTCCGGCGCCCTTTAAATCCCCAGTTGCTTTCGGCCGGCTTCGCTGATCCGGTGCGGAGTCCATTTGGGCTCCCACACCAGGTCAACCTCGACTTTGCCGATGTCGCGAATCCCGGCCAGCCGGTTGCTCACCTGCTCAATGATGAGTCCGCTGGCGGGGCACTGGGGCGTAGTCAGCGTCATGGTGACCTTGACCCATTGGCGCGGCCAGGCCCGCGTTGAATCGGGGTCGGGACCGGTGGTTATCCCGTAAATCAAGCCCAAATCCACCAGGTTCAGCTTGACTTCCGGGTCGTAGCAGTCGCGCAGGGCTGTGAGGATTTCGGCTTCGCTGAGCATTCCTAGTTTTTCCGCTCCACCAGGTAGCGCGCCACAGCCTTCAGGCTATCGGCTCGCTCACCGTACGGTTCCAGCGCGGCAAACGCCTCTTCGATCAGCCGGGCCGCGTCGCGTTCGCTTTGCTCAATCCCGAAAACCGCCGGCCACGTAGCCTTTTCCGCCGCCAAATCCTTCCCGGCAGTTTTCCCCAGCGCCGCCGAATCCTGCGTCATGTCCAGCACATCGTCCGCAATTTGAAACGCCAGCCCCGCCTTGCGCCCAAACAGGTCGAGCCGCACCACGTCCTCCGCGGTAGCTCCTGCATAAACTCCCCCAGTAACAACGCTCACGCGGATCAGGGCCCCGGTTTTGGCCCGGTGGATAGCGTTGACCAGTTCCGCGGTTGGCTTCAGGTGCTCGCTTTCAATGTCGAGGACTTGCCCGCCAATCATCCCTTCCACGGTCCCAACAGCGTTCGAAATCAGTTGGATAATCTGAACCGTCGCAGCCGGCGGCGTATCGAGGCCGGCCAGAACTTCAAAGGCTCGTGTCTGCAGCGCGTCCCCTGCGAGAATAGCGATGGCTTCGCCGAAGACGACATGGCAGGTAGGCTTCCCGCGCCGCAGGTCGTCGTTATCCAGGGCGGGCAGGTCGTCGTGAATCAGCGAGTAAGTGTGGAGCATCTCAATCGCTGCGCCTAGTTGCTCAATGCCTCTGGGAAGCCTGCCGGCGATGGTAACCGCAGCCTGGTAGGCCAGCAACGGCCGTAACCGCTTTCCCCCGGCAAAAGTCGAGTGGCGCATGGCCCCGTGGATCGACGAAGGAACAGTTTCCACCGTAGGAATCAGCACTTCCAACGCGCGGTCCGTAAGTTCCGCAGCCTCTTTGTTCAACGATTTCACATCGACAGCCATTGTTCTCATAATAATCGAGAGGACGCAACCTGCCCCTTGCGCTGCTCCAGAACACAAAGGCCTGTGATAAGGATCAACGCCAGCACCGTAATCCAGCGGCCGGCAATCACGTCGGGCGTACTAGTCCAGTCGGCAGCAAGGTCTACATGTCCCTGGCCAACCGGAATCACCGTGAGGCCGTCTTCGCGTCCCAGCGAACTCGCCGCCCGCCCGTTTACCGTGATACGCCATGCAGGATACGTGCGCAGCCGCAGAATCAGGAAGCCCGCATGGGGAACGACCGCGCTGATGCGTAGATGCTCAGGGTCGGCCACCGCGGCTTCGGGGCTGGCGGAGTAGGTCGCATCGCAGCTTTTCTGCTCGACCCACCAGTCAGGATTCGCTTCCGGCGTGTCGACGACGCCGAGAGTCTTGCGTGGATCGGTGACCAGGCAGGCATCCGCCAGCCCGGTCGCGACCAGTCCGTTATCCGCGCCAATGGGAGCGTACTCGTAGACCCCTTCAAAGCCCGCGCCACTGCGATACACCTTGACCATCGGATCGACCGCGTCCTCGTCGTCGCATGGCTGAAAAAAGTAGATGGATGCGATGGCTGTCGAGCCGAAAAACAGGGCTGCGCAGATGACCGAAACTGCGATCCGCAGCCAGGTTCGGGCTGCCGCTCTGGGCCAGACCGCCGCGGCAAAGAAGATCGCCATCGGCGCTTCCAGCACAACCAGCCAGCGCCATGGAAACTGCAAAAAGCGAAGTTTCGGGAGCAGGTTCCAGATCGGCAACGAGAAAGGAAGCTGCAAAAACAGAACCGCAACAGGAATCAGTGCCAACGAAATCCACCAACGACAGTCTGCCGGAAGAGTCTTCCGCCTCCAGCCAACAAAGAGCCCAACTAGCGCAATACCCACCATTCCGACGACAATCAGCGAGACCCGTGTCAGCTCCAGGTTGTGCAGCTCAAGCTGCGGGTCCGCCGGATGGCCAAACAGGAAGCTGTTCTCGATTTTGAGGCCGGGATCGTCGGTAGCTTGCCTAATATCGACCCATCGCTGTTCCCATGCCGCGGGAACCAGGTAGAAGGCAGCGAGGGCGATTCCCAGCGCAGCCGCTACAGCCGCACGCAGGATAGGCGCCCAGGAGCGGTGGATCACCGCAAGCACAACCGCGATCGCAGCTAGCAGATAGCTCGCCATCACGCCGAGCGGTGCATTCGAGAGCCATGCCCCCGCCACCACAACAGCAAGCAGCGCGGCAGACCCGTCGAAGGCCCGCCGCCAAATTGATCCGTAGATTTCCGGGCTGAAAGTCGAGTTTTGAAAGGGCATGGCTTCAGCCGTGCCGTAAATGATCGATAAGCAACGATGGGCTTTAGCCCCTGAGGGATGATCTTCGATGCATTCGGCTTTCGCCACGGGCACGGAAACATTGCCATCGCGCAACACCAGCAGTAGAAGCAGCGGAATCCAGAACCCGGCGAGTTCCCCAAATGCCGAACGCTCATACGCAGTGAACAGCGCGTATCCAGAAAACAGCGCCGCACACCCGGCCAAGGTTGCGGGCGCGTCAGGCAGCCCGCGAAGAGCGAGCGCACGTGTAGCTAGCCCTGTTGCCGCCAGCAGAAAAAACGTCAGCACAATCGGGACCATTTGCCAGGGCAGCACAAGCCCGAGCGCCGCGCCAAGCATCCATGTCAGGGGCGGATAGAAGATGAACCGCGGCTCCCCCGCGCCGAAGTTTGGGCTCGGCGTCCATTGCGGATAGGCGATCCCGTGCCGCCAACTGTTCAGGCAATCGAACCAGGAGACCAGATGGATGTCGAAGTCGTGTCCGCATGAGTTGCCGCGATAAATCTGGGGCGCAATAGCGACGGCAGCCGCGAGCAGGATAATCCCGGGCCCAGCGATTCTTCCCCAGTTGGTCCGGGGTTTGTCGCTCGAATTGGGAAGCGAACTCGAAAAATCCATAACGTGCTTGTCTACCAATATCCCACGTCAGCCCCAGAGGGAATGTGTCTTCGAATTGACTCGCTACTCCGCATCACGCCCGTTGAGCGCGCGACATTTTTCGTTCCAGAACACCCAACACCGTAATCAGCACAAGAGCCAATCCACTCATACACCGCCCGGCAATCACGTCCGGAGTCGTGATCCAATCCACCGTCAGTTCGACCGGCCCCTGGGCCACAGGCACGGCGATCAGGCCGTCCGCGCGCGCTTGCAGATTGGTGATGGGCCGGCCATTCACCGTGACGCGCCAGGCAGGATAACTGCGCAGCCGCAGAATCAGAAAGGCGTCACGGATGGCGAAGGTGACGATACGCATCCGTTCCGGCTGGCGAAGGCTGGCGACGGCGGTGGAGATGCAACTGCCTTGCTCGGGCCGCCACACGGGGCTGTCCTGGGGTGTGGGGGCAATGCCCTGTTCGTCGTCGAAGTAGTCCGTCAAGCAGGCATCCGGCAGGCCGGTGGCGACGAGTGAGTTTTCGGCGCCGGGCGGCGCGTACTCATCGGTTCCCACAAATCCCAGGCCGGAATTGTAGTTCCCCAGAATCGTCTCAAAATCGTCGTACTCCACGTCGTCCCGAAAAAAATTCTCCGCCGCAAACACCGCAGAGCCGGCAAACGCCAGGGCACACAACCAAGCCACTGCAGGACGATACCAACGCCGCACAAACTTTCCCGGCCAGACCGCCGCGCCAAAGAAGATGCCCATAGGCGCTTCGACAACCAGAAGCCACCGCCACGGAAATTGAAGAAACCGTAGCTTCGGAAGAAGGTTCCAGACCGGCAACGACACAGGCAGTATGAGGAAGAGAACAACAACGGGAATCAAAGCCAGGGGTAGCCACCAGCGCCGCGCCAAGGGCTGATTTGCCTCGCTCTTCGAAGCCGTGTGTCCGTCATTCGTCGAAAGCCGCCCTCGAAACCAAAGCGCCAACAACCCAAGCAAAGCAATGGCGATCATCCAAACGGCGATCGGAGAGATGAAGTGCAGAGCCTGGTCGCGCAGGTGCAGCGCCGCATCGGTGTGGTGCGGAAAGATCCAATTGTTCTCAATCCTCAGTCCCGGATCGCCGTTGACGCCGGTAGCCTGCAGAATGTCCACCCACCGCTGTTCCCAGGCGGCGGGAATCAGATAGAGCGCAGGCAGCGCTACTCCCAAAGCAACCGCAATCGACGCACGCACAACCGGGAACCACGACCGCGCCAGCAAAGCGGTGGCCAGGGCTACGCCGCCCAACAGGTAGCTTCCCATCACGCCGACCGGCGCATCCGAGAGCCAGCACCCAGCCAGCACCAAAGCCAGCGGAAGCGTCGATCCATCCAACGTCCGGCGCCATATCGAACCACCCGGATTGCGGTCCCTCAGCGCGTAGAGCAGCAGCAGAGGAATCCAGAACCCGCCGGCGAGCTCGGCAAAGGCGGTGCGGTCGTAGGTGGTGAACAGCGTGTAGCCGGAGAAGATTGCAGCGCAGCCGGCCAATGTCGCGGGCGCGTCTGCCAGCGCCTGGCGGGCGAAAGCGCGCGTTGCCAGTCCAGTCGCAGCCAGCAGCAGAAAAGTGATTGCCACCGGAACCAGCTTCCATGGCAGCACCAGTCCAAGCGCTGCGCCCAGCATCCAAGTCAGTGGCGGATAGAAAACAAAACGCGGCTCTCCGGCCCCGAAGTTGGCGCTGGACGCCCAATGCGGGTATGGAATCCCGTGCAGCCAACCCTGCTGCGCATTGAGCCATGAGACCAGGTGAAACTCGAAGTCGTCGCCCGCCACCGGGCCGTGCAGCCAGATCGGTGCGGCGGCCACGCCCGCTGCGAACAGGATGATGACCGGCCCGATGAACCGGTGCCACTGGGCATGTTTGAAATTAGAAATCGGACGCACCCGGCTTTGTGCCCGCTTGAGATGAAGATTTCGCATCGACTGGAATCCCCACCATCATAACTGAGGTCCGGCTCGCTTTCGCTCCAGCAGGCCCAGGCCAATCAGCAGCAGCACCGCCAGGCAACTCAGGCCTCGCCCCACGACTACGTCCGGAGTAGTCCTCCAATCCACCTTCAACTCGACAGGTCCCTGTGGAACAGGAACAACGATGAGGCCGTCGTCGCGCGGCGGCACGGAGCCGGCCGCTTTCCCATTGACCGTGATCCGCCAGGCCGGGTACCTGACCAGTCTCAGAATCAAGTAGCCAGGTTTGGCCGCAATGGTGTCGATCCGCAGGTGCTCCGGCTGCCGCAGTTGAGCCGTCGCCGTTGCCTCGCAACTGCCTTGCCCCGGCCTCCAGGTCGGAATCGATTCGCCGAGGCCGACGATCCCCAGGGTGGTGTTGGGGTCGGCGGCCAGACAGGCGTCCGGCAGATTTGTGGCGATCTTCCAGTGATCGGCGTCCGGAGGCTCGTATTCGTCGGTTCCCTCCAGACCCCCGCCGTGCTGATACATCTCCAGCATGTCAGCCACGGTGTCTCCTTCCACGCAAACGCGGAGAAAGGTTCTTGCAGCAAAAGCCGTGGCCGTCAGAAAGACCAGCGCGCAGACTAAGGGGACGGCTACCCGCAACCAGCGCCGTACCGGCCGTGCGGGCCACACAGCCCCTGCAAAGAAGATGGCCATCGGTGCCTCCACCACCAGCACCCAGCGCCAGGGATATTGCAGAAATCGAAGCTTCGGCAGCACATTCCAAATCGGCAATGAAACAGGGAACTGAAGAAACAGAACAGCCGCGGGAATCAGCGCCAGCGGAATCCACCAACGCCAGTTTTCGGAGGAGGCCGGAGGTTTCAACTCCCGCAACAAGCTCACAAACCCAAAACGGGCTTTGGAGACAGCGGAAGAACTCACTTCGGAGGGAGGCGGGGGTTTCAACCCCCGCATAACGCCAACGGAATGATTGCCGGCTTTAGCCACGGACGGGCTCTTTCCGCCATTTTCGACCGAACTCCCGAGTTTTTCCGTAGCCCCTTCAGCCCCCAAGGGACCCTTTCGGCCAAGCTTGCCTGGTCGAACGTTTTGAGCGTGCAGAACAGAAACCAACAGTCCCAGCAGCGCAACGGCAATCATTGAGACCGCAAGAAACGATGCGCGGTCGAGCACCATGACGAACGGAGCGAACACCGGCTCGTCGTGGTGCGAGAAGATCCAGTTGTTTTCGATGTTGAAGACGGGATAGTCAATGGCCGCGCGCAAGTCGGTCCATCGCTGCTCCCACGCCGCGGGAATCAGATAGAGAGCAGGCAGCGCGATTCCCAATCCGGCGGCAATGCTGGCGCGCAACAGGGGCGCCCAGCAGCGGCAGAGAAGCGAAGCCACCAGCGCGACAGCCGCGATCAGATAACTCGCCATCACGCCAACCGGTCCATTCGAAAGCCACGCGCCCGCGAAAAGCAGCGCCATTGGCAGAGTGGACCCGTCCAACGCGCGACGCCAAAGACCAGCGGACGGGTTGCGATCGCGGAGTGCAGCCCGCAGCAGCAGTGGAATCCAGAACCCGCCCGTCAGCTCGGCGAATGCAGTCCTCTCGTATGCCGCGAAAAGAGCAAAACCAGAGAACAGAGCGGCGCAGCCCGCCAGGGTCGCCGGTGCGTCGGGAAGAACCTCCAGTGCAAGCGCGCGCGTAGCAAGCCCCGTCCCCGCCAGAAGCAGAAAGATGAGCAAGATGGGAACCAACTGCCATGGCATCGCGAAGCCCAGCGCAGCGCCGAGCATCCTGATCAGCGGCGGGTAAAAGATGTAGCGTGGTTCGCCGGCGCCGTAGTTGGCGGTCGTCATCCAGTGCGGGAAAAGGGTTCCGTGCAGCCAATTCTGCTGAACGTCAAACCACGAGATGACGTGGAACTCGAAGTCGTCCCCACAAAACGACCCGTGCAGCAGGATCGGCGCCGTCGCCAATGCCGCAGCCAGCAGAATAAGTGCGGGGCCAATAAAGCGGCGCCGGTTCTCTGGGGCCGGTGGGCTCATGGAAGCAGTTGCAGCGTGTGTTTGGTTTGTGCGGCTACCGCTTGCGGGCTAAACGGGAAGGCGAAGGTCGCTCCGCTGTAATAGTCGTCCCACTGGTCCTTGAAATACGGGCTATAAGGGTTGCCGCTCTCGCCCAGAACAATGTCCTCCGTTGACCCGTCGATGTTGCTCCAGTCCATCGTGAACCGCTGCGACGGCCCGAAGTCGCGGCCTACCTGCTTCACGGTAGTCGTATCCCCGCTCAGGGGCTGTGGCCCGGTTCCCGCAATGCGGCTGACGATGGGCAAGTAGCCGGCGAGCGGGTGTTCGATGTCCACGACGTGCCAGCTTCCGTAGCGCCAGACGGCAACATCCCCAGGGGCTTTGCCGTCTTCCATGCCCTTGCGCACAGCTGCGGCGAGTAGCGCGTCCCAGTTCTTGTAGGCCGCGGGCAGCCAGTCCGCATTTCCGTGCATGATGATCTCCTCCTCGGCGAAGTTCGATTCGGACCAGCGGTAATCCCCTGCGTCCTTGCCGAGTTTAGGCTCGAGAATCAGCGGCCAGAAGGCGTACCGTGCCTTGGTCACAATCGAGGCCGCGGCGGAGTCGGCCGTCAGGCGGCCGTCCCAACTGCGCATCAGGTCCGCGGCCTTGCGCAGGCGGTCGTCCACGCCCGCCGTGTGGTCAATCGCGTAAGCCAGACGGTGCCCAATTTCCTGGTCCACTTCGCTGTAAACATCGGTCTGCATGGTCAGCATGTCTTTGGGCGTCAGTTGGTCGCGCCCCTGCAGCGCCTTGTAGATGCGCTGCGTACGGTAGGGATCGACCCACTCCAGCGATAGCGGGTAAGGCGAAGCATCGGTGGTCACGCGCGAGTTGGCCGTGGCCAGGAAGCCTGCCGGCGGATCGAAAGCATTGGGCATCGCGTCGTACGGAATGTAGCCCTGCCATTCGTGCGCATTGTCTTTGATGGGCACACCCTGCAATCCGGCTGGGCGCAGCGGAACGCGGCCTATGGCGTGGTAGGCGATGTGCCCCTGGTCATCGGAATAGACCAGGTTCTGCGTCGGCCAGCACCACGCGGCCAGGGCGGCGGAAAACTCCGCCCAGTTCGATGCGGTGTCAAGCTGGAAGATAGGCAGCGCATTGAGCGCCGGGTCGTAGAGAGCCCACTTCAGCGCGATAGGCCGAGTCTCCCGCGTGAAGATGGGATTCAGCAAGGGCCCATGTCCAGTTGACTGGACGTCGAGCGGAACATCCGCCCCGCCGCGCACGTGAATCACTTCATGGTCCACGGCCAGCGGCTTGAAGGAGCCATCGGAAGCCTGGTAGTTGCCCCTTCCGTCGAGCTTCTCAACGTAGAGGTCCTGCACATCGGCGTAGAGGGCGGTAAATCCCCAGGCTACGTGGTCGTTGTGTCCGGCAATCACGCATGGAATTCCCGGCAGCGTGACCCCGGCAGCGTGGAACCCGGGAGCTAGCAGATCCGCCATGTACCAGATATTCGGCTCCGTCAGCGAGAGGTGCATGTCGTTTGAGAGCAGCGGCTTGCCACTGGCGGTGTGCGCTCCGGCGATGACCCAGTTATTCGAGCCCGGTGTGCATCCAGAACAGTTGCTGAGCCCAAGCGAAACGTTCAGCGCTTCATCTGCGTGGCCAGCCGGCACCGCTTCGGCCTGCGACCGGTCGTCATCCTCGTCGGAATCCGGCGACGCAGCCGGCGCGGGATGCGGCTGGCTCCAATCCACAACGGTACCCGTGGGCGCATGGTCGCGCCACGAGCCAACCGGGTAAAGATCGGCCTCCAGCTTGGAATTGTGCAGCTCGGAGGCGATCCGTTCGCGCACCAGCTTGGTCTCCCAATGCATATCCAGCCCTTGCGCCAATATCAGCCCTATGCTCACGGAGTCCACGCCCGTCCACGGTTTGGGGCGATAGTGCAGCAACCGGAACTCCGCCGGAAGCGAGTCGGCATGCTGCGCAATGAAGAGGTTCACACCGCGGGCGTAGTCGTCCAGCCGGGCGCGGTAGACCGGGGACTGGTTAGCGTAGATGCGCTCCGCCGTCAAGCGAAACTGGAAGACGCGCTGCGCCTTGTCGTGCCGCAGCAGCGATGAGCCGAAGACCTCTGCTAGTTCGCCATTGGCATTGCGCCGCAGCGAGTCCATCTGCCACAGCCGGTCCTGCGCGGTAATGTAGCCCTGCGCCAAGAAGAGGTCGTCCTGCGATGCGGCTTCAATATGGGGCACGCCGTGAGCATCGCGGCGCACGGTCACCGGCGCGGAGAGGCCGGCCACATGCAGTTCGCCGTCGAGCACAGGCAGCGCGGCTCTCTCCGCCCCTCGCAGCCAGAACACTCCAGCCACAACCGCCATCGCGAGCAGCGCAGTCAGGGTGGCAAAAGTCCACAGCAGAATGCGCAGCCAGCGGCGCTTGCGGCCTCGCGGCCGCAAACCAAGAAGGCGTGCATAGGCAGGGTTCGGTGAGTCGGCTTTGAGCATCGGCTATGAACAGCATAACGCCGGTGGCAACGCCGATGCCATGAATCGTCGTTCGCGAAAGCTGGAATGCACGGCATGTGCGTCGTGCCGATTTACCAGCCGGCCCGGATTCGGGATCGAAGCAGGCGCCGCGAAGAGTTACGCCCCAATGAATCCTGCTCTGGATCTGCGACAAATGCTCCGTGCCCCATTCATTCGCCTTTTTTCTGGCGAATGGGTGGGAAACGCCAGCTTTCAATCAAGTCCAGCCGCATCGCCCGCCAGAGTGCCTTCCATCGCCCGCAGCGGCGCAATCGAAGCTTCGTCCAGCAAGCTGAACCGCATCGGGAACACACTCTCCGGCAACTCCAGCGCCGTCACAGAGTCGCAGACAACCCCAGCCGTAGCTTCCAGCCCCCGCTTCCATCCCGGACGAGTAGGGTCGCGTACCACCAAGCTCTCCGGCGCCAGTCCTGCGGCAATGAGCATGGTCCGCGCAATCCGCTGAAACTCCGGCCAGCGCGAAGCGATGCCGATCAGATCCTTGGCGTGTTCCGGCAAATACCGCTTGAGGTATACCTGAAGCTCCGGCGCCACCGGATGCACCTGCAGTGTCGTCAACTCCGCTCCGGCCGGCAGCAGCCTCCGCACAGCCGCCGCTTTGCTCGGCAGCACCACCGGCATCGAGCCGGACAGCATCGCGGGGCTGGCGCATTCATCCGGAGTGCAGCCAGTAATAGGCAATGCCAGCGCCTGCGACATCTCGCGGATAACAATCTTGCCGAGCTCCGGGTCCGGCTCGATAACCAGCCAGCGCCACGGCGGTTCGAGCGAAAGCCACCGGCGCAGTCGGCTTCTCACCAGCGCTTCCGTAGCGCCTCGCTTGCGCGCCTTGGCCACCAATCCGCCAATGATCTGATCGACAAACATCTCCGGCGAAATTGGAAGCGCAGGCTGGCTCGCCCGCACATAGACGCCACTCCCATGCCTGAATTCAAGCCAACCCTGCCGCTCCAGTTCGCGGTACGCTGCGCTTGCCGTGTTCGCGTGAATGTTGAAGCGCCGTGCCAGGTCGCGTGTGCTCGGCAATCGTTGTCCGGGCAGCATTTCCTTGCACAGAATGGCAAGCGTCACTTGGGTGATTAGCTGCTCGCGCAGAGAGACTTCGCCGGTACGATTGAGCCATAGCCGCATCGGTTATCCTGCGGCCAGCTCCGAGGTTGTGGCGGCTGTCACCGCAGGCTTTCCGCGGCCGTAAATAGCGACCAGCACCACCAGCAACAGCAGGATGACGCCCAGCACCAGCACGCTCCCCTCCGGACCGTCCGTGCCGCCGCTCCAGAAGATATTTCCCGCAGGGGATAACGTGAAGTAATGCCCAGTGGCCACCATCCCACTGTCCGCAGTTCCATAAAAGTAGGTCTCCGTCCAATCCCATGCAGCGTGGCAGCCAATAGCCCACCACGCCGAGCCGGTCACGCGGATGCTCACCACAAACACAAAGCCGATGGCCGCGGCAGCGAAGATGCCGATCCAGTTCTCGCCGTTGTTGCCGGTGTGGATGAATCCAAAAAGTGTCGAAGTGACCCATCCCGCCTGCCAGAAGTTCGAGCCCTCCACCTTGTTCAGATAGAGCAGCAGGCAGGGGACAAGGCCGAGCAGCGCCATGATATAAACGCCCCAGATGCCGTTCCCCTTGCCCCTCAGCAGCAGGTCTCCGCAGATGAGACCGACGATGCCCAGCGCCCACCAGAAGTTGATGCCGCGGGTCAGGGTGAATTGCAGGTAGCAGCGGAACATCCCCTCTTCAACGCAGCCGACCAGCAGGAAGGCGACGCCCCACAGCGCGGCAAACTTGAAGATCTGCGCTCCGGAGAGAGCAACGGGACCGAAAGTGATCCAGTGGCCCCACGCGAGCGCGCCGATCAGCACAGAGAGCGCAGCAAATCCGGCGGCCAGTCCCTCAATGAACCGAAGCACGCGGTGCGGCCCCATGAGGTTGAAGGCCAGCAGGTTCCCGCGGCGGCGCTCCACCAGGGCGACAACGGCGGCTGCGCCAACGATGCCCAGCAAAATGACCAATTCGTTGAAGAGCGCGGTCTGGGCGGTGAATTGGTCGGCCTTCGGGTCGACAAGGTGAACCTTGACTAACACGAACCCTGCAGCGGCGCTGCAGAGGGCGGTGAGAATGGCAAACAGCAATACCGACCACCCCGCGCGCAGGCCTTGCTTCCCAAGCAGGATCCAGAGCAACACGCGCGTCTCCATCGGCTGCGTCTCCACAGGAGTGGATATAGCCGCTGCGGATGCCTCCGACGCCGCCTGTCCGGGGTGCGATTCCGGCAGGGTGACCTGAATCTCCGGGACCTCAGGGTCAGTAGGGTTCACAGAATCCCTTTCAAAAGTATGTTGATTTCCTTTGCAAGGATTCTACAGGGGCAACACGCTGGACAGAAAAATCTTGTGAGGAACTTGGAGGCAAGTACCCTGGCTGGGTGATTTCGCAATCTCGCCCACAAACCTGGGTGCCCCAGCGCCTGTCCTGAGCAAGGTCGAAAGGGATCTCGCTTTTGAGTTGTCCACCGGAATTGCCGACCCATGGAGGGATGAAACGTTTGCCCGGCAATGCCACCGCTGACTCGCTAACTTGCTATGTCCGCGAAGCGGACGCTAACTCGCTGAATTCACTCGAACCATCCGCGCCGTCCTCGCGTTCCAACTATTCAAAATCCAACTCAATCGCAACCCTGTTTCTTTGTAGACCTGGGAGACTACCAATCCAAACGTTCGTAGTACCAGAGCATTTTCGCCTTTTCTGTAGACTCCCCCGGCTCCATCCTTTCCGTTTTTTCTGCGGAAAGGGCGGAAACCTCATCGCTCTTCGAGGCCCGGGTCCCTACCGCGCCGCCCTTCCTCCGCCGAGATGGTACACAACCCCAACATTCACATTCATTACATCCAGTGCTGGATTCGATCGCACCACAAATGCATCGGAAAAGTGGAGATCGCTCAGCAGGCCTAAGCGCAAATCGTAATGGCCCCTCAATCTGAGCTTCATGCCTCCAGTCACGTGAAAGCTCCAGTTTTCATAGGTCGCCTGCGACGACAGCGCCTTTTGCGTGAACCCAAGCACGCTCGCCTTCGTTTCAAAATAAGGCATCCACCGCCCGCCATCCCGCCACAGCAGCCGGAAGCCGAGCGGCGTTACACCCATGCCGGGCACTGTCTTGCGAGCCGTGCCCATCGTGTCGCCCCAGAAGTCGGTCTTTACAGGTTGCCTTAACAGCAGAACCGGCAGAATCTCGCAAACGCTATCCACCCGAGCGCGCAACACACGCGGCCATAGTTCACGATCGTATTCCACGCCCGCTGAGTAAAGCTTGGCATTCTCCGCCGAGCCGAAGACGCGGTAGTTCCCATACGAAGCCATCCCTTCGTAGACGATTTCGCTCGGTCGCGCACGTCGCACGCCTCCACGCCTGGCCGCAACCACGGCCGAGTCGGCATGAGCCATCATCGCCGTAACCAGAAGTGCAATCACAACCCTCAGAGAATGCAACCGTCGATTCATAAGGCCACTCATGAACCTGCGGATGCAAGTCACACGCCAAGGCTTCGCCGCGGTGAGTTAGCGATCTCTAAGGAATGCAGCGACCGCACCACCCCCCATTTGCTAAACTCCGAGCACAGGTCCCCCGGAGAAAGAACCCCATGTCCACCCGAAGGAATCTCGCAGTCGCACTGTTGATCGCAGCCGCCGCAGCCGCAGTCGTAGCCCAACCCGCAGCCCAGCTCTCCACCAAACGCACCCTGGTCCGCGCCGGACACCTGTTGGATGTAAAGACAGGCAAGCTGCTCGACAGCCAGACCATCGTCGTAGTGGGCGAGACCATCCAATCCATCGCTCCAACCGCCAATGTGCAGGCGCAGTCCGGCGACACGGTAGTCGATCTGAGCGCGCTAACAGTGCTCCCCGGCCTGATCGACGTGCACACGCACCTCACCATGAACACCGACTTCGATCCCTTTCACGAAGTCACATCGACCAACGCGAAGGAAGCCATCAACGGAGTGGCCAATGCGCGCTTAACGCTGCTGGCCGGCTTCACCTCCGTGCGCAACGTAGGCGCCGGCGGTTACACCGACGTGGACCTCCGCGACGCCATCAACGCCGGCCAGGTTCCGGGCCCGCACATGCTGGTCAGCGGGCCAGCGCTGGGAATCACCGGCGGCCACTGCGACGACGATCTATTGCCCTTCCAATATCACATCGCGGGGGAAGGCGTAGCCGACGGCATCGCGCAAGTGCAGCAGAAGGTGCGCCAGAACATCAAGTACGGCGCCGACGTAATCAAGATCTGCGCCACCGGCGGCGTGCTCTCCAAGGGCGACGATCCGCAGGCCTCGCAATACACGCTTGAGGAGATGCAAGCCATCGTAGCCGACGCGCACCGGCTCGGCCGCAAGGTCGCCGCGCACGCCCATGGAGCGCAGGGAATTCTCTGGGCCACCGAAGCCGGCGTCGACTCCATCGAGCACGGCAGCTACATCGACGACGAAGCCATTGCCGCGATGAAGAAGCGCGGCACCTATCTCGTCCCCACGCTCTATCTCGAAGACTGGATGCTGGAGAAAGGCACTCTTCCTGCTTTTTATCACCAGAAAATGATCGACGTAAGCGCCGTCGCCAAGAGCAACATCAAGCACGCCATGCAAGCCGGAGTGAAGATTGCGCTAGGCACCGACGCAGCCGTCTATCCCCACGGATTGAATGCGCACGAACTCGATGTTTACGTGAACCAGCTAGGCATGGCCCCGTTAGCCGCTCTGCAATCCGCCACCATCAACGCCGCCGACCTGATGGGCCTGACCGCCAAGACCGGCACGCTGGAACCCGGCAAGTGGGCCGACATCATCGCCGTAGACAAGAACCCGCTCGACGATGTGCGCGTGCTCCAAAACGTGAAGTTCGTGATGAAGGCAGGTGTTGTCTACAAGGGACCGGGGACCAGGGACTAAGGAACGGGGAAGGGACGCCGGCTTGGGAAAGTCCGCCTGGAGGATTCAGTCTTTACATCCCAGCGGGGACCCTGCCACACTAGGGAGTGGACACCCAGACAATCGTTATCCTCGATTTTGGTTCGCAGTATACGCAGCTCATTGCACGGCGCATACGCGAGCAAAACGTCTTCTCCGTTGTGCTTCCCTGCACGGCGCCCCTCACTGAAATTCAGGCCCACAAGCCACTCGGGATCATCCTCTCTGGCGGCCCGTCGTCCGTCTATGACGCGGATGCTCCGGCCGCCGATGCCGGTGTGCTGGATATGGGCGTGCCCGTGCTCGGCATCTGCTACGGTCTGCACTTCATCGTCCATCACCTCGGCGGCAAAGTGAAGTCAGCCCCGCTCCGCGAGTACGGCCACGCTGAGGTCACCATCGAAGACAGCGCAACGCCGCTGTTCAAGGGCCTTCCTGCCACAATCCAGGTCTGGATGAGCCACGGCGACGAGGCGGAAATCCTGCCCGCGGGCTTTCGTCGTACAGCCGTGACTTCCAACGCTCTGGCCGGGATCGCCAGCGAGGAGCGCCGCATCTGGGCCGTTCAGTTCCATCCCGAAGTGCACCACACGCCGCTCGGCCCGCAACTCATTCGCAATTTCGTCTTCAACATTTGCGGCGCTGCCGGCGACTGGACCCCCGCGCATTTCATCCAGACCACCGTCGAAGGCATTCGTGCCAAGGTGGGTGCGGGTCACGTCATCTGCGGCCTCTCCGGCGGAGTCGATTCGTCCGTGGCGGCGGTCCTGGTGCACAAGGCGATCGGCAGCCAGCTCACCTGCATCTTTGTCAACAACGGCGTTCTTCGCAAGAACGAGTTTCAGAGCGTGCAGAAGAACCTGCGCGACAAACTCGGCCTCCACATCGTAGCCGTCGACGCAAGCCATCGGTTCCTCGCGCAACTGGCCGGCATCACCGATCCCGAAACCAAGCGCAAGCGCATTGGCGCCGAGTTCATCGCCGTTTTCGACGATGAAGCAACCCGCATCGCCAAGGAAACCGGCGGAGTTGACTGGCTCGTCCAGGGCACGCTCTATCCCGACGTCATCGAGTCCAGCAGCGTAAAAGGCCCCAGCCAGACCATCAAGAGCCACCACAACGTAGGCGGCCTTCCGCTGGGCATGAAACTCAAGCTGATCGAGCCCCTGCGCGATCTATTCAAGGATGAAGTCCGCCGCATCGGCCGCGACCTCCTCATGCCGGAAGACGTATTAGGCCGCCAGCCTTTCCCCGGCCCCGGCCTGGCAGTCCGTATCCTGGGCGAAGTGACTCCGGAGCGCGTCGCACTTCTGCAGGAAGCCGACGAAATCGTCGTAGCCGAGATCAAAGCTGCCGGGCTTTACTCGCAAATCTGGCAAAGTTTTGCCGTGTTGTTGCCGGTAATGAGCGTAGGCGTAATGGGCGACCAGCGAACCTACGCGTATACCTGCGCAGTGCGCGCAGTCCACTCCGAAGACGGCATGACCGCCGACTGGACGCCGCTACCCTACGAAGTGCTGAAGCGAATATCCAGCCGCATCGTGAACGAAGTCCGCGGCATCAACCGCGTTGTCTACGACATCACCTCGAAGCCCCCCGGCACCATCGAGTGGGAGTAATTCGCCATCAAGGCAAGTATGACCTCCTCGCGTTCTTTGGCAGATTACCAAAATAATGGCAAAGTTTTTGAAATATGCCATAATAGCAAGGAGGTAGCTGAAGATGACTGAAACGGTAGTTCTTGGTGAAAGCGGCAGGATCGTCCTTCCCGCGGCAATCCGGAAAGAACTCGGACTCAAGGCCGGGGACCGTCTGACCGTGACCAGCGACGAAGGCGCCATCCGAATTCTGAGCAGGAAGATGGCTTTGGCTAGCATTCGAGCCGACATCATCAAGAAGCGCGGAAGCCTCGCAGGAATCCTGGATGAATTTCTAGCGGAACGGCGTGAGGAAGCTGCTCGTGAATAGAGTCGTGCTTGACGCCTCCGCGGTTTTGGCCATGATTCTGAATGAGCCGGGCGGCGAGCGGGTGGAATCGCTTCTGGATGATGTTGAGGCAGGTTCAGATGTGTCGGTTTCGATCAGTTCGGTGAACTGGTGCGAAATTCTGACGCGCCTGGAGCGGGAGAGCCTGGCAATCTCCGGGGAGCGCCTATCTGCGGTTCTTTCCGGGGTCGAGTTGGTGCCGTTTGGAAAAGCGGAGGCAGAGGCTGCGGTTGCCTTCGTCCGGGTGAGCAGGGCACTCTCGTTAGGCGACCGAGCCTGCCTCGCATTGGCAAGCAACCTGCAGGCCGCAGCCTGGACGACGGAAAGGCTTTGGACCCGGTGCCAGGTCGATGTGCCAGTGGAACTTATTCGCCCTTGACGATGGGGTTGGCTTCTTAGAACCTGTCCAGAAACTTGGAATTAGGTGAAGGGTACGGGCTTCAGCCCGTACATCACAGCCCATAAATGGCAGGGCTTTACAGGCTGCGGAAAAACCCCATGGTTCGAGCCAAAATGAAGGAATCCATTCCGCAGGGGCTAAAGCCCACCTTTATTTTCAGCTATTTGCGGCACGGCTGAAGTCATGCCCTGTTACAGAGCTGTCGAAAATACAGGCCGAATCGAGTTTTTCCGCAGCCTGTTTAGCCCCTGAGGGAAGACTATCTGGAGTCCACATTCCCTCGGCTGTAGCGGTCGCCCAAATCCAGGCCTACGGTCATCTCGGGTTTGGTGGAAACTGCTTCCATCTTCGGCAACTGTCTGCTAACCTTCTTCATTGGCTGGTCTCCTTTTAGCATCTCGAATGCGTACCGAACAGCTTAGCTGTCCGCGAGACCAGCCGTCTCATCCCATCTAAAGCCGAGATCTAAATCCACCATTAAGGTACGGGATAAATCCCGTACCCTTCAAAGCGCATAGTTTCTGGACAGGTTCTTATAGCGCTTTCGGCCGCGAATACCACCCAAACACCGCCGTTCCCACCAGAATTACTCCCAGCATTCCCATCCAAGTAAGCCCTGCCATCTGGCTCACCTGGCCGATGCGCGCTTCCACCTCACGCATGTTGCGCCCGGCCAGCACAAATCCGCCTGCGCCGCCATTCAAGCTTGGAACCCGCTCAATTACAGTCGCAATCCGCACGCCTTTTACAGACCCAAGCACTGGCTGCCAACTGAGACGATCCTCGCCGTGTTGCCGCACATAGTCGAACACGCCCTGCGGCGGAATGGGTGTCTGCCCATTCAGTTGCGCCTGGGACGCGAGTGGCCGCCCCTGGTCGTTGTAGACGATGACAAATGGAGACAGGCTGCGCGCTATGTCGACGGAGGCCGGAGCGACGGCATCGGCAGGCGCAACGCCTTGTTCCAGCTTCGCCATCAGGTCACCGGCCAAGGCGATCTGCGGGTCGTCGGCCCCCGATCGCAGAACATGCTGCGGTATGGAGTAGAGCGCCAGCGCAAGGCCGGACGAAAGGGCAGCAAGAACCAGCGCGTTGTAAATCAGGGCGGGGCGGGAAAAGGTTTCGCGCAGCATGGAGAGATGCTCCTTTGCAAGGGAAGTAGCCAGGTCGCGCACGACCAGCGGAATCAGAAACCGGCGCGCAAGCGAGCTGTCCCCAAGAGCGTCCCGAAAGGTCTGGACCATGGGTGGCGCATAACGCTCGCGAAAGGCCGCGGGAAACAAGCGAAGCGCGAAGGTGTAAAGCCGGACCAGGGGTTCGTCCTGCGACACAGACCGCGTCATGAGCGCCCTCCATCGGGAACCAGTCCCAGGGAGCGCGCGGAGGCTAGAGCGGCGTCCAGTCGGCTTAGCTCGACGGCTAACACGGTTTGACCGAGGTCGGTAAGGCGATAATAGCGCCGGCGCTCATCGTCGGAGATGCCGGATTGCTCCACCAGGCCGTCGCGCATCATCCGATCCAGCGACCCGTAGAGGGTCCCAGGCCCCATATTGACGCCGCCACCCTGGGGAGAGCGGGCGTCTTTCATAATCAGATAGCCGTGTTTACCACCCCATCGACCAGGGCCTGTCGCTGGGGAACCCGTTTTTTCGCCTTCCGCCAGGGAAAGCAGAATGGCGAAAACGGCTGAAGAAAGTGGTGCCGCGGGGATGCTTTCAGTTGCCATGCGAAGAATATATATCCATTTCGGATATATCCGCAACAGAAATATTCAGGCTTTTCTCGCTCTTGGCTGTTTCAACTCGATTGGCCCTCCGGATTTGGAGCGGTCTGAGGGCGCAGGGCGGCTAATTCGCTGGCCAGAGCGTCGATGCGTGCCAGCAGCTCGGCGTGGCGCTTGTCGTCGACCGACGGCTCGTATGCTTCCACGTAAAACGTGCCGTTGGGCTCCAGTTCGCATTTGCGCACTGAGTGGAACCCCTCAAACCCCTGGCGGTGGATGACGGAGAGCAATTCCTCGCGGCTCAGGGATTCACGCTCCACAGCCAGCTTGTCGATCTGGCCGTCGCGGATGAGAACAGCGGATCGGCCTTCAAGCACGCGCGTGAGGCGCGGTGACCTGAACAGGACGCGGACCACAAGCCAGTTGATGGCCAGCAGCCCAAAGGCGCCGATGATGCCGCCAGTGACAGAGTTGTCGTCGCCGATGATGGCGTTCTGCACGGTATTTGAAAGAGAGAGCAGGACCACCAGGTCAAAGGGATTGAGCTGGGCCAGTTCGCGCTTGCCAAAAAGCCGGAGCAGCGCCACAAGGACGAGGTAAACAATAACCGGGCGAGCCAGCTTCTCCAGGATAGGAAGGGGCAAGTGAAACATGCTGTCAAACATGGGCGAGTGCATGCAAAAGAGAATACTGGCTGGGCTACCGTCTTTCCAGCCTTATCACCAGATTCACATCGTGACTAACTGGGTCCGCGCGCACTTCGTAGGACACCGTCACGCCGGCCAGCGTGCGCTGCAGAACCGGATCGGTCGTTTGCGCCTTGATGACGAAGTCGGAAACATAGCTCGCGTCGAACGGATCGCCGGGAAACATCTGCCAGTTGCGCATCAGCAGCTTGCGCAGGTCGTCGCTCACGTTGTCGAACCTGAGCAAGGCCAGGTGATAGACCGCTCCAGGGTTCAGGTCCACCGTGTAACTAACAGTTCCGGCAGCCTCGTCGAATTGAGGATGCGGTGTCATGGAGAAGTCAAGGTATCCCTTGGATTTGTACCGGTTGGCGATCAGCCCCCACACCGCCCGCATCGTGGCGCCCTTCACAGTCTGGGCTTGAGCGCCGGTCACCTTGTCGATCTCCGCCGGAGAAACCAGCGAGTCCGGCGGCAAATGAACTGCGCCCAGCTTGTAGAGGTGCCCTTCCTCAATCGTCACCGAAAAAGGTATATCGACAGCAGCCTCGCCGATCACGGGATCTGCTGCCCGCGCAGCATGAACCTTGACGGCCGCGTAGCCGTCGTCGGCGTAGAAGGTAGCGAATGTATGTTCCAGATTGGTGGCGGAGTTGGTCGTGTCGAATGCAGTTCCCGTGGCGTGGTCGGCCACATTCTTCACTCTGGCCATCATGGACGCAGAGACGCCCTGAAGCTCCAATGCACCCACACGCACTTGAGGCGTGGCGATGGAGAAGTTCATCGCGGAAACTTTGCGCGTGCCCGCTTCCCCAAACGGGATGGCCGTCACGGTAGCCTTGACGCCCTGTGCTGCGAGCAGATCCTCAAGTGCGGTACGCACGCTATCCAGCAGGCCGCCTTCCGCCGGAACCTTGCCGTGATAAAGCGGAAAGCGATCATGCAGTTTCGCATCCAGTTCCGGGCCCGGTTTCAGGGGAAGGTTCTCCAGGCGGATCGGATAGAGCAGGGATGCCGGGATCAAATTGAAGATGAGGTCGGCGCCGTCGAACTTGTAAGTCAGGCTGTCGAACATCCCCGTGTCCATCATCAGTTTGGAGCGATCGTTCAATTCCTGCGAAGTAACTACAACGCCCGGTTTCAGGCCTGAAGCAGCCAATAACTCCTGGTCGGAATACTCCGGGTCGCCCTTGAATTGAATGGTCCTCGGCTGAAACTTCTGCGCAGCCAGAGGGAGCGAACCTGCAAGGACAATGCCGGCAGCCAGAAACAACGAAAGCGATCTATGCATTGTTACGACAGAGTAGCAAATCTACCGCGTCGGCGGGGCACTGAAAATGGCCTTACCCACCGGCTACACGAACTAGCGGTGGGTAAGGCCATCGAACTGCCAATCAATTCGTGGCGGGCTCATAGCCCTTGTATTCGGACGTAAAGAGGGTATGGCGGAGAATGATCTGCCCGACGCCGGAGTCGCCATTGGGGATCGCCTCGGTGTTGACGATGGACCTGGAAGGGAGGACGAGTGTCTTGCCGCCAACCACGACCGGAGCGTACTCGATGCGCTGGTTCTCCACGTGGACGTCATCGGTGTTCTTGAAATCGGCCTGCGTGATCAAGCAGACGACGATGCCAGTGTCTGGATCGACGAAGATTTCTCCATGATAGGGAACGGTGGCCTTGTAGGGTTCGAAGTCGGCATCGGTCCGGAAGGTGCCCTTGCCACCGCCGCCGCTACTGCCAAATGAACCGGGCGCGGCCGAAGAGGCGTGCGTCATGCCGACGGAATCGATCTTTGGGAAACAGCAATAGTTGACCGCGTAGTGGGATTTCTTCTTATCCACTGAATAAGTAAAGACTGCAGTTGTTTTTCCGTTGACGGGTTCCCAGCGCAGCCAGCCGATCTTCCCGGCGCTGTTCGCTTCCTCGAGCACCGTGCTCACCACCGGGCTTTGTCCGAGAAGCGCGATGTAGCCGTTCTGTCCCCAGCGGGTCTTGTCCTTGGCTAGAGGATTGTCTTCAATTCCGTTATGGATATTGACGGATGCTTCGGAGGTGTTGATGTAGTGGATGGTCTGAGCGGTGTTGATCGGCTCGGGGTCGGCGTTGCTGCCGGCGATCGAGGCTGAGGAGATTTCCTGGAAGCGGACGATCGTCTTGGTCGCGGTCACAGTGGGCAGTTGCGCATAGATCTTGGTGGCGTAGTCCGTGGCCTTATCGAGGATCGCCTTCTGGGTGGCGGCATCCGGCGCCGGGGTGGTGGGCAGGTCGGCGGCCGGTGGAGGGAGCAGCCCGCTGCGGGCTTCCAGAACGTAAATCTGCTCGGTCGAATAGGGGCCGGGAAGGAATTCAGCCAGTGCGTTCATGGTGGGGCGGCTGAGCTGCTCGGTGAGCTCCACCTGCTTCAGGTCGGCGGCCACCTCGGCATCCGCCTTCTTGGCCTGCTGATCCGCTGTCAGCATATCCTTGAGTTGCTGTACGGTCACTTTCCTGGCGGCCCACGCAGGCGAGGCTGCAATCAGAACTACGAGAATCCATCCAAACCACTTCATCTTCCCACTCCTTTGAAATAGCGCGCAGCGCCTGTTCGACTGCGAGAATCCCATGCTGGTTACGGCAATTTCAGCTATTGCCGAGACGCGGAAATTGTACAAGCCGATTGCCGAGGTGGGCAGTGTCGAGTGCCTCATTCGCTATTGCGTCCCCTCCACAAACGCCCCCTCAACGCTTCTTGATAAACCCGTCCGCCCACTGGATGAAATACTTCACATTCGGCGCATCCGTATGTCCGCCATCGTGCTGCCGCCAGGCCAGCTCCCCATCCAACAGTCCGCTATTCACAGGCGGCATCTTCGCATTCTTGCAGTCATCCGGCACGCCAAGCGCCTTTGCGCCGAGCAGCTCGAACACAGGTTGAGCCGCCACCGTTGCCATGAAGCTTCCTTGCTGGTCGAGCCATTTCGCATCGCCCATCGCAGGCACGCCATAACTGATAAATGTCAGCCGCGGCGCGCACAGGGCAATCAGCTCGTGAGAGTCCACCGGAATATCGCCCGCATTCTTGCTCCCGAATCTCGCCTCCGATGCCCCATACTTCATGAAGTTTCCCGCCATCCAGTAGTATTCGCCGCCAGTAAGGCTTTCCACCGCCTCGCCAAAATTCCGCCGGTTCAGCTTCACCCCGCCTTCACCCGAAGAACCGATCAACCCCATGGCGAACCGAGGTTCGAATGCAAGCGTCACAAGCGCCGCCTTGCCGTACCGCGAAACGCCCTCGATGCCCACATGCTTTGCGTCGATTGCCGGGTCCGTCTCAAGATAATCCAGCCCACGCGCCGCACCCCACGCCCATGCTCGCAACGCGCCCCACCCGTCCGGCTTGCGCGGCTGCCCTTCATTCACCAACCCAATAATGCCACGGGTGATGCCTGCCCCATTGTCCGCCTGAATACTGGCCGGATCGATCGTCGCATAGCCCCACCCATCCGCAATCAGCTGCTGCGTAGTCGGCGGGTCTCCCGCAGGCGGCCGAGGCGCTCCAAACCCAAACGCCGGCGCGAGTGGATTGACCGGACTATAGCCAGGGTACTCACTGAAGATCGCCGCCAGGCTCGGATCGTTCTTGACCAGCAGCGCTTTGATGCCCGCGTTGATCCGCTCCATGTCTTCTTGCGACGGCTGCGTCGGATTCGGCAGGCCCGTCCGCCCGAACATCATCAAAACCGGCACCGGACCTTTCGCATTTGCCGGCACCACAACCGTCATTCGAATGTTCACATCGATCTGCGGATACGCCGAATTGTCCACATGGCCGATCAGGTTCTTCGCAATCACCGGAGCAAATCCCACAAATTCATGGTCGGTCACGGTCACCGTCCAGTCCACCTTGGGCAGGTTCTTCGGCAGCCTTCCGTAGACCTCCCGTTCGAAATCCTCCACAATTTCAGGCCGCCGCTGCTTCCACCACTGCTCGGCGGTCGTGACCTTCTGCCCGTTCTTCAGCGTCAGAACATCAGGCAAATTCGGAAAAGGATTCGCCAGCGACTCATCGTAGTTGGCGTGATTCGGAGCGTTTTCGTCCCCACTCGGCCCTGGTCGCAGAGCCTTGATGCCCAACTGGTCCATCATGTTCTGGTGATCCTGATCCGCCGTAAAAGTCACCGGCGGGGGCGCGCCTGGTGTTTCCTGCGCCGTTGCTCTCGCGAGCGCAACCAACAAAATTGCCGAACAAATCCCTGCAACAATCAACGGGGAACAGAGACGAACCGACTTCCACAAATGCATTGCGAACCCTCCAGTGCGATCGGCTTCTAGATACCGCCAGTGCCCTGTCTTGAATGCTCGTACCAGACAAATCTGTCATCCTGAGCGAAGCGTACTTCAACGGAGTCGAAAGCCTGCCCTGAGCGTAGTCGAAGGGGACCTGCTGTTCGGGACTTCAACTTATGCAACGAGCTTCTGAGACACCACGGCGCCGGCTGCTATCCTAACTGACTAAATCGATTTAATCTAAGTTTCATGAAAATCGCTGGAACCTTCTTCGCGACTCTTCTATTCGGACTGATGGGATTGTCCAATGCGAGTCCGCCGGCAGCCAAGGCCGCCGCCCCGCAACAGATTTCCGAGCCGCAAAACGCTCTTGCTCCCGACGACCTGCACGACGCCACTCTCCGCCAGATCGTCCATCTCTCCGTCGGCGGCGCAACCCTGCCATGGGAGGCATGATCCCTCGCTCGCTTTTCAAGCAGGGAATTGCTTATTCGGGGAAGGAAAACGAATCCGGCCAGCAAAGGCTCCGTGCCTCATCCTTGCGATTTTTTCCTATCGGAAGGGTGGGAAACCTCAATGCTAAACAGAGTAGGAGCAAAATCAAGCAGCGCCCACCTTGCTCTTGAAGAATGGAAGGCATTTGGCCAATCCCTCCTTCAGCGTGATCCTTGGTTCCCACCCCAGCAGTGCACGGGCCTTGGAGATGTCCGGACAACGCCGCGTCGGATCGTCCTCAGGCAAGGCTTCAAATTGCAGTTCGCTCGTGGAACCGGTCGCCTCCAGCACAGCCTGTGCACACTCCAGAATCGTGAATTCGTTCGGATTCCCAATGTTTACCGGCATGTGCTCGTCACTGCGCGAGAGCCTCAGTATCCCTTCGATCAGGTCATCGACAAAACAGAAGCTTCGTGTCTGGCCGCCATCCCCATAGACCGTCAACGGCTCGCCCCGCAAAGCCTGCATCATGAAGTTCGCAATCACGCGCCCATCGCTGGGATGCAGCCGTGGCCCATACGTGTTGAAGATCCGCACCAGGTGAGTATTTACTCCCCGAGACCGGTGGTACGCCATCGTCAGCGCCTCGGCATAGCGCTTTGCTTCGTCGTAGACAGACCGCGGCCCTACCGGATTCACGTTGCCCCAATACTCTTCCGGCTGTGGATGCACAAGCGGGTCGCCGTAGCACTCCGAAGTCGAAGCGTGCAAGAAGCCGGCGCCGTATTTCGCCGCTATTTCAAGCGCGTTTTCCGTGCCCGCGGAACCGGCCCGCAGAGTCTCGATGGCCAGTCGCAGATACCCCGGAGGACTCGCCGGCGAAGCAAAATTGAAGACAAAATCAACCGGCCCGGCATCGAAAGCCTGGCATATATCCCGCTTCTCGAAATGAAACCGCGGCTCATGCCGAAGGTGGGCGATATTCTCCGCGTCACCGGTCGAGAGGTTATCGACCCCAACAATGGAATGTCCCTCGCCCAGCAGGCGATCGGTGAGGTGGGAGCCGAGAAATCCGGCAGCGCCGGTTACAAGAACGTGCATGCGACGGGTTCAACTTTCGCTAACTTGGAATTTGCAACTATCGAGAGAGCCACGCTTTGAATGGTCCCGGCTCTACACGCTGATGAAAGACTCACACCACCAGACACTTTCGACCGCTCTGTATCAGGGCACGACTTTAGGCGTGCCGCAAATAGCTGAAAATAAGAGTAGGCTTTAGCCCCTGAGGTGAGCTCTTCGCCAATTTCAGCCGAATTACCAAGTCTTTCCCGAGCTTCCAAAACGGCCTTCTCCCGCGTCACTCCCAAGTACAACAATTCCCGGACCGCTTCTAAGATACCATGCCCCGTGGCTTGCCCTGCTGCGCGTTGTAGCTTGCCGGCCGGCCCACGCTGACGTAGGTAAACCCTTGATCCTGCATATGTTGCGGCTTATAGAGGTTACGCCCGTCGATCACGATGGGAAACCGGACCATTTGGTTGAGCCGCACCAGGTCAATCGCCCCAAATTCCTTCCAGTCTGTCAGAATCAGCACGGCGTCCGCGCCTTTGGATGCTTCATACACTTCCCCGGCATAGCGCATCTTCTCTGAAGGAGGCAGAACGGCTTTCGCGCGCTCAATCGCCGCCGGATCGTAAGCCGTAACAATGGCCCCAGCCTCCAGAAGTTTCTTGATGATCTCGATCGCAGGAGAGTCGCGAATGTCGTCCGTGTCCCCTTTGAATGCCAGGCCCAGCGCCGTGAGCCGCTTGCCCCGAAGCGTCCAAAGCGCAGAAAGGACCTTGTTGAAGAAGATGTCCCTCTGCGTTTCGTTGATCTTCCGAATTTCCTGCAGCAGTTGGAAGTCGATGCCCTTCTGCTGCGCCACCCAGTGAAATGCAGCCACATCTTTCGGAAAGCAGCTTCCTCCGTAGCCGAGCCCCGCACGCAGGAACCGCGGTCCGATGCGGCTGTCCAGACCCATGCCCGCGGCAATGTCTTCAATGTCCGCGTCCACCGCTTCGGCCAGGTTGGCCACCGCATTGATGAACGAAATCTTCAGCGCCAGAAATGCATTGGAGGCATGCTTGATCAACTCCGCACTCTGTGCCGACGTGACCACAACACGCGCCGGATGGGCCGCACTGCACGCGCCGGCCAATGCGCCAGGTCGATCGTAGTAGCTCCCGTCTGTAAGCGGTGAATAGATCCGCCTCAGCACCTCGGCCGAGCGCTCAGTGTTAGCGCCGATCACAATGCGATCGGGATGAAGGAAGTCGAGCACGGCGGTTCCTTCGCGCAGAAATTCCGGGTTCGAAACCACGTCGAATCTCAGCTTGTCCACGCCGTGACGTTGCAGCACGCGCTGAATCCAATCGTTGGTATAAACCGGCACCGTGCTTTTTTCCACAATCACCTTGTAGGAATGGATATGCCGCGCAATCTCAGAGACCACAGCCTCAACATACGAGAGATCTGCGGCGCCCGTGTCGCCCTGCGGAGTCCCCACCGCGATGAAGATAGCTTCGCTTTGTTGCACCGAGCCGCCCAGGTCGGTGCTGAATTCGACGCTGCGGTCGCGGTGCCTGGCAAGCAACTCGGGTAACTGGTCTTCGAAGATGGGCACGCCGCCCTCACGCAGTGTTTTCACCTTGGCCTCGTCATTGTCGACGCAAATGACGTGGTGGCCCATTTCAGCAAAACAAACGGCCGCAACAAGCCCTACATATCCCGACCCGATTACACAGATAGAAACAGATTTCGACATGTGCGGAATCTTCTCACTTCCTGCGATGCGCAGTGTTCGCGGCTCGATTTGTCCGCAATGATTTGTTGGTCCTAGGCTAACCGCTGCGAGCGGGATGGGCAAACTTTGCGTCGGTACGTCTGGAACCCTATCATTTCCTGTATGGATGAACATGAGAATGAACTGTCGAGGCTAGTGGATCAGCTCAACCGCTCGGCCATCGTCGCCAAGTCCGGCGAAAAGAGATCCATCGACCAGCTTCTGTCGGTCGCAGTGCAAAACCACGCTTCCGACATCATCCTGGTTGCAGGCTCCCCGGGTACTTTGCGCGTCAATGGAGAGCTGATTGCAGACTCAGGTCCGGTCCTGTCAGCCGAGAACATTCGCACCCTGCTGCTTCCTTTGCTTACCCCAGGCCAGCAGGAAGAACTGGAAAAGCGCAGATGCGTGGACTTCTGTTTTGTGCGCGGCTCCACGGGCCGGTTCCGCGCCAACTTCCATTTTCAGCGCGGCACTCTCGCAGCCTCCATCCGTCTGCTCCCGGCGCAGATTCCGACACTGGAATCGCTTCACCTGCCTGCGTCGCTCAACATGCTGACCGAGCGGCGGCAGGGGTTGGTGCTTCTGACCGGGGCCACCGGTTGCGGCAAAACCTCCACCATGGCAGCGTTGATTGACCGCATAAACGCCAACCGCCGCGACCACATCGTCACCATCGAAGATCCGGTCGAGTACCAGCACTCCAATCGCAAATCGCTCGTCGAACAGATTGAAGTGGGAAGTGACACCCTGAGCTTCGCGCAGGCAGTCCGCGCCGTGCTGCGGCAAGACCCCGACGTGATCCTCGTTGGCGAAATGCGCGACAGCGAGACCATGGCCGCGGCACTGACGGCAGCCGAAACCGGCCACCTGGTGCTCACCTCTCTGCACACGAACGATGCCGCACAAACCGTCTCGCGCATTCTCGACACATTTCCATCCGGCTATCAATCCCAGATTCGCCAGCAGCTATCGTTGGCGCTTCTGGCCGTAATTCAACAGCAACTCCTTCCTGCCGCAAATGGAATTGGCCGCTACCCCGCCGTCGAAATTCTGGTGGCCACAACTGCAATTCGCAATCTCATTCGCCGCGGAGACGACCATCAACTCCGCGCCAACATCGAGACCGGCCGCAGCGAAGGCATGTTGACCATGGAGCAGTCGTTGGCCGAACTCGTGCGCGCCGGCCGCGTCTCCCGCGAAACCGCGTCCGCCCACTGCAACCACCCCGAAGACCTCCGCCGCCACCTGAACGGCTAGCGCTAGTACCCTGACTGGGTGATTTCGTAATCTTGCCCACAAATCTGGCTACCCCAGAGCCTGTCCTGAGCTTGTCGAAAACCTGCCCTGAGCCTGCCGAAGGGGATCTCGCTCTTGAGACCCGGGAGACTGCCAATCCAAACGGTCGGAGCTCCTGGCAGACAGTCACCGGGAAGTTGCATAGAGGAAACCCAGGGTTGGCGCTACCATAGCTCTTGGCGCAATTCTCGCATCGCGTCGATGAGTCAGCTTAGCCGGGGGCTGGTCGCAGAAGCTCGCCACGATCTACCGTCCTTCGGAGGAGAAACAGGATGAATTTCAGGCGGACCACGCTGGTCTTGGCCGCGCTATTGGTCGCCGGTGCATTTCCTGTTGCTGCCCAGGTGGCGCCCTCGGCGGTGTCCGGCGGGTGGCCGATTGTGGCCGGCGTCGGCGTCTCCGGATTCAATATGGATTGGGGCCACGATCGGTTTGGCCGTCCCCGTTACATGGAAGGCATTACCGGATGGTTCGACTGGAACCTCACCAGACTGCCCGGACCAGGCTTCTTGAGGGGCCTCGGAGTCGAGATAGAGGGCAGAGACATCGACTTCGGCTTGCCGGCATCCCTGTCCGATGCCAGGGTCGGAGACACGGGAACCAATTTGCGCCACGATACAGGCCTGGGAGGTGTGATTTACACTTGGCGGCGCTACCGGAAGGTCCATCCTTATGGAAAAGCCATGGCCGGTTTGGGCAGCATCGATTTCCCGCCGCTGCCTGCCTCGCCCCCCACTTACCGGCACGACAGTCGATCCATCACGGCGTTTGGCGGAGGTGCGGATATTCGCGCAGGTCGCAACGTCTGGCTTCGAGCCGATTGGGAGTACCAGTTCTGGCCTGGTCTTTTTGGGAGCCCCCACCCCCTCACGCCCACCGGAATCACCATTGGAGCCGTCTATGACTTCAAAGGGGCACACCGTCGCTAATACCCTGACTGGGTGTTTTCGTAATTTCGCCCACAAATCAGGGTGCCCCAGAGCCAGTCCTGAGCTTGTCGAAAGCCTGCCCTGAGCAAGGTCGAAGGGGATCTCGCTTTTGAGACCTGGAAGACTACCAATCCAAACGGTTGTATGACTAGTTTCTCAGCTCAGCTGCTCCATCCGTGAATCCGTCGTCTCAACGTCAAGCAGAAGCTGGCGCATTGCATAAGGAACCTCTTAGTAAGCCCTAGCTTCGCAGTATTGAAAGGGCATGGCGGGGTACCCTCGAGTTCCCGTGCCACCTGGGGCCATCGAATTTGCTTCCGCTGCAATCCGTCGATGGCATGCGCGGCAAAGCCCACCAGGAGCGCAAGTTGACTGTGCGAATTAGGTAACTTACCGAAGGCTATTGGGTACCTTACCCCGCGGGTACTATAGGAGTATTTTCATTCTCACCGCTGTTTGCGATACTCAAACACGGCGCATGAGCCGTTTGGAGCTTCAAACAAGCATGGTTTTTTCTGTTCGCTATCAGCAGATTCTCGGGATTCGGTTCATCGTTGGCGACGCGGACGATGTAATCGACCGTGTCTCGTTGCATGGCGGTCTTGTCGTAGTTCCGGCTGCCCCCGCCTTGACGAATCTGACCCATGATAAGGAGTACCGCGAAGCGCTCTTGGGTGCGGATTTCGCAATTGCGGATAGTGCCCTCATGGTCCTCATTTGGAATCTGATCCAGCGCGACCGCATTCCGAAGCTTTCCGGACTCAAGTACCTCCGCGCGTTGATTGAGCGCGAGGAGTTCTGTGAGGATGGTTCAACTTTTTGGGTGATGCCCACCGCTTCCTCAGCTCAACGCAACGTGCGGTGGCTCAATGACAACGGAATTCACGTGGGCCGTCGAAATGTATTTATTGCACCCATGTACGGTGCCTCCGTCATCGATGAGGAATTGCTGCTCCAGATTGAAAAGCGCCGTCCGCGCCACATCGTGGTGGGGCTGGGAGGTGGAACGCAGGAAAGGCTTGGCCTCTATCTCAAGCGGAATCTGAGCTATAAGCCGGTAATCCACTGCATCGGGGCAGCCGTCGCGTTTCTCTCGGGCGACCAGGTTCGGATCCCCGTCTGGGTGGACCACGCAGGCCTCGGCTGGCTCTGGCGCAGCGTCGCCAACCCGCCCGTCTATGTCCCCCGCTATTGGGCTGCCCGCCACCTCGCCGGTATGATCTTCCGCTACCGCTACCGCTTGCCTTCGACGGCTTCCAACCAGGTCGCCATTCGTAGAACGCAGCCTGCGGCTCCTGTCGAGCCCTGATACTCCGGTTGTAAATGGGACATTCTGGAGGGAGCAGGGGATTTTAAAGGCTGCGGAAAAACTCGCGTCAGCCGTGACTCTTGGGGGCTCTGTAACAGTTATCCACCAGCGTTGCCGACCCACGGGGGATGAAACTTTCTCACAGCAATGCCACCGCTGACTCGCTAACTCGCGATGTCCGCGAAGCGGACGCTAACTCGCTGAATTCACTCGAACAATTCGCGCCCTCCTCGCGTTCCAACTATTCAAAATCCAACTCAATCGCAACCCTGTTTCTTTCTAGAACGCGACTTCAGTCGTCCCGTAAGTCCAGCAATATCAACGTGGACTTCAACCCCTGCCGTATGCTTTTCAGGTCTTTCACCCGAAACAAAGCCTTCTTCCGCAACCTGTTTACCCCCTGAATAATGGCTAAATGACGTGGCCTTCAGTTCCGGCTCGCTGAATGCGCTCCGGGCCCGCTCGTAGACCTCGTCCGGAGCGTGTCCCTGCTGAATGTTGGTCACGGCTTCAGTCCAGGCCAGTGCGGCGCGCTCGCAAGTGGTGAAGAACGGCGTCTCACACTAGGCGGAAAGCGCATAGAGCCGCTGTTCGGTTTCGCCGGCCCCCGCGGGCGTATTTGCTGTGCATATCAATACAGTGAGCTCAGCCATTCAACTGCGACGCACAGGGCTTTACCAATTCCAGCAGCAACGGCTCCAAACCGCTGGAACGAATAGCGTTGCCGAGGTTGAGTAAAGCGCCAATCCCTTCGGGAAATGCCTTCGCATAATTGAGCCGCTCGGCCATAGTTCGACCCCTGCAAGATTGCATGCCGGAGCCTCAGATTTGTTGTAGCGAACTGTAACATGGAAGCATTTGCGGTGGATAATGATTCCTGCCGGAAAGATTTGGCATCTTGTACTTAGGAGCGGAACTTTTCCCCAAGGATGGGGTTCCAATCGATGACGGCTTCCGCATAACCCCGTCTAAAGGGCAGGGGCCTACCGGGGGAAAGCGGGGAGCAGCACCTCAGGCAGAGGAGAAAATTGGCAATGACTCGATCATTATTGAAGAGGATTTATCCGCAGGTTCTGGCGTGGGCCGGCTTGGTGGCCCTGTGCGGCGCGGTTGCAGTTGCCCAGGGACCGAAGCCGGCCGCCGGCACCCCCATGGGGCAGGCGGGCCAGCGTACCGACGGGCAGATTGAGATGGACGTGGTTCACGCTCTCGACGCCTCCAAAGCGCTGAAAAATGACCTGATTACCGCCGCTACCATCCAGGGCGAGGTCACGCTTTCGGGTACGGTTTCGACCGACGCCTCCAGCGAACTGGCTGAGTCCATTGTTGCGCATGTGGCTGGCGTTACTAAGGTTAACAACAGTCTGAAAGTTGGCAATCCGCAGGACGCGCAGGCAGCACAGGCTCCCGACCCAGCCGCGCAGCAAATGGCGGACAACCAGCCCGACGATGCGGCTCAGCCGCCTCCATCGGCCGCGGACGGGCCGCAGCCCATGCCGAATCCGAATCAGGACCCATCGCAGGCCCAAACTCAGACTCCGCCTCCGTCCCAGGCGCCTTATCCTCCGGTTCGGCCACAATATGCGCCTCCGCCGCCCTATCCTCCGCAGCGGCAATATGCGCAAGCGCCGCCTCCGCCGCAGGGACCAACCTACGAAGTGCCTAATGGCCCCGTTACCATCCCGCAGGGAACGTTGCTGCAGGTGCGCACCAGCGAGTCCTTGACAAGCAAGCGAGCCAAGGACGGCGAGCCGGTGCAGTTCACTGTGATTCGCGACGTCGCAGTCGGCGGTGTACTGGCCCTTCCCAAGGGAGCAATCGTGCATGGTGTAGTGACCGAGGTCAAGAAAGTCGGAGCCGGCGACCTGGGCGGAAGCTCTGAATTGGCGCTGAAGCTCACCTCGCTCGATCTAGGAGGCCAAAGCTATCCCCTTGATTCGGATCAATTTAAGGTGAAGGGCCCGAACAAGGCCGGCCAGACGGTTGGTAACGCCGTGGGTGGTGGAATCTTGGGAACCATTATCGGTTGCGCTGTTGGCCGTGGCTTTGGCTGCGCGGTAGGCGCCGGGGCAGGCGTTGCTGCGGGCGTGGGAGCTTCAGCAGCTTCTTCCGGACCGCAGGTTTGGATTCCGGCCGAAGCTCTGGTGACCTTCCACTTGAACACACCTCTGACCGTCAATCCGGTGAATGCGCAGGAAGCAGCTCGCCTCGCACAGGGACTTTATCAGGGCGGGCCGAACCTCTACCGGCGCGGACCGTACGGCTATGGCTACGGCGGACCGTATGCTGCCGCCGCTTACCCATATGGATATGGCCCGGTGTATTACCGTCCGTATTACATGGTGGGTGGGGCCTACTACTGGCGGTAAGTACCTGAAAAAAGGTCAAATAGAGCGGGCATCCAGAAAACAAGGATGCCCGCTCTTATTTTGCAGTTCATTACCCGCAAAGCGCGCACAATGCATGTATGAGATCCCAAAACGCACCCAGCCACCCTGATATTACAGCCGTAGATTGGAGATTCCGGAGGGAGCAGGGGCCTTCACAGTCTGCGGAGAAACTCATTCGGGTGGGTAGGCAGGGGATTCTTCCCCCGCATCCAGACGCCCCAATTGACCCGGCCTTTAGGCCCCGAGGTGTGCTCTTTCGGGCTGATCTCCATTGCTGGGATTCGCAAGACACTCCCTAAAAGAGCTCTCGAAAAAACATCTACATAGCCCCCCCTCCCCCCATAGACCATAGTAACCATGCTGCGGGCATTAGTAACTAATCGTTCCGCGATGGGAAAGGAGTCCGCCGGCGAAGATGATCGAGGCCGCCCGCTGACTCGCTAGCTCGACCTCTCGCAACCCCACAAACAAGAGATAGGTGCAGCGAACAAACGATCTCCAAATGCCACAGTCTTCGTTCCGTCGTAAAGCACCACCCCCAACTTCAGACTGTCTCCACAGATGCTCTGTACCTTTCGAAGCCCTTTGAAATCAACTGCATACACAGTTGCAGCCGGTTTTACGTCGATCCCAACCAAAGCTCCGCCCTCATCCTCGACGAGGAAATCCACCTCGTCCCGGTCCTTGTCCCGGTAGTGATTGACAGCGTAGATCTCGTCAGACCAGGTCATCTGCTTCATGATCTCTGAAAGCACAAATGTCTGAAGCAGAGCGCCATATGCACCGCGGTTTTTTGCTATCTTTTCCGATTTCAGCCCAAGCAAGGCTACTTGCAGGCCGGAGTCAAGAAAGTGCAGCTTCGGTGTCTTGACCAGCCGGCCGAGTCTGCTTTGAAACCAGGCTGGAATGCGGCGTACAAGGAACAATTGCTCCAGAATGGCAGTGTATTTTTGCGTGGTCTTGTCGTCGATCCCGAGTTCGTTTCCGATCCCAGAAAAGTTGGTAAGTTGTCCAGAATGAGTGGCAAGGGTCTCGATCAAACGTTGTATTTGGTCGACTTTTTCAACCCCCGCAATCTCCCGCACGTCTCGCTCGACAAGATCCCGCACGTAGTCCTGCGCCCAGGCCTGACGGCGGGACTCCCTGCGCCGCAGCATCTCGGGATAGCCGCCAGCCACGACCGTTTGCAACAGTTCGCTGCCGATCAATTTAAAAGGAGGCTCAACCAGCTCTCCTGAGAAGGCAGCGTACAAGAAGGACGGCGTTTTACCCTCGATCTCTGCCCGCGAGAGCGGCAAAAGTGTGATGATCTCCATCCGGCCGGCCAAACTCTCGGGCAAATTCTGCAAATGGACGATGTCTGTGGAACTAGTAAGAAGGAATTGCCCAGGCCTTTGTCCATCTTCGACTGCCTGTTTGATGGCCAACAGGAGTTCTGGAGCTCTTTGCACCTCGTCGATGATGACCGAACCCAATCCGCGCACAAAACCAGTTGGATCATAGCGGGCTGCATCTCGTAAAGTGTCGTCGTCCAAGGTAAGGTATTCACGTTCTTCAGAAATGAACTCGCGAACGGTAGTTGTCTTGCCGCATCCTCGAGGACCAATCAGCATTACAACAGACGTATCTGCAAGTGCATCGGCAATTGATTTCGCTGCAAATCTATCAAACATCTTGTAATTAGTGTTGGCCATTGCGGATGAGTATACCGCCAAATCCGGATTATTTGCTGGATAATTGCGGAAATATAGTGCAATGAATATGCATAATCTTAACGATCATCCCGGAGCGGAATATCAGCTGATGCTGAAAAGTGGTCAGATTATGGCGGATTTGATGTAAAGCCAAGTGAACTCAAGACTACGTCCAGGATGGAACCCTATTACATATATTTCTGATTATTTGTGCGTCTATTTCGGAACTAACGATCCGATTCTCCCGCGTTTTCCGTCGCTGCGGGTTCGCATTGGGGAAGGCGGCGAATCAGGCCCTGCAGGTGCATCAATGCCGTGTGTATAATCCCCGCAATCGGCAATTCTGAAGGAGAATCGATCATGGGAGATTTGCTCCAACCTTGGCACCTTCTCGTCTTGATGGTACTGTTCATTCCTATTTCGCTGATCATGGTTCTTCCGTACTGGCAGATATTCAAGAAGGCTGGCTTCGCTCCCGCTTTGAGCCTTCTGATGTTGGTGCCGTTCGTCGGGTTGATTGTCTTATTTGTCATTGCATTTTCAGAGTGGCCCGCACTTCAGAAGCCGGGCCAGCAGCGTGGCTGGATTCCCCCGGCGGCCTGATGCTCATTCAATACTGAGCAAAACCACGGCAACCAGTGCCAGGCCGATCCCGGCAAACTGTCGCCGCGACGGCCACTCCCGCAGCACCAGCGCTGCCAGCAGAATGGTGCCTGCGGGATAAAGCGAGCAGACCATCGCAGCCACATCCAGACGTCCGAACCGTGTGGTCTGGATATAAAACAGGTTGCCGATCGTATCCAGTGACCCCGCCAGAACACCGAACAGCCAAAACCCCCTCCATGGCCCTTTGGGCGGCATGACCAGAAGCACCAGGAGCATGGCCGCAACGCCCGCCGCGCGGGCCGAGGTCATAACCCAGAGAATGCCGCCCCCAGCCGCAAACTTGAAGAAAATCAGCTGAGCGCCAAACCCAAGCCCCGCAAGAGCGCCGAGGACAAGCGCGGCCGGCGGGGTGGCGGGAGCTTTTGCTTCGTAGCTGGATCTGCTCTCAAGCACAGGGCTCGCCGGATGTTGTGGTTTCCCACCCTTTCCGCAAAAAACGCGAAAAGGATGGGGCACCCAGGATTTTGCGGCTTCCTGCTTGGGGACGCGGCCGGCGGGCGTGTTGGTAATCAGCCAGATCGCGGCCAGTCCCATGCCGAGCCCTGCAGTCGTGACAAGGGTCGGCAAGCCATCGTGAATCATCGAGAAGAGAACAGGCACCAGCGCGGTCAGCAGGCCAGTGAGCGCCGCGGTGAGCCCCATGGAACCCATGGCCAGCGCACGGTAAAACAGCGCCAGAGCTATAGCTCCCTCAAAGCCGCCCATGGCAGAGAAGGCCAGGTCATGCCTGCCGGGAACGGCGAGATGGGCGCCAAGGCAAATGGCCAGCAGAACGAGCAGTGAGACGAAGTGACCGGACGCCACAACCAGCAGGGCCGGAGCACGGCGCGCACCCAGCCCGCCAATGAAGTCGGATCCGCCCCAACTGGCAGCCGACATCAGTCCGAGTCCGGCCGTGGTTCCTCCGGAATTCATTTGGCCTAGCGGGACATCAGCGCCGAAGGGAAATACCCCTGCTTGGCGGTCACGTCGAGTCCCGGCCTGTTCACGCGTACATCGATCTTGCGGTACTTGCTGTCGTAGATCGATTCGTGGCTGGCATAGACAATCGTGTACTGGTTGCGTGCGTCCTTGGCGATGTCGAAGTAGCTCTTTTCAATGCCGTTCAGGTTGCGCTCGGAGTCCGCCTGACCGCCAGTAGCCGCGATGTACTTGTACAGCACGTTGTCGTACATGGTGAATGGCAGATGGATTCGGCTGATAAAGCCCTCGCCCCATCCGGCCGAGGTCCCCACCAGCGTGGCATAGACGGCGATTTCGTTGGTCTCCAGGTAGCGAATGACCTCTTTGACCGTCGCCTTGCTGCCATTCTCCTTGCCGTCGGAGATGACGTAGATAATCCGTCGGCGGCCCTTGGGGCGGGAGGCCATTTCCTTGGCGGCGGCCAGAATTGCGTCGTTCAGGGTGTGAATCTCTTTGGGGATGGTAATCACGCCGCTTTGACTGCCGGTGGAGCGTCCCGGCTGAATGTTGGGATCGGCGCAGTTGCCGTTTACGTGGATCGGGCAGCCCGCCAAGGGACCGCTGTCGACGGGAGCCTCAATCTCACTCCCGGTGGCCTTGGTCAGCGCCAGCACCGCGGGCAGGCGGGTCCCTTGCGCGCCGGTAAAGCCAGTCCGCTCCTGCGCTCCATTGTTGTAAGAAAAGACGGCAACTTCGTCGTAGGGAGTGAGCGCGCCCTGGATTGCGTCAAGGGAGTCATTCACCTTGGACATCACGTCGGAAGTCAGACTCTGGTCGATGACAAATGCCATTGACAGCGGGTAAGGGTCTACGGTGAAAACCCTGATAGGCACTCGCGCTTCGTTCTCGAAGACCTTGAAATCGCGCCACGTGAGGCCGGCCACCAGCTTTCCCTTCGAGTCCTTGACGGTGACTGGAACTTCGACCTCGGTCGTATTTATGACCAGGTGTCCCTTGATTTCTTCGGGGCTCAGGAACTCCGGGGCAGTCGTCTGGAAATTGTCCTTGACCTGTGTAGACGGCGCCATACTGCTGGGCGCGCTCTGGTCGGAGGGGCTGTCAGAAGATGACGTGGTTGAGGTCGTCTCATTCCCGGCGCCAAGCCCGGGAGTAATCGGGCCGCTGACCTGAGACAGGGGCTTGGGCGCCTGGGGCGCAGGGGCATCGGGAACAGGGGTCTGTTGCTGGGCCAGAGCCACCAGGCTCAGATTCAAGTTGAAACTTAGAAGCGCTGCCAGCGCCATTGCCGTTAAACCAAGCTTCACAGATATTCTCCAGTTTCCAATTGTCAGCATTCAGCGGTGTGTCAAAGACGATCCCCGATTGCCGACGAATCCACCGCTTCCAGTGGTCCCAGTGGCCGGTGGCCAGTGACCAATGGTCCCAGGACACCTGAAGACTGGCCACTGAAAACTGACAACTGGCCCTAATCCGGCCAAGCAAGGCTGCATCGTCAGATTATCAGACGCACCAGCTTCAAGCAGGTTGCCTGCCAGAGGCGAAAGAGTTCAGGTATGCTTTCTTCGGAGTCCAATTTCCGTCTAACGGACCAGAATGCGCATTCGCTTGGGAGTCGCCGCCTTGTTGCTCGGCGTGCCGGTACTGTCCGGTACGTGCCTGGCTCAACTTGCCCCCTCGCCGGACGCGCCACCCGTAAGCACCGCGCCGGCCCAGACCCAGGATGAACAGTCCGTGGCCACCTTCAAGCTTGAAGTCAACCTGGTGGACATGTTTTTCACCGTCAAGGACAAACAGGGAAACCTGGTTCCCCACCTGGCCAAGGACGACTGCACCGTCTCGGAAGACAAGGTCCCCCAGAAGCTGAAAAGCTTTGTGGCGGAGACGCACCAGCCGCTCACGCTTGGCATTCTGCTGGATACCTCGGGCAGCCAGCAAAACGTGCTGCCGCTTGAGCAGGACGTAGGCGCCCAGTTCCTGGAGCGCGTGCTGCAAAAGAAGGACGAGGCTTTTCTGCTGTCGTTCGATGTGAACGTGGACCTGCTGCAGGACTACACCAACAGCGCCCGTCTGTTGTCGCGCGCCATGGCCAAGGCAGAGATCAACACCGCGGGCGGCAACGGCGCGGCCGGAATCCCCGGAGCCGGCGGCGGGACGATCCCCACCATAGGCGCGCCCAAGGGGACCTTGCTCTACGACGCGGTTTACCTAGCATCAAATGAAAAGATGAGCCAGGAAACTGGCCGCAAGGCCATGATCCTGCTCACCGACGGCGAGGACGAGGGCAGCGTTCACAAGATCCAGGAAGCGATTGCCGCAGCACAGAAGTCCAACGTGATTGTTTACACGATTCTGATAGCCGACCGTGGCTTCTACGGTGGCTTTGGCTATTCCGGCTTCTCCGCCATGAAGAAGATGACGGAAGAGACCGGCGGCCGCCTGATCGATGTCGGCAATAACGGCAAGAAGCTCGAAGCGGCATTCCAGCAGATTGAAGACGAGCTGCGAACCCAGTATGTGGCCAGCTACACGCCTTCCAACACCAAATTGGATGGCACTTTTCGGCATACCACCGTGGAATGCCGCGGGGATGGCTTAAAGGTGCAGGTGCGCAAGGGGTATTTCGCCACTCCACCACAGAATTAGGGCTGGGCAGCCTCCTTGGGAGCAGCCCGATCCGCCGCCTGCAGTTATGGATGAAATGACCGCGGGGTCGGATGCACCCCAAGTGCTCCGTGCCCCGTCCTTGCGATTTTTTCCTATCGCAAAGGTGGGAAACCATGAACCTCAATCGGGATCTTGTTCGCAGGGAAGCCGAGACCGCCGCCATTCATCCTGAAAAACCTGCACAAATAGCGTCCGGCGCCAGCGGAAAAGCCTTAGAGACACTCTCCGCCTCCGGGCAAAATGTTCTTCTGGATGGCGGCTCGCAGGTAGTTTTGGCTGTCGTTGCAATTAAATAATCCAGCCCGCAGTAACCCAGTATGGTTACTATGTTGATGCCTGTAGCAGGCCTTTTGAAGGTATTGCCCTGTTTTCGGCCGGGCCTGTATTGATTTAAGGCGAACCTGTGCAGTTTTCGGACAGGTGATTACCTGCGGATAACCCCCCGTAATCTAGCGCCTGAGAATGGTCTTCCCTAATATCGGCACAAGAAGAAAAAAGTTGAGGCTTTCGAAGAAATTATTTTCGGCCTCAGAAATTCAAGGAGCGAGGTGCCCGCCATGATCACCAATTGCGCAACCAATGAAGGATTTGAAATCAGTCCCCGTTTTCGCAGCATGGTTGAGGAACGGATCGCCCGCCTGGAGCGGGATGCCGAGCAGGATGAGGCGCAGGTCGCCCAGCTCGTAGACCGGGATCATGTCCGCAGGCAGATGCGGCTGGTGGCCATGCAGCGCTCCGAGGCGCTGCGCATGAGGCTCTTCCTCTACCACTCGAGAACCCGCCTGCCCCGACCCATGGTCGCGATTTAAGCGTCGGCTTGCTGTTGGCAACTTGCTGGCGGATATAAAACAAGACTCGAAGGGCCGCAGCCTCGCGTGAAGAGGTTGCGGCCCTTTTCATTGCATTGAAATTTGGAGCACCGGGCGGGTTTCGAACCCGCGAATACAGGTTTTGCAGACCTGCGCGTTAGCCACTTCGCCACCGGTGCTTTAAAAGCAGTTGTCAGTGATCGGTTGTCAGTTCTCAGTCCTGCTTTTTTGCTGACCACTGATAACTGTTCCCTGCAACTAAAAAACCCACCACGCTGTCTAGCGGGTGGGTCGTCTGGTTCCAGATTCCTCGTTCTTGAATCTACCCCAGCAAACACGCCCGCACGGCACAGCCCTGACAGCAGCGGCAGAGACAGCAAGCGGGGGTGTTCATTTGAGCCACAAGAATCCTTTCCGGCCGGACAACGACGACATACTTTAATCCGGCGGGTATTCGTAGAGTAGGGTGAGTTGGATAGCTTGTCAAGCGCAGCGAACCGAATCGGATGCACCGAATTCCGGAATGTGCGACACCAAGAAGCAAGCGGCGTGCAGTTTTTCAACCCGGTTGCGATCGGGGTTTGCGTTCAGGCAAACGAGTTGCTTAGAGCCCGCGGTTCACCAACGGCAACGGGCTGGACACCGGGTTCAAGAGAACATTGGCGGGGCAATGGGAGTCTGCTGCGGTCGCCAGGTCCGGCCTCAATAAAGGCATCGAACAGAACGTCATAGAGACCTTGCCGGCCAGAAAGGCTTTCGTTGCGCGTGTGAAGAAAACCGAAGCGGAACGAAGAGCAGGGCTCGAGATCGGCGAGCCATTGGGGAGAGCAGAATGATTGGACATCGGCCACTGCCATCAGGATCAGCGAATGCCAGCTCATGCGCAGCAGGCTTTTCAGGCCCGGTGTGCCGTAGGGCATGGATTCCATCCTGTCGGCGACCTGCCGGCTGAAGTGGAGCAGTTGGGTGATGAGCGAGTCCAGTGGCTTGCCCTGCGCAATTGTGCGGGAGAACAGTGTGACCGAACCGCGATTGAGATCCTCGCGCACATCCTGCAGATCGTCTCCCAATTGCAGCAACACGCCCCAGTCGAATGCGAATCGAGCCCCTTCCGGGCTGAGCCATGGCTGCGCGAGACAAGCGTCTGCAAGCACAGAGGTGCCTCCCTTGGCACAACTGATGCGCAACAGCTCGGAGTTATCGAGTGAGTTTCGCATCGAGTCGCTCGGACAACAGGTGTCCTTCAGTTGCGCGATACTTCGCTCCTGCGCGCGATGAATAGCCAGTAGACAATCGAATACCTGGGGATACTGCAATCGGGAGTATTGCTCTTCGATGAGCTGAACCATTGTCCAGATGGCAGCTTCACGAGGGTTGTCAGGCAAGAGCAACTCCCCGCACAGGCGTTGCCGAAAGCGCTCGCTGAATTGGAGCTTCTCCTCTCTCGACAGGCCGGCCTGGTCAAGATAGTTGTCGCTGTAAGGGTAAAGCAGGCTGTAGGCAAGCACGGATGGAGTGAGTTCCATGGGCTGGCCGAGCAGCGCCTGCAACCCGCAGCAGGACCATGCATTGCGACATGCCTGGACAGTGTCCGCGGTGCTCAGTGTTCGGTCGAAGCTGCGCGCCCAGCGTGCAAGCTCCGTGCCCATGGGTAGGAAGTTGTGGGTAATGAGGTCGACTTCTTCTCCTTCGAGATCAAGCGCGACAGAGGCAAAGCGAGGAAACAGCGCGACCATCCGCTGTTGCGCCTGGAGGCGTTCCGCCGCATTGCGCGGCGCCCGCCTGGCCTCGCGCTGCACAGCTCGCAAGCCCTTGTCGTAGGCCTTCTCGTGCTTCCGCTGTTCCTTGGCAGAGTATCGGACGGAAGGTGGAAGAGAGGTCAAGGCGCAGAGATTCCATAACTCGATGGTTTGCTCAATCTGCGCCCTGACCCATGACCAACAATAGCGCTGTTCCATGTTGGAGAGAGATACGAGACGCCGCGGCGCAGGGTTCCATGCAAGCTCTGGAAATTGAAATCCTGTGAATAAACCCTGCCACGGCTCGATTGTGAACGGGCGTTTGGCTTGATAATTCTCCTATGCCGAAGACGACAGGAGTTGACGGAATGGAGCTGGATTATTTCATCGTGGATGTCTTCACCGAAACGGCGCTGGCGGGCAACCCGCTGGCTGTGGTGATGAACACGGTGGGCCTGACGCCGGAACAGATGCAGGCCATCGCATGCGAGTTCAACCTGAGCGAGACCACATTTGTTGAGCGGCGTTCGGCGGAGGTGGAGCAGCGCGAGGGTGTCCGGGTGCGCATCTTCACCACGCAGGAAGAACTTCCCTTTGCTGGGCATCCAACCCTGGGAACAGCCAGCGTGTTGCGGCTGAATGCACCGGAGACCGTGCAGCAGGACACCGTAACGCTGGCGCTGAATGTGGGGGCGGTGCCGGTCCGCTTTGCCCTGGAGGAGGGCTTGTTCGGAGAAATGACGCAACGGGACCCTGAGTTTGGTGCGGAACTGGACGCGAAAGAAGTGGCGCGGCTCATCGGCTTGTCAGAGGATGACCTGGACCCCGCGCTGCCGCCACAGGTTGTCTCTACAGGCACAGCGTTTGCGATTGTCGCGCTCAAGTCGCACCATTCATTGGCGAGACTCGACGTCAGACAACAGGAGGCCACGGCGTGGTTGCGCGGACGCGGGGCACGGTGGTTTTATGTGTTGGGACGAACCGGGGGCGAGGAACCGGCATGGCGTGCGCGCATGCAATTCAATGGCGGAGAGGACCCGGACACGGGATCCGCCGCGGGCTGTGCCATCGGCTACCTGGTCCACCGCGGCGCTGTGCCACCGGGCAAGCGTCTACACCTCCGCCAGGGTGTGGAGATGAACCGGCCGAGCGAGTTATATCTTTCTGCGAAGTGCCAAAACGGAACCGCTCAGCTTGGCTCGGCCAAAGTGGGCGATGTGCGCGTCGGTGGCAGCACCGTTCTTGTAGCAAAAGGTCGTCTTTTCCTGTAGCGATGCACACGCTTTCAACAGGCATTCCTCAAGGCAAATGACGGCAATTGTTAGCTCTAGCTAATTTTCAATTGTTACAGCCTGATTTTCAGCCCTGCTTTCGCCTCCCTTTCTCTCTTTTCACTTGCGTCCGAGGCTCGTACTCTTGGCTTTCATTGAAGCAATTTAACCGGCTCCAACGCCGGTCTCTACCCAGGTTTCTAACGTAATCTGACCGCGAACAATCTGCTGACTTTCTGTGCGTCGAAAGTCGAATGCCGCATTGCGCGAGTGCCATGCCTCTTCAAGGCTCCCGGCATGCCGCGTCCGCACATTCCGACTGCAAGATCAACCAGGAAAGGTCGACACTGTATCCGGCCGCCGGATCAGGCAATCCATGTCGCTACCCCGCCAAAAGAGCGAGCAGGGGCGAAGTGTTGCCTGCCGCACTAAAACTGAAATGGAAAGCAAGGAGCTTACCCCAACGATGCGACCCAAGAAAGTAATTCTCTGCGTAGACGACAATGAACAGGAACTGTCCGTACTCGCGTTCATGCTGGCAACCAACGGCTATCGCGTGCTTGCGGCTTTGAATGGCCAGGAGGCGATCGAGATGTTTGCCGCGACCACTGTGGACCTGGTTCTGGCGGACTTTGCCATGCCACAGATGAACGGAAATCAGCTGGTGAACCGGCTGAAACAAACTGCGTCGCATATTCCGATGATCCTTCTGGGCGATCCGCAGAAGATGGGGAGCGATATCCATGCGGCCGATGCGCTGATCGCGAAGAAGAACTGCTCGGCGCAGGAGTTGTTGGAGCGAATCAAGGTGATGAGCGCGCGCAAACGCGGCCCTCGCAAGGGTTCGGTACGCATGCCGGCGCCGCAGGAGTTGGCGATTGCATCGTAGCGCCATGACCGGGCGATAGTGAAAAGATGACGATGAGTCCGGGTGCTCCAGGCCTCTTTTTTGAGGCCTGGGAGACTACCGATCCAAACGGTCATCGTACTGGTACCGCAACCGGGCAATCTGGCCACGAGTTTGGGTGCCCCGGAGCCTGTCCTGAGTTTGCCGAAGCATCTCGCTTCTGAGGCTTGGGAAACCACAAATCTAGACGGTCGTGGGACTACTGCGGATTTCTAGGAAGGCCCAGGCACACACTCCCGCTCGTCAAGCGATAAGCTGTTGCTTTCGCCAGCAGGCCGGTAACCGCGGCATACAACGAAGGAAAGCGCATATCTGCCAGGTCCCGCGCCACCTCCGCGCCGTGCTTTTGCCGGTCCGGATCGCCTTCCAGAAACACGGTTGCCATCTTCAATCGCCGCCCAAACTCAATGTCCGGCAGCCCGTCGCCGATCATCACGCTGGAGGCTGGGGTTATTGCCGGGAACGCAGCAACGGCTTGCTCGAACATGCCCGGTAGAGGCTTGCGGCAGTTGCATTGGCCTTTGTCATGCGGACAAAAGTAGAAGGCGTCGATATGCGCGCCGTGCGCCTCAAGCAGTTTCTGGAATTCGGCGTGAATGTTGCGCACATCCTCTGCCGTGTAAAGCCCAAGAGCAATCCCGCGCTGGTTGGACACCACGATCGCGCGAACCCCCGTCGTATGCAGCAAGCCGATTGCCTCGACGACGCCTGGCAGCACCTTGAACTCGCTCCAGCCCGTCACGTAGCAGCCTTCCGGCATCTTTTCGTTCAAAACTCCGTCACGATCAAGGAACACGGTGTGCAGCGATCCTGAAATCGTGGGGCCGGGATATGAGTTGTTATGGGCGTTGCTCACCCCGCTATGATAGCAATTGAGAGACTTACGCCAAGCCGGCGGGTCGAGCCCGGAACCGCGAATGTGAGGGGAAAACCATGTCCAGCAATCCCGATGCGGCAAGCATCTTCGCGAAGGCCCTTCAGGAGCATCTGGAGGTTATCCGCCAGACAGAGGCGCAGTTGCCTGTGCTGGAGGCGATTGCACAAGCCATGACATCCGCTCTGCGCGCCGGAGGCAAGATACTCTGGTGCGGCAATGGCGGCAGCGCCGCTGACTCGCAACACCTGGCGGCTGAAATCGTGGGCCGTTTCCGCCGCGAACGCCGGGGTCTGGCCTCGATCGCGCTTACGACGGACTCGTCGATTCTCACATCGGTTGCCAACGACTATGGATTCGAAGCGGTGTTTGCGCGACAGGTGGAGGCGCTGGGCAATCGCGGCGATGTGTTGGTGGGCATCTCGACTTCAGGCAATAGCCGCAATGTGATTGCCGCTCTTGAAACCGCTCGCGCGCACGGGTTGGTAACGGTAGCTTTCACCGGCGAGGGAGGCGGAAAGGCCGCACCCCTGGCTGATCGCTTATTCGCTGTTCCCTCGCGCGATACGGCCCGCATCCAGGAGGCGCACATGCTGGCTGGCCACCTGCTTTGCGACTGGATCGAGTTGGACAGCCTTATTGCACCGTCACGCGGCAGCGAAGACGAGGGAGCGCGATGATCGAGCAACTGCGCACGGTGATCCGGGAGATCGAGCACAATTGGGCCTCGAAGCGCCTGCTTGTGGTGGGCGACGTAATGCTCGACAAATACATTTGGGGCGAAGTGGGCCGCATCTCGCCCGAGGCGCCGGTGCCCGTGGTGCGCGCCACCCACCAGAGCGAGCAGGCGGGCGGTGCGGCCAATGTGGCTATGAACCTTTCCCGGCTTGGCGCCAAGACCCACGTCATCGGCTTCACCGGCGGCGACGAAAACGAGCGCCTGCTGGCGGCACGGCTTGAGGTCGAGGGAATCGCCACAAGTTTTGTTGTGTCCGAGGGCTTTCCCACCATTACCAAGCAGCGCATTCTGGGCGGACGCCAGCAGATGCTGCGCCTGGACAGCGAGCGGCTGGGCGCCCGGCCTCAGGCTGACTACGACCGTTTGATCGCTGCTGTACTTGCGCAAGTTCCCGGCTGCCAGGCCGTGGTGCTCTCCGATTACGCCAAGGGCGTGCTCGCACCGGACGTCTGCCGGCAGGTGATTGAGGCGGCTCGCGGCCTCGGCATTCCGGTGTTGGTTGACCCCAAGAGCGCCGATTTCACACGCTACCGGGGCGCAACAACCATCTGCCCAAACCTGGGCGAAATATCTGCCGCAACGGGCCTTGACGGACGCGATTTGAAGGCCGTGCTCGATGCCGCTCAGGCCATGCTGCCTGATCTGGGCCTTGCGTTCATCGCAGCAACCCTCAGCGACAGGGGCATTGCGCTGGTGCGTACGGGCGGGCATTCCATTGTCCCCGCCGTTGCGCGCCAGGTCTTCGACGTCTCCGGCGCGGGAGACACGGTGATCGCCGTGCTGGCGCTGTGCCTGGCTTCGGGGCTCGACCCTGAAGTCGCGGTTCAACTGGCCAATGTGGCCGCGGGTGTGGTGGTCGGCAAGGTGGGCACCGCGCCCGTTGAGAAGCATGAACTGCTGGCCGCGTTGTCCCCTGAACTTGCTCTCCACGCCGAGGACAAAGTCGTTTCGCGCCAAGAACTGATCGCACGCGTCGCGCTATGGAAGGCCAACGGCGAGCGGGTCGTATTCACCAACGGCTGCTTCGACCTGCTGCACGTGGGACATATAACTCTGCTTGAACATGCGCATCGATTCGGCGACCGGCTCATTGTGGCCATCAACAGCGATGCATCGGTGAGCGGTCTCAAGGGGCCTAGCAGGCCTATCGTTGGCGAGCGGGAACGCGCGCGTGTGCTGGCCGCCCTTGCGGCGGTCGACGCCGTCGCTGTTTTCAGCGAGGCTACCCCGCTGGAACTGATCGTTGCCACGCGGCCGGACGTGATTGTGAAGGGCGGCGACTACGTTGTGGACACGGTTGTCGGCGCGCCGGAGGTGCTGTCCTGGGGCGGACAGGTAAAGATCGTGCCCATCGTCGAGGGCTATTCCACCACCCGGCTGATCGACCGGGGCGCCGGGAGATAACCGAGGCAACCGCATGAATAGCCGATATCCGACAGGGTCTGGGACGTAAGTTCTTTGTTTTGGCAGGCGTTTCTGGTCATTATCGACGTAACGTCATTATTTTCAAATGCATGGGAGGAAAAGGGGGGAGGGGTGGGGTAAATCGTCATCAGGTTGGACAGGGGGAATTGAGGGATTTCAAGCGTTGTGGTGACCATGAATCGATTGTGCGCGCGTCCGCGAATTAATCTGCAAACTCCGGGAAGAAATCGGAGACTCATTTTGTCAATAGGTTTCTCCATGCGATTGCGCTGGCCGGCAAATGCCTCGGGAAGGCCCGTCAACGGCCAGCCGGATACAATACTGGGATGAGGTTTTGCACTCCATCCCGACGGCTTCAATCCGGCTCAAACGTCCGCGAAGCAGGCCGTCCGGCATGAAGAATTTCCTGCGCCTGCTGCGCTATGGGCTCCCGTACACGCTCCAGTGGCTGCCGGGCGTGGCGCTACTGGCCATTGTTGGACTGCTCGATGCGCTGCGCATGGCGCTGTTTGTGCCCATTCTAGGCGTTGTCCTCAAGCCGGACAATCCCTCCAATGCACTGAACCTGTTTCCGTACGCTCCGCTGCGCTGGCAGTTCGACATTCACCATTTTGCCCCCCACTGGATGCACAATGTCCTGACGGTGGTGGCCTTTGCGCTGGTCGGCTCAACGTTCATAAAAGGGATTTGCGACTACATCGGCACCTACCTGGTCAACTATGCCGGTTACGGCCTCGTCACCGACTTGCGCAATAATCTTTACGAAGCCACGATGCGGCGTTCGTCGAGCTTTTTTCACAAGCATGCCACGGGCACCATCCTCTCCACGCTCATCAACGACGTGGATCGCGTGCAGACTGCCGTCAGCGCGGTGCTCGGGGAATTCCTGCAACAGCTTTTCACTTTTCTGGCCACGGTTGCGTTGGTAATCGCATTGGGTGGCCGCCTCAGCTGGGCGTTGTTGCTATTTGTGCCGGTGGTCATCGCCTCTTCGCGCCGCATTGGCCGCTCCGTGCGCACCCGCACGCGCTCAGGCCAGGACAAGCTGGCCGAGATCCAGAACATCCTGCATGAAACAGTCACCGGTAACCGCATCGTCAAAGCATTCAACACCGAACTGTGGGAGATTCTGCGCTTCAAAAAGGCGGCCAGCCGGCTGTTTCGCGCCAACCTTCGCAGTGTTCGCATTCAATCCATCAGCTCGCCTTTGATGGACACGATCGGCTCCGTCGCCATTGCCTTGCTGCTGTGGATTGGCCGCAACGAGATTCTGCATGGCCGCATGACCGCCGAGGTATTCATCACCTTCATCATTGCGCTCTTCAAGCTCTACGACCCGGTCCGCAAATTCGCTTCGTTCTACAACAGCTTCCAGCAGGCAATGGGCGCGTCGTCTTCCATCTTCGGCTTTTTCGACACCAAGGACGATGTGAAGGAGCGGCCACGCGCGGTCAACATGCCGCGGTTTCATCAAGCGGTTCGCTTTGAAAATGTGGGCTTCTCTTACTCCACCGAAGAGGGCGAACACCAGATTCTGCACAACGTGGATCTGGAGATGAACGCCGGTGAAGTGTTGGCGCTGGTTGGCCCGAGCGGTGCGGGCAAGTCGACCCTGGTCAACCTCATTCCGCGATTCTTCGACGTGACTTCCGGCGCCATTCTGATCGACGGGCACGATCTTCGGACGCTGACTCTTTCTTCGTTGCGCCGCCAGGTCGCGCAGGTCACGCAGGAGACTATTCTGTTCAACGACACGGTGCGCAACAACATCGCCTACGGCCAGCCGGACGTGAAAGCCGCTGTGGTGGAGCGCGCGGCGCAGAACGCGCTGGCTCACGATTTCATTCTGCGCATGCCGCAGGGCTACGACACCGTGATCGGCGAGAAAGGCTTCCGCCTCTCCGGCGGCGAGCGCCAGCGCATGGCCATCGCCCGCGCTATCCTGAAGAACGCGCCGATTCTCATTCTCGACGAGGCTACGTCCGCCCTCGATGCGGAGAGCGAATCGCTGGTGCAGATCGCGCTCGCCAACCTCATGCAGGGACGCACCGTGCTGGTCATCGCGCATCGTCTTTCCACCATTCGTCGAGCTAATCGCATTGCGGTGCTTGAAGACGGCCGCATTACCGCGATCGGTTCGCACGAAGAACTGCTGGTTTCATCGCCCACGTATCAGCGCCTTTATCAACTGCAATTCAGAGACATGCATGAAACGCAGGCAATTGCGCCTCTGGTTGAAGACTCTTCCGAGCTTGCCCCGGCTCCGATCAACGGGATACAGGAGTAGCACGAAATGCCGATTTATTCGATGACCGGGTTTGCACGCGTTCAGGTTCGTGTTCAGGATCAACTGAGCTACACGCTCAGCGTCAAGACCGTGAATCATCGTTTTCTTGACGTGCAACTGCGCCTTCCCAATGGTCTCGACGCGTTGGAGGTGGAACTGCGCAAGGCTCTCAAGGACGCGCTGGTTCGCGGCCATGTCGATCTCACGTTGTCTGTCGATCGCTCGACGCAGCAGAAGGCCGGCTACAACCGCGAACTGGTTGCCGGCTACGTTGCCGCATTCACCGCCGCCCGCGACGAGTTCGGCCTCGGCGGCGAGGTTGACTTGAATGTAGTTCTCCGCCTGCCGGGAGCTTTGCAGAGCGACAATCGCGGCGATGACGACCTGACGATTCTCGCCGAGAGCGTGCGCCAGCAGATCGCTCCCCTGCTCGACGAGTTGAAAATCATGCGTGCTCGCGAGGGTGAGTCTCTTGCGGAGATTCTCAATACAACCCTCGACCGGCTCACTGAAGCGACCGATGGAGTGGCGGAGTTGCGCCCCGAAATCGAGCAGCGCTTTCAGGATCGGCTTACGCAACGCCTGCTCGCTGCCACCGGGCCTGAGTTTAACCGTCAGCGGCTGCTTGAAGAGGTTGCCGTGATTGTGGAGCGCAGCGATGTGGCCGAGGAACTGGCGCGTATGCACACACACATCGGGCACTTCCGCGAGTTGCTTGCCGCAGGTGGAGAAGTGGGCAAGAAGCTTGATTTTCTGCTCCAGGAAATGAACCGTGAAGCCAACACCATGCTCTCGAAAACCGGCGGCGTGGGCGGCAAGGGAACCCGCATGACCGAATTGGGCCTGGCCATGAAGGCCGAAATCGAAAAGGCCCGCGAACAGATTCAGAACGTGGAATAAAAAATCAGCTTCCAGCTATCAGCTATCAGCTTTTCTCCAGGCAAACCGATGGTCAAGGGTTACTGAAGACAGAGCCAGGAGCTGAAAGCTAAAGGCTGGAAGCTCGAAAAGGAAAGACAAGAACGTGGCAGGAATCCTATTCATCATCTCGGCGCCTTCCGGCTCAGGCAAAAGCACGCTGGTGAGCGAACTGCGCAAGCAAGTCAGCGGCGTCGACTTCGCCATCTCATGGACCACCCGCGCCCCGCGCGGCTCTGAGGAGAATGGGCGCGAGTACAACTTCACCACCCGCGAAGAGTTTCAGCGCATGCTCGACGCGGGCACATTCCTGGAGCACGCCGAAGTCTTCGGCCAGTTCTATGGCACGGCCCGCCAGTCGCTGGATGAAGCGCGCGCCGCCGGCCACGACCTGCTGCTCGATATCGACGTGCAGGGCGCCGCGCAGGTACGCGCGAGAATGCCGGAGGCCGTGAGCATTTTCGTGCTGCCCCCCAACCCCAAGGTTCTGCGCACCCGTTTGCGCAATCGCAGCCGCGCCGAGGGCGTGGTTGACGATGTCGAACTCTATCGCCGGCTCTCCGAAGCGACCAAGGAGATTGAGAATTATCGCCAGTACGGTTATATTCTGGTCAACGACATCCTGGACCGGGCGGTAGCGCAGTTGGAGGCCATTGTGCTGGCCGAGCGCTTTTATCGCAATGGCGAAACAATCGCTTACCGTTCTCGCCGGGTGTTGGAGGTGGCCGCCGCCTGCCTGCAGATGAACGCACAGGAGCGGATCAAACCGGTGCTGGATGCCTTTGGGATTCTCGGTCCCCAAGGCGGCCAGCGGCAACTTGAATTTGGGGACGATCCCAATGACGATGACCCCGATGACGATGACGGCAATGACGATGACAAAGGAGAGGACAACGATACCCATGACGATTGAGACCCAGTTCGACTCGAACTACCGCAAGGTCCTGGTAGCCGCGCGCCGCGCACGGCAGTTGCAGAACGGTTCGCGCGCTCTTGTCCCCAGCCAGTCCAACAAGGTATGCCGTATCGCCCAGGATGAAATCAAGGCGGGCAAGATCGCCTACGTCAAGACCGCAACCGAGGTGCATAAGCCCCTGGTCGAGGGACCGAACATTCCGATTCTGCTGAGTTAGCAGTGGTCGTTTTTCAGGCTCGAAACCAGCTACAATCGAGCCATGAGAGTCACAGTCGGCGTCTCCGGCGGAATTGCCGCCTATAAAGCGGCGGAACTGGTGCGAGCCCTGCAGCGTCAGGCTCTTGAGGTTCACGTCGTCATGACGGCGGCGGCGTGTAAATTCATCCAGCCGCTCACCTTTGCCTCGCTCACCGGCCACAAGGTGATCAGCAGCCTGTGGGATGAGTGGGATTCAGCGGAAGCCACTGCGGAACAGAACGGCATTGAGCACATAAGCGAGGCGCAATGGACTGAGGCCCTGGTTGTCGCTCCCGCCACTGCCAATATCCTGGCCAAGTTCGCACACGGCATTGCCGACGATTTTCTTACCACCATGTACCTGGCTACCCGCGCGCCTGTGCTCGTCGCTCCGGCGATGAACGTGAATATGTGGGAGCATCCGGCCACCCAGGCGAATCTCGAGATACTGCGCCAGAGAGGCGTGCGCGTTGTCGAACCAGGCACGGGCTCCCTGGCCTGCGGCATGGTCGGCGCGGGGCGCATGGCGGAACCTGAGGCGATTGCCGATGCGGTGCTGGGAGCGCTGGGCCGGCGACACGATCTGGCTGGCGAGATTCTCCTGGTCACGGCCGGTGGAACGCGCGAGGCTCTGGACCCGGTGCGCTTTATTGGGAACCGGTCCAGTGGAAAAATGGGCTACGCGCTGGCTGAGGCGGCGCAGAGTCGAGGCGCGAAAGTCATTCTCGTTAGCGGCCCTTCGGCGCTCCATCCCCCGGCCCATTGCGATGTAGTCAAAGTGACCACTGCCGACCAGATGCGGCAGGCAGTGATGGAGCGGATGACGGAGGCGACGCTGGTGATCAAGGCGGCGGCTGTAGCCGATTATCGCCCAGTCATCGTGTCGGATCAGAAGCTGAAACGCACCGGGCCGATGACTCTTGAACTCGCGCCGACGGAAGACATCCTTGCTGAGGTGGTTCGCAGACGGCGACCGGGCCAGCTCATTGTGGGCTTTGCCGCGGAGACGGAAAACCGCATGGAGAATGGCCGCGCCAAGCTGCTGCGCAAGGGCGCCGATGCTATCGTCGTGAACACGGTGACAGGCGACGGCGTGGGCATTGAAGCCGATTCCAACTCCGCGACCTTCCTGACCCTCAACACCTCCATCGAGCTGCCGGAGATGCCCAAGCGCTCGCTTGCCGACCGCATCCTCGACGAGATAGTTACGCTTCGCCGCCCGCGCTCCCTGGTCCTCGAACTCGATGAGCATGTGGACGAACAATCGCGGCAGGATGAAGTGATGAAACAGGCCGCTCCACCCATCGGCTCCGGCCGGCAATTGATTGTGGAGTAGAGAAGTTGGAGCGACCGTTCGACTCTGCAACCCGTGAAGCTCTGGTGGCCCGCGTTCGCTTCTACCGCGAACTGGGCCTGACCGAGTTTTACCGCCGCCCGGTCGATGAAGCGCTGTTAGCCGAATTGGAAGCGCACTCGGCCACTTCGCTGGAAGCCCAGCCTGAATCAACAATGAATTTGGGTGGCCCCGGTCTCGCGTTTGAGACCGGGGATACGACATCCCCGCAATCGTCTCAGGAGGATCAGCCCATCCCGCCCCGCAAGCCCTTGTACGCACCCCCATCCATCCCGCCGACAATTCCCGCCGCCGACCGCGCTGCCGCCCTCCAACTCATCCGCGAAGAAATCGGCGACTGCACCCGCTGCGCGCTCCACAAAGGCCGCAACAAGCTGGTCTTTGGCGACGGCAGCCCCACCGCACGCTTGATGTTCGTCGGCGAAGGCCCCGGAGCCGATGAGGACGCGCAGGGCATCCCCTTCGTAGGCAAGGCCGGGCAGTTGCTGAATAACATGATCACTGCAATGGGCCTCAAGCGCGAAGAAGTCTATATCGCCAACGTAGTCAAATGCCGCCCACCCGGCAACCGCACGCCAGAGCCGGAAGAAGGCAACACCTGCTCGCCGTTTCTGTTTCGCCAGATCGACGTAGTGAGGCCCCAGGTCCTCGTCGCATTGGGTGCCACGGCAGCGACCTATCTCCTCGGCCAGCGCCAGCCCCTTGCTGGGCTCCGAGGCCGGGTACACGCCTTTCGCGGCATGCAGCTGATCGTGACCTATCACCCAGCGTATTTGCTTCGCGACCCAAGGCAGAAGAAAGAGGCCTGGGCCGACTTGCAGATTGCCATGCGGGAGCTGGGATTGAAGGCTCCGGCGAAGGGATAGCGCTAAACGATCCGTCAACCATTGATTTACGGATTGGGTTTCCCCGGCTACCATGAGGACTCCGGAGGAATCCCCACACATGAACGACGACGCCGCAATTCTGAAGCCCGCTCGCAAGCACTACAGCGCCGACCAGGTTCGCCCCATGTACGCGCGCCACTCGCTGCTTGGGCCCACGCCGCGCCACTCCATCCCCGAGGAGGGCATGGCGCCCAACACCGCATATAACCTCATCCACGACGAGTTGATCCTCGACGGCAGTTCGCGCTTCAATCTCGCCACCTTCTGTAGCACATGGATGGAGCCCGAAGCGCACAAGCTGATGGCAGAGACCTTCGACAAGAACATGATCGACAAGGATGAGTATCCGCAGACGGCCGAATTGGAGATGCGCTGCGTGCATATGCTGGCCGAATTGTGGAATGCGCCCAGTCCAGAGACGACCATCGGCACGTCGACGATTGGATCGAGCGAAGCATGCATGCTGGGCGGCCTGGCGCTCAAATGGCGCTGGCGTCAGCAGATGCGCAAGCTGGGCAAGCCGACCGACAAACCAAACCTGGTGATGGGCAGCAACACCCAAGTCTGCTGGCACAAGTTCTGCCGCTATTGGGACGTTGAGGCGAGGGAAGTGGCGCTGGAAGGCAACGAAGTCGTCACTAGCCCGGAGCGGGCCGCCCAAGCCTGCGACGAGAACACCATCGGCGTCGTCTCCGTGCTGGGCAGCACTTTCACCGGCCACTACGAAGATGTTTTGGCACTCAGCAATGCTCTCGACCAAATCCAGGAAAAGACTGGCCTCGACATTCCCATTCACGTCGACGGCGCCAGCGGCGGCTTCGTCGCGCCGTTCTTGCAGCCTGCGCTCCACTGGGACTTCCGCCTGCCGCGCGTGAAATCCATCAACACTTCAGGACACAAATACGGGCTGGTGTATCCGGGAGTGGGCTGGATTGTGTGGCGCGAGTTATCGGATCTCGATCCCGACCTCATCTTCAATGTGGATTATCTCGGCGGCGCCATGCCGACATTGGCGATCAATTTTTCCCGCCCCGCCAGCCAGATTGTGGCCCAGTATTACAACCTCATCCGTCTCGGCCGCTCCGGTTATCGCGCCATTCACGCAGCCTGCCGCGAGGTAGCTATCGAGCTCGCCGGCGAGATCGCCGCACTGGGTCCGTTCGAGATGCTATCGACAGGCCACGATCTCCCCGTCATTGCGTGGACATTAAAGGACCCATCGCCGTCCAACTGGTCGCTGTACGATTTGTCGGACAGGCTGCGCGATCGGGGCTGGCAGGTGCCGTCGTACAGGATGCCCGCCAACCGCGGAGACATGATCCTTCAACGCGCAGTCATCCGCAACGGCTTCACGCACGATTTGGCCGGAATGATGGTCCGCGACATTCGCCGCCATCTCGACTGGTTTGCCACGCAACCCGGCTTCAAGGCATCGCCGGAGGGAGCCGGCTTCCACCATTGAGAGCTGGCTCCAACATCCACAGACGCAGGGTGCCCCAACCTCTCGCCGGCATTTCAGCGAAAGGGTGAGGGCACACTCGTGCACGTGAATTGGTGCCTCCCAATAAGTCACAGTTTCGAACATTAGCAACGAATGTGTTCCTGTTTGGTATGCACAGTTCATCGACTCTCTATAATCCCAGACAAGGACGTTCCGAACAATCTGGGGCTTCTGTAGCGAGAGTGTTAACTCCATTCTTTCGAATTGGGTAGTTCGGGAGTGAAGTGTAGACGCCCTTTAGGCACCCTGGCTGTATTGAATTTCGACCGTATTTTGCGGTTGATCCCACGAATGAGATTTGAACCAATCCAGAGAAGGTGAGTCTTGTCGAAACCTCTTCCAGTTACCGGTAATACTGAACAGACGATGCCGGAGAACCGGGCCTTTTTCCCAGCGCTTGACGGCATGCGCGCGATCGCATTCATGATGGTGTTCTTGCAACATTACTGCGGCTTGAAGTGGGGCTGGAGCGGCGTCGATCTCTTCTTCGTCCTGTCAGGCTTCCTGATTACTGGGATTCTGTTTGACAGCCGCAACGATCTTCATCGTGCTCGGAATTTTTACGTTCGTCGAACTCTCCGCATCTTTCCCCTCTATTACGGCATCATGCTTTTGCTTCTCCTTTCTTCCCCTGTTTTTCACTGGGACTGGTCATGGGGATATCTGGTTTGACCTGCGTATCTTGGCAACTTCGCACGTTTCATCCACCCATACTCTCCTGGATCAGCTCTGCAGAAGGTTGCGGACTTTCAACCGATGGGAACCCTGGGTAGATTCCGCGGCGCGCCGTGTCTCGGCCATTTTTGGTCTCTCTGCATTGAAGAACAGTTCTATCTTTTCTGGCCCTGGGTCGTATTCGCGATCCGCGACCGCAAGATACTTACATGGATTTGCGCTTTGACCCTACCCATCTGCCTTGCCATGCGACTGATCGCATATCACACCCTTCCCGGCTGGGAGTTGGATGGCGAGATTCTCTACCGCGCCACTCCGTTCCGTCTGGACGCGCTACTCCTGGGGGGCCTGCTTGCACTTTGGATGCGAGGTCCACTTGCGAAGGCGCTGCTACGCACTGCACAAATTACTTTTCCAATTGCGATCGTGTCTCTTTTCGCCTGGGCTGTTGTTTCGCCGGTAGGGCACATCTTTGCACATCATTACAAGATGCCCGGCTGGGAATTCACGTGGGGATTGAGCGCCATTGACTTGCTTGCGGCCCTGCTTATTCTTGTCGCCATCCGACCCGGTTCGCTGGTCTACCGTGTGTTGAGCATTCGTCCGCTGCGATGGATCGGGCGCATCAGTTATGGCGCGTATGTACTGCACGATATTCCTCATCTGCTTTATCTACAGATCGGCAAGACCCTGTCGCCTGCGCATGCTGTGGGTATCGCTGCCATCATTGCTTTCATCGCAACGATCGGTCTTGCCTGGTTGAGCTTTCACTTTATTGAAAGCCCCATTTTAGGGCTTAAAGAACGCTGGACCATCCGCGGGAGCGCACTGGCCTCTTTGAATGAGCAGCGGATCGCCAAATAGGTCAGTTGGCGATCGGCAGCCTGTTGGCGATCACGCCTCTGTGTCTCCTGGTTTGCCCGCATTGGCGTGGCAAGAACCGAGTGCAGGCAAACAACAGGAATGAGTCTGGCCGCAGTTCCTATGCCTGATCCCGCCATAGGTAGACGCCGCCCAGCAGCCCGCTTTCGTTCGACACGATCTCAATGTTCTTTCCAGGCTTGAAGTCGAGCTTCTTGGTGTTGCCGCCGCCCAAATAAAGGTGGTCCCAGTTGAACAGGGCTTCGATGTCCTTGATGGCTTCCTGGATCAGCTTGTTCCATTCTTTTTTCCCGAACCTGTCCAGGCCGCGGCGGCCAAGGTAGTCCTCGTAAGTCATGCCCTTCTTGCGCCAGATGGCGTGGCCAATCTCAAGGCCGGGGCAGAGGTGGCCGTTGGTAAACAGAGCCCCGCCCAGGCCCGTGCCCAGCGTCAGCACCAGCTCCACGCCGTCGCCCTTGATGGCTCCGTAACCGGCTACGTCAGCGTCGTTGCCCACGCGTGCAGGTTTCTTCCAACGCTTTTCCAGCTCCGCCTGCAGCGGGAATCCGCCCGCCCAAAGCGGATGAAGGTTGAATGCGCCAAAGGTGCAGCCATGCTTGACCACGCCGGGAAATCCAACCGACACGCGGTCGAACTGGCCCATCAGCTTGCGCAACTCGTCCAGGCCCTTGAGTACGGCATCCGGCGCAGGTACCTCGGGTGTGACCACGCGCTGCCGTTCGCTGACGGGCTTGCCCTTGGCATCCAGCAGCATGGCTTTCAGCCCTGAGCCGCCAATGTCGATGGTCATGGTGATGGGGCCTTGAGGTTTGGACGAGGCGCTCGGCGAAGCAACGGGCGCGGCAGAGGGGGTGGAATCGGTCTTGGGAGTCATCAGCAATGAATTGTAATGCGTTCGGCCTGCTTTTGACCGAGCAGGCAAATCGATATCCACAGGGAACCCGTTCCTGAGCCCCATCCCCTAAACTGATTCTTGCCTCCCATGCCTGTCTGCTGCGAAGTTGCGTTGCCTGTTCCGCTGGACCGCGTGTTCACCTACGCGGTGCTCGAAGGGCAGCTTCCGCAACGAGGCGCGCGGGTGGTTGCGCCGTTCAACAAAGAGAAGCTTATTGGCGTTGTCACTGCGGTGGGAGTGCCGGCGCCGACGGAGTTTGAGGTGCGGTACCTTGAGGCGATTCTGGACGACGAACCGCTGCTGAGCGAACATCTACTGAGCCTGGCGGAGTGGATGGCGCAGTACTATCTGGCGCCGCTGGGCGAGGTGCTGCGGGGAATGTTGCCGCTGATGGCGGAGGTGCGGCGAACGGTTTACTACCGGATCACCGATTTGGGGCGGGATGTGCTGGCGGATAGCCTGGAGCGGGAGCCGGCGGAGTCCCAAGTCTCAGACTCCCATGTCTCAAAATCGAGACCCTTCGACGGGCTCAGGGCAGGCTATGGGGCACCCGGTTCCAAGCGCCGGGGAAAGCTGTCGCCGGAAGAGCAAGATTTGGAGCACCGGGTACTTGCCAGGCTGGCCTCGGGCGAGCCGGTGAAGGTCTCCACGTTGCGGACGGCGACCGCGGCCACATTGCTTGTGTTGGCGGCGCTGGTGCGCAAGAAGTGGATTGCACGCGAGACGACGGCGGTGGAGAGGGATGCGCGGCGGACTGAGCGGTTTGCCGTGCTGATCCCCGAGGCGCGGCTGCCAGCGATGACGCAGAAGCAACAGGCGATTTTGGCGGAACTGGCGGCTTGTGGCGGGGAATTGCCGCTGGCTGAACTGAGGGCGCGGGATCTGCCTTCTTCCACGCTGCAAACGCTGGTGCGGCGCGGGTTGGTGCGCATTGACGAACGTGCTGCGGCGTTTCGTTTGGGGGGAATTGTTCCCGATGCGGCGCCGTTTCGACTGAATGAGCCGCAGACGGAGGCGCTGGCTTCGATTGCCACGGCACTGGGGGTGTTCAAACCGTTTTTACTGCACGGCGTGACAGGGTCGGGGAAGACGGCGGTTTATCTGGCCGCAATGCAGAGGGCGCTGGATCGCGGGTTGGCATCCATCTTGCTGGTTCCGGAGATCGGGCTGACGCCCCAGACCGCGGGGTTGCTGGACCAGGCGTTTGGGCAGAGAGTGGCGCTGCTGCATTCGGCGCTAACGCCGGAAGAGCGCAGCGAACAGTGGCGGCGCATCCGCAACGGCGCTGCGCCTATCGTGGTGGGGACGCGGTCGGCGATCTTCGCGCCTGCGCCGAATCTCGGGCTGATTCTTGTCGATGAAGAACACGACCAGAGTTACAAGCAGGAGGAGACGCCGCGCTACAACGCGCGCGATGTTGCCGTGATGCGCGCCAAGCTGGAAGGCGCGGTGGTAGTGCTAGGATCGGCTACGCCTTCGCTGGAAAGCTGGCAAAATTCTGTGCAGGGCAGGTACACGCGTATCGAAATTCGCGACCGCGTGATGAACCGGCCGTTGCCTGCAGTCGAACTCATCGACATGCGCAAGGAGTTTCAGGAAACAGGACAGGATCAGCTATTCTCGCGCGCTCTGATCGAACAGACGCGCCAGGCGCTGGATCGCGGCGAGCAGGCTTTGATTCTGTTGAACCGGCGCGGTTATTCGTTTGCCGTGATCTGCCGCGCGTGCGGCGAAAAGCTGGAGTGCCAGAACTGCGCCATCTCCCTCACGCACCATAAGCCGCCTGCGGAAGATGCCGGCCAGGCGAAGGAAGGCCAGCGGCTTGAATGCCACTATTGCGGGTATCGGCGCACGGTTCCTGCGCGCTGCCCGAAGTGCGACAGCGAGCATCTCTATTACCTTGGGGCCGGTTCCGAACAAGGGGAAGAACGGCTGGGAGAAATATTCCCCGGCGCGCGCATCGGCCGCATGGATCGCGATACGGTGCGCGGACGCTACGACCTGGAACGGTTGCTGGCACGGCTGCATTCCGGCGAGATTAACCTGCTGGTGGGCACGCAGATGATCGCCAAGGGGCACGATATTCACGGCATCACGCTTGTTGGTGTAGTGGGTTGCGACCACTCTCTGTCGATGCCGGATTTTCGCGCGGCGGAGCGGGTGTTTCAACTGATGACGCAGGTTTCAGGGCGCGCCGGGCGAGGCGATCTGCCGGGCCGCGTCGTGGTGCAGACATATTATCCCGATCACTACGCTATTCTGGCGGCGAGCAAACACGATTACACAACCTTCGTCGACCGCGAGCTGAAATTCCGCCGCTGGATGCATTACCCGCCCTTCGGCGTGCTGTCCAATGTGCTGATTCAATCGCAGAAGCTGGAAGAGGCTGTCGCCTGGTCGAGCGAAATCGGCAAGTGGTTTCAGAGGGCTGCGCCGGAAGGCGTGCGCGTGCTTGGGCCGTGTACTGCGCCGATTGCACGCATCAAGGGAACCTACCGCTTTCATTTGATTTTGAAGGCCTCGTCGCGGAAGGTATTAAACGCGGCGCTGCGGGCGATGCTGGCGCACGCCGATACGGCTGGCGTGCCGCGCCGCAATCTAATCGTCGATGTCGACGCGTTGCGGTTGATGTAGCCACCTGCGGAGGGGCTGACGGCGAAAACGAATGATGGCGCATCGAGGTTCGTGGTTTCTCATGTCTCAGAATCGAGACATGGGGCACCCAATCATTTGTGGATGGTCGGACGTGGGCCACCCGCCTAACCCGACATCGACTGATTGGTGCTGAGGATCACATCGCTCGTGCACCAATCGGCCTACGATCACTCCACTTTCCAATCTGGGTTGCGTCAATCAAGTTGTCTGTGGTGCGTTTTTATGGCTACTGAGATATCCGGGGCACGGGACAGAACCTCCTGGGCAGGAAGCTCCTCTACTCCGAACCCTAATCATGGTGAGCTTCTCGATTTAATGTTTGCTTCTGCACTCTTTAATGGCCTTACGCGGCAGGAGTGCATGGAAATCGCCGTATCTGGACGCGTACGCACATTCGCTCGCGATGAATTGCTGTTCAGGCAGGGACAACCGGCACGAAATTTGATCTTCCTTCGATCCGGGACCGTAAAGCATACCCAAATCAGCTCGAGCGGTAGTGAAGTTCTGCTTTGGATGAGCGGATCAGGCGACACAGTGAACGTGATGGCGGTTTCGGAGTTATTTCCGTGTTCGTGCTCGGCGCGTGCAATGGAGCAATGTGACGCGTTGGTCTGGGACCATACGAGGTTTGCCGTCTTTTTGGACCGAAGTCCGCGGTTAAGGCAGAACATCAGCCTGATCCTTTCAGGCCGCGTGGTGGAACTGGAACAACGGTTCCGTGAAGTGGCCACTGAGAAGGTGGAGCAACGGTTGGCATTAGTTCTGCTACGACTGTCGAGGCAAATCGGCAAAGTGTCCCACGAGGGTTCTGCGGTATTCCTCACCCGCGAAGAACTTGGTCAAATGACTGGCTCGACGCTTTTCACCATCAGCCGCATCATCTCGCAATGGGCCACCGATGGCGTTTTGGTCGCTCGCAGAGAGTCCGTTCTTGTCAACAATCGAGAGCTATTGGAAGCTATCGGGAATCAGTATCAGTAAACACCCGGCGGCGCTTGCGCCTGGCCCTGGATGTTCCTCTTATCAACATGCCGGTCATGTTCCACTTAACTCCTGGCAAGGTCACTCCATATCGACTTCCGTGCAGGCGGTGAAGCGTCCGGAACGAACGGACTCAGGAAAACGAAAGACGGGCACATCGAGGTTCGTGTTCTCGAATGTCTCAGAGTCGAGACACGGGGCACCCAATCATTCGCGGATGGTCGGACCTGGGCGAACCGCCGGAGTGTTCCCGATATGAAGCAACAGCAGGTCTTTCGACTCCGCTGAAGTACGCTTCGCTCAGGATGACAGGTCTTTTATTTATCAAGAAGATACGGGTAGCCTACAGATCGATGCAGCCTACGGCGCCGACCGGAACGGATCGATGGGTAAGAAGTGCATCAGCGAGTTGTCGTAGAAAGGCGTCGGCGTGAATGTGAGCAGGAAGATTGCCAGGCCGATGACGCCGAGCACCAGGCGGCCACGGCTCAGGTCGGCGTCGACTGAAACCTTGGGGTGGCGCAAGGCTGGAATCATCAGGAATATTCCCCACAGCATCCAGCCCACCCAATAGACCGTTCCCATGAGAAAGAGCACGATGGGCAGGAAATTGGTGAACACTTTGTGGGTCTTTGGCGAGATGGCGTAGAGAATGTGGCCGCCGTCGAGCTGGCCGCCGGGAATCAGGTTCAGCGAGGTAATGAAGAGGCCAATCCAGCCAGCTACGAGCACCGGGTGGGGCGCTATGTGCTCGAACGAGGGGGTGGCTGGATCCCATTGAACCAGAAGCGCATGGATCAGCCGAATGGAGAGGGGTTCGGCGCCAAATACGACGATGGCGTTGGGCACATTCGCGGCAGCATGGAAGCTGAGCGCAAAGCCGACAGCCACGGCAATCGTCGAAGCAACATACCCGGCCAGCGGTCCGTAGATGCCCACGTCCATGAGCGCGTCCCGGGTGGGAATGCGGTTGCGGATCTTGATGATGGCGCCGGCTGTGCCGCTCAGCGTGGGCGCGGGCAGAACCCACGGCAGAGTGGCGCGAATCTTGTGCCATCGACAGGCAAAGTAGTGCCCAAACTCGTGGATGAGCAGGATTCCGAGCAGGGATGCGGAAAAAGCCCAGCCGGTATTGAACATCCCGGGATGGTCTGCGAGCCATCCCCAGGGCCAGAGGTCGCTGTCGCGGACCACGGGCGGCAGCCCCAAGACAAAATTCTGCATGAACCGCGCGCCGTTGGCGGTTGTGGTGACCACGCTGGCGCCGAGCAGAAGGAGCGGAAGGCCATACTCCCGAAAGGTCGATCGCACCGGACTCCTCGACACAAGCTTTTCGGTCGACATAAGCTTTTGGGAGGCCGCGGAAGCCGGAGCCTTCCTGGAAGAACCGAGCCCGGGTTGCCCAATGCGTCCCGTGCTCATTCGCGGGCCGAATGAGCAGGAGGCACCACTGCCTTCGTCTTCAACTATGCGGCGCCGCGCCGTTGTCAAGCGAATGAAGTTCCTTGCCCGGTTTGAAACGAACCGCTTTGCCCGGGGTTATGCTGACTTCGGTACCGGTGCGGGGATTGCGGCCGATACCGGTTTTGCGGGCGCGAACGCTGAAAACGCCAAAACCGCGGAGTTCGATGCGCTCGCCTGCGGTCAGGGCCTGCTTCAGGCCCTCGAAGACCGTATCCACAGCGGCCTCCGCCTTGGTGCGCGGCAGGCCCGTGCGCTCGATTACGTGATGGACGATGTCCTGTTTAATCAAAGGGGTAACCTCGCTGGGCGACTTGAGAAGAATGTACTACGCCTTACGCTGCTGATGCTACAGGTTTTGGCGCCTTTAGGGAATCATTGAAGATACTATTTCCGCATTTTTCTTCTGAGGAAACCTCGACAGCGGGCTCCGGGCACCCTGAACGAGGCTGTTTTCCACCGGAAATCCACAGGCATGGCTGTCATTTCCAGGGGGGCAATCGTAGAATCAAGAAGCAAAGCTTCCGCCATCAAGAGCGATTCTTGGCTGGAGGGGAGTAGCTTGTCCTGCGCAGGAGACGCATGTCGATACAGAGCGACCGTTGGATCCGGGAGCAGGCGATCAACCACCGGATGATCGAGCCTTTCAGCGAAAAGCAGGTGCGCGAAGGCGTTATCTCTTACGGTCTCTCCTCCTACGGTTACGACCTCAGGGTCTCCGACGAATTCAAGATTTTTACCAATGTGAACAGCGCGATTATCGACCCCAAGGCTTTTGACGAGCGTTCTTTTGTCTCCGTCCAGGCTGCGTCGGTGATCGTGCCGCCCAACTCGTTTGCATTGGCCCGTTCCATCGAATACTTTCGTATCCCCAGGGATGTACTGACGATCTGCGTCGGAAAGTCGACCTATGCGCGTTGCGGAATCATTGTGAACGTGACACCATTCGAGCCGGAGTGGGAGGGATTTGTAACTCTGGAAATCTCCAACACCACACCGCTACCGGCCAAGGTTTACGCCAACGAAGGGCTGTGCCAGATTCTGTTCTTCCGCTCTAATGAGCCCTGCGAGGTCAGCTATGCCGACCGCAAGGGCAAATACCAGAACCAGCAGGGAATTGTGCTGCCCAAACTATAGGGCGCATCTTGCGGTACCCATCTTGCGGTACCTTGGTTGAATTGGTTCAGAAGGCGCGAGGACATGTGCGGCTATATGGGCATTTGTGTGCCCTTAGGCGCCCGCACTGCGCACCCTCCTACCCGAGAGCTGTGGAAGGTCCATGTCCCAGACGTACAGTCTTGAACCAATTCAGATCGGTCTGGTGTCCGATCAGCCCATTCGGCTTGAAGGCCTGGTCAGCATCTTTGAGCTGCCGGCAACCGAGGGGAACGCTCCATTGGTTCCCATCACGGGCACTTTGCAGGAGATGCTCAACCGCCCGGAACTCGGGTATCTTGTTGTCGATATGCATGCATCTCCCGGCGGATTGGCCATCCTGGATACCATTCGCCGCGCGCGTCCCGCCATGCGGCTTATCGTAATCGGCCCGGAAGGGAACGACGAACTGGTTCTGGAATCGATCATTGCCGGGGCCAGGGCCTATCTCGATCTGACAGCCGGCGTCGACATGGTTCGCCAGGCCATCGATGTCGTTACAAGCGGCTCCATCTGGGCGCCGCGCCGGCTGCTTTCCAAGCTTATTGACCGTCTCCTCAAAGTTCCGGATGGAAACATCGCCAACGGCCCTCTCCACCTCACCGATCGCGAGCAGCAAGTTCTGGAGCTGATTCTGCTGGCGCGTTCCAATCGGGAAATTGCTCGCCAGTTGGGCATAGAGGAACGCACGGTGAAGGCCCACGTTGGCCGCCTTATGCGCAAAACCGGCGCGGACAACCGGATTGAACTCACGATGCGCGCCATGAACCGTCCGCTGGCGCCGCATCCCTCCTCCGGAGAAAACAACCATGCAAAGAGCTATGGCCACGAAGCCTTGAAGGCTATTGACTAAATAGTAATCGCATAGGTTACTTAGTGCTTCAATCCTTTCGTGCCCTTGTGCTAAATGCTAGTTTCCCACAGACTCGTTTACAGAAACAACGCAGATCTGGGGAAAGGAGTTCCCAGGCATCATGTTATCCATGAGGCCTGGGAACTCCTCTTTTTTTGTTTTTTTGCATCGCATGGTGAAAAACACATCCGCATTCGCCAGGCAATTGCCAATTCCGATCTGCGGTTCCGTTACTTATAAGTAAACGCTATGGTTACTTTGTGTACTGCTCCTTAAGTGCTCTTGTGTATATGACCGCTTTCCCACAGACTTGATTACAGAAACAACGCAGATCTGGGGAAAGGAGTTCCCAGGCGGCATGTTTTCCATGAAGCCTGGGAACTCCTCTTTTTTAGTCTTTTCTTCGAAGGCCGTTCATCCCCGCTTTGCGCCTCTTTCTTCCGCTCCTTCCAGAAGCCCATCCGAATGATGGACTGACTCCCGCTTCCCAACTCTCTCCAAGGACTTGCTGCAAATTGCATGCCGGGTTACGAAAGCGCAATGGAACAAGGGTGAGAACTGTCAGTTTATGCAGATATTCTTGACCTGGAACAGGCTTTTAGGTGGGTAACATTACCTGAAAATCAAATTGATGGTCCTTTCGTAACCCAAGAACTGTCCAATATTGAACAGTACGTCAGTTCAAATTCGTCGAAACTCTTTCCCAGAACCATCGCAGATCTGGGGAGGGGGTCCCCGGGCAGCCTGTTCTCCGTGGCGCCCGAGAACCCCCCTTTTTTGGTTTCCTCCGCCAAGGACAAATCCGCGGTGTTCCATCCTTCCCTCGACAACGTCAATTCCTGCATCTGAACCCTCGAGAGTGGGTGACGGAGGTACGGTGCGTATTCCGCCCGCGTTTGGAACACGCCGCACCCCGCCGCGGATGCTGTACCCTGTTTCAGGGTGTCTCACGGCATCGAGACGCACATCGACTTTTTTTGCCAAGCGACCATCCGCGCCTGCAAGAGGTCGGCGGAGTGGAAAGGACCACAATTATGAAGAAGATCATTGCTTCCCTCTGCTTCTGTTTCGTGCTCACCTGCACCGCTTCGGCCGCTTCCTCGCGCGAGGATTTGCAGGCCCGCGTTGACGCAGCCAAAACGGTTCTCGACCAGATCATGGCCGCCAAGGACTCAACGATTCCCTTGAACATCCTTCAGCAGGCCACCTGTGTCGGAGTGGTTCCTGGCCTCATCAAGGGGGCCTTCATTGTGGGCGCGCAGTATGGTCAGGGTGTTGTTACCTGCCGCACCGGCCACGGCTGGAGCGCTCCGGTGTTTATCCGCATGGCCGGCGGGTCGTTTGGATTCCAGATTGGCGGCCAGTCCACGGACCTCATTCTTGTCGCTGTCAACGAACGCGGCTTCCAGGACCTGCTCAAGGACAAGTTCAAGATTGGCGGAGACGCCTCAGCCGCTGCAGGTCCGGTGGGCCGCAACGGAACCGCCGCTACGGACTGGAAGATGAGCGCCGAGCTGCTGAGCTACTCCCGCAACAAGGGCCTGTTCGCCGGCATCGATCTTGACGGCACCAGCGTGAGCCAGAACTCCGAGGACACTGAGCTCTACTTCGGCCAGCCGCACAAGTTCGATGCAATTCTCAAGGGCAATGTGGACGTACCGCCGGGAGCGGTCCCGTTTGTTCGCGATGTGGCGCAGAACTTCTTGAGGGCCAGGAACCGCCGCTAGTACCCTGACCGGGGATTTCGTAATCTCTCCCACAAATCCGGGTGCCCCAGAGCCTGTCCTGAGCTTGTCGAAGGATCTAGACCTGGGAGACCACCAATCCAAACGGTCGTAGTACTAGCCAAGCATATTTGGTGCGCCGTGAATGGCGTTGGTCCAACAGTGGGTGCGAATCTCACCTGGGAACTGGTTCGCTCCACCCGGTAGCAACCGGAGCAGTCGTGAAGGAAACAAAACGGCTGAAGCCTTCGGTGTAGAGGGTCGTTCAAGCGACCTGGCGAGCATGCAGGCCGTAACGTGAGTAAACGCTGAGCAGGCCTCGAAACGTATAACGCAGGGGCCAACCCGCGCAACTCGGGGGAAGGCCGACGCGGAGGAGAGAGTACGAGCGAAAGAGTCTCCATCGATCCTGCCGGGGTATTGGCGACGGCATGTATACAAGAGGGGACCAGACGCAACACGGGAAGCCCGGGCGGTGATCCGAAGTCGGGATCAACTGGTTGTTCGTGAGAGCTAGGCTGGGCTGTTTGGGGTGACGGGGAGGTTCGTAGTACCGATGAGGCCGGGTAATGCCGGTGGAGGGAAGGACCTCAGTTGGAAACCAGCGCAAGAAGTGACAAAGATGGAGGGATTGGCGATGAGTCTAACATCCCTCGAAAGCATTCAGAAGTTACAGACAGCGTTGCACGACAAAGCGAAGAAATCGTCTGACTTTCGTTTCTACTCGCTGTACGACAAGGTGTACCGGAAGGACGTTCTGAGTTATGCCTACTCATGCTGCAAAGTCAATGGCGGCGCAGCAGGGGTGGACAATCAGACGTTCGAGGACATCGAAGCGTATGGAGCAGAGCGATGGTTGGACGAACTGACGCAAGAGCTGAAAAGCCGAATGTATCGACCACTTCCCGTGCAGAGGGTATTCATACCGAAGCCGGGAGGGCAACAGCGTCCGTTAGGAGTGCCGACGGTTGTTTCATAATGCACCTTCCTCTGTCAGCGTTGAGGATGCGGTCTTGATCCGGCTTGAGTTGCGCACCCGGTCTCGAAGCTTCTGTTCGTCTGTTTTGTTGAGTGTG